>Ga0181579_10004470_pt1 | contig 10893 bp, 7 predicted proteins | sample 071ome_24_FD_132996 | JGI IMG/M metagenome (GOLD analysis project Ga0181579, IMG submission 132996) | Coastal salt marsh microbial communities from the Groves Creek Marsh, Skidaway Island, Georgia - 071402CT metaG (megahit assembly) | ecosystem: Environmental > Aquatic > Marine > Intertidal zone... | reverse complement strand
TTACCAAACCGAATTTCTTATAGAACTGAGTGCCCATGCACAGTCGGATAGTCAGTGGTTAACAACGCAGACCAATGCCCTACTACCGAAAAGCAGCGCGGGGCGTTACTTGCAGCACCATTATCTGGCGGCTAACCCGCACTCGTCACGAACAAGAGATCAACTGGTGCGCGGTGAACTGGATATCAGTTCGTATGGGGCTTATCACGCCCGCTACCATCGGTTTTTTCAACGCTACGCCGAGAAGTTCAGCTATTACGACATTTTCCTCGTGGACAGCGAGGGCGGGAACATTGTGTATTCGGTATTCAAGGAAAGTGACTTTGGTACAAATTTGCTGACTGGCCCCTATCGCGATACGAACATTGCTCGCGCCTTTGAGCTTGCCAGAAGCGCCGGTTCTCCTGATGCCACTTACTTCGTCGACTACCGAACTTACCTGCCCTCCCACAACGCCCCAGCCGCATTCTTCGCCAGCGCCGTTTTTCAGGACTGGGAGCATATCGGCGTTCTTATTTTTCAGATCCCAGTAGACCAGATCAACAACGTCATGACCGGGAACCAACAATGGACAGCACATGGCCTGGGGGCCTCCGGCGAGACCTATCTCGTGGGCCCCGATTTCACCATGCGCAGCGCCTCACGTTTTTTTATCGAAAACCCAGAGGACTATCTTCAAGCCTTGGCGGAACTCGATTACCCGATACAAAAGCTGGATCGGCTAAAGCGATTTGGCACGGCCATTCTGACTCAGGAAGTCAGCAGCAATTCCGTTTTGCTCGCGCTGCAGGGGGATAGCGGCGCTCATATCATCGACGATTATCGGGGCGTACCGGTGCTGAGTTCCTTTGGACCCGTAACTATCGGCAGTCAGCGCTGGGCCGTGATCGCGGAAATTGATGCGGCAGAGGCCTTCGCGCCAATTACCGCCCTAGGGCTTGTTATTTCCGCCGCCACCCTGCTCATTGGGTTAGTTATGGTCGTCATCGGCATGCGCCTGTCGCGCTCGTTAACTCAGCCGATCTCAGCCCTCACGACTGCGGCCCTACAAGTCGGTGCAGGGCAGGTTATTGAGCCTCTGAAACAAACCTCCAACGACGAGATAGGGGCGTTGACCAAACAATTCAATCATATGGCGCACAGTCTGCATCAGCAGCGTCTGACCATCGACAAGCAGACATCGGAGAATTATCAGCTGCTGCTCAATGTGCTACCCGAACCCATCGCAAATCGCCTGAAAAACGGCGAAGTACAGATCGCCGATGCCTTTCCCAACGTTAGCGTTCTCTTTGCTGATATCGTCGGTTTTACTGAAATGTCTCGAGGCACAACGCCAATAGCGATCCTCAAAATGCTGGATGAATTGTTTGGCGCGTTTGATCGGGCCGCCCGTGATAACGGCGTCGAAAAAATAAAAACCATCGGCGACTCGTACATGGCCGTATGCGGTATGCCTGAGCCCAATAGCCACCACGCTGACCAAATCACCGAGTTGGCCTTGGCGATCCTGCGGTGCTTAAAGGAATTTAACGATCACAACGGCACCAAGCTAAGCATGCGGATCGGCGCTCATAGCGGGCCGGTCGTAGCCGGGGTGGTGGGTACGAGTAAATTTATTTACGACGTGTGGGGCGACACCGTGAGCATGGCGAGCCGCATGGAAGCCACCGGCATGCCGGACCATTTTCATGTGTCTGAAGACTTCAAAGATCAGCTATCTCGCCCTTTTGAAACTGCCTTTCGCGGCGAGCTGCAGGTCAAGGGTATTGGCCCGGTGAACACCTATCTGATTGCAGCGCCTTCTTAGGCGCCGACAACCATTTCAAGCCGCCTCAAGCCGCCTATTAGTCTCACAAAGCCATGGAAGTTCCGTCATAGTTCAGGAAACAACCGCTTCGATCCATGCTCAATTCTTGGAAGCGTTGAGCCAGTGCAGTTGCACTTTCTGCTACTGACAAGTGGGCTCGGGGGCCGCCCATATCAGTGCGCACCCAGCCGGGATGATAGGCTGCAACGGCAATATTCTTGGCGGCAAGCTCGTTGCTGAGCGTTACCATAATGTTGTTCACACCCGCCTTGGAGGCACGGTAAGCGTATGCATTGCCAGCATCATGCTGCTGACTTCCCATTTGGGAAGAGATGATCGCCACCCGTCCCATGGCACTCTCCCCCAAATGAGAGATGAAGGCTTGGACGGTGAAAAACGGACCTGCAACATTGGTTCTTAACAGGCTGGCAAAGCCATCCATTGCTTCCACCGTCAGGGCGTTTTCAGGACCTGATAAACCACTGTAACCGCTGTTCACGCCGGCGTTGCAGACCAAAAGATCCACAGGGCCCTGCACGGCAGCGGCGGCCAGAGCCAAAGACTCGGCATCCGCCACATCCATGGGCAGCACGCTGACATTGGTCGAACGCTGAGCGAGGGCCATCAGTTCCTGCGCCGCCTCAGGATTGCGACAAGTTGCGATCAGCTCGTCAGCCTGCGGCGCAAGCTCTTGCACCAATCCCAACCCAACCCCACGATTGGCCCCAGTAATTACAATTCGTCCCACAACCCCTCCGTTTTCCTTTCATGATCCGCGCTGACGCCGCGAATCAGATCCGCCATCCGCTCGGCCAACATGATGGTCGGCGCATTTAAATTTCCGTTGGTAATGTGGGGAAAAATTGACGAATCCACAACTCTCAGCCGATCGACGCCTCGCACTTGTCCCGCCGGAGTTACCACAGCTTCGTCATCGCTCCCCATGCGGCAGGTGCCACAGGGGTGATAGGCGCTTTCCGCGTGAGCTGCCACAAAGGCATCGAGTTGCTCGTCGCTCTGAGTCCCTTCCCCGGGACTCAATTCCGGTCCTCGCAGGGCATCCAACGCAGGCTGGGCAAAGATTTCCCGAGCCTTGCGGATGGCGGCTCTGAAGACCCGCCAGTCATCGGCATGAGTCATATAATTGAACACTATTTTCGGCGCATCGTCGGGACGATTGCTGCGCAAGGTTACCGAACCACGGCTCTTTGGCAGCATCGGCCCAACATGAACCTGAAAACCGTGGCCGCGCGCCTTTGCAGACCCATCGTAGGACATGGCAGTAGGTAAAAAATGAAATTGAATATCTGGCTGCGACTGGTGCTCGTCACTGCGTATGAAGCCACCAACCTCGAAGTGATTCGTGGCGCCTAATCCGGTCTGATCGTATAGCCATTGCATGCCAATTTTCGCCCGACCCAGCAAACCTAAATGTTTATGCAGGGATATCGGCGCGACGCATGTTTGCTGCACATAGACTTCAAGGTGATCCATGAGGTTCTGACCCACGCCAGGGCTATCCATAACCACCTCAATGCCCAAGGACTGCAGATGCGCCTTCGGCCCAATACCTGAAAGCATCAGGAGCTGCGGTGAATTGATCGCCCCAGCGCAAACGATCACCTCTCGCCGGGCCTCAATGCTGATGTCCTTACCGTTAATTTGGGCGAGCAGTCCCTGAGCTTGCCGATTACGGGTGCAAATGCGTTTGACCCGTGTGTGGGTGAGTACCCGCAGGTTGGACCGGCTCATGATGGGCCGTAAATAAGAACGCGAGGAGGACGAACGGCGACCTTGGGCAACGGTCATCGGCATGGGACCGAAGCCTTCTTGTTGTTCGCCGTTTAAATCTGAAGTGTATGGATACCCCGCCTGCCTCGTGGCCTGCAGAAACGCGTTATAGAGTGGATTTTTCAGTTGCCCCGTCGTCGTGCCCAGCAGCCCAGATCCGCCACGATAGGCGTCGGCATTGCGCCCCTCATCAGCACACTGGGCCTTTTTGAAGTACGGCAATACCGATTGGTAGTCCCAGCCATCGGCACCCATATCCGCCCAGCGGTCAAAATCCGCCGCATTACCACGCACGTACACCATTCCATTGATCGATGAGGAGCCGCCCAGCACCTTGCCCCGAGGACACGCCAGCTGCCTGCCGTTCATCGCAGGTTCTGGCTCGCTGGCATAGCACCAGTCGAATTGCGGTTGTCCCATAGGGAGATAAAACGCTGAAGGCATGGCAAGCTGCCAGCTGCCGTCCGGTCCGCCAGCTTCCAGCAGTAATACCGAAACCGCAGGATCCTCACTCAATCTGTTGGCCAGCACACAACCGGCGGATCCAGCGCCCACAATGACGTAGTCAGCCTTCAACTACCATGGCTCCACTAACGCGCAGTAACTTGGAAGATCGATGGAGATCTGAGGACCTAGGTAAGCCGCTGAACATCAATGTGCTGTACATTGATCGAGCTTACTTCGTAGTCGATGAAGTTCTTCACGTAGGCGGCGTCTTTTTCCGCAGCCAACGCACCTATCGCCGTTGAGATTAGCGCCTCCAGCATCCCGGCCGAGTCAGCGCCATGTTCGCCGGCATTTTCGCTCAGGTTGGCAACGGTCTCTTTCGCAACGCTCCACTTTGACATGGTCGATTCTCCCTTTGGTTAACCCAATGACCTTGCCTGCCTTATGCCGATTCCTGATGAAGGTTGAAGGCGTCATGTAGGGCACGCACCGCCAGCTCGACATAACGTTCAGCGATTACCACCGACATTTTCCTTTCCGAGGTTGAGATCATTTGGATGTTAATGTTTTCGCTTGCCAGCTTGTCGAACACCTTGGTAGCGACTCCTGCATGAGACCGCATCCCGACCCCAACGATGGAGACCTTGGCAATCGTGTTGTCACCGGTGACCGTCCTCGCACTGATGTTGGCCGCTACCTCTTTCAGCAAGTCCAGCGTTGTCTCGTAGTCTTGACGTTTTACGGTAAAAGTAAAGTCCGTCATGCCGTCCACACCGGTATTTTGCACTATCATGTCGACTTCAATACCTTTTGCGCCGACAGGACCAAGAATTTTTGAGGCTATACCCGGGACGTCCGGTACACCAGCTACTGTAATTTTGGCTTCGTCCACTGCGTGGGCGATGCCTGAAACTTCCGCTTGCTCCATGGTTTCGCTCTCCAATGTAATAAGGGTTCCGGGGCCGGGAACAAAGGTCGACATCACCCTCAGCGGCACCCGATATCGGCCGGCAAATTCAACGGACCGAGGATGTAAGACTTTTGAACCAAGACTGGCCAATTCCAACATTTCTTCGAAGGTGATTTGACCGAGTCGACGTGCGCCCTCGACGATTCTCGGGTCGGTGGTATACACACCTTCGACGTCCGTACATATCTCGCACTCATCGGCCCCCAAAGCTGCTGCTAGGGCAACCGCCGAGGTATCTGATCCGCCACGACCCAAGGTCGTAATGTCGCCTTGATCGTTCACCCCTTGAAAGCCTGCGACAACTGGAATAACGCCTTGGTCAATGTCCTGCCGCAGTTTTTCCTCCTCGATCTCTTCGATTCTGGCCCGACCGTGGGCGCTATCCGTGCGAAAGCAAATCTGATCCGCCAAATAGGACTTAGCCGTGAGGCCCAGCTCGAGTAAGGCAATGCTCAACAGCGCGATGGTAACCTGCTCTCCGGACGAGGTGAGTACATCCATTTCCCGAGCACTGGGGCGATCACCGCCCAGCTCTCGCCCCATGGCAACCAGACGGTTGGTCTCGCCAGACATTGCTGACACAACTACCACCACTTGATGTCCCCGCGCCTGATAGCCCGCCACACGCTGAGCAACCTGAGCAATACGCTCGGTGGTGCCTACGCTGGTACCGCCATATTTTTGAACAATCAATCCCATGTTGTTTCCTGCAAGAAAAACCTATCAACCCGCTCGCTTTCGAACCGCGTAAGAGCCGGCCGAATTCAATTAAGACGCGAGTTTGTCTTCAACCCACTGCCGAGCCGCAGCCAGTGCTTGATCCACGGCCTCTGTTTTGTCGCCGCCGCCCGCACGGGCCAGATCAGGTCTGCCGCCACCCTTGGCGCCGACCAAGGGCGCTACGGACTGCAGCAGCTCGGCCGCAGACAATCGTTGGGATAATGCTTTGTTAGCTGCCGCAGCCATCCCAACCTTCCCCTTATCGACAACGGCAAGTAGTACCAGTACATCGCCCGGCATTTTGGCCAATAGGCTTTCCAGCACCTGCATCATGGACTTGTTGTCGCCCTCGACCTGAACAGCAAGAAGGCTGACGTCGCTGATCTGTACCGCTTGGTTGATTAGGTCGGTACCTTTGCTTGCCGCCAACTGCTGTCCCATCTGGTCGAGCCGACGGGACAGGTTTTTGTTTTCCGCAACCAATTGCTGGATTTTGTTCACGAGCTCCCGCCGACTAACCTTCAGCGCTTTCGCCGCAATCGCAAGGTCTTCTTGATCCTCACGGATCAAAGCAAGAGCCGCATCTCCGGTCACCGCCTCGATCCGGCGAATGCCAGCGGCTATGCCCCCTTCGCTAACAATACGAAATAAGCCGATATCGCCGGTGCGCTCCACGTGAGTGCCGCCGCATAGTTCCATGGAAAATCCATCGCCCATGCTCAACACTCTGACCTCGTCCCCGTACTTTTCGCCAAAGAGCGCGGTAGCACCGCCTTCAACCGCTTCGTCATAGCCTAACAGCTGAGTGTTCACGGCGCTGTTCAGGCGAATCTGCTGGTTTACCCGATCTTCTATCCGCTGCAGTTCTTGGGCATCAACAATGGCGGTATGGGCAAAGTCGAAACGCAACTTATCTGCATTTACCAAAGAACCTTTTTGCTGAACATGATCACCCAGGAGCTCACGCAGCGTTGCATGCAACAAGTGCGTTGCCGAGTGATTCGCACGGGTCTTAGTGCGCGCGGACTCATCTACCGACGCCAGAAGCGTATCTCCGGGACTAATCGATCCTTGGGAAAGCCGACCAATATGCAAATATTGGTCGCCGCTGATTTGGGTGTCGGTCACGGTAAACCGACCAGAATCGCCTACCAAGGCACCCACGTCGCCAACCTGTCCACCGCTTTCCGCGTAGAAAGCCGTTTGATTTAGAAGCACCACACCAGAATCGTTTGCCGCATCTAAACTCGACAGTGGCTCTCCCTCGCTGTCGAACACCGCGATCACTTGCGCTTGATTGGACAGCTGGTCGTAGCCGCAAAACTCAACCTTATCTTTGACGCTGATCTTTTGACCTAGGCTGGTGGAAAAACTGGTAGCCGCCCGGCCTCGCGCCCGCTGCTCTTCCATCGCCGTCTCAAAACCCGCCTGATCGACTTCCATGTTTAGCTCGCGAGCAACGTCGGCGGTCAAGTCCACGGGAAAACCGTAGGTATCGTAGAGTTTAAATGCCACATCTCCGGGCAGCGTGGTTCCAGAAACTTCGCCCAACTCCTTCTTCAATAGCGCCATGCCTTGGTTCAGGGTCTCGCTAAATCGCGCTTCTTCGTCGGCTAGCGCTTTGGTCACCTGATCGGACCGCTCGTTGAGCAAGGGATAGGCATCGCCCATTTCCTCGACCAGCACTGGCACCAGTTTGTGGAAGAAATCCCCTTTGATGTTGAGTTTGTAACCATGGCGTAATCCGCGACGAATAATCCGCCGCAGCACGTAGGCGCGATCTTCATTTCCCGGCAGCACGCCGTCTGCGATCAAGAAAGCGCTGCTGCGAATGTGGTCCGCTATAACCCGCAGAGAGGCTGTGTTCAGAACCTCCTTATGGTCGGTTATGCCCGCATGTTTACCGGCTTCGCGCATTAGGCGCTCAAACAAATCGATTTCGTAGTTGCTGTGAACGCCCTGCAGGATCGCAGCGATTCGCTCCAAGCCCATGCCTGTGTCAACGCCGGGTTGCGGCAAGGTGTCCATGCTGCCGTCGGCATTACGATCAAACTGGGGAAATACTAGGTTTTGGAATTCGATGAAGCGATCACCATCCTCATCCGGGGATCCAGGCGGACCGCCGGCGATACTAGGGCCATGGTCGTAAAACAATTCTGTGCAAGGCCCGCAAGGCCCGGTATCACCCATGGTCCAGAAGTTTTCTTCGAGGTCGATGACGCGCTCGGTGGGTATGCCTACTTTGTCCTGCCAGATTTTGCGGGACTCCCCATCACTTGGGTGAACCGTAATCAGTATTTTGCTCGCATCAAGACCTACGACATCCGTCGCGAACTCCCAAGCCCACGTTATGGTTTCCTCTTTGAAATAGTCGCCAAAACTGAAATTGCCAAGCATTTCAAAGAACGTGTGGTGGCGCGCCGTGTAGCCAACGTTTTCCAGATCGTTGTGTTTGCCTCCAGCACGCACGCAGCGCTGGGCTGAGGTTGCTCGGGTGTAACCGGGGTCAGACTTTCCCAGCAAAGGGTCCTTGAATTGATTCATACCCGCATTGGTAAACAACAACGTAGGATCGTTGTTTGGCACCAGCGAGCTGGAAGGAACAATGCGATGGCCTTTAGACTCGTAGAAGGTGAGGAATGCACTGCGTAAATCGGCGGTTTTCATGCTGTAAAGACTGGTCATTCAAAGTGCCGGCACTATAGAGCATTCCTGTCGCTTTTGGCAGGACTGGGAGCCTGCGAGGAGGGGAAATTAATGCCGATGGACGGCAGGCGTCTCAGTTTCAAGCCAATCACCGTGAAAGTTCAGAAACTCTGCCACGGGATTTAGTCGAAATCGGAATCCAGCTCCGATTTTACTTCGGCCTCTCGCAGCACCTGATCTATGACTTCGGAGGCCATACCACCCGAGAAGCCTCTTCGGGCTAGTAACCGAGCCAAACGTCCCTGAGCCTTTTGCCGCTCTTTCCACTGATCGCCACGATCCTCGTTGCGATCGGCGAAGGATGGCGTCTGCGAAATCTCATCATCCACTGGCGTTTCCACACCAGCTAACAAATCTAACTCATGCCCGAAGCTGCGACGTTTCGGTATATGGGCTTTTTGGGCTTGAGCCAAGGCGCGCTCAAACCACTGATCTTGATAAGGCTCCAACAATGTATCGATCAGGTCGGTATCCAATCCATTTTGCACCAACTCACGAGCGATGTAGCCGGGACCGTAGCCGCGCTCAACCCTGCTGCGACAGAAAGCCTCGCCATAACGTTCATCATCAAGCACTTTCAGGCCTGCCAGTTCCTCAACCACAGACTCGACGACTTGCGAATTAAACCGCCGGGAGAGCTTGTTCGTAAGTTCCAGCACGCTGTATTCGCGTCCGGCCAACAAACGTACGCCGGCAGCCATGCACTTGGCATGTCCGCTATCCGCGGCTTTGTTGTTCAATTCCTTGTTGTTCAATTCCTTGTTGTTCAATTCCTTGCTTGACACGTCGCTTCTTGGCCGAGATTCGCGCCCCTGACGCTGCCCGCGTTCCTCTCGACGGCGCTTATCGCTGATCTGGCGAGGTTCGGCCCAATCGTTTTCCATTTCGCTGTCTATTTACCGAGAAACCTTTTATCGAGAACCCGCTTGCCGAGAACCCGACCTAGCAATGAACTCCGCTATCGGCGACCCGATAGGCCTACACACGCAGCTGTCGCTGACCCTGGACCCCAACGCCTTGATGACCAAAAGCCCGGTAGCCGAACGCCCTTGCGATAACGGCGTTTTCATGCGGAACGACGCAAAGCGCTCTTACAAAGGCGCCCTTACAAAGGCGCTGCGGGGCCTTCGCCAAGACCCGCATTTTCGGCATCCAACGTCTCAACATTTTCTGCGCCGTCGTCGGGACCGGGCATTAGCTGTTGCCGAATACGGCCTTCGATCTCCTCTTTTAACTCAGGGTGATCATCAAGAAAATCCGCCGCGTTTTTCCGCCCCTGACCGATGCGCTCACCGTTGTAGGAGTACCATGCGCCAGATTTCTCCACCATGTTCTGCTCAACGCCCAGCTCTAAAATCTCGCCGGTGCGATGGATGCCTTGACCGTAAAGAATCTGGAACTCGGTCTGCCTGAAGGGCGGAGCAACCTTGTTTTTCACCACCTTCACTCGGGTCTCGTTGCCCACGACTTCGTCACCATTTTTAACCGCGCCAATTCGGCGGATGTCTAGGCGAACCGAGGAATAAAATTTCAGGGCGTTACCGCCGGTGGTGGTTTCGGGTGATCCGAACATGACCCCGATTTTCATCCGAATTTGGTTGATAAATACGACCAGCGTATTGGACTGTTTGATATTACCGGTCATCTTGCGCAGCGCTTGGCTCATCAATCGGGCCTGCAAACCGACATGGCTGTCGCCCATATCCCCCTCGATTTCAGCGCGTGGCGTAAGTGCTGCAACGGAATCGACGATGACCACATCTACAGCGGCGGAGCGCACCAGCATGTCGCAGATTTCCAGTGCCTGTTCGCCGGTATCGGGCTGAGACACCAGCAGGTCATCGGTGTTAACGCCAAGGGCCTGCGCGTACAACGGATCAAGAGCGTGCTCTGCATCGATAAAGGCACAGGTGCCGCCGGCCTTTTGAGCTTCTGCGATTACTTGCAACGTTAGCGTGGTTTTGCCCGAAGACTCTGGGCCGTATATCTCGACCACTCGCCCTTTTGGCAATCCGCCAATCCCCAGAGCGACATCCAAACCCAAGGATCCAGTGGAAATGGAGGGTATGGTGACCAATTCCTTATCGCCAAGCCTCATCATCGAGCCCTTTCCGAACTGTCGTTCGATCTGAGCTAGGGCCGCAGTCAGCGCTCGTTCCTTTTCCGGATTTCCTTTATTGGCGCCACCTACATTCGACTTTGTATTTTCTTTGCTCATCGTTTTCCCTCGGATACTGTCTGGATTAGTTAATTGTTCGTCTTTTTACTGCTTTTTAGCGTTTTACTGCTTTTTAGCGCTTTTTAGCGCTTTTTAGTGCTCTTTAAAGCCTTTTACTGCTTCTACTACTGCTTTTACGTCTGTTACTTTTTTATCTGCTGCGCCAGCTTCTGTCTCTGCTTATTCTTCGACGTATTCCTCTTAGGACTCTTCTTAGGATTCTTCTTGCTATTC
>Ga0181579_10004468_pt1 | contig 10898 bp, 8 predicted proteins | sample 071ome_24_FD_132996 | JGI IMG/M metagenome (GOLD analysis project Ga0181579, IMG submission 132996) | Coastal salt marsh microbial communities from the Groves Creek Marsh, Skidaway Island, Georgia - 071402CT metaG (megahit assembly) | ecosystem: Environmental > Aquatic > Marine > Intertidal zone... | reverse complement strand
TCATCATCCAGCCGCCCAGCGCCGGCGCGCCCTCGGCCTTCTTGATCAACGTGCCAGAGGATTCGGTATTCGAGGATATCCAGCCCCGGATCGTCGATTTCGATGGCGACGGCATCCTCGATATCGTCGCCATCCGCTCCTATCTCGATGCCGGGGCCTCGATTTCGGTGATCGGGTATCGCGAGGGCAAGGACGGCTCGATCGCCTCATATTGGATGCAGTCACCACCCATCGGCACGCCGAATCGCTGGTTAAATCCAGTCGGGGTCGCGGATTTCGATGGCGACGGCGACAAGGAGATCGTCGCGGTGGTGACCCCGCATATCGGCGGAATACTGACGATCTATGAGCGTGACGGCGACAAGCTGGAGCCCAAGGCTCTCATGCGGGATGTATCCAACCACGCCATCGGCTCGCCCGACCTGCGCCTGCATGCGTTCATCGACTGGAACGACGACGGCGTTCCGGACATCGCGGTACCGGATCAAAGCCGTTCCGTCCTGCGCTTCATCACCTTGAAGGGCGGTGTGGCCGAGGAAATCGACCGGGTGGATCTCGGCTCGGAAATGATACCGCCGATGCAACAGCGGCAATGGAAGTCCGAGCCCTGGGAGATCATCGTCCGGCTAAGAGATGGTCGGGCGGTGGCGGTGTCACGGTAGTTAGATGTCTTGAGGGTTCCACTGTTCAGTTTCCCACCGTTAGTTGATCGCCTTAAGCTAGACGGTATCCGTCGCCCTGGCGAAAGGCAGGGCGACGTTTAACGGAACTGCAAGCGGAGTTAGGTACTCTTTCCCCCCTAAACCATCGCCACCGGGCGCACCGGGCAGCCCGTGGCGCCCTTGAGCTTGACCGGGAGCATCACTAGGCAGAACTCGGTGATGCCCGCCGCGATGACCTCGTCCATCAACATGTTTTCAATGAGATGCACTCCCGCCTCGGCGAGGCAGTGCTGGTGGACCGGCATCATGATCTCGGGATGCTTGGTGCCCGGCAGAACCTCGACCGCCATGTTGTCGGCACCGATCGCCACCACGTCCAGGGAAGTGAGCCAGCGTGCCGCTTCGGCGTCGAGCCCGGGCTCTCCCGAGAGATACTTAGCGTTGTCGGCCATGAAATAGCGCCCCCAGCCGGTATTGACACAGACCACGTCACCGCTTTGCGGGGCGGTGCCGGCGGCATCGAACGCTCGCTTGAGGTCATCGACACCGACCGGGCGCCCAGCTTCGAGATGCGCGCCGCCATCGAGACCGGACACATCCAGACAGACACCCCGGGTAACGATCGGCGGGATATGCTCCACGCCGCAATTCAACAGGCCCCAATCGCCGACGCTTTCGTCTAGCATGTGCTCGCCGTAGAGATACTCACCCTTGGAGAAGTGGCCGAGCGCGTCGATATGGGTGCCGACATGGGTGGTCATCTCGATCCGCTCGAGATTCGAGCCGACCTCGTTGGTCGCCCCTAGAGCCGCCCTGGTCTTGCGGTTGTTCCTGGCCGTCACCGAGGAGTGGATCATATACGGCGTCTGGACCGGGTTGATATAGGGCGCGCCCATCTCGATCACGTGCGAGAGATCGATGATTCGGCCTTCCCGCACCTTGGAGAGGGCCGCCAGCGTGGTTTTCTGGTTCAGCAGGTGGCCCGCCGCCCCGATCTCGTCGCCGGCGCCCCATCGTGAGTGGTCGTGTACACAATTGGTCATGGCCCAAGCCCCCTGGTAAATGCCTCGAGCCGCGAGCTTAACCCGCCAGCCCCTCGCCGGCCAAGGCGCGCCGCGACCGCCGGCCATTGACACTCACCAAATCCGGCGATATCCGGCGAGGATGACGGATGACGGTTCAAAGACACTGACGATCGAGCAGGCCCTGCGGATCGCCCTCGCGGCGCAACGCGAGGGGCGTGTTGAGCAAGCGGCTTCGATCCATGCTCAAATCCTGGCACGGGACCCGGAGAACGGTGACGCGCTGCATCTCTTGGGCACACTCGAGATCGACCTAGGAAACCTGGCCGAGGCGGAGCGTTTGTTGCGCCGCGTGGTCGCGTGTTATCCCAGCGTGTCCGCTTTCAGGGCCTCGCTCGCCAAGGCGCTGCATCGCCTTGGGCGCGCCGACGAAGCAATCGGCCACGCGGCCCAGGCGCTGGCCGGCGATCCAGGCAATCCGGGCATCCGCGAGGTTGCCAACCAGATATTGCGGGTCGAACCATCGCTGGAGCTTCTGAGACTCCCCTCGTCCATCCAGCCGGTGGAGGCGCGCCCGGCGCCGGCGCCTGATGACTCTCTGGTGCTCGGCCTCGCGACCGGATATCGGACGGCGGCGCTGAAACCCTTCGTTCGCTCCTTGCGTGAGCACTACCAGGGCCCGGTCCATCTGATCGTGGACAACGACGCCGAGACCCTCGCCTTTCTCGCCGGGCATGACATTTCCACGGGTCTGGCGAAGGACCGCGCGGCGCATCCGGTAATCAACCGCTTCGCCGAGTATCGAGACTTCATCGAAACCATCGACGAGGGAACCCGTATACTTTTGACTGACGTTTCGGACGTGGTTTTCCAGGGCAATCCCTTTGCATTTTCCGTTCGCGGCAACGGTCGCGCCGGCGCGGAGCCCGGCTTTATCGCGGTGCTGGAGGACGTCTCCCAAAGTCTCGGTTCGTGCCCCTGGAACAGCGACTGGCTGCGCGTGCATTTCGGGACGCGGATGCTCCAGCGTCTCGGCGACCGACGCATTTCCTGTATCGGGACGATCTTCGGCGATCGCGACGGACTCCTGGACTATCTGAACCGGTTTTGCCTCCTCGCCGCCTCCCTACCCGTGCCCGGTGTCTATGGCCTGGATACCGCGATCCATAACGTGCTCCTGCACCACGAGATGACGCGAGAGAGCGTGGCATTGGAAAACGGATGGCCCGTCGCGACGGTCCAGCACATGACCGAATCAGCGATTGCGGTCAGGGGCGAAAAGATCCGACTCGAGGACGAACGTCTTCCCTTGGTGGTGCATCAATACAACCGTCGAGCCGCGATGCTCGCTCATGTCGAGCGCCGCCACGCGGGCGGCTAATCCACGTGGTTGCGAGCGCGCCGAAAATCCTTTAGGAAAAGCCGCACTCCCGCACGGATCGAGAACCGACGGAGCCCTCGTGTCCCCGCCTAATAACAATGCCGAGTTGACGCGCCGCGCGTTGCTCCCCGCTGGCCTGCGCGATGTCCTTCCGCCAGACGCCGCGCATGAAGCCGCGACCATCGAATCACTGATCCGGTGCTTCGAGACGCATGGCTACGAGCGGATCAAACCGCCGCTCGTCGAGTTCGAGGATTCGCTGTTTTCAGGCCCCGGCGCGGCGATGACCGAAAGCACTTTTCGCCTCATGGATCCGATTTCACGGCGCATGATGGGGCTTCGCGCCGATGTGACGGTTCAGGTCGCCAGGATCGCGGCCACCCGGCTCGGCCATGTGCCACGCCCGCTCCGACTCTGCTATGGCGGCGAGGTTTTGCGGGTAACCCCCGGTCAGCTGAACCCGGAACGGCAATTGGTCCAGGTCGGCGCCGAACTGGTCGGGGCCGATACGATCGAGGCCGACACAGAGGTGATCCTGCTGGCGCTTGACGCGTTGCGCGCGGTGGGCACGCCAAGGATGTCGGTCGATATCACCGCGCCGCGACTGGTGCCGGAGCTGCTCAAATCATTCGATCTGGACGAAACAAGGGCGGAGAGCCTACGGACGGCGATAGACCGCAAGGATACCGCCGGCGTCGAGCGGCATGGCGGACAGGCCGCCGAGACGCTCACCGCCCTGATGGCCGCCGCCGGAGAGCACGAGGACGGCGCGCGTCACCTGGGCGAGCTGTCCTTGCCTCGGTCGGTGCAAGACATCGTCGACCGGCTCATCGCGGTGGCGGCACGGGTCGCGGCCGAGGAACCCAAACTGTCGGTCACCATCGACCCGGTGGAGAACCGGGGGTTCGAATACTATACCGGCCTCGGCTTCAGCCTGTTCTCGCGCGGGGTACGCGGCGAGTTGGGCCGCGGCGGACGCTATCAGGTCGACGGCCTGGACAGCGAAGGTTCTTGCGGCCTGACCCTTTATATGGAGACCGTGATCCGCGCGATCGCCGAACCAACGCCCCGGGAGCGGCTGTTCCTGCCCAGCGGTACATCACGCACCATGGCCGCGGCCCTGCGCGATCAAGGCTGGATCACCGTCGCCGGTCTCGATCCGAGCGTCGCCGCCGACGCGGACGCCGGACGCCTTGGATGCACCCATGTCCTGCGAGATGGCTCTCCCGTGCCGCTCGCGCCCGAACCCCCCACCCAGAAATCCTAATCAGGAAGCAAAGATCATGCGAAATGTCGCCGTAGTCGGCGCCCAATGGGGTGACGAAGGCAAGGGAAAGATTGTCGACTGGCTGTCCGAGCAAGCCGATGTCGTGGTGCGCTTTCAGGGTGGACACAACGCGGGCCATACCCTGGTCGTCGGCGACACGACCTATAAGTTGAGCCTGCTGCCCTCGGGCGTGGTACGGCCCGAGAAACTCTCGGTCATCGGCGCCGGCGTGGTGGTCGATCCCTGGGCCTTGCTCTCGGAGATCGAAACCGTTCGCGAACTCGGCGTGGCGGTATCGCCGGAGACACTGCTTCTGGCGGACAACGCCACCCTGATTCTCGCGGTCCACAGACAGATCGACAAGGCCCGCGAGGCCCTGCGTGGCGAGCGCAAGATCGGCACCACCGGTCGCGGGATCGGTCCGGCCTACGAGGACAAGGTCGCCCGCCGCGCCATTCGGGTTTCCGACCTCGGCGACGCGGACGAGTTGCGGCGCAAGCTCGAGGATCTCTACGCCCATCACAATATCTACCTGAAGGCCGCCGGTGAACCCGAGGCGTCGGTCGACGAAGCCTTCGCGGACCTTTCCGGGATCGCGCCACGCATCCTGGCCTTCGCGGCACCGGTCTGGCGACACCTGGAAGAGTTACGACGGCGGGACCGGCGTATCCTTTTCGAGGGCGCTCAGGGCATCATGCTGGACGTGGACCACGGCACCTACCCGTTTGTCACCTCGTCCAATACCGTCGCCGGCCAGGCCGCCACGGGTTCGGGAACCGGGCCGACCACGATCGGCTATGTCCTGGGCATCACCAAGGCCTATACAACCCGAGTCGGCAGCGGCCCGTTTCCGAGCGAGTTGACCGACGAGATCGGCCAGCAACTGGGCGAGCGGGGACGCGAATTCGGAACCGTGACCGGGCGCAAGCGCCGCTGCGGCTGGTTTGACGCGGTTATGGTTCGCCAGGCGATCAAAACCGCCGGCATCACTGGAATCGCGCTGACCAAGCTCGACGTGCTCGACGGCCTTGAGGAACTCAAGGTCTGTGACGGTTATGAGCTGGACGGCGAGCGGATCGACTATTTCCCGAGCGGCGCGCGCGCGCAAGCCTCGGTTCGGCCGATCTACCGGACCTTGGAAGGTTGGACCGAGAGCACCCAGGGCGCGCGATCCTGGGCCGACCTGCCGGGAAACGCGGTAAAATACATTCGCCTGATCGAGGAGTTGATCGACGCACCGGTCTCGATGCTCTCCACCAGCCCGGAACGCGAGGACACGATCCTGGTCAAGAATCCATTCTTGGACTAGGAAGGCGCGGTCCCGCGACGACCATGCACGGAACCGGCGTTTTACGGTACACTCGCCTGGGATAGTCCGCGATTTGAGGTTGTCCCGCGCGACTGGGAGGCTGGGTCATGGCCAAGGTGGTTCTGAAGGACAGGTTCGAGATCGACGACGCGGTGCCGTTGCCGCATTTCGATTCTCCAACCGCGAAGGCCTTTCAATGCACCGGTCGCACCGCGGAATACGGCGATCTGCTGGCGCTGGTCTGCGACCCCAATATCCCCATTCGCTCCGAGACCATGGAGGCGTTGCGCGGATTCTCCGGCATCGGCCTGTTGAAGTTCATCGATTCAGGCGTGGTTAACTGGTCCGCCGCAAATCGACGACAACCGGCGCTGATTTTCGACCTGCCCGGTGGCACCCGGGTGTTCGAGAATTTGAACTCAACGATCCAGCCATTGAGCGACGACCAGTTGATCAAGGGCTTTCTCACCCCAGCCGTGAACACCCTGAGAGAGTTATCGGCGCGCGGAATCACTCACCGCAACATTCGGCCCAACAATCTTTACTATAGCGATGCCAGCGAACGGCTGATCATGTTGGGCGAGTGTGTATCCGCGCCGCCCGGCCTTAACCAGCCGCTGCATTTCGAGGCGCTGGAATGCGCCATGGCCGACGAAACCGGACGGGGCGAAGGAGCGATCTCGGACGATCTTTTCGCCCTAGGCGTGACACTCCTCAGCCTGCTGATCGGGCGAAACCCGGTCGCCAATATCCCAGACCCGCAACAATATGTCTTCGACCGAATAAATCTCGGCTCCTACGCGAATATCGTCGGCGTTCATCGCATTCAGATGAACATGATGGAATTGCTGCGTGGCTTGCTGGCCGATGACACACGGGAGCGATGGTCGGTTCGTGACGTTCAGCTTTGGCTGGGTGGTCGGCGCCTGACGCCGAAGCAGGTGAAACTGCCGCCCAAGGCCGCGCGCCCCCTGACCATAGGCGGCATGGAACATGAGAATGTTAGATCGGCCGCGCATGGATTCGGACGAAACTGGAGCATGGGCGGCGACGTCGCGCGCGGCGCGGATTTCGACAACTGGATACGACGAAGTCTTAACGACGAAAACGTTGTCGAAAATCTTAACCGGGTGGTCGGCAACGCCCAGGCCATTCAAGCCTCGCCAAAGGCCGATGACGCCCGGCTGGTAACTCGCGTTTGCATGGCGCTCGATCCGCCCGCGCCGCTGCGGCACCAAGGGTTTTCGACCCATATCGACGGTATCGGACCGACCTTGGCGATCGGTTTTACCAAGGATCAGGTCCGCGAAAACATCGCGGCCTTCATCAATGGTCGTTTCCTGCAACAATGGATGGCTCTGCAATCGCGAACCAAGAGCGAAATTCTCCAGGTCTACTCGGTCTTGGAGAAGTTACCAGGCTTGCTCAATCAACCTGGGCCGGGTTTCGGAATCGAGCGTTGTCTGTACGAGCTCAACCCCTATGGCCATTGTATGAGTGGGATGATTGATCATCTGTACATCACCCGCCCGGAGGAGTTGGTGCCGGCGCTTGAGGCCGTCGCGCAAGGGAACGAGCTACCACCAATCCCCATGGACCGACATGTCGCGGCCTTTCTCGCCGCGCGATCCGAGGAAATCGACGACCGCATCCTGCGCCCGCTTTCGGCCCTGGATGAGCGACCGGCCGGCGACGCGATCAAGGTGTTGAGAATCCTCTCGCGCGTGCAGTCGGTCTATCGCAACGGCGCCGCGCCGGGTCTCTGCGCCTGGTTTCAGGCGCTGACCACGCCGGCCGTGAATTCCTACCACAATCTCAAGATGCGCCAGCAAATCGAGACCGCCGTGGGTCGCGCCGCCGAAACCGGGTTTCTCGCCGAGCTTCTAAAGATCTTTGATGACGCCAAGGCAATCCAACGTGACGAGCAAGGTTATGCCCGCGCTCAACAGGAACACGCCCAGTGTTCCGCCCAGATGCAGCAGATGGCCCTCAGCCTCGAAAACCGGGAGAATCTGGCGAGCGAGCTGGGAGAACAGGTCGCCGCGGTCATTTCAGGCGTTCTCGGCAGCATCGGCGCCACGACGGCGATCATATTCTATATGATATGAGCTTGGATGATTTGATTTTGGACCGGCGGCGGGGATTTCTGCTAAAAGCATGGCCACTCTCACCGCCGATCTGACAATGGACGGGTAAAGACAATGGCGACGAGATCGGCAAGCGCGGCCTCGACAAAGGCGATCATATTGCTGGTCGTCGCCGGTTTGCTCGTCTTCACCCTACCGACGGTGCTTATTCTTTGCGTCGGCATGTTACCGACCTTCGCGGCATTTCTGATCGACCGGCGCCGCGAAAAGTACACGACACTCTGTGTCGGAAGCATGAATTTCGTCGGTGTGATCCCCTTCCTGGCCACTCTGTGGACAGAGGACCATTCCTTTGACAAGGCATTTGAAATTCTCGGTGACCCGCTAGGCTGGCTGATGATGCTCGGTTCGGCGGGGATCGGTTGGGCGATCTACTTCGTCGCGCCGAATATCGTCGCGATGTTCATGGCGGCACGGATCGAGCAACGGATCGAGCGGCTGAAACACCGTCAAACCGATCTTGTGGAAGAATGGGGACCGGGCGTCTCCGGAAGCGAGGATGACGAGGGTAACGAGCCTAACCAGGGCGGGTAATCGTTAGATCACCCGCCAACCGCCTTCGACGCCCTCGCGCTGGTTGCTGTCTTCGGACTTCCCGGGCTTATCAGGCTTCCTGATAGAGTTTTTCCTGGATCGCCGTGTTCTTCATGGACTTTTGCAGCTTCTCGAAGGCCCGCACCTCGATCTGACGCACTCGCTCGCGACTGATGCCGAATTCCTGGCTAAGATCCTCCAAGGTCATGGGATCGTCGCGCAAGCGTCGTTCCGTGAGGATATGACGCTCGCGTTCGTTCAGAACCTCCATGCCCTTGGTCAGCAGCCGACGCCGCTTTTGCAGCTCTTCGTCCTCGGCGAAAACCTGCTCCTGGTTCTGACTCTCGTCGACCAGCCAGTCCTGCCATTCACCTTCACCATCAATCTTGAGCGGCGCGTTCAGCGAGTGATCCGGGCTGGCTAGCCGCCGGTTCATGTTGATGACATCCTGCTCGGGCACATCAAGCTTCTCGGCGATCGCCGTCACCCGCTCGGGCGACAGATCGCCATCCTCGATCGCCTTCATCTGGCCCTTGAGCTTACGCAGATTGAAGAACAACTTTTTCTGGGCGGCCGTAGTACCGATCTTCACCAGCGACCAGGAATGCAGGATATATTCCTGGATCGACGCCCGAATCCACCACATGGCATAGGTTGCCAGCCGGAAACCCCGCTCCGGATCGAAGCGCTTGACCGCCTGCATCATCCCGACATTGCCCTCGGAAATCAGTTCAGCCACCGGCAATCCATAACCGCGATAGCCCATCGCGATCTTCGCGACCAGGCGCAGGTGGCTGGTCACCAGTTTATGGGCGGCATCCGAATCCGCGTGCTCCGTCCAGCGCCGGGCGAGCATGTATTCCTCGTCCGGCGTCAACATCGGGAACTTCCTGATATCCTGAAGATATCGGGTCAAATTCCCTTCGGCGCTGATAACCGGCATTGTCGTCGATGATTGAGCCATCATTCCTACTCCACTCGATCGAGCGGACATGCAAAGCCTGTCCGCCCCCACAACTTCCATATGGGTATCGAAACCTCGAATTAAAAGTGGGCGATAACGTGGCGGTGATGTGGCGTTATCGCGCGCGCCTCGAAACTAGACGCTGATCACAAGTTTGCCGAAATGTCCCGCGGCGTGCATGGCGTGAAAGGCGGCGCGGGCCTCTTCAAGCGGATAGGTCTGGTCAATTACCGGGCGCATCGCGTGATGTTCGATCGCCCGGTTCATGTCCTCGAACATGCGCCGGCTTCCGACATAGATGCCTTGCAGGCGGATCGATTTGCGCATCACCAGCGTCGGGTTGATCGCGCCGCCGGTCAGCACCCCGATCAAACCAATGGAGCCGCCAACCTTGGTCGCGGTGATCGATTTCTCAAGTGTTCCCGCGCCGCCGACCTCGACCGTGTGATCAACGCCGGCCCCGCTGGTAAGGTCCAGAACTGCGGTCTCCCAGTCCGGGTTGTCGCGGTAGTTTATGGCCTCCCAAGCGCCCAAGCCCTTGGCGCGCGCCAGTTTTTCATCGCTGGAGGAGGTGATGATCGCGCGCGCGCCGAGCATTTGGCACAGTTGCAGCGCGACGATCGAAACCCCGCCGGTGCCGAGCAAGAGGACCGTGTCACCCGGCCCCACCCCGCCCGCCTCGACGAGGCTGTGCCACGCGGTAAGGGCGGCGCAGGGCAAGGTGGAGGCTTCCTCGAAACTCATGCCTTCGGGCATCGCCACCAGGCCGTCCTCGCGCAGTACCCGCTGCTCGGCGAGCATGCCCTCGGCGGTACCGCCTAGCGCGCGACCCATGTCCGCCGCCGTGATCGGCCCGTCTATCCAGCCCTGAAAGAACGTGCCGCAGACCTTGTCGCCTGGCTTGAAGCGCGGCACCCCCTCGCCCACCGCCAGCACCTCGCCCGCGCCGTCGGAATTCGGGATACGGGGATAGGGAATGCCCCGGGGTCCCGGATCCACAACCGTCATCAGATCGCGATAATTGATCGAGGACGCGCGCACGCGGACCAGCACCTCTCCTGCTCCCGGCGTCGGGTCCGGGCGCTCATTCAGGGCCAAGGCGTCGATGCCGCCCTCGCCGACGATTTCATAGGCTCTCATGGCTTCAATCCTTCACAAGGGACGGCGCGGGACCCGGCTTTACGCCAGGCGCCCACAATCGACAACGATGGTTTGGCCGGTGATCGCGCCGCTGACGCAAAGGAACAGCATGGCGCTGGCGATGTCCTCGGGCTCGACCATCCTGGGGAGCAGGGAATTCGCCATCGCGGTGTTCTTGCGCTCGTCCGACCAGGGATCGGTCCAAGCGGTACGGGTCAGGCCCGGCGCCACCGCGTTCACGCGAATATCCGGCGCCAGCGCGCGAGCCAGACAGCGGGTCTGGCTGACCACCGCCGCCTTTGAGTTGCTATAGGCGATGGAGCTTCCGTTACTGCTGAGCCCGGCGATCGAGGCGGTGTTGACAATCACGCCCTTGGTTTGGCGCAAGGCCGGCGCGGCGGCGCGGGAACAGCGAAACGGGCCGATCACGTTGGTGTGCATGATGGCCTGCCAGAATTCCTCAGTCATCGCG
>Ga0181579_10004467_pt1 | contig 10898 bp, 9 predicted proteins | sample 071ome_24_FD_132996 | JGI IMG/M metagenome (GOLD analysis project Ga0181579, IMG submission 132996) | Coastal salt marsh microbial communities from the Groves Creek Marsh, Skidaway Island, Georgia - 071402CT metaG (megahit assembly) | ecosystem: Environmental > Aquatic > Marine > Intertidal zone... | reverse complement strand
TTGAACGATGTTCCGTTCAATCACGCCAAATCGTGGATCAAAGCCATTGAGTATGCCGCTGCTGGGGTTCCGTTTGTGGCATCGAACCTTGGGGAGTACGCCAGACTCAAGGAAGTTTACGGGATCGGGCGCCTAGCATCGAACCAAGATGAATGGAACGAGCATATTTTGGAACTCACCAACTACTCGGTGAGAAACCAAGAAGCAAAGAAACAGTTAGATCTTGTCAAGCGCGAACTTGATGTTCGTGTAATGGCGCAGAACTGGGACAGCGTTTTAGAGAACTACATGTAGGTAAACCTGCGGTGGGTGTAAACCCTGTAAAATCAGAATGGAATCATCTGTCGCTGCCTGCGAGGTTGTCAAATGCTCGTCACCCAGACCGAACTTGAGCGTTACATGGACATCAAGTTCTCCAACCGGCAATCCCATGCCGCAACCTATGTTCTGGAAGGACTTCAGAGCGAACTTGAGTCGATTCTTCGCCGTCCGGTTGAAGTCCAAGAATTTACTGAAACTCACAAGGTTGAGTACAACAACGTAGGTATTCCGAACACGTCGTTTTTCTACGACTATTCGTTGGACACCACTGGCAACGTCCTCGCATTCCTTCAACCTCCTTACACCTACTATTTGAAAAACTCGCCAGTCGTTGCTGTTTCTAGCCTCACCGCAACCGGACCAGATCCCGGCTCAGCAACCGTCTCCCTCACCGAGGGGCGAGACTTCACTGTTCTCAAATACGGTGTTGACGTATACCGGACGTTCGCCAACGACACCTTGAACATCACCTACACTGCCGGTCTTGCCGGGGACAACATCAAACATTTCAAACTGGTGATCCTTCGGGCAGCAGCACGAGAGATGCAAAACATGCACGATGACGTGGTGGGCATCAAGGATCTTGAAACTCGGAATGTCGCACCGCTCACCACAGGTTTCACTCCGGAGGAAGTTCAGTCACTGCGCCGCTACCGGCGCATAAGGATTTCCTGATGAAAGTCAAAATCGACATTGACTGCGATGCCGATGGTGTGATCCGGCATCTTCAAGCGATGCAGGCTCGGGCAGGAAACTTCGCCCCCGTGTTCCGTGATGCGAGAACACAGTTGGAAAAAGCCAACGCAGAAAACTTTTCGACAGGTGGTCTACCTGTCGGTGGCTGGGATCCCCGGAAGCGTGATTATGCGTGGCCGATCATGCGTCGAACCGGACGACTGTTCAGCAGTCTCACAAATCTACGTGGGGCACCTAACGTCATTACTGATGACTACGCCCAGTTCGGAACGAACGTGGAGTACGCCAAGTTCCATCAGTACGGAACAGAGAAGATGCCTGCGCGTAAAATCGTTTTCAACCCGACGGGTTTCTCGCAGGAAACCGCTCGCAAAGCACTGCGTTGGGTAACCAGAGGTGATCTACCGTGACGATGCAAGGCGCTTGGCGCGCAAAAGAGTTTGTAAACGAATATTTGCGGGAAGATCTACCCGACAGACTGTTGACGTACCGCAACGCATGGAACGTTGACGACGAAAATCTCCCCGAGCCCATTAAATATCTCGTTTACGAGCCAGTTGCTCTGGACCGGTGGCCCACCCTTATCACCGTTCTGATTTCAATGAACGGTCTGACGCGAGACGGATACTCCACAAACATGGATCCGGTGTACCGCGTCGATTACGCAATGCGAACCTACGTCTGGGTCAAAGACGACGACTCCGAACAAGTCACAGCAAAACGTGATCGACTCATGACAGTTGTTCGCTCCGCATTTCTTGACTCGCCAAGTTTGAATCGTTGCGCCCTGAACGAAGGGTTCGATGTTGTTCTTGACGAAGGGTCGATCCGAGAGGAATATTCAGACCTCACCATGATCAAAGGTGAGCGAGTTATGGCTGGCGGCTATGTCGCGTACACGCTAACCATTGAAGAGAAAGTCGAAAGAACCACAATTTATGAAGCGAAGTCACCTTCAGCATCGGTAACTTACGAAACAGAATCAGAACTGCTTCTACCTTTACTGAAAGACATAAATTGATACCTTCCACTACAGCAGTGCTGCATCGTGGACAATATATGCGAGCCCACGGGCTAGTTGCAAAAGACCAGAGCCACTTTAGGTATACTTTGAGAAGCATCCCCGAAAGAACGACACGCTTGGGAGCGGAGGAAGCCACATGCCCGGCATTGTAGTAAACACAGCGGTTCGCACCGGACCGTCAACCACGAACATCAACCCGACTGCAACCATGTTCATGGTTGGTCGGACCGAGCGTGGAACCGAAGGTACGCCAACCCTGATCACCAGCCTGTCTCAGTACGAGACTGTCTACGGCGGGTACATCTCCAGCGGCGCGGTTCACCAGCAGGTCCAGACCTTCTTCGAAGAGGGTGGCGCTCAGGTGTATGTCTCCCGGATCACTGGCGCCAGCGCCACGTTCGGAGAACTCACCGTCACTGGTGGAGGCGGCGACGCCCTCACCCTCACCGCCACCGGTCAGGGCTCATGGTCAAGCAACCTAGAGGCAGAAGTTGTCGCCCTCGGCAGCGGCTTCGCCCTCAAGTTGTACCTTGACGGCGATCTCGTCTACTCAACCGGCGAAGTGGCCACCTCGGCTGCTGCCGCCAACAAGTTGAACGCCGCTACCGCGACTGGTGCGCTGTACGCCACCGCTGTTGCCGGTGCCGGAACCCTTCAGGCTTTCACCAAGGACGCTTTCAGCGCCGGTGACGCCGACGAGAGCGGCATCGTTGACTCGGACTACACGACCGGTGTCGACAACTTCAGCGACGATCTTGGCCCGGGTGCCATTGCGGTTCCGGACGACGGCGGTTTCAGCGATCGCACCGTGATCCACGCTGCGCTTATCGCTCACGCCGCCGCGAACAACCGGATCGCCCTTCTTGCCTTCGGCGAGAATGATTCGGCTTCGACGGTTGAGAGCGCTGCCGCAAACCTGAGTGCTGGCTCCAACGCCGAGTACGCCGCCGCCTTCTTCCCGTGGGTCAAGATGACCACCGATGCGGGCACCACCCTGACGCTTTCCCCTGAGGGTTATGTTGCCGCGAAGCGTGCGCTTGCCCACAACGGGATCGGCGCTTGGACCGCTTACGCGGGTGCCAACTCTGAGGGTTCCTACATCACCGGGCTTGCCAGCGCGGTCAGCAAGGACACCGGCGACAGCCTTGACGAGAACCGGGTGAACGCCCTCCGTCTCATCAACGGTCGGGTTCGCATCTACGGTGCCCGCTGTCTCTCGGCTGACGAGGACAACTTCCGGTTCATCACCTCCCGCGAGATGCTGAACTACGTCGTCAACGGCGCGAAGAACACCCTTGAGGATCTGATCTTCTCGCCAATCGACGGTCGCTCGGCCCTCTTCTCTGAAGTCCGCGCCCGACTGGTTGCGCTCCTTGAGCCAATCCGCATCGCTGGCGGACTGTACGAAGCGTTCGACAACACTGGTCGCCGTATCGACTACGGCTACTCAGTGCAGGTCAACGATGCCATCAACCCGCTGAGCCAGTTGGCCGGTGGTCTAGTCAAGGCGAAGGTCGGTATCCGGGTTTCGTCCACCAGCGACCAGATTCAGGTTGATGTCACCAAGTCCAACCTCACCGCATCAGTAGTCTGATTAGGAGCAAAACATGACTAAGTTGGCTCAGAGGCAGATTGTCGCCACAATCGTCCCCTCTTCTGGCAAGAACGTCGAAGTTCCCCCGAAGATGGGTGCCGATGCTGGCGTCCAGTACTTCGCTCAGGTGAGCGGCGGCGAAATCACCGCTTCCGTGGAGAAGATCTACGTTGGTGGCAAGTTGTTCCCGGAGACGCTTTGCGCTCCTTCTGAGATTGGTGACCTCACCGTCACCCGTCACTACGATCGTGATGTCGATGGCGACTTCCTGACGGCGGTCCGTCAGATGGTTGGCCGCGCCTACTACGACGTGACCGTGAAGGAACTCAACTGCGACATTGAGAACCCGCAGGCCACCCGGGTTTATCCGGAGTGTCTGCTCGTCGGGCTCACCGAGCCTGAGGGTGACGCCGCTTCGGGCGCTCCCGCCACCTACTCGCTGACCTTCAGCGTTTCGACGGTGGCTAGCGCCCCCAACTGACAAACTGTCAACTTCAGAATAAAGGTTTAGGGGTGCCACTGGCGCCCCTTTTCCTATGCTAGGGTTCTGCGCTATGAGCGATGAACTTTACGAAGTTGAAGAAGAGGCTGCTTCCGAGAAGAAGCCGTCTCGTTCCTCTTCCAGCAAGGCCCCCACGGTCCTTGACCAGTTGAAGGACACCCTGTCAAAGAAGGTTGAGCGCCCCTCAGTCTTCATTGAGGTTCCTGAGCGTGCCAACATCACGATTCAGGTTTCCCCGAACATCACCCAACATCAGTTGCGTTCGTGGCGCAAGAATGCTGGTGAGGACACTAAGAACGGGATGGATTCCATCAAGTTTGCGTGTGCCGTCATCGGTCACACCACGACCGGCATCTTTGTTGGTGACGAGCAGGCAACCGACGACAACGGCTACCCGTTGACATTCGGTTCGGATGCGATTCTCAAGATGACTGAGACGAGCCGTCCGATTCCGGACTGTGTGCGTGCGTTCTTCGGTATCGACCCCCATTTGGAGGCTGCGGCCCTCGCCATCCTTGAGGCTGCCGGTTACGGGGACACGGTGGAAACCGTGGACCCTACGAAGATGTCCTAGACGATCTCGTCTCGGACGCACGAATTCAGAGCGCAGCACGGCTGGGCGAACTATTCGGCACAGACCCAATTCGTATACTTGACAGCAGTGATGAGGAATGGCTGATTAGGTATGCCTGTGCTAAAGTTATAGAGTCGGACAGAGCCGAAATTGAGCGTCAGCGGAACGCAAAATAGGGGCTAAACATACTCTGTAGCATGGGCGGAGTTCGCGTATGGCGGACAATGAAAATGTCACAATTCGCATACGTGTCAGGGCTGATACCAGCCAGATCGACCGGGTACAGCGCAAACTAGCGGCCCTATGCGCGCAGGCCGACGCCTGTGAGAAGCGTTTCAATGCGTTGGGTAACCGCATTGACGACATGGGCAAGTCGATGAAGGATTTGGACAAGCAGTCCCAATCCACGACGAACCGCATGAAGGATCTTGCCAAGGCGCAAGATGACGTAAATAAAAGAACCCGTGATAACGACAAGGCAACGAGTCGTGCCAGAAAAGCCCAAGATCTGTTCTCGCGTGGGAGCAAGAAGTTGGGTGACATTCTCGGCAAAACGTTGCGTCTCGCGCTGAAAGCGGTTCTTATCGAAACGCTCGCCTATGCGGCGGCGCTTTCATCCGTCAACCTGCTCCTCAAGACTGGTTCATTGCTGAACCGGGCGTGGACCGCAACTGTTCGTGGAGTTGGTGTAGCCGCAGCCAATGCTGCTGCCGGTATCGCTGCGCTTGCCGCGACGTTCGCTGCCGCGATGCGTCAGATGGCTGCCGCTCAAGCCTCTGGCGGTTATGGCGGCAACTTCACTGCCGCGTCTCGGGCTTTGCGAAGCGTCCAAGGTGACGCTCAACTTGCCGTTTTTGGTGTGGAGTCGTTGACGGGGGCGTTTGCTGCTGCTTCCCGTAACGCTCGCGTCACTAGTTCAACAGTTGCCGGTCTTCGTGGCCTCACCGATTTCGCTGTTGCTTCGGGCGACATGGAAAAGGGTTTGCTTGCCGCCGCGAACGTCATCTCGTTGTTGCAGAAGGGTGAGGCTGCGGGCGGAGAAAATCTTTTGTCTGCCGCCAAAGAGTTGGGTCCGCAGTTTGAGAAGGCATACAAGGATGCGATTTCGGGTGGGAAGAAAACGAACGCTCAACTGATCCAGTTGTTGGCTTCCGGCCAGTTGGCGCAAGATGCGGGTATTGCTGGCACTGCCGCGAATGTTCAGGGCACCCTGATCGGCCAATTGAAGTCGTTTGCCACGGAGATGCAGTTGATTTTCGGTGACCTTGGCCAGAGTTTCATCGGGCCAATCCAAACAGCGTTCAACGCGGTCCGCAAGATTCTGTATCGAACGATTTTCCAAATCACTGGAAACCTGAACGCTTTCGCCAACGGGCCGTTCATCGATTTCGTTGTAGGCGCTGCCGACAAGATCGGCAACCTGACCGCGAAGTTGTTCAACGAGTATCTGCCGATGACCCAAGAGGTGTTGGGCAACTTTATTGACGGCTGGCGCCGATTTACCGACTTTTTCAGTCGGACGACTGGACGCTTCAAAGCGTGGTTAGAGAACTTTTCTGATGCTGGCGCCACGCTTAACAAGTTTTTTGGTGAGATTCTGCGCGCCGTCGGCGGGGGCATATCTGCTGGCTTCGAAAATTTTGCGGACCTTATTCTTCGCAACGAAGAGAACTTGATGAAGTTCGGTCGTGCAGTGGGCGATCTGATCCGAGAAATATTTACGTTGTTTAGGACAATGAGGACCGCGTTCTTTGAAGCGCTTCCAGTCATCACCACTGTAGTCAAGGCGCTTGGCACTCTCGTATCGCAGATTTCGTCTCTTATCGCAGGATTGTCAGCGCTCGGACCGGTAGGAGCGGCACTCGGTCTTTTTGGTGGGATGGCGCTGGGTCCCGGTAAAAGGGGTAAGGCCGCGCGCGGAAGCATGGGTGCTTTCGGTAGGGCGGCACCGTATGCGCTTCTTGGAGGTTTCGCTACAGCCGGTGCAACAGGGATGATCGCACGCCAAAGCGGGAGCACCGCATCAAGTGTTCTTGGTGGTGCCGCTATGGGTGCCGCAATCGGAACGATTATTCCGGGAGTCGGAAACGTAGTTGGTGCAATCGGTGGTGCCCTTGTTGGCGGGCTTATCTGTTTCTTCAAGTCTCGTGAGTTTGAAGACAGAGTTGCAGAAGGAGCACAGTTCTTCACCGAGGGATACAGCGATGAGGTTTCAAAACTTATTTCCGGTGGAAATATTGATCTAGCAAAAACTAAATTGGGTGAAGCAAAAGAAGCGTTTTTTGCTTTGGCCGACAGAACTTCAGAGTCGGACGTGTTCAACGCATCAGCAATGAAGCAGTGGGCAGAAGAAGAAGAAAAACTCAACAAGCAACTAGACCTACACAATAGGAAAGCAGAAGACTTAGCGAAAATTACTGGCAAAAGCAAAAATGAAATACAAGATCTTGCCCGTAGCCTTGAAATTGACCTGAGTAATCCTCTGATGTCATTGCAAGACGTGCTTCGTGAAACCGGTTTGGTTGTAGGTAATTTTGGTAATGATTTCAACACCGCAATCAACAGTGCGTTCGGTAAGGCGATAGCCGATGCGGTTATCGCTCCACTTCAAATACTGGAGAACGAACCGGCTATCAATGCGGCAACACAGGCAGCACGTGAAGCGCTAGCAGGTGGCACCTTTGGCGATTTAGAGGGGTTGCAGTTCCTTCAGGCGGCAGCAACCCAAGCAAATCTGGTTGGCATGGGAGACCCATTGCGCGCGCTTCAGTACCTTCAGGCAAACCTTGGAGTCGGTGGTGCCCAGTTCGGAGCCGGTGCATCGCTCGGGGGTATGCGCGGTCAAGTCATGGCGGGCGCCACCGGAGAAGCGTTCAACCAACTTATTGGAGACACCGAGCAAGCCATCCGAGATCAAGTTGCTGCCAACTTGCTTGAAGAAGCAGCAATCATGGGTGTCACCCTCAACCGCGCTCAACTCCAGTCACGCCTACAAGGCATGGGTGGAGAATCACTGATCGCTCTGGGCGCTCAGGCCCGTAATAAAGGTGTCCTCAGTGGACAATTTGCTGGTCTTCTCGGAACAGACCCCAACCTTCAGCCCGGAGCATTTGCTCGTTCAGCGCTTGGGGATTTGGGACTTGGTGATGTTGCTGTTGAGGTTCTGCAAACAGAGCAGGAACAGAACGCAATTTTCCTTGATGAACTTAGTGCCGCTATCAACGATCCCATGATGAACGCTGCTGCCGCATTTGACGCAGCAATCCAAAACATGATCGACGGTCTGTCAAACCTATTCCGGGAACAAACGAGCACACAGCAAAGAATGGTTGATGAGACCAGAGCGACAATGGGCATAGATGTCGGATTTGGTCGCTACATGGACCAACAAAGATACAACGAAATGCTGGGGTTCAGAACCACCGCTTATGGGCAGGCTGATCCCCGTCAGCGGGGTCGCGGCGACAGTCGCACCCCACGCCGCAGCCTCGTTGACACAATGATGGCCCACCGACGTTTCAACTCTATGATCGCCGGATCACGCTCCGTAACCTCCTCGCTACGTGGCTACAACCTTGGATCCATGGGATCAGATCATGCCGCAGGCCGCGCCTACGATCTTGTGGGACAAAACCTCGGTCTGTACAAGTCGGCAGTGCTGGCAGGCGGCGGATACGCGGATTTCCACGGTGCGGGAGGCAACCGACACCTCCATGTTGTTCCGGGAAGCACCCCGATGGGAGACACCGCAACCCCATACATGGGTGGCGGCATGATGACCCCCGCCGTTCAGGGTGGAAGCACCAACATCAACGTTCAAGTGTACGGAACACCGGGAATGGACGAAGAGGCTTTGGCGAACGCTGTTGTGCGTAAAATTGAAAGCCAGCAGCGATCAATGGCGGAGCGGAGGTAATCGTGGCTGACAGAAAGTCCAACCTCAGAACAATCAAGGTGTCCGCACGTTCACGTTCCACGCTGCGTTCTATCGTGAATCGTGACGGTCTGATCACCACCGACGAGTCTGGTGTCGTGTATCCGAAGATGAGGGCGCGCCCCACCAGCACTCAGAGCGACGTGTTGGAGTTCACGTTCCCATTCCCGCCTACTCAGGTGAGTTATTCGGAAGTTGCGCCGGAGATCGCAGAGATTGAACGACCCGGCCAGAAACCGTTGATCGCGTTTTCTCGTTTCAAGGCTCGTCGTGTCAGCCTTGAGTTCCTTGTCGCTGTGCCGTATGACGGTTTGCGTGTGAACGTTGAGGAAAGCATTGAAGTGTTGCGTTCAATCGCGAACAGTGGGCGACCGGTGTCGTTCTACAATGCTGACAGTTTTTTGGGTGGCACCACACCTCAGGGAATAACGACGAACGGTATCTACTGGTCGATTACGGACATGAGTTTTGAATCGGTGCGCCGAAACGCGGATCAACGCATCACGCAGGCATCAGTCAGGATGAGCATTGTTGAAAACGACAACCCGGGAGATATTCAAGTAATCACTTTGCCGGACATCGTTTACACTGAAACTCCAGCAACCCAGAACACACGGGACGAAGAGGCTGACGCGGAAACTGATTTTATTTCGTGGACCGAAAGTTGGGAGCGGTACGGCAGACCGCTTATCGGCGACTGAGCACGCTGAGCCATGGCTAACTTCATTCCCATCGATTCGAACCTGATTGCGATCAGTAGCCCCTCTGGCCAGAATCTTGATATTGCGCCAGCGATCACAAGGCTCTCCGTTTCGTTCACAATGGACATGTGTTCGGAAATCAACTTTGAAATTTTGGATCCCGGATTCAAATTCGCTAAAGCAAACTACTTTCAAATTAGGCGAGACGTTATTTACTCGGGAATGCTTTTTGAGATAAGTGCCGTTGAGGTGCAGAGGAGTTCTGGCTACGACCCCCTGTACAGGATTTCGGCAAGAAGTAAGCCTGTTCAGTTGATGAAGCGAGACAAAGGCGCAGAAGCGTTCACTGGCATGACCCCAACACAGTTCGCAGGGGCTATTGCTGCGCGATTCAGCATGGGATTCTTTGGCCAAGAGACAACCAAATCGCAGACAATCGTAAAGGGAAGAAGCGCAAACGTTGACGAATCTGTTTGGGATGTTCTGACCAGAGTTGCGAACGACAACCAATTCGTTGTATTTGAAACCAACAACATTCTTTTTTTTACATCACAAACAAACCTTGCTGGCAAATGGGGTGATCCAGAGTTCATTTTCCAAGGCAATACGCTGATCCCGTTCGGCTGGCCGGAAAACGCAGAAGGAACCTTCGCAGGAGCATCAGATAGATACCAACTGATGGACATGCCCACTTTGCGTCGTTCAGACGATGATCCGATGGACGCGGAAGGCAGCATCCTTGTTGAACGAACCAACGGTCGTCAACTGCGTCCGGGCATGACGATAAACCTCACTGGAATACCCGATTTTGAAGGCTTGTATCTGATCACTGCTGTTGACTTTGACGAAGGTGTATCTGATCCGGTCACTGTTTCCTTCCGCATCCCTGCCGACCCAGAAGCGCCAACCGGTTCCGGTGGGGGTGGCTATACCGGTGAAACAGCAGACTCCTCTGCGCTCCCATCAGATATTGAGTCATTGCTAAATGATCAGATCAAGCGACTGATGGGATACGACGAGGCCGGTGTTCCTTACGCTGACCATTCAAACCAGTATGGGACGTACAAAAACGCCGCTAGAAGAGAAGCAGAAGAAGTCTGGGAGCAGGTCACGTACGACGCAAAAAATGAGGCGTTTGCGCAGGCGCTTATAAATGTCGGTGGTGCGGACAGCATTGTCGGCAGAGCGCTTATTTCGGCACGGGAAACACTGTTCCGCAACCTTTCAACTTCGCAAGAAGTTCGAATCCCGACAGGTTTAAGAAACGCAATAGCAAATGCTACGGTTTACGTAATCGGATCATCGTCTGGTTCGTTTTATACCAGAATGTTTAACGCCGCAATACGTGACGCAAAAACTCTTTGGGAAGCAACAAGTGTCACCGAACAAAATGGGATTTACGCTCGGTTGAGGGCGAAGTATGGGACGCAATCACCGCATTACAGAATTATCAACCAGCCAGAGGTTAGGAGGCTGGTAAGGTACGAAATGCCCAACTTGCTTAGCGTGAACAGAAATAGGACGTTTGTGCTGTGATGAACTATACCTCGCC
>Ga0181579_10004465_pt1 | contig 10903 bp, 10 predicted proteins | sample 071ome_24_FD_132996 | JGI IMG/M metagenome (GOLD analysis project Ga0181579, IMG submission 132996) | Coastal salt marsh microbial communities from the Groves Creek Marsh, Skidaway Island, Georgia - 071402CT metaG (megahit assembly) | ecosystem: Environmental > Aquatic > Marine > Intertidal... | reverse complement strand
GGACTTAAATGAACTTGCGCTGACCAACGGGGTCGTAATTGACGAGCATGCTCAAGAGGCGAGGATGACGACTCAGACCATGCGACTATTTATGGACCAAAAGCTGGCGACGGGCGAGCATGAGGTTGTGCTGACCGGTCGAGGTAGCCGAACCACTGGGTCAGCATTCAGAGTTGATTTGAGGACCAATAAAGCAACGTTAATTGGCGATGTACAGACCAACTATGAATAGACTAGCCTGCACCCGGGCCCTCCGCCTGCTCCTCCTGTTGATATGGATACCGGCATCGGTATGGGCACTCGACACAGATCGTGAACAGCCAATTCAAATCACCGCTGATATTGCCATCCGTGACGAAGTCGCCGGAGAGACGCGCTACGAGGGCAACGTGGTCCTCATTCAGGGTTCACTCAAAATTACTGCGGATACGCTGTCCGTCCTCCATGAAAGCAGTGACGCCGACCGCATCATTGCAATAGGCAAGCCAGCCCGGCTGATTCAGCAGCCGGCACCAGAGCAAACACCTGTCGACGCCTCGGCTCTGCGCATTGAGTACATCCGATCAAAAGATCTGGTCCGGCTTCTTGACGACGCGCGCATCGCACAGAACGGATCCACACTATCAGGCGATCAAATCGACTACCTGGTGAGTCAACGCTCTGTCAGAGCGGCGGGGACGACTGGAAGCGACGGTCAGGGGCGAGTCGAGGTAGTCATCCCGCCTGAAAACCTCAGGACTGGCGCCTCTGATGCCTAGCACGCTGGTCGCGCAACATCTTGCGAAGGCTTATGGTGGTCGTCCCGTCGTCAAAGACGTCTCACTTGAGGTGAGCGAAGGCGAAATAGTTGGCCTGCTTGGACCCAATGGGGCGGGTAAAACGACGTGCTTTTATATGATTGTTGGCCTCGTAGACGCTGACGCGGGGGACATTCAACTCGACAACCAATCACTTATGAAGCTGCCGATGCACCGGAGGGCGCGTGCCGGGATCGGCTATCTGCCCCAGGAGGCCTCGGTATTCCGGCAACTTACAGTCAAGGATAATCTGCTCGCAATTCTGGAAACCCGCAGCGAACTCACGCGAAAGACGCGTGACAGCATAGCCGAGGCATTGCTGGAAGAATTCAGCGTAAGTCATCTCGCAGACTCTCTGGGTCAAGCGCTCTCTGGTGGAGAACGGCGACGAGTTGAGATTGCCAGAGCCCTGGCCACAGAACCCAGAGTCATTCTCCTCGACGAACCCTTCGCGGGCGTCGACCCCATTTCAATATCCGACATTAAATCCATCATCACGCACCTTAAAGAGCGAAATATCGGGGTGCTCATTACCGACCATAACGTACGAGAGACGCTGGATATTTGCGAGCGTGCCTACATCGTGGGCGAGGGGCATGTGATTGCATCGGGAACGCCCACCGAAGTCCTTGCCAACGACAGAGTCCGCAACACCTACTTAGGAGAGCACTTCTCTCTCTGATAGTGCGGATAGGCGCAATCAGCTGCTAAGACCCCCCGGATGCCGGCCCGCCTGCCAGCGCTGTGTGCAAATTCCTTGCCAATTTAGTTGCATCGGATGAGCCCGGCGCTACACTGAGTCCAAGCGAGCCATTATCAGCAGTATGAAACAGGCGCTTCAGCTCAAACTCGGGCAACAATTAGCCCTCACACCCCAGTTGCAGCAAGCCATTAAACTGCTGCAGCTAAGCACCGTTGACCTCCAGCAAACCATTGAAGAAACCCTGGAATCCAATGCGTTACTGGAGCGAGACAACGAGCTGGCCGAGCAGGACGGCATCGACTTCTCTGAATCCGCTGCAACAGAGGATGAGGCCGAAGGACTAGCGGTCGATACTGTCTGGGAAGACGTGTTGCCCTCCGCCGCTCCCCCCACCCCGGGGCCCGTTTTGGAAAATGATTTTTCTGAGCAAGACTCCGAAGAGGAGTCACTGCGAGAACACCTGCTCTGGCAGCTTAATCTGACTCGCTTCTCCGATACAGACCGATTCATCGCCATCGCACTGATTGATGCAATAGACGAGGACGGGAGACTCGTGCAATCGCCCGAGGAGATTCACGCGGACCTCGCGCTGGAAGAGATTGAATGCGACGAAGTGATTGCCGTCTTGCATCGACTGCAGCACTTTGAACCCGCCGGTGTTTTTGCCTCGGATCTTCGCGAGTGCCTACTCATTCAGTTGCGACAATTGCCGCCAGAGACACCCTTCAGGGAAATTGCGGGCGCCCTGGTCAGTCGACATCTAGCTCAATTGCCGACCGCGCCAGCCAGGCAGTTGGCGCGGAAGCTGCGTACGACCGAGACCGACCTAGAGGGCGCCATTCAACTCATACGTTCTCTCGATCCGACCCCCGGAGCCTCAATCGGTGGCCCGCAGACTGAATACGTGACTCCCGATGTATTCGTTCGACAACATGACGGGCGGTGGCTAGTTGAACTCAATCCAGAAGTGGCGCCCCGGCTCAGGGTCAACGACCATTATGTCTCCATGCTGAACGGTGGCTCTGCAAGCGACCGTGGTTATGTGAAGGAACAGTTGCAGGAGGCTCGCTGGTTCATGAAAAGCCTGCAAAGCCGCAACGAGACACTGCTCAAGGTGGCCAGCAAAATAGTTGAGCATCAGCGAGCTTTTCTGGAGGTTGGTGAAATCGGCATGAAACCTCTCGTACTAGCTGATATCGCGACCGAAGTTGAACTCCATGAGTCCACCGTGTCACGGGCGACAACGAGAAAGTACATGCACACCCCTAGGGGGACGTTCGAACTCAAGTATTTCTTTTCAAGCAGGGTCTCGGGTGAAGGTGGCGATGAGGTCGCATCTACCGCTATCAAAGCGGCAATCCGAAAACTGGTTGCAGAGGAAAATGTGCGCAAGCCATTGAGCGACGCAAAACTGTGCACGTTGCTGAAGGAAGAAGGAATCACCGTTGCTCGACGTACGATTGCCAAATACCGAGAGCAACTGACAATTCCTCCCTCCAATGAGCGCAAACGTCTAAACTAAAGCTGAAGGCGTCGACACAGGAGTGCCATATGCAACTGACTATTAGCGGACATCACGTAGACGTTACCCCCGCCATCAGACAACACGTCGAAGGCAAGCTGGAACCTATACAACGCCACGGCGATCAGATTACGCGTATTGAGGTGACTCTCATCGTAGAGAGACACCTGCACAAAGCCGAGGCTAATCTGCACGTTGCGGGGGCCGATTTATTTGCCTCATCCGAATCAGATGATATGTACGCAGCGATAGACTCGCTTGCCGACAAACTCGACCGCCAAGTGATCAAGCACAAGGAAAAGCATCGGGGGCATTAACTCATGTCTACCCCGAATCATCTTGCCCCAGAGCGGTTGTTGGCACTTCGCTCGGAGACTGTTCACAGTAAAAAAAGGTTGTTCGAGCAGGCCGCAGCGTCCATCAGCGCTGAATTCGACCTAGATCAGGAATCAGTTTACCGATCGCTTCTAGCTCGCGAAAAGCTAGGCAGCACTGCTGTCGGGCATGGTGTGGCAATACCGCACAGCCGGATGAGCGGATGCTCCGAGCCCCTAGGATGCTTGATCTTGTTATCGGAGGGTATTGATTTTGGTGCACCTGACGGTGCTGACGTGGAGATTGCCTTCATACTTTTGGTACCGGAGGCCGCTACCCAGGATCACCTTAATCTACTGGCTAGTCTAGCTAATGCCTTCTCTGATGCCGACATGCGAGACAGACTGAAAAAAGCCGATAGCGCGGGGGATGCACGACTCGTCCTGTTGGAGGGGCTGGGTCTGTGACGCCCAATCTTATTGTGATCAGCGGAAGTTCTGGCGCAGGCAAGAGTAGCGTTCTGAGGTTGTTGGAGGATGAGGGCTACTACTGCGTAGACAATCTCCCTCCCCGACTTCTCCCAGAGCTATTGATGGAGATATCGGACAACATCGAGTACGAAAGGTTTCGCGGCATTGTGGTGTGTGTCGATGCGCGAACCGTTGGTTTTGAACCCGAGTACACCCCTGCAGCACTTGAGCAGTTACTGAGCTTCCCTGACGGAATGATCATCTTTCTGGACGCTCAGCCTCATGTTTTGTTGAAACGCTTCAGTGAAACCCGTCGCAGGCATCCGCTTGCCGGCCCCCATAACTCATTGCCAGAAGCCATCGCAAAGGAGCGGAAGCGGCTTGAATTTATCGCCGCGAAGGCCGATCTAATAGTCGACACGACGGATTTAACCCCCAGCGCTTTGCGCGACCGCATCACAACCAGAATGGCTAATCGCCGTGATGGCCTATCCATATTGATTGAGTCCTTTGCCTTCAAGCGTGGGGTCCCTACTGATGCCGATTTCGTTTTCGATGCGCGTGCACTGCCCAACCCCTACTGGCAAGCTGATATACGAAGCATGACGGGCTTGGATGCTCCGGTGAGACAGTTTCTGGAGAGTGATGAAAGGTGTCTTGCGTTCTATGAAAAGTTGAGCACTTTTATCAAACAAATGCTCCATGACTTCAGTCAAGTCGACAGAAGCTATATTACGATTGCAATCGGTTGCACTGGCGGACAACACCGGTCGGTTTATCTCACCCAAAAGCTGCATGAAGACTTGAGCGCGCAACTCGCAGGCGTGCAAATACGGCATCGGGACCTGCCCAGGGCGCCGTTATCATGACGCTCCCTATGGTAACGGTGGTCAACACGCTGGGCCTGCATGCAAGACCCGCAGCGAAAGTTGTCGATTGTGCTGCGCGTTATGCAAGCGATATCAAACTCATCTATAACGAAAAAGAAGTAGATGCTAAGAGCATCATGTCGGTGTTGCTGCTGGCCGCGCCTTGCGGCGCTGAACTGTCTCTAAAAATTAATGGCGCTGACGAGGCGGCAGCCCTGCAAGCTATGACCGAGCTATTCGCTAATGGCTTTGGCGAGCTGGAATAAGTCACAAAGCCCTGATCGCGGGTAGACCTTCCTGTCCGGTACCGGATAATACCGGCTCGCTAGGAGGCGCTGCCGTGAATTCATCCCGTCATTTTCCAAGCAAGGCTGAGCGTCTTGATTTGGCCCTTCGTTCCGGGGCTTTGGGAGACGTCGCCGGCATTCTGGCTGACATGTCTCCGGGCGACGTGGCTTATTTTATTGCGTCCTCCCCTCCTGACTATCGTGATGTCTTACTCGGATTTTTAGAGCCAGAGCAAGAAGCCCTTGTTGTCAATGAACTACCCGACGATTTGCGTAACGCCGCGCTTGCGGACAGAGCGCCCGAAGCTGTGGCAGAAATCGTTGAACAACTCGATGACGATGACGTAGCAGATATTCTTCATGAACTGCCCGATGACTTAACAGGGCGGGTGCTGGCAAGCCTCGACGAGCAATACCGCCAGAGATTGCAGACCGTGCTGAGCTTCTCGGACGACAGTGCCGGCGGCCTGATGAGTACCGACATCATCACAATCCGTGCCGATCTGACGCTCGACGTCGTATTACGATATCTTCGACGCCACTCTGAAATCCCCTCTAATACCGATAATCTTATCGTTGTAAACAGACATGGCCTATTCGTGGGGCTGCTCCCGATCGGGATTTTATTAGTGTCTGATCCTGCGATCTCAGTCCGGGAGATGATGATCACTGATCAAGCAGCTATCGATGTCGATACTCCCGCCACCGAGGTGGCTCGTCGCTTTGAGCGAAACGATTGGATTTCAGCGCCGGTCGTTGACGGCAATGGCCAATTGCTAGGGCGCATAACCATCGATGACGTGGTGGACGTGATCATGGAAGAAGCGGATCACTCTCTCACATCGCTGGCTGGTCTGGCAGAGGAGGACACTTTCGCTTCCGTCTGGCAATCAGCGCCGCGCCGCGCCGTGTGGCTGGGCGTGAACTTGGCCACTGCCCTGCTGGCGTCATCAGTGATCAATCTGTTTCAGGCCACGATTGAAAAAGTTGTAGCCTTGGCAGTGCTCATGCCCATCGTTGCTTCAATGGGCGGGATCGCGGGCACCCAAAGCCTCACCATTTTAATTCGCGCCATGGCGATGGGACAGATCAATGACCGCAATCAGTTTTGGGTGATCGGGCGTGAATCACTGGTTGGCGCACTAAACGGTATGTTATGGGCTCTCGTGATTGCCGCCACCGCGGCGATTTGGTTTGAGGACCTCACTCTGGGATTCATTATTGCCTGCGCGATGCTGATCAACCTTATCACCGCGGGCTGTGCAGGGGCCGGACTGCCACTTGCGCTGAAAAAATTACATGTGGATCCCGCTCTCGCGGGCGGCGTCATGGTGACGACTGTCACTGACGTGGTGGGGTTTCTTGCCTTCCTTGGGCTCGCTACCCTTTTCTATGCCTGATGGGTTAGCAACGTGAGCGAAAATTCGAACACTGACGAATCAAGTGACGCGTCACCAAGTAAAAGTGAGCGAAAGCGACAGATGCTGGCCTTGCAAGAACTTGGCGAGAGGCTGGTTGGGCTGCCCGAATCAGAGCTTGCGAAAATACCGATCGATGATGAGCGCCTACGGGACGCCGTCACGACTGCCCGTCGCATCACCGCCAGAGGCGGACTCAGAAGACAACTGCAATTTATTGGCAAGCTGATGCGTTCGGTAGACCCGGAGCCGATTTCGAGATCCTTGGCGGCGCTCGACAAGCAGCATCGGAATCAGACTGCGGCCTTGCATAGAATCGAGGCGGCGCGCGATGACCTCCGCTCGCGCGGAGATGACGCAATCGGGGACATTTTGTCGATGTGGCCACAAGCCGAGGTTTCTTGGCTTAGGCAGTGGGTCAGGCAGCATCCAAGGGAATTGGCGCGCGGCAATGAGCGCGCCCACTCACGCAAACTACATCGCTATTTGACCGAGCTGGCCGATTCAGCGTCAGAAGAACCTTGAGCCGCTGTCGGGCTCATCCGCGTCTTGGCATCGAAGACGCGTTCAAACACAACTTCGGGTTCTTCCAGGCTCCCGCTCACACTGTAAACACCACTCGACAGTTGATTGACTTGGTCCTCAAAAACCTTGCTGACTAAGTACGTGCCCGCCGCAACAGGCAGTCCCCCCGCCAATGCTGCGACCCAGGGAATATTCTCAACAAGAGGCAGCGTGACAACCAGCTCGCCATTCAAGGTCTCGTTCAGCAGGTCCACGTCGCTCGTGAAGTTAAAATAACCGCCCGAGCCCTCGATAGAAAAATCAGGGATGCGCATCAGTCCTTGATCGAATTCGAATCGGCCCACTGCTCTATCAAAGGTCACGCCAGGGTCGAACAATTGATTCATATTTGCCCGACGGAATAGCCCAGAAAGGTTCAACAGGCTGAGCAGCCGCAGAACGCCTGTTGCCTCCGAGTTTGCTGACAAAAAGGAACCAGACTGCATTTCAAGATCCAAGGTGCCCGAGACAGCTGTGAGTTGGAAATCTTGCGGACTGCCAGGCCAATGCCAATTTGCGTCAATACGCCCACCGCGGGTCTCAGCGATCGGCGACACCCCGACCAATTCCAGAGAACCCGCTATGTCGTTCAGTTCCGCAGCCAGTGTCAGTGCAGTAGCCTCCTCCCCCTCGGCACGCCATGCGATGTATGTGCTCGGTAGCCACTGAACCCCCAAAAAGTTGCCTTCAATATCCTGAAAGCGCCAGCCGTCGTTTTCCAGATAATCGATCGTCAGCTGCAGGTTGCCTAGATCGGTACTGCCGCGGCGGACTCTCTCTATTTCCACCGGCAGTTGCCGCATCCACCGCCCAAGTCCACTCTCTGGATCTGGCAATTGCCCGTCCACCATTTCATCACCAAACTGAGGCAATCTATCGAGATCAAGGTAAGTAAGATGCAGCACTCGCTCGGTTGGCGCGTCAACGCCGCCATCGGTCTCGGTAACTCCCATCCGCCTCTCTTGCGAGTACGTCGCACCCAGCCACGGCAGGTCGAGATCCATCAGCAATTGGTCAGCGTCTGAACGCAGATGGATGTCCAAAGAACCCAACTCCTGTTCTTTCCAAAGCAGGCGGCTCACCCGAAGGTCTTGCACTCTGGCGGGAATGGCAAGTGGCGAAGATGGGCCAGACAGCGATTTTATAAAGGACTCCCAGTCCGCCAGATCCAGAGAGGGTAAATGGCCCGTTACGCCAAGCCCCGGCTTTGGAGACATGCCACTACTTTTGGGCGGTCGCGTGCGGGGCGTTACGTCAAGATGAGCCGCCAGCTGGCCCAGCTCTGGCGCATCCACAACGGCCGAAAATCGACCGAACCAAAAGATCTCCCAGGCGGCCCAATCCCGATCTCGCCAAATCACCTGCAGCGGAGCTGAGGCTTGGGCAGACTTACCCCAGGGCAGAGGCATATCAACCGTCACCCCTCGCAGCTCAGATGAAATGCCAACACTGATGTCATCGGCCACGTTTACCGCAACCGATACCGCAGTTATTCCACTCACCGGCAGAGGTATCTCAACCGCCTGCCAAGCCAGCAGATCGCTCACATCGGCCTTCGCATCGATTTGAGCTGCCAATATCGTATCCGGTGCTTGCGCGAGATCGGGGTCAATCACGACCCGCAACGGCCATCCCCATACCGAGGCGGTTAAGCCGGCACTCTCAAACCCCGTCCCATGCCGATAGTTCAAGGGGCCGCTGACATTGTTGGCTTGAATATCCAGAAACTGTGAGATCACCGCAATGTCATCAAAGTCGGCACTGAAGTCGATATCAAGGGTGTTGCCGACATCGCGGAGATCAAAACCCAGAAAAACGTCTGCATTGACCCCCGACTCGCCCGTCAGAGTCAGGTCATTCATTAACGACCCAGCCACATCCAATGCTGGCAGTTTTTGTAATCCACTTAAAAACTCGGCGGGTGAAATGTTGTTTTCGGACTTCATTGCGAATGCCACTGCGTCAGGATGAATCCGAATACCGACCGCGGTATCTGTCAGCGGCAACTCTGCGACGCGGGAGCGGGGGGCCCAAATATCAATTTCTGTGTCACTCAAACGAAGCGCGGCTCGCTCAATAGAGGGCGCTGGCCAGTTGGCCTGGTAATCGAGCTCCAAATTTTGCAGCTCAGCCGCAAGTTGCATGGTTTGACCGGCGTAGCCGTAGGGCTGAAACCCTCCGCGCCAGAGAAAAATCGCCCGTTCTATCTCGCCTTGCGGCAACGCAGAATTGAGCCACGCGTAGGCCTCAGCGGGCATGCGATACGGAATGTAGGGGTGGCGAGCGGAAATGGGGGCATTCTCAAGCGCGACCGCCAGCCGCATTTGCAGTGTTGTCACCGCAGGTCTGGACAGCGGGATATCGATCTCAAACTCGATAATGCCATTGTGATCCGAGGCTTCAGCGAGAAATAATCCCTCTTCTAAATAAAGTGCGCCTCGCTGCCACCGACCCGCTAAACGCCCTACTGCGCTGTCGAGATGAATCGGTGCCTCGTAGACCTTTGGTAGGAGCAGATCGAAATTTCGCGTGTTTATCCACGCGAGTGCACCAGCATTGTCAGCTGTGATTGACGCATCAATACCAGCTAGACCCGGTACTTTGTTATAGGGATCAGTCGTTGCGTCGGTGACGGCCATCGACGCACTCCATGCAGAAAGCGGCGCCCGCCAAGATTCAACAGAGAGCCGCAGACTATCGATGGATCCCCGAGGATTGAGCGTCTCGAGGATAGTGTTCGCTTTGTCCGGCAAGAGACCAGTGCCCGTCAAGACATTCACAGCATCAGAGATATTCCACTTCTCGGTCAGGGCTTGCCAACTCAGCCCCGAACCAGTCAACTGTGTTCTGGGAACTTCCAGAATATGAGCGCCTGAGATAACGGTAGCGTTGTCTATCCACACTTCGGACGCTTCGCCACGGGTGGTCCAAGCGGCATCAAAACTGAAGCTATCGATTGCGAGTGGGCGCTCACCAAGAACAGTCAGGTTCTTAAAATCCGCTTGCACGACAAGGTCGGGCATTCCCTGTTCGACCACAAACCAGTAGTCGGCTTGGCCCTCAACGGAGAGGTCGAGCTCGAACCACTCTGCGAGAAGTAAACCTCCCAAACTGTTCAGGTGTCCGTGTAACTCACCCGAGAACTGGCTCAGATCAAACGGATTTCCGGTTCCCGATCCCTCTGCCGAGAAGATCCTTCCCTCAGTGGCTTCAACGATCAGTTTGATCTGACGAACACTGCGATCGCGAACCAAATCCATGTCAACGATGAGCGACTTGAGGCGTGGCGAGGCATTTGAACGCCCGGTTGGCAACAGGATCTCAGCATCCCGAATTTGGAGACGCTTGAAATTGTTCAGCGCACCGCGCATATCTTCAGGCAATTGCGGCCCCTCTGCGCCGGCGCGCTCGGGCCATTGGATCTGGGGGGCGGTCAGCGTGAGTTCCTCGAAGCGCAGGGATCGCGCTAGCAGGGTTTGCCACGGATCAATACCGAGCGTCACAGAAGGTAACTGCAAAGCATTGACACCCTTAACGTCAGTGACCTCAAAATCCGATAGCGTCAGCCGCGGCGAGAATCCATCCATGGTCCCAGAGATCTGCCCGATACTGATGTCGAATTGAAAGCGCTGAGAGAGCAGGCTCTCTATGTCGCCTTGAACATTCGGCAGAGCCCCGAGCAACAGCCGGCCCCCGCTAACATACACGGCCAACAGCACTAGGGCAGTCACCATCGAAGGCCACACGGCGCGCCCGAGTCTGCGTGGAATGGCGCTAACCATGCTTCAGCTCTATACCGCTTTTGTGAAGAAGGGTCCGTGTCTCGCACAGTGGCAGGCCGACCACCCCCGAGTAACTCCCCTCGATCCGCTCAACAAAGGCCCCAGCGTAGCCCTGAATACCGTAAGCCCCCGCCTTGTCCCACGGCTCAGCCGACAGAAGGTATGCGTCGATGGTG
>Ga0181579_10004461_pt1 | contig 10904 bp, 9 predicted proteins | sample 071ome_24_FD_132996 | JGI IMG/M metagenome (GOLD analysis project Ga0181579, IMG submission 132996) | Coastal salt marsh microbial communities from the Groves Creek Marsh, Skidaway Island, Georgia - 071402CT metaG (megahit assembly) | ecosystem: Environmental > Aquatic > Marine > Intertidal zone... | reverse complement strand
CGCACTCTTGAATAGCCCCTGCACCTCCAGAACAAGATCAAAGCGTGCATCGCGCAGCCGCTGGCGAAACTTGAGCACCGAGCGCACTAGGGCCACTAGGCGTCCCCTGCGCAAAAGCTGACGCCATTCGGCACGAGGCCAAACGATAACGCGCTCAAGTAATGGGTGATGCTCAAGCAAGGGCGCGACCGTCCCCTCGGCGAGCCAGCTCACCTCCACGTTGGGGGCTAAATTGGAAATTGATTTAATCAGCGGCGAGGCAAAGGTGACATCGCCAATGGCGCTCAGCCGGATAATCAACACCCGCCGTGTGTCGATCTGCTCCTCATCGCCATTACCTTGGCGGAGCGGCATCGACTGCCTCCAATTCAGGTGGCGCCTGCAAATCCCGATCTAGCACAATTAGCAAGGCCAAGGTGAGGAAAAGCATGTTGCCGTTGAAGTAGGAATAAAACGACACAGAACTGTTCAGAGGGAATAGTGCAAGAATCACCACCAAAGAACCTAACGCGACCTCGGGACGTGCGTCGAAGAGTCGACGGCCCAAAAATACAAAAAACAGTGCGTAACCAATCAAACCAGGAATACCGGTATCCACGGCGACCTCAAGAAAAAACAGGTGGGGATGCCAGTGCTCGGACACCGGCAACACACTGATACTCTCGAGGGAGACAACCAGCGAGCCCCAGCCACGAATACCGACCCCATTGAACCAGTGGTCGCCAAACCCCTCCCAGGCTGACGCCCAAAACGTCGGTAGATAGTCAAACGCCTGATAGGCATCAGAAGCCGCCTGCCCCGTCGCAGATGCCCGGAAGGTCTCCGTCAACATCCAGCCTGAAACAACTGCGAGCGAAAATGAGAACAGCAAGGCCAACAGCCACGAGGTGGCCTTATGGTCTGGTTCAGCGCGTCGCAAAATCAGCGCATATCCGCCAAGCGCGACGAGGGCATGCACCATCGAAGCCTCGTTGCCACTCATGACGATGGCCGCAAATAACGGCAATGACAAAATACTGATCGCCGGCCCCGAGCCGGCGCGGCGCAGCGCCTCCAGATAAAAAGGCGACAAAATGGCGAGTGTCGACCCATAGCCCATCCGCAGACTGCCGGTGACCAACGTATGACCGGAGTCGAGTTCAATAAGCGGATTGCCAAACACGCTAAAGCCCGTTAATAGCTGCACCAGACCGTCAACCACCCAAATCATCATGACAGCCCCGATCAACGACATCATGCGGTGCGCTTCAGGGCGATCTAGTTTGATCTGCAGCAACACCCACACCGCAAAGCCATAAGATAACAAGCGCACGGCCCCCGAGAGTGATCGTTCAAAATTGATGGCATCCAATAGAGAGAGCAGCGCGGGAACAAAAAAACAGGCCAGCACAACCCAAAACTTGCGCACGCCGTCGGCCTCAAAAAACGCTCTTGGCCCTCGGGCAAAGGTGAACAACCCAAATAACGCCATCAACCAGATAAATTGCCGGGTTGCAGATGCCAGCGACAGCGTGAAAAAAAGGAACACCCAGATCAGGGATGGAGAGACATCTGAGAGTTTCTGCATCGCAATTACCGCCCGCGTTCGACCGATGGCAGGCGCCTTGGTTGGCGTGGTCCGACAGTGTATTGATTAGGGGCGCGCATCACCATACGCGGTGTGAATACTACGGACTTCCGCTGCGCGCCATGTCTGCGCCCGCCCTGGGAGCAAAGTACGCGCCCAATCCCAATGCAATCGCGGGCCACGCGAGTGAGCCGGTGGGAAAGGAATACATCGACAGCGCGCTGGAGAGCGGGAACAGCGCCAACGCGGCGATTGTAAAAAACACAGTGGCCGATGACTGTGATTCGTCTTCACAACGCAACATGAGACGCAGAAGGATCAAGAAAAACAGCCCATAGCCGATTACGCCCACGATGCCCGTGTCAGCGGCGATCTCGAGAACGCCCAAATGCGGATGCCAAGGCCGCTGTAGCATCACCTCCGGAAAAATTGAAGAAGCCGACAGTGCGGGCAACATCGCCTGCGCGGAACCCCGGAGACCGACGCCCGCCAGCCACTCCCCGCAGAATACATCCCATGCCGCACTCCACAGCTCCGGTCGGAACGCGAGTGCGACGTTGATCGCCTGGGCATCTCCACCCATACCCCCGGCGATCAAAGCAAAACGCTCGCCGACATGGGGCGCGATGGCCACGGGCAGAACCAATCCGCCCAGCGCCAACACGACGATCAAGGCGGCCAGGCTAGAATCCCGGGTGCCTCTTCGTTTGATCCACAGAGATGCGCTGACGATAGCGCTCGCGAGCAGTAATAGCGCCGAGTATCGGCTCGCACTGAGAGATATCGCCGTCGCGAGTATTGGCAACGCAAGCCACAACCACGGCAATCGGCGTCCGTGAAGCCGCAGCGCCTCAAACAAAAACGGCGAAAGCACCGCGAGCTGGGGACCATAGTCCAGACCCATTGACCCGGTGACCTTGTGCCCTTCAGGCAATCCCGTAAATAGGGGGTAACCGCTCAAGCTAATGCCCCGCCACTCTTGAACAATGCCGTCAATACTCCAGGCCATCAGCAACGCCACCAACCACAGCACCGTGTTGGGCCATTGTTCGGGGCGCGGCGCGAGGCGGATAAATGCGAGCCCCGCCAAACCATATGCGATGAAACGCGCGTTGATCGATAGCGCTCTCTCCACATCAATCGCGCCAATCGCCGACAGCAGGCCGGGCACTAGCCAACATCCAATCAACAGAAAATAAGTTTTGGCGCCGTGGATCCGCCCCCAGCGGCCACGCGTCATGATCCAGAGCGACAAAGACAGGAGTGCGCTCAACCAAAGCAGCAGCTGCACCGCCGACAACACACCGTACAAAAACACAAACCCGACGATCCACCAGGCGACAGCGGTTTGCTGACTGCGCTGTATCCACGTCGCGACTATGACGCCGACACCCCTGTTTGTGGCCATGGAGCACTCTTTAATCCGTCGAATGTGCTAGTTTAGCACCCGTCTCGCGGGCACAATGGCAACGACTCGCCGCGACGAGCGCGTCATAAAAACGCGTGCCAACCAGGACAAATAGACCAACCACCATGCTACTTTCCAAGCGCTACCAGTTTCTTTTCGTGCACATCGCCAAAACCGGCGGCACGAGCGTCCGCAAAGCGCTACAGCGATACCGGTGGCGCGACCCTCACTACCTGCCGCAGTGGATCGCCAGCAAAATGAGCGGGATGACCGGACACACTGTGGGAATAAAGCTACCGCGTCACTGCAAAGCGATCACCGCCCAAGAAATGTTGCCACGGGAATTTTATGACGGGTTGTTTAAATTTGCCTTTGTCCGCAATCCTTGGGATCTGCAAGTCAGCTCGTATCACCACATCAAACGCGATCCGCCACAGCTCCTCGACGGAGATGAAACTTTTGCCGACTTTCTGTATCGCAAGCTCGACCCGGCTAGGCCCTGGCAGTATCACATCGACACCTCCATCACCCCTCAGATTCACTACGTCACTGATCACAGTGGCCAACAGATCGTTGACTTTATCGGTCGCTATGAGTCACTGCAAAGCGACTTCGACAGCTGCTGTGCCCGCATCGGAATCCCCTCAACTGAATTGCCCCATCGCCGCAAAGCGACAGATCGACGCGAGTATCGGAGCTATTACGACGACGCCACTCGAGCACTGGTGGGCGAGCACTTCGCCGCGGACATTACCGCTTTCGGATACGAGTTCTGACACTTACCCGCGCTATGCGTTACCGCCCTAGGATCCGCACCACGTCGGCCAGCCCCGTAACCGAAATCGCTTCAGGCTGATCACCCGAGCGCTCGCCTCCAACTCTGAACAGCCGGCCGACGCCCGCCGCCATACCGGCTTCAATATCGGAGGCTTTATCGCCCACCAAAATTGAATCTGCGAGGTCGATATTGAGATCATCGGCTGCTGCTAAAATCATACCGGGCGCAGGTTTCCTGCAGTCACAGACCCTCTTCAGGGCACCGTGTGCCTCGGCGGGATGATGTGGGCAGTGGTAAAACCCGGCTATCTCAGTGCTGGCGTTGGCCTGCAGAAACGTATTCAGCTGGTTGTGCAAGGCGACGACCTCGGCCTCCGTGTAAAGACCTCGCCCAATACCTGACTGATTCGTAACTACAACAAGCAGATAGCCCGCAGCGTGCAAAGACTTGAGCGCTTCAACGACGCCGGGAATCAGCTCAAATTGCTCCCATTGGCTCACGTAGCCGTGATCCACATTGATCACACCATCGCGGTCCAGAAAAGCGGCACGGCGTAGGTCTGTCACGGGCGGCACCTCTCCGGACAATCGATCAAACCAGATCCAAACCTTTTTCTATCAGCGCGCACAGCAGATGAATGACGACGATGTGGCACTCCTGAATATGGGCGGTTTCTGCCGATGGCGCGATAACAATCGCGTCGCAGAGCGGCGCGAGTCGCCCCCCGTCGCGGCCACTCAGACCCAAAACCTCACAACCTAGCTGTCGCGCTGTGTCGCATGCGGCCAAAATGCTGGGGCTGTTTCCGGACGTAGAGATTGCCAGTAGCACGTCGCCCTCTCGCGCCAGCGCAGAGACCTGGCGGCTGAATACGGCGTCGTAGCCGTAATCATTCGCGATAGCGGTCAGGGCGGACGTGTCAGTTGTGAGTGCAAGCGCAGCAATTGCCGGGCGATCTGCGACGAATCGCCCGACCAATTCGGCGGCGAAATGCTGCGCATCAGCGGCTGAACCCCCGTTGCCACAGACAAGCACTTTGTTGCCGCGCCCGAGCGCCGCAACGCACCGCTCTGCGAGCGCCGCAATATCCGCATGACACTGACGCAAGCTCCCGAGTGCTGTGACATGCTGATCAATATATTGCTCGATGTAATCCTGCACCCTGCCTCCACGGCCATCGCCATCAGCGGCGATGATGACCTCGTCGCGGCAAATGATATCAGCGATTGACGGGGTTTAGCCGCGTATCAGCCAGGCGATTGCGAGGCCAACCGCTCCGAGAACGGCTTTGCGGTGATCCCATGCAGCACAAGGCTCATGAGCACCGTCACGATCGTCACGGCTATTAACGTCCCCGCTGCGGAGATATCCTCCGCCCACACCATAGTGGCAAAAGCCAGACTGGCGAGGCCACGAGGCCCGAACCAGGCGAGAAAGAGCTGGCCGCGCATCGTCTCACCTGAACCCGTCAGAGACAACACGATGGGCACCATGCGAATCACCGTCAAACTGAGAATCGCGTAAAGCAGGTGTGTTCCGGTCACAAAGGGTAATGCCGCCGGCACTAACATAAGGCCGAAAAGAATCCAGGCAATCATGGCCAAGACCTCACCAATGCCCTCAGCGGGGACCACCAGCGCGTGCACATCCTCCTTCATACCCGCCCGGAAAAATAAACCACCCACGAAAGCCGCGATATAGCCACTGCCATGATTTGACTGGGCAATTGCAAAGACTAAAAGCGCCAGCGCCGGCACACTCATCCGCTGCCAGACGGAACCGAGCCAACCGCGCTGTCGCGCGACACTAATCGCCCTTGCAGTGCCGTAGGCCACAATGGCACCCACCGCAAATCCAATGCCCAACTCCTCTGCAGCAAGGTGCAAGCCGACACCCTCTCCGCGAACTGCACTGCCCTGCTCTAGCGCGATAAATAACAACAGGAAGGGCACCGCAAGCCCGTCATTTAGGCCACTCTCAGCGCTGAGACCCTCGCGCAGGTGATGCGGTACCGATTGATTAGTCACAACCGCCTTGCCGAGCGCTGCATCCGTTGCCGCCAGCATGGTGCCCAGAATCGCTGCCTCGTATGTCGACAAGCCCGGGAACAACCACAGGGCTAGTACGCTACCCAGCGCAATATTGAGCGGCAGGCCCACCAGCAACATTCTGCCGGGCAACCGCCAGTGTTTCTTCAAGATACTCAGATCAGCACTGGCGGCGTCCACAAACAAAAATAGCGCCAGGGTGACATCGATCAGGGCTTTGCCGCTGATGGAGTCGGCACTGGGGCTGAACCACCCCAGCCCCAGCGGCCCCAGAATGACACCCAAGGCCACAAACACGATGGGGCCGGAAAGCCAGATATCTTCGACTTTCCTCGAAATCAGGCTGTACAAGAGCACGAGCCCCGCAAAAACCGCCAACGTGGTGTACATGATCACGCCCCCCAGCGCCGCTTGATCATGTCCGATGCTCCAAGCTACGCGCATCGGCGTCAATGGCCGAAAGCGACAGATGGCCTCCGTCAGGCGGCGCTGGTTTTACGGCTTGAACGCGGGGTTGCGCGGCGAATTTTCGGGGCGGGGGCCGCCTTCGAGTCTTCGGTGCGCCTGAGGCGCGCGTCGACCTTTAAGGCGCGCATCTGCGCCGACGTGGGTGGCGGGCGCCGGCGCGAACTCCTCGGGCGACGATAAGTCCCCGGTGCGGGGCGCAAATCACCATATTCGAATCGATGCAGGATCTCCTCCAACGTTCGGGATATTTGCGTGCATCGGCGTATTGGTTCGACCCGACTGTACGTGGCACGAGCGCCCAACTGCACCAACATCCGCAATTCCGATTCGCTGGGCTGGCTAATCAGTCGTAGCGGATTCGTCAGACGAAATTTGGGCACAATATTGATGTCGCCCGAGTATTCTTGATCAAGTAAAGCATGAATACTGTGCATCATCATATTGAAATTAGGCCAATTATCGCCGTATTTTCTGGCCACACCGCTGTAGAAATTCAACATCTCGCGACCGATGCCCATTCCTAAAGAGGCGGCCGCCTGACGCAAGGGCTTGACGCGATCTTCCCGAGGCAAGAACGCCCGCGCGATCGGGTTCACCATACTGACGATGTAATGATTGGTCGAAAATAACCGAGACAATCGCTTTGCAGGTAAATCGTCGGCCACAGAGCCATCCACCCAGCGCCGCGCTGGCAAATAGGGCTGAGCCTCGCCTTTCTCATTCTTCGCTTTCAACATCACTGCCGGAAACACGCCGGGGATAGCGCAGGATGCCATCGCCGCCGAGCGCAGGTACACATTCGGCGACGAGACGGCGTTGAGGAGTCGTGAACGTTGATGTGGCTCTGCGGGCGCGACCGTAATACTGACCTGTCGGCCAGTTTTGGCGTAGGCCTCGGCAAAGGTCAGGTCTGGGATCGCTGCGTTGATCAACCGCTCGGTATCCTCCGCCGTGAACCGGCTCCCCTTTCCCGACAGCCACTGCCGAATGAATCCCCCTGCATCGGCGTCAGCCAACGCCATCAAATCAATCAGATCGAGGTTAATCATTTCCTCATCGGTGTAGGCCGCGAGCGCAGCGGCCACGATGGAGCCAGCACTCGACCCTGAAATAACGCGGGGCAGCAGGCCTTGCCGCAACAACTCGCTAACAACGCCCACGTGAATAAACCCAAGGACACCGCCGCCACTGAGCATCAGCGCGGAGCGGCCGTAACAGACATTAGTGCGGTAAAAAAAATCCAGCTTTTGCTGGGTGGGGATCATGTCGTCTGGCAACTCGGCAAGCAGCCTGAGTGAATCATCAATTTCTTGTATGTAGCGCTCGATCAGGACCTTGGTGCCGGACTTGGCGCGGCGATACAGAATGCTTTTACCCATCCCGCCCATGTTGCCGTGGATGCCCTCATTGAGCGCATAAAGCAACCCCGGCCAGTCCTCGCGTTTTCTGAATTTGCGCAATCGATCCAGGCGGTAGCGAATTTGCGCATGGTCGTAGAGCTCGCTGGTCTCCTCTTGGCGCCACTCTGCCATTCCCGTCAACGCGTCGTGCGACTGCGCCGCTGTCAGCCAGTCTTCGTAAGACTCGGCCAGCTCCATGTCATGCTCGAGTTGCCGCAGCTCAGATTTGTCAGCCAATTACCACTCCCTGACTCAATATATTCGCTCGGAGTTTTGAGGATATGCGCTCCGACGACCTCCCGCCAGCTTGACAAAAACGTTAGTTACCCCGCGGCGCGATAAGCGTCCTGAAGATGCCGCTTATAAAGCTTGCCGTTGTCCATCCGCGGCAACTGCTCTAGGAAGTCTATTTTCCTTGGTACCTTGATGCTGGAGAGCCGTTCGCGCAGCCACTCAGAGAGTTCGATCGCCGTCAGGTCGGTCGCATCTGACCAATCCACCGGCTGCACAACCGCGACAACCGCCTCACCAAATTCGGGGTCTGGCACACCAAACACCGCGACATCCGCGACTTTGTCGTGGGAGATCAAGAGACCCTCGATTTCGGCGGGATACACGTTGACGCCTCCCGTGATGATGGTGAAATTCTTGCGATCAGTCAGGTAGAGGAATCCTTCCTCATCGAGATAGCCGACATCCCCCATCGTGCTCCAACCGTGCTCATTGAAGGCACTTTTAGTCTTTTCAGGCTCGTCGAAGTACTCAAACGGGCGGCTGTTAGCAAAGTACACATCGCCGACCTCACCAGGAGGCAGGACCTCGCCATTCTCGCCAAGAATTTTCGGCTCACCGATAATTGCTTGGCCAACGGAGCCCTTATGGGTCAGCCAATTCGCAGAGTCGATGATGGTGAAGCCGTTACCCTCGCTACCCGAGTAATACTCAACGATAACAGGCCCCCACCAGTTGATCATGGCCTCCTTGACGTCAATGGGACACGGCGCCGCCGCGTGAATAGCGCACTGCATTGAACTCAGGTCGTACCGCGCCCGCACCTCTTCAGGTAGCTTCAGCATGCGCACGAACATAATAGGCACCCACTGGCTGTGGGTGACCCGGTATTTTTCGATCAACTGTAGCGCCTGCTCGGGATCGAAGTGCTCCATGATGAGTGAGGTTCCACCGAGCCCTAGCACCATCAAGTTATAGTGTAACGGTGCCGCATGATAAAGCGGCGCGGGAGACAGGTAGAGCGTCTCTACCCCGAAACCGAAGAAGGCACCCACGCTGCCCGACATCGGATGCTCCGTATGGATGCTCTCTGCGTGTGGCTGCCAATAAACACCTTTCGGTTTGCCCGTGGTGCCAGATGAGTACAGCATCGGCGCACCCAGATACTCGTCGTCAATCGGCACCGTCGGCAGATTGGCCAGCTGCGCTTCCAGCGGCTCGAAGCCGGAAATATCCCCGCCGACCGAGAAGCAGCGTGACAAACCTTGCGAGGCTGAGGCCGCCTCGGTAGCCACGGCGGCAAGGGCCGCCGAGGCGATGAACAATTTCGCGCGACAATTGGTGATGATGTAGGCCGTCTCATCCTGTTTCAGGTGCGTGCTGATCGGCGTGAAAATAATCCCAGCTCGGTTGGCCGCCTGAGCCACCTGAAGAAATTCTGGGCAGTTTTTCATCATCATGGCGATGTGATCACCGCGCTTTAACCCAGAGAGCCGGAACAGGTGTGCAATCTGGTTTGAGCGCTCGTCCAGCTCACGATAGCTGACCATCTGCCCCGTATTGGCCATGATGTAAGCGGGACGATCCGGCGTCTCGGCGGCGAAGTAAGAAAAATGCGGCATGGACCTTCTCGTTTCAGCTTATGATTAGGCTTAACTATACAATTTCGGGATCAAGATGATAGTGCCGACAGCGGGCACCTCCGGCGCCGACGTCAGAAGCCTCTGCAGGCGCGGCGAGTTTAGGGGCCAAACCTCCGGTATCGCCTCGGGCTTTGTGCAATGTAACGTGGTCATCTTGCCCGCGCCGTCGGCGCGGCATTTCCAAGATTTTTGTGAACGCAATCCCAAGCCCTGCCCCTTGCTCGCCATGAGTCCCGAAGCCGGCAACCCCACGCTGCCCGCGCTCGGCGATGACATTGATATTCGCAGCGATGTTCCTCGATATAGAGTTTGGCGAGATGGGGAGTTGAGCGAGCAATGCGAGGATATTGCGGCGCTCTGGCAAGATGATTGGGTTGCCTTTGCGCTTGGCTGCTCCTTTTCTTTTGAGGAGGCGCTGAGTGAGGCCGGTATCGCGATCCGTAACATTGAAGAGGGGGTCAACGTCCCCATGTATCGGACTCATGTCCCCTGCTTGCCCGCCGGACCTTTCAGCGGGAACATGGTCGTCAGTATGCGGCCGATGTCGGCAGCGGACGCGATTAAAAGCATCCAGATCTGCGCTCGCTACCCTTCGGTGCACGGCGCCCCCGTTCACCTCGGTGAGCCCAGTCAGATCGGCATATCGGATCTGATGCGCCCGGATTTTGGTGATGCCGTAACGCTGCGCGAAAACGACATTCCAGTGTTCTGGGCCTGCGGGGTCACACCTCAGGTCGCACTCGAGGCAGCCAGACTGCCGATCGCAGTCACGCATGAACCCGGCCATATGCTGGTAACCGACCTCAGGAATAAGGACTTGGCGACATCAAAATGACTGAACGACTGACGCTCAACTGTGACATGGGAGAGGGCTTTGGACCCTGGTCCATGGGCGACGACCAGGCCATCATGCCGTTGATTGATGCGGCCAACATCGCGTGCGGCGGCCATGCTGGCGACCCATCCACGATGCGCCGTTGCGTGGAACTGGCGAAACGTCACAAGACGGAGGTAGGTGCCCATGTATCCTATCCGGACAAACAGGGCTTCGGTCGGCGAGCGATGGATATCCGCGGCCCCGAACTGGTCGATCTGATTCTCTTTCAAATCGGGGCGCTTGATGGCATCGCGCGCTCTAACGGCACGCGAGTGACCTTCGTGAAACCTCATGGCGCGCTGTATCACACTATGCTCGCGGACCCGAACATTCTCAGTGATGTGATGCGCGCCGCCTCCAGCTGGCACTCTGACCTGGAATTAGTCATTCTGGCGACACCCAGAGATCGAAAAACCGTCCAGCTCGCGGTAGAGCATGGCTTGACACTGCGTTACGAGGCCTTCGCTGATCGCGCTTATACCGG
>Ga0181579_10004453_pt1 | contig 10918 bp, 10 predicted proteins | sample 071ome_24_FD_132996 | JGI IMG/M metagenome (GOLD analysis project Ga0181579, IMG submission 132996) | Coastal salt marsh microbial communities from the Groves Creek Marsh, Skidaway Island, Georgia - 071402CT metaG (megahit assembly) | ecosystem: Environmental > Aquatic > Marine > Intertidal... | reverse complement strand
GAATAACGCTGAGCCCCAAATAAACACTTTATCCTAGAGTAAAGAGTATGAAAAAAATTGCAGTGATATTGAGTTTCGTTTTGCTATCTGCCTGCTCCGAGCCGCCTGAAGCCCCGACAGCGCCGGTAAGCGTGAATCCACAACATGAGATTGCAACCCAATGGGTGACCGCGGCGACGACATCTAAAACTGCGATGATGGACATGATCAAAACCCACATGGCAGAGTCGGGTGTCATTCACCGTAATCGTTATGTTGGGTTTGGGTTTCAGTTTGATCCAGATCGTAGCGATGGCATGGTGGTTCAGCGCGTGATCCCCGGCAGTCCCGCAGAGGGCGTGCTCCAAGTAGGAGACCGCTTTTTGTCAGTCCGTGATATCGAAGTTTCAGAGGCAACGATGGACCAGCTCGATTTTCGTGGTAAACCCGGCGAGTTGGTTGAGGCCACGATTCAAAGAGGTGATGAAACTCTAACGGTTGCGATTCAGCGTGGGATTGTCAGTGCGCCTTCGAGCAAAACAGAATTTTTGTCGAATATGGCATCGGCCAATGAAGAGGATTGGGCGCCGGATACTTTCGACGTCCGCCTAGTCAATGGCACCGATAATCAGGTGTTTGTATGGACAGAACTGTCAGATACCGACGACGTCAATGGTTTGCCGTATACGGTATATCAGTTGGCTCATTTTGAATTTAATAGCGGGAATCAGGTCATCGGAATTCGGTCTTTTGGGGAGCAGCGGTTCAGGCTCGAACAGACCGGGTTTAAAATTAGTCGGTAGATCAGATGCGTCTGTCGGGGTAAGCCTGAGTTCTCGCCCATTCAAGTAATTTCAATGGGCGTTCGAGGGTTGTCTGACTGTTCTCTGATGATCAGGGCCTTAGGCCAACCATTGAGGGGCGCTTGGTAAATGGCCTGCTTGGTGAGGAATCTTGCAAGCGTCTGCGACTAGGTGTTTGGCGGTCCAGGTTATACAGCCATGAACAAATTCTGAGCGCATGTTCGGGCAAGAGCGAGCGTCAAAGGCTGAGCGTGAAAGGCCGAGTGTCAAAGACCGAACAGGCTCATGATCAGCCAACATGGATAGGTGGTTTTCGGCTGATCGAGTGCTCGGCAGTAGAACCAGGTGAAGGAATTATTTTTTAGCAGGAGTAGATAGATGAGTGAAGAATTAGTGCTGTTGAATGTTGAAGATCGAATTGCAACCGTAACCTTAAATGCCCCAGAAGTGTTAAACGCGCTGTCGACCGAGATGGTACGGCAGTTGTCAGTTGCGGTCTCAAAGGCTGCTCGAGATGATACGGTGCGATGTTTGCTAATCAATGCCGCGGGCCGGGGATTTTGCGCTGGCGCCAATTTACAAGCTCGAGGACAAGGCAGTGAGGTGACGCCAGCCGGATCTGCGTTAGAAACCCACTATGCGCCCTTAATGAACAAGCTTCGAAATTTATCATTTCCGGTAGTGACTGCAGTTAATGGGCCGGCAGCAGGGGTAGGTATGAGCCTGGCTTTAACCGGCGACATTGTGATCGCTGGGGAGTCAGCCTACTTCTTGCAGGCATTTGCCAAGATTGGTTTGATACCCGATGGCGGCGCTACGTGGTACTTACCTCGATTAATTGGCTGGGGACGTGCCATGGAATTGTCGCTGTTAGCAGAAAGATTGCCCGCGCCTCAGGCCCTGGAATGGGGGCTCATTAATCGCGTTGTGCCAGATGAGACGCTCCAAGATGAGGCTCGTACTATGGCGGCTCGTTTAGCAGGGGGGCCAATGTCTTTAGGTTTGATCCGCAAAGCCTATTGGGCCAGCTGGGAAAATGACTTTAATAAACAGATGCAGCTCGAGGCAGATCTTCAAAACGAGGCGCATGCATCGGCGGATAACCGTGAGGGCGTTGCGGCGTTTTTAGAAAAGCGGGCGCCGAGTTTTACCGGTCGTTAAGGTAGTAGATAAGCTTCTAAGGTAGCGGCCAACCGCTAACGAAGGCACCCGTAATGCCGCTCCAGCCAGCTGACGGGGGTCAACACATTATCTGGAGGGCCACAAATGAAAGGCGCCCCATGAGCGGATGAAGCGCTGGATCGAGGGTATCAACAAAGCGGTAGGGTGGGGCGGGTGCGTAAAGTGTCATCACGATGGGCAGATAAATTGATGAAAAAAATTGCCTTTGGGCGTAGTGGTCGCATTGCGGTTGACGCTTTGCGCTAGCGAGATTGCCCAGCGATCTGAAATGATTTCTCTCGTGCCGAATAAGCAAGAGTTAAGTTTGCCGATGAGGGCTGCCGACTTGCCTGCTGAGACGCTCACGGCGGTTATCTGCCGCTAAGTCTTACCGTTAAGCCTGTTTGTTGGGCGGAGCCAGCTCAGGTCGTTTTTGTTTCCCGTCGCACGACTGATCCTTGCAGAATTGTAAATGACTAAAACAAGGGGGGTTCATGGATATAGGGGTCTGTATTGCCAGTCATGTAGGCGATGTGGGTTACGCCCTAGCGGCTGAAGAGATGGGATTTAGTCACGCTTGGTTTGCCGATAGTCAGATGCTCTGGTCTGATTGTTACGCTTGTCTAGCCCTGGCTGCGTCCCAAACCAAAAGCATTCGATTAGGCACCGGTGTTGCCATTTCTGGCACTCGTCCTGCGCCTGTAAATGCTGCCGCGATTGCAACGATCAACGCGTTAGCGCCCGGAAGAACCTTCTTTGGCGTGGGTGCTGGCAATACCGCGATGCGAGTCATGGGCTTGCCGCCCCAAAGACTTAAAGCTTTTGAAAGCTATCTGAAAACGCTTGCTCCTCTGTTAAGGGGTGAGGAGGCTACCTTTGAAACCGCTGAGGGTGAACGCCTTATTAAACACATCATGCCCGATGCTGGCTTTGTTAATTTTGCCGATGATATTCCGCTTTATGTATCGGGTTTTGGACCGAAGTCGTTAGCGTTGGCTGGGCGATACGGCGATGGCGCAGTCTTGTCATTGCCATCTTCTGCCGGCGCCATGGAAGGGGTTTTTGCTGCCCTGCAAGCAGGATCGCAAGGTAACCTTGATCGATCGGAATTTTATACCACCGCGCTAACCGCCATCGCCGTCCTTGAAGCTGGTGAGGCAGTCAACTCTGATCGAGTGATTGGCCAGTGCGGCGCAATGGCCATGGCGGCAGTGCACTATGCCTATGATCAATACCGTAATTTTGGCCATCAACCGCCCAATTTATTAGCGGATATCTGGGAGGATTACTGCCAGCTGTTAGCAACTTATCCCGAGTCTCGCCGTCATCAGCGTATTCATCTCGGACACAACTGCTGGGTTGTGCCGGAAGAGTTACGATTTCTGACGCCAAAAATTTTGGCGGGTACCTGCTTAATTGGTACCCAAGATCAGGTGCTGGAGAGGCTTTCTGACTTGAGCAATGTGGGCTTGAGGCAGGTCATGACGCTACCCAATTTCGATACCCGTTATCAGTCGTTGGCCTCGATTAGCGAGAAAATCATACCCACGGCTGGACAGTTTTGATCGCCCATCTGTTTAGGTGAGCGCGGCACGAGCAACCAAAATCGGGCCGCTTGCTCTACTTAAAAATTAGAGGCACCATGGGGCCAGGTCCAAACTGCTGTCGATAGGGCGACCTGAGGGGTTTCAAAAAGAAAAAGCCTAGGGCGAATAGACAGTGGTCGACCAAATTAGCTATTTACAGTCATGAGTGGTTGAGGAAGCGCATATGTCAGAAGCATTTAAACCCTTAGATCCAGAGTCTATGCCAAGGTCTCCTGGGATCACCTACCAGCAATTACTTGATCAAGATTCGAGGCCTGTACCCGACGTACTGCGGTTGCAGTCGCCCCAAGATATGGGGCTGCAGCAGTATTCGGTTTCACGTTACACCAGTGCTGAATGGCATGAGCGAGAAGTCGAAAAGCTCTGGAAAAAAGTTTGGCAGTTCACTTGCCGAGAAGAGGATATTCCTGAGCCCGGCGATCATTACCGATACGATATTGCCGGCATGTCTTTTCTGATTGTGCGCACCGAAGCTGGAACGTTAAAAGCGTACCCAAATGCATGTTTGCACAGAGGGCGAATGCTCAAAGAGTTTGATGGCAATGCGGCTGAACTCCGGTGCCCCTTTCACGGTTTCTGCTGGAAACTCGATGGCCAGTTAAAGGATATCCCAGCAGATTGGGATTTTCCCCAAATCAACCAAAGCGAATTCTCCTTACCCGAAATTCCCCTCGCAGTTTGGGCGGGATTTATCTTTATCAACCCTGATCAGCACTGTGCCCCGTTTGATGAATTTATTAAAGATTTAGCAGGGCAGTTTGAGCGATGGAACTTAGGGGGACTGTACAAGCAGGCGCATGTCGCGAAAGTGATGCCTTGCAACTGGAAAATCGCTCAAGAAGCCTTCTGTGAAGCGTTCCACGTCAACGCAACTCACCCGCAGATTATGCGTAGCATCGGTGATGTAAATAGCCAGGTGGATATCTGGGAAAATTGCTCGCGGGTTATCACCCCTGGAGGCACCCACAGTCCACTGCTAAATGACGTGAGTAACCAGGATTTGATGCGGTCGATGATGGACTTAGATCATGACGCGCCAGTACCTGATATCCCCGACGGGGTTCGGATGCGTCAATTTTTAGCTGATCGAAGCCGAGAAAATTTAAGAGCGATCGCCGGTGATCGAGTGGAGACCTATTGCGATGCTGAACTGATGGACAGCTTGGATTACACCTTGTTTCCAAACTTCCATCCCTGGGGCGCTTTCAATGGCATTGTCTACCGGTTCCGTCCAAACGGTAACGACCATCGTTCGGCCATTATGGAATGCATTATGCTGGCGCCCTTTGAGGGCGAAAGACCACCTGCCGCTAAAGTGCATTGGCTGCAAGAGGACGAAAACTGGTCTAGCGCGCTCGGTTTCTTGGGCAAGGTGTTTGATCAAGATTCATTCAACATGCCAAAAGTCCAGATGGGCCTTGAGTCAACCTATATGAAGGGGATCGTGCTCTCCGGGTACCAAGAGAGTAAAGTCCGGTGGCTGCATCACAAGCTGACAGAATGGGTAGGTGAATAATGCCGAGTATTAAGCATCCTTTTGAACCGGATTTTTTGTACCAAGTAGACGAAAACGGTGACATTCGTGTGACCAATGGTAACGCCTGGGGCGTCTTCACCAAAGAAGGCATACACTTAAGTGGCGATATCCGTCACGCCGATCCTCAGTTATGTGTTTGGGTGGCCAATAACCCAAGCGCCGACGGCCAATTGCGCTCGGCTGCGGTAACGGCGAAACGAAGTTAAAAAATGTGAGTAAGGGTCGGTATGGGTCGGCCCGATTGTCAGTGCTGGAGCAGGTAGAGACTCAGCCGTTAGGGCGCCAGAGGCCGCTGTCTTTGGGTAGTGATGCTGGCCATCCGCAAGCAATTCAACCCGACTAGACGGGCTATTTTCTGGCTCAAAGCACTGGCTTTGATCACGGTGTTTGTCTCTTGATAAGCCTTTTGTGACCTCGGTCTCAATGGGCGATCGATGTGGCGGTCTATTCATTGTGTTTTATTGTTTTAAGGCGCCAGAGGGCCGGGAAGGAACAGTGCCGCTGCCGTGAAGGACATTACCTTTTACCCATGACCGGCCTTCCTGCCGCATGAAGGTTAGGTGGCAGGCCTTTTCGAGCGCGCAAAAGTTAATCGAGGCGCGCTATTGATGGTCAGATTTGGCCCTTCTAGCACCGCCGTCTATGTTGGCTTGTGCCTATTCAACCACTGCCAGAGAGCGCCATTGTGTCGATACGTAAAACGCATTTTGGATTTACGCCGGTGGGTTTACCCGCTGAGATATTTTTTCTTGAAAACCGGTACGGGCTAAAAATTGAACTACTCTCCTTTGGAGCTACCTTGCGCAGGGTTATCCTGCCGGCCCCGAGCGGCAAGGATGTCGCAATTACCCTTTGCAGAGACAGTCTCGAGCAATATGCTGACACTCCCTGCTATTTTGGCTCGACCATTGGTCGAGTTTGTAATCGTATTGCGAGCGGTCGATTCAATCTTGAGGGTGCTGACTATCAGCTGGCTAAGAATGACCATGATACGCATCATCTTCATGGCGGTGATCTAGGTTTTGATCGGCGGGATTGGTCAGCGGAGGCGATCGAGGGGCAAGGATATGATCAGGTACAGTTTAGCCGCATCAGTCCGCAGGGTGAAGAAGGTTACCCTGGGACGCTGCAGGTTCAGGTAACTTACACCTTATCTGATGACAATTCGCTGCAGATCGATTACCGAGCTACCTGCGATCAGGCAACCCCGGTAAACCTAACGAATCATGCTTTCTGGAACTTGGCTGGCCCAGACCAGTCGATCTTAGATCATGAGTTGAGGCTTTATGCGGATGCTTTTTTGCCGGTAGATGATCAGTTAATACCAACGGGCAGGCGCTCAGAAGTAAAAGGCACGCCGATGGATTTTAGCCAGCCGCAGGTCATCGGTGAGCGAATCGCTGAGGTTTCCGGTGGCTATGATCATTGTTATGTTTTAGCCCCGCCTGCTGGCGAACTGCGACCCGCTGCGGTTCTGGTTGATCCAGCCAGTGGCAGGAGCATGTCCATTTCGACCACTGCACCCGGCATACAGTTTTACAGTGGTAATTTTCTGGACGGCAGCGTCGGTTCTGGCGAACGGATGTACCAGCGTCATGGCGCGCTGTGTCTTGAAACCCAAGGCTTTCCCAATGCGGTCAACGAGCCTAACTTTCCATCAGTTGTTTTGTTGCCGAATGAGACCTATCGCCAAACAACGATGCACAATTTTCGCTGGTGATTTCGAATGGTTAGGGCGCGGCGCCGAGAATCGGCTCATAGGTTAGGTAGGTGTTTGAGTGACCATAAAGGATTGCATTTGCCGAGCACTTTGAGGTGGTATAGGCGTGTCACGGCCTTGATTAGGCCAAAGAGGCTTGAAGTAACCCGCAGGGTAGCGGTGTCGCTTTAAGTTAAGATGCCTTGGCGAAGAGATGTTAAAGATGTCGGCGTCGTAGCACCGCCTGAATCTTTTCGACGATGGCCTCTGGCTTGGCTGGTTTGTGAACCCAATCAGACGCGTTGTGGATGTCGAGTAGGGTTTCAAGGGACTCAGAACCATCGGGGATCAAAAGAACCGCTGAAATACCAGCATAGGCCAACGCTGAGTGAAGCGTTGCAAATGATGCCATCGGTGTATTGTTGGCCTGCTCGATATCAACCAGCATAAGGTCCACGGGAGCGCCTGACTCAATGTGTTTTTGAGCAGCGTTGGAGTCTTTCGTGGCCGTGACAACAAAGCCCAGCCTTGATAGATGATCCTCAAGGGCACCTCTTAGAGTGTCCTCCTCAACCACAAGTAAGACTTTTTCGGTCATGGTAACTGGCGTCAGGCCTTCCGCTTGGGTGAACTCAACCGTTTTCGTGGGGCCAAGTGCTCGCCAAAAATTGCCACCATTGATACGAGCGACTTCATCCACTGAAGTCTCTCCGGCGGCAATAAGATCCACGCCAGAATCATGCAAAGAGCGCATACCTGAAGACAGCGCATCGTCTTTTAAGGCGGCCTCATCAATAATGGCAGCTCTCAGGATGTGTTTGCTGCCCTCAGAAAGCTCCCAGACTTGAGCGATGGGCAGTCGTCCTCGGAAGCCCGTGCCGTTGCAATCATCGCACCCAGATGAGCGATAGAGGGACAAAGCGTCAGGTCGTAGCGTTTTAAACAATCGCTCGCTTTCAAGGAGGTCGGTTTCCTCGACTTGAAATTTACAGCTTGTGCAGAGCTTACGGACCAATCTCTGGTTAATCACGAAGCGAACCGCATCTGCGATCAGACTTGGGCTGACTCCAAGGTCGGTTAAGCGGCTGATGCTGCTGAGTGCATCAATAGTGTGCAGCGTCGATAACACCAAATGTCCCGTGAGCGCCGCTCTCATAGCAAGCTCTGCGGTTTCTACGTCCCTGATTTCGCCAACCAAAATAACGTCTGGGTCCTGCCGAAGCATTGATCGCAACACCGAAGGAAAGGTGAGACCCTGATCTGGGTTAACGCTCGTTTGCGATATGCCGGTCATTTTGATTTCTACCGGATCTTCCACCGATAATATATTGGTTGTGTCATGGTTTAATCGTTTTAGCATGTTGTAAAGCGTAGTGGTCTTGCCCGACCCTGTTGGACCGGTCGCCAATATGACACCAGACGTGTCAAGCATGGCTCGGTTCATAACCTGTTCCAGCGCCTTGGGGAAGTGTAAGGAAGCAGTTTCGCTGGTACTGGCAAGAATACGAATCACAAGACGTTCGCCGCCCTCGGCGGGCAGGATCGAAATTCTAAGATCTCGATCATCCATGTCCTCTGCTATCAGGGTCAATCGGCCATCTTGTGGCGTGCGAGTGTTTGTAATGTCTAGATCTGCGATTGCTTTTATATGACGTATCAATTGTTGCATGACGCCAATCGGCATACTCTTTATTTGTCGCATCACACCGTCAATTCTGAATCGCACCGCTGCGCCCCCAACAAAGGGCTGTATGTGCAGATCCGAGACCGCTCGGTTCAAGGCTTCTTTTAAGATCAGAAGGAACAACTTTTCTGTCGGTGCTGTCTCAGCGGTCAAGCGACTGGTGATAGACCTACCCTTAACTGCGATCGGCGCTTGCGTTGAGGATTTTTCTGCATGACTCAGTTGTGCTGGCGTCAGGCTATCATTTGGATAGCTGCTTTGAATTAGACCTACAATCGTTGCCGGTGCTGCGATCATGTGCGAGACAATCCGGCCACTAAGAAACTGAATCGTTTGAGCGGCTTCAACATCGGTTGGATTGGCGGTCGCAAGGGTAATGGTTCGATCAGTGCCGTCAATCGGAATGACTTGGTAGCGTTCTGCGACTGATCGAGGAATCAGTTTGACGGCTTTTGGACTTGGTTTGGTGCCGTCGAATGCCGGGAAGCCAAATGCCTCGGCAATCAAGTCGACCAGTTTTTGCTGGTCTATGGTCAAAAGTTCGATGACAGCTGTCCAAGCCGAATCTGCGTCGTTGTAAGCTTTGGCCAGGAATTGGTCATGACAGTCGCCGGGTAGAATTGACGTTAACCATTGGAATTGCATATTCAAATGCTCGATATCGAGAGGTAGTGCGTGTACGTTTTGATGCTAGTGTGAATTAGAATTAAAGTAAACGAAACGAAACGAAACGAAAGGGGGGTGTTCGATGAGCGAGCTTGACGATTCGATACGACAGGTCGACGCAATAACGCCGCCAAGTAACGGGCAGCGCGATCACAGGCATGCACCTTCAGCAAAACCACGAGGCAGGCTGCTTTTTATGATCCTGTTGTTAGGGTTCGGTGTCGTTATTTATCAATGGGGTGCGATATTTGGACCCACTCAGTCGGTCGTAGAGGCAGACGCAATCGCTTTGCTCAAGACTGTAGATGCCGCGCTTCAGGCCGAACAAGTTAAAAGCGGGCGGCTACCCGAAACGCTCCCTCAAAATGTGGGCAGTCAGTGGGTTAATTTTCAGCCAACGGAAGATGGTTACCGACTGACCACGCGGATCAATGGTGTGTTCCAGCAATTAGTCAGACAAGGCGATAGGTTATCGCTTGAAAGGGAAAGCAAGTAGGATGAAGTTTTACAAGAGAATATCTCAGCAAGGTTTTACACTGGTAGAGCTGATGATCGTTGTCGTCTTGGTCGCGATATTGGGCAGTATTTCGGTGCCTTTATACAGAGGGTATGTTGCCACTGCAGGTGCCGCGACTTTCTTAGAAGAAGTCTCTGAATTCCATACATACTATCAGTCGCTGGCTATGTTGCCGTCAGGCGAAACGCAAGTCATCGATCATTGCGCCCTCACCTGGCAGGCATTAACGGATCGTCAAAGTAACCATGATCCCGGTGCGCCCCTGTACCCTGTTTCATCCCTAATGGATGTGAGCCAGGGCAAGGATGGCTTAACGCTTGAAGTCGGCTCTACCCTTGAGCGTCACGGGGTGGCTGGTATTGATGCTGCTAAAGCTGTCGCAACGTCTCTCAAGGAGCAGGGATGGCTGACAGGCAATGCGCAATTGAGTGACTCCTTTGTGGCGTTTATTGTGGATTTTCAGCACAGTTGTGCGGACCTTCAGACGCAAAAGCCCAGTCAAGTGACGGGTGGCGCACCTTTGACCAGCCCCAATCTCACTGGGCTATCGAATGGGAGCCCAGTGAATGCCTCCATGGGCTTGGCTCAAAACCCAGAAAACGCGAACTGTGCTAGCGGTCAGAAAAAGTTGGGCGGACGTTGCGTTACGCCTCCAGCCTGTGAAGGCGGTTCGCTCTCGTCGGATTTCAGCCAGTGTACGTGTCCTGCAGGCGAGGCTTTGTACCAAGGGGTTTGCGTGGCTAAAGCCAGTTGCGGCAGTGGTGGCACCTTAGCGACTGACCCAAGCCAGTGCGCGAGCTGTGGCAGCGGCTTAGGTTTGTTGTCGGGTCAGTGTGTTGCAAAGGCAGCCTGTGAAGGCGGTTCGCTCTCGTCGGATTTCAGCCGGTGTACCTGTTCAGGGAACGCAGTTTTGCGTCAAGGCGTGTGCGTGGCTCAGGATAATCGTGCACGATGTGTCAAAGCGGTTAATGAAGATCCCAGAATTCATGGAAACGGCAGACGCTATTGGGAGGCGGTCGCATCATGTATGGGGCGCGACAGCAGCGAGTGGCGAAGCATTAGAGCGGGTACTTGATAGGTAGGCGCCTTTTCCTCCAGAAAATCGAGGTAAGGCGCCACTATCTAACCTGCGCCGCTATCTAATTAAAGTGTTCTTCAAACACAGCGTCGTTGTAACCAACCAACACCGTTTTTCCGATCTTGATCGTGGGTGCTCGAAGATTGCCTGTTGGCCCAAGCATAGCGGCGATGGCCTCATCGCTCAG
>Ga0181579_10004451_pt1 | contig 10919 bp, 9 predicted proteins | sample 071ome_24_FD_132996 | JGI IMG/M metagenome (GOLD analysis project Ga0181579, IMG submission 132996) | Coastal salt marsh microbial communities from the Groves Creek Marsh, Skidaway Island, Georgia - 071402CT metaG (megahit assembly) | ecosystem: Environmental > Aquatic > Marine > Intertidal zone... | reverse complement strand
GGTCGGCGTCGAAAACGATGACACCCACCGGCAACGCCTCGATAATCGCGCGCAGGCGGGCCTCGGCGGCCTCGGCGCGGACCTGTACATTCAGACGCTCACGTTCGGCGCGCTTGTATCCGGTAATGTCCGTCAGCCAGCAGATTCGCGCCGGAACGCCCTCGAAGACCAGCGGGTCGATCTGGCAGGACACCCACACCTCGGCGCCGGTATCGACGCGGCGGAGCTCACACTCGAAATCGCGAACCCGACCCTCGGTCTTGAACATTCGCTCCAACGCGCCCAGCGCGCCGGGTTGCGGGCGGTAAACCGTGGGATGCTTGCCGGTGAGGTCGTCGACCGCGGCGCCGAGCATTGCGCCGGCGCGTCGGTTCACCCAGCGCTGGGTACCATCGTCACCGATAATGATCACGCCGATCGGGCTGGCCTCGACAATACTCCTGAGCTGTTCGTCGTCTCGCCGCATCGTGATCCGTGGTCGGCCTCGTCCGCCCGGCGCGTCGACGCCGGATCCGCTTCCAGTAAATCAATCACGCCCGCTTTTTCATAGTCATGTCTCGCGGTCGGACCGGCGGGCGGACGCGGTCGAAAGTCGTCTCAGAGCCAACGGCGAACCCAAGACTTGTAGTCCAGATAAACGTCGCCGAACTTGCGCGCCAGATAAACTTCCTCCCGCAGGATCACACCACGCTGGATGATGATGACAAAGGGGACGAACAGAACCGCGAACCACAGACTACCGACGATCAGACCAATGCCGAGGGTGAGCCCCGCCAGACCGAGATACATCGGGTTGCGCGTGAAGCGATAAGGCCCGGTCTCGACGATAGTGGTGGTCGGTTGCCAGGGAGGCACATTGGTTCCGGCCTTGCAAAACCGCCGGATCGAGGCCATCGCGATCATCACCGAGAGAACCGCGAGCGCCGGACCCACGCCGTACCGGACCTCCTCGGTCATCAGGAACGCGGGTAACGGTTGCGGAAGCAGCCAATGCAGCGCCAGCGCCAGAACCACCGTGCCCGCGAAGATGACCGGCGGCGGGGTGATGACGCCGGGATGATCCCGCTCGGTTTCCTCGGATCCAGTCATCGCGCCACCGCATTGTTGATGCTTTCTAAATGGGGTCCGATCCGAGAACCACGAGCCCGTCAACGGCGATCACGCCTTCACCTTCCCCCCGAACGATCAACGGGTTGATCTCCGCCTCCAGAACCCGCGCGCCGGTCGTCGTCGCCAGGCTCGAAAGCGCCACGATCGCATCGGCCAGGGCCTCGAGATCTCCCAGGGGCAGGCCGCGGTATCCGCGGATCGGCGCCAATCCCTTGACCTCGTCGATCATCTCCAGGGCGCCGTCCCGGTTCACCGGAGCCAGGCGCACCGCCGCGTCGCCATGGATCTCCGCCATGATACCGCCGACCGCCAGGGTTACCACCGGCCCGACCTCGGCGTCGCGGGTGAAACCGATCAACGCCTCGGCTAGGCCCGTGGTCATCGGCTGTATGGAGATGCCCTCGATCTCGGCGCGCGGATGCGTTTCCATCACCGATCGCTCGATCCGCGCCATCGCCTCGGCTAGGGCCGCGGGATTGGCGATATCAAGGATCACGCCGCCTGCCTCGGTCTTATGGGGCACGTCGGCGGAAAGCACCTTGGCGGCGACGGGATAGGAGAGCCCATCCGGCGCCGGCGCGCCGGGATGCGCGATGATTGTCTCCACGACGGGAATACCGAGCGAGGCCATGATCGCCAGGGATTGGCCCTCGTCCTGGGCGCCCGGCAAAAGCCCCGATGGCAGATCGACCGGCGTGGTCGCCATGGGCGCGGCGGGCGGACGGCGTTCGAGTAGCGCCCGTACCGCCTCGGCGCAACTTTCGGCCGTACGGAACCCGGCGATGCCGGCGGCGCCGAGAGACCGCAGGGCCTTGTTCGCCTCGGGCACCATGAAGGCCGCCATCGGCGTCACCGACTTGTCGACATCGATGATCGGCTGCACCGCGTTCTCGGGCCGGAACTGGGCCGAGGAGCCGACCGTCGAGATCACCACCGAGAAGTCCCCGGACGAAACAAAGGCGTCCAGAACCGCCAGCATCGCGTCGTAATGCGCGCCCGCCAGGGTCACGTCCGTAAGCTTGCCGGCGCCGAGCTTCACGCCTTTTTCCGCCAGCTCCGCCCGCAGCGCCGGAGAGCCGCCGGCGACCTCGATCCCATGGGCGCCGAGCCGGTCAACCACCATGGCCCCGCCGCCGCCCGTCGTCGTGATCACCGCGACCGGCTTGTCGCGCCGGATCTCGCGGTCCCTGGTCTCGGCCATGAGCAGCAGCGGCGCCTCGATCAGGGTCTCGAACTGATCGACCCGGACCATGCCATGCGCGCGGTAGAAGGCATCGCAGGCGGCATCCGAGCCGACCAGCGCCCCGGTATGCGAGACCGCCAGTTCCCGCGCCATCTCGGAACGGCCGAGCTTGTAGACGATGATCGGCTTGTCGGCGGCCCGCGCGGCGGCGGCGAAGGCGGCCAGGGCATCGGGCTTGCGAATGGTCTCCATGAACAGCACGAAGGCATCGACGCCGGGATCGTCAACGGCGGCGAGGCCGATATCGCCGACCGTCAGATCCGCCTCGTTGCCGACCGAGACAATCGAGGAGAACCCGATCCCCCGCGCCTCGCCCCGCGAAATCAGGGTGCCGACGATGCTGCCGCTCTGGGAAATGCCCATCAGACGGCCCGGCACCAGCTTGTCCAGATCGAGCGCCGCATTGACCGTCAGACCGATCCCCTCGGTGCAATTCACCATGCCCATGCTGTTCGGGCCGAGGATGCGGGTGTTGGAGTTCCGGGCGATCTCGGTGAGGCGTCGCTGCCGGGCCTCGCCCTCGGGGCCGGCCTCGGAAAACCCATCCGCCAGGATCGAGACCACGGGAACCCCCGCCGCCGCGCAGGCCTCGACCGAGGCGATGACCGCGCCGGTGCCGACGCAGACATAGACATGATCCGGCACTTCGGGCAGAGCCTCGATCGAGGGCCAGGCCTTGTCGCCCTGCACGGTCTCGCGGCCCGGATTGATCGGATAGACTCGGCCCGTGTAGCCGTGCTTTTTCAGATATCTCTGCGCCCTTCCGGCGGTCTTTCCCGGGTCGTCGGAAGCCCCGATCACCGCGACGGCGGCGGGACGGATCAAGGCGTCGTGGAAACTGCTCGCGTTGGTTGACGTCGTCATCGCTCAAGGACTCTATTCGATACTGTTGACGTGTCGGGGCCTGTTCATTGGGACGGTCCGGTCTCCGCGCGGCTCAAAGCGGAAGGCTATTCGGCCGCCGCGGCATCGGGCGCGCTTAGTCGGGATAGGCAGAGATCCGAGATTGCCCTCAAGCCATCCAATCGCCAGAGCTTGTCCAGGAATTCACCCGCGCCGTCGACGCCGATGACCGGCTCGGCGAGATCACGGTATTTGTCGGCAAGCTCTTCATCGGATAGTGGCGCGTCCGGATCGCCCTTGCGAGTCGGCGCGAAATGCGAAAGCACCCGGTCATCCGTGGTCTCGACCTCGACCTTGGCGGAGCGGGCCTTGGGGAACGCCGCCTGGCAGCCCTCGTCAATCTCAAGCGAGACCCGCGCCATTACCTCCCGCAGCGCCGCGTCAGTCACGAGTTCCGTCGTGAAGTCGCGAGTCCTGAGCGACCGACCGGTCCGCAAGGCCAGCGCGGCGCAGTAATGGGTGCTGAACTTGGCCTCGTAGGGAGTCTTGGGGTCGCCGTTACCGCAGATCTCCTTGGACTTCTGATAGGAGCCGACATCGATACGCCTGACGTTTTCCGGGGTCAGGCCATGGGCATCCCGCAAGGCCAGTACCGCGTCGACACTGGCGTGCAGATGCCCGCAGGCGGCGTGGTTCTTCTGGGTAATCCGGGTGATGGTGAAGTCCTCGCCCAGCCCCGTGACGGCGGGGCCCCAATCGACATCGACGCTCATCGCGTTGCCGAAGCCACGTTCTCCCTCGAGAATATCGAGGGCGCCGGTAACCCCCTCGGCCGCGAGCAGGGCCGCGGTCAAGCCGCCCTCGGCGGCGCGTCCCGCATGGATCGGCTTGCTCATGGCGTCGGCGCGAAACGCCTGCTGCAAGCCCGCCGCCATGGTGCCCACCGTCCCCAAGGCATGCGTCGCTTGATCCTCGTCCAGACCCAGGATCGTCGCCGATGCCGCCGCCGCGCCGAAGAAACCCACCGTCGCGGTGGTGTGCCACCAGTCGTAATGCGCGGGAACGACCGCGGCCGCGATCCGGTTGGAGATCTCGTAGCCGGAAATCACCCCGCGCAGAAACGTCTCGCCGTCGGCGCCGGCCTGTTGCGCCGCCGCCAGCGCCGCCGCGATCACCGGAGAGCCGGGATGATATAGACCATCACGGAAGATATCGTCGAACTCGATGGTGTGGGACGCGGTACCGTTGATCAACGCCGCCGTCCTCGCTGTGGCCGAGACGCCGGAGGGTAGCAAACACGCCGTGCCGCGCCCGACATCCTCGGCGAGAGCCCGGGTCATCAATGTCGCGGGGGCTTCCAGACCGCCGGGAAGGGTCGCGGCGAACCAGTCAATGACACAGCGCTTGGCATGGTGGATCGCCGCCGGCGGCAAAGGTAGTGCCCGCATCGCGACGGTGAAGCCGGCATGCCGGGCGGCGATGGTCCGGGGGGCGGTCTCGTCGGCGCTCATCCCAGATCTCCCGTTCAACAGCCCAACTGATCGGCCAGATCGTTCATATCCTCGGTGACATAGTCAAAGTCGTGTTCGGCCTTGAAGTCCCGATCCTGGTTGGGACCGTATTCATGAGGCCGCGCGATGAAAGCCGTGCGCAGCCCGCAATCGGCGGCGGCGAGCAGATCGCTGTTATGCGCCGCGCACATCAGCACCTCGGACGGCTCCAGCCCCAGCCATTCAACACCCGTCAGATAGGTTTTGGGCATCGGCTTATAGGATTGCGCCGGCTCGGCCCCGAGAATCACATCCCAGGGAAGCCCGGCATGCTTGGCCATGTTGACCATCAGCGCGACATTGCCGTTCGACATGGTGCCTATGATGAACTTGGTCTTCAGCCGCGCCAGACCGCCGGGCGAGTCCGGCCAGCCATCTAGTCGGTGCCAGGCCTTGTTCAGATGCACGCGCTCTTCCTCGGAAAGGCCGGAAATCCCCTTCTTGTCGAGCAACTCGTCGAGATTTTCACGATGCAGAATATCGAGCCGGACATAGCCGCGACCACCGCTGCGCACCCGTTCCATCGCCGGCTGATACTTGCCGCGCCAGGCATCCGCGAAAGCCAGCCAATCGATATCGATGCCTTTCGGGGCCAGCGAGGCCTTGGCTTCGCGGGCGATGCTGGTTCGCCAGTCAACAACAGTGCCGAAAACATCGAAAACAAGAGCCTTGATCGTGTCGGTGGTCATGCGTGCGTTCCCCTCTGCGTCGAGGACCCCAGGATAGAGCCCCCGGAGGCTCTGCGTCATGTGGATTCTATACCGCCGCGCCGCCGGCGCTCCGATATGCCCGGAGCCACGATTTAGCCTGTTGACAGTTGTCCCGGTCGGTGAAAAGTTGAGCGCCCGCGATGGCTCCAAGGAGGTCGAAATCAATGAATCTCCCGAGCGGGCGGGCAGGCAGGTCATCGAATTGACGTTATCCGATATCAGCGGGTTGATCCGTTGAGACCAGGGCTCGGGAAAAGCGCTGAAAAGCGCGGAAACCTGGGAGACGTGGCGCTTGACCGGCTAGTCTTAAATTGACAGACCCCGCGGGGGGAACTAGCTTGATCGCTAACGTTTGCTCATGACTTAAACGAAGCGAACGCAGGGATAATCAGGGAGGCGGCGTGGCTGCTCTATTGCGGATCCAGGATCTGAGAACGCAATTCTCGACCTCGTCGGGAATCGTTAAGGCCGTTGATGGGGTTACCTACGACGTGGAGGAAGGCGAGACCGTCGCCGTGGTCGGCGAGTCCGGCTGCGGCAAGTCGGTGACCGCGCTTTCCATCATGCGTCTGGTGGCGGAGCCGGCCGGCAAGATCGTCGGCGGCAAGATCATGTTTCAGGACCAGAACCTGCTGGACCTGGACATTGAGGAAATGCGGAACATTCGCGGGCGCGATATCGCGATGGTGTTCCAGGAGCCGATGACCTCGCTCAACCCGGTGTTGACCATCGGGATGCAGCTGACGGAAACGCTGCTCCAGCATCTCGACATCACGGAAGAAGCCGCCAATGCCCGCGCCGAGGAGCTATTGGGGCTGGTCGGCATTTCCGACGCCAAGCGGCGGCTGGCGCAATATCCCCACAATCTCAGCGGCGGCATGCGCCAACGGGTGATGATCGCCATGGCGCTCAGCTGCGAGCCGAAGCTGATCATCGCCGACGAGCCGACCACCGCGCTGGACGTCACCATTCAGGCACAGATCCTGGAACTGATGAAGGATCTCACCCGACGTCTCGGTGTCGCGCTGATCATCATCACCCATAATCTCGGGGTGGTGGCGCGCTACGCCAACCGGGTCAACGTGATGTATGCCGGTCGGATCATTGAACGGGGCGACGCCAAGGAAATCTACCACAATCCCAAGCATCCCTACACGCTCGGCCTGCTACGCTCGGTGCCCCGGCTTGATCAGCCGCGCGGCGAGCGACTGGTGCCGATCGACGGTCAACCGCCGGATCTGACCCGGCTCGACGACGGATGCGCCTTCCGGCCGCGATGCACTTTCGCGACCGAGCGCTGCGCCAAGGAGAAGCCGCCGCTTGAGGATCTCGGCGACGGCCATCTCGCGGCGTGCTGGGAAAAGGACAATGTTGGCTTGAACGCGGGGAAAGCATCGTGAGCGTGGCCGAGGCGGATACCGGCGCCCCCGAGCAAGAGCTCGGCGACGTGCTGTTGACGGTTAAGGATCTGAAGAAACATTTCCCGATCACCGAGGGCATTTTGGTCAAGCGGGCCGTCGCCCATGTCAAGGCGGTGGACGGGATCAGCTTCGAGGTTCGCAAGGGCGAGACCCTGGGACTGGTCGGCGAGTCCGGCTGCGGCAAGTCGACCACCGGGCGCTGCATTCTCCAGCTCGACCCGCCCACCGACGGCTCGATCATCTATGACGGCAAGGACCTCTCGAAGGTCAGCCGGGCGGAAATGAACAAGCTGCGCGAACTCATTCAGGTGATCTTCCAGGATCCGTTCTCGTCGCTGAACCCGCGGATGAAGATCGGCGACATCATCGCCGAGCCGATGGCCGTGCACGGTGTCGAGCCGGATGCCGAGAAACGCCGGGCGCGGGTGTCGGAATTGTTGACGGTGTGTGGGTTGAACCCGCGTTTCGCCGACCGCTATCCGCATGAGATGAGCGGCGGTCAGCGTCAGCGCGTAGGTATCGCCCGGGCACTGTCGATGCGGCCCGAATTCATCATCTGCGACGAAGCGGTCTCGGCGCTAGACGTGTCGATCCAAGCCCAGGTGATCAACCTGCTGGAGGATCTGCGCGAGCAGTTCAATCTGACCTATCTGTTCATCGCCCATGACCTGAGCGTGGTGCGCCATCTGTGCCACCGGGTCGCGGTCATGTATCTCGGCAAGATCGTCGAGCTGGCGGAATCGGATGAGCTTTTCGACAATCCGATGCATCCCTATACCCAGGCGCTGCTCTCGGCGGTGCCGGTGCCGGATCCGGAGGTCGAAGCCACGCGCGAGCATCAGGTGGTGAAGGGCGAGGTACCGAGCCCGATCAACCCGCCGCCCGGATGTGTATTCCATACCCGCTGCCCAAAGGCGGTGGCGAGTTGTCAAACCGACGTGCCGGTGTTGCGTGAGTTGCGCCCGGGACATTGGGTCGCATGCACGGAGGTATAGAACGTACCGACGCGAAGTCCCCGGAGAGTTAGAGTTTGTCATTTCCGGGTAAAACCAAGTTTCAGGGAACAAGGAGGAGACTTCATGAAACATCTCATCAAAACCATGGCCGCGATCGGCGCGGGCACGGCGATCGGGCTGGGCGCCATGGGCGCCGCGCTTGCCGCCACGCCCAAGTCGGGTGGCGTGCTGAACTTCGTGGTTCCGAGTAACCCGCCGTCCTACGACGCGCATCAGGAAACCACCTTTGGCGTCATTCATCCGCTATCCCCGGCCTACAGCCTGCTGATCCGTGTCGACCCGGAAAACCCGCAGTCCTCGGAATTCGTTTGCGACCTCTGTGTCGGCCAGGTTCCGGCGGCGACCAATGGCGGCAAGACCTACACCTTTGAAATTGTTTCCGGTGTTAAGTTCCACGACGGTACGCCGCTGACGGCGCATGACGTGGCGGCGAGCCTGAACAAGATCGTCTTCCCGCCTGAAGGTGTCCCGAGCTCGCGCAAGGCGTTCTTCAAGATGGTCGACTCGATCACGGCGCCGAACGACGACACGGTCATCATCGAGCTGAAATACCCGTCGGCCGCCTTCATGCCAGCGCTCGCGACACCCTTCAATTGGATTTACTCCAAGAAGGATCTGGATACCCACGGCTACAGCTGGCACAAGACCAACGTGAACGGCACCGGCCCGTTCGTGTTCAAGACGCATGTCGCCGGCTCGCATATCGAGGGCACCAAGAACCCGAACTATCACCATCCGGGCATGCCTTATCTGGACGGCTACAAGGCGATCATCGCCCCGAAGATGGCTCTGCGACTGCAAGCCATCCGCGCCGATCAGGCCGCCATCGAATTCCGCGGCTTCCCGCCGAAGGCTCGTGACGATCTGACCAAGGCCCTGGGCGACAAGATCACGGTCCAGGAAAGCGACTGGAACTGCGGCAATCTCGTGGTCTTCAACGCCAAGAAACCGCCGTTCGACGACAGGCGAGTTCGCCGGGCCCTGACCTTGGCCATCGACCGCTGGAACGGTTCTAAATATCTATCCCAGATCGCCATCGTGAAGACCCCGGCCGGCATCGTCTTCCCGGGTCATGAATTGGCGGCGACCAAGGAAGAACTGCACAAGTTGGCCGGCATGTGGCCGGACATCAACAAGTCGCGCGAGGAAGCCAAGCGTCTGCTGAAGGAAGCCGGTCACGAGAACCTGACCTTCGATCTTCATAACCGCGCCGTTGACCAGCCGTACAAGATCGTCGGCACCTGGCTCATCGACCAGTGGTCGAAGATCGGCGTGAAGGTCACCCAAAAAGCGGTTCCAACGGCTCAGTGGTACGACAAGTATCGCAAGACCAGGGACTTCGATGTCGGTCTCGACGCCAACTGTCAGGCGGTTATCAACCCCGTCGCGGATGTCGCCAAGGTGCTTTGCAGCTCCACGAACAACTATGCCCAGTGCGAGGATCCTCGTCTGGAGAAGCTGTTCGCCGACATGAACAAGGAAAGCGATCCGAAGAAGGTCCGTGTCATGATGCGGGAATACGAGCGGATCGTCCTGGACGAAGAGGCCTATATCGGCCACGCCCTGTGGTGGTACAAGATCAACCCGCACCGTTCCTACGTGAAGGGCTGGAAGATCGCGCCTAGCCACTACCTGAACCAGCAGCTCGACAACGTCTGGCTGGACAAGTAAGGGCGGCACAACGCTCATCCAAAACCGCCGCCACGGTCAGCTTGGCCGTGGCGGCGGCGGCGGAACCCAAGTTGCTTAAGATCGATTAGAGTTTGTCAATCTCACGGGCCATGGCGGTTCAAAATGTACAAATATGTCGTCAACCGCGTTCTTTTGATGCTTCCGACCTTGCTCGGCGCCGCCGTGCTGGTCTTCATCGTGTTGCGCCTGGCACCTGGCGATGTCTGCGAAATGCGCATGGCGGGGACCGGTCTTTTCGCCGACCCCGAGGCAATCGCGGTCTGTCAGGAAAACCTTGGTCTGAACGATAGTAAACTTGAACAATTCGGACGGTTCATCGGCGGATATTTCGTCGGAGATCTCGGGATATCCATGTGGACGGCCCGACCGGTCACCGAGGAAATCGCCATCCGCTTCAAGTTATCGCTCGAACTGGCGATCATGGCGACCGTGATCTCGGTGATAATCGCGATCCCGTTGGGCACTATTTCGGCGGTGAAACAGAACACCTGGATGGATTATGCGGTACGGACCTTCTCCATCGCGGGTATCGCCATGCCTTCCTTCTGGCTCGGTATCCTAATCATTCTCGGCTTGCTGATCACGACACAGGCCTGGTTCGGGTCGCCATGGATGCCACCAATCCACTATATACCGCTTTTCGAGGACCCTCTGGGTAACCTCACACAGCTGATCTGGCCGGCCCTGGCGACCGGTTATCGCTACGCGGCGGTATCGACCCGGATGACCCGCTCCGCCTTGCTGGAGGTTCTGCGCGAGGATTACGTGCGCACCGCCCATGCCAAGGGCCTGCTCAACAAGCTGATCATCCGGCGTCACGCCCTGAAGAACGCAATGTTGCCGGTCGTGACGATCATCGGCATCGAATTCGCCTTCCTGATGGGCGGCCTCGTGGTGACCGAGCAGGTGTTCAACCTGAACGGTATCGGCAAACTGTTCGTCGAATCCGTGCTCAATCACGATTTCAACATGACCCAGCAGCTTGTCATGCTGGTCGCGTTGATCTTCATCATCACCAATTTCCTCGTGGATCTGCTCTATGCTTGGCTTGATCCCCGCATTCGCTACGCTTGAGGTGACGCATCATGGCTAGCCTGACCGCAGACGAAACAACCATCGAAGCGCCGCCGCGCGCGGGTTTCAAGAAGTCGCTCAGGGACTTCATCCGCAACCAGCCGCTCGGCGCGGCCGGCGGGGTGATCGTGATCCTGATGATCCTGGCGGCGGTTTTCGCCGATTTCATCACCGTCTATGATCCCGAGCAGATCAGCTTCGAGGCGATGCTGGTTTCGCCGGAATGGGCCTATCCGCTGGGCACCGATAACTACGGTCGC
>Ga0181579_10004446_pt1 | contig 10928 bp, 12 predicted proteins | sample 071ome_24_FD_132996 | JGI IMG/M metagenome (GOLD analysis project Ga0181579, IMG submission 132996) | Coastal salt marsh microbial communities from the Groves Creek Marsh, Skidaway Island, Georgia - 071402CT metaG (megahit assembly) | ecosystem: Environmental > Aquatic > Marine > Intertidal... | reverse complement strand
TATTTTAAGGGACTAGAAACATGACAAATTGGGATAAGATAATGGATCAGGCGGCATTTGATAATATTTTAAATGCTCCCCCTGTAGTAAATAAATGGACCAATCCTATGTTTAAGGTCCAGGTAATGGATAAGCTGCCCGCTTCAATTAGGAAGGAAGCCATCTCGCGTTTCGGGGAAGATGGGACACAATTAAATTTCACTCAAGGAGACCTTCAGGATCTCCGATGGTATGTTATGATGTTTGCCGGTGAGATTATTAGCTTTTCTGGGTTGGGTGAAGCAACAAGAGATAAAAAGTTTCACATTAGGGGTAAGTATACTATTCCGGAGTTCAGGAAACATAATATGCAAAACGTTTTGGATCAAGAAGCTTTAAAATATGCCAGAACACAAACCCACCGTATACAACACCTTGCTGCTAAGTCCAAACATCTTCATAGAGTCGAGGGCTGGAAAAAACGAGGAGGGGTTTACACACCAGGCTGGGAACATCCTACATTAACAGAAAAAGACAATAACTATTATTACTACCACGTTGCTGCTGATATTAATACCTTCGAGGATTTTCCTGTTCGTGACGTGAAATGGGAATTTTTGGGAGAGATTAAAAAAGACTAAAATCTATTAATCCATTTTTTATATAAATACAAGTGAAAAGGATAGGGTAGATATGCAATTAAGGCATTATTTAAGAGAAAGCGCTAAGTCCGACCGATTTGAGAAATCGGTCGCTGATAATCTAAAGCAAATGGGTTTGAAGGCGGAACGGCCTGCCGTAGATAGTACCTATGCAGATGTCAAAGTTACCCATAATCGTAAAACGTGTTGGATCGAGGTTAAGATGAACCATACTGATAACCTCGGTAACACACGTGCATCTTACGACGGTCAGAATTGGGTAACGGCAGTTGAAAAGAGCGGTGATCTTAAAGGTAAGATGGGACCGCTTAAAGTTTATATAGTAAATATGTTGAAGCAACACGCCTCTCAATTCGTCAAAGACGTTCAGAATTTTACTGGTAAGACGAAGATCAGTACTAATAAAGGCCCGCAACAAAAAGATCCTAATACTGTTAATCATAAAGAAATGAAAGCCTATATGGCTAAACAAAAGGATCAGTATATTGTTACAGTCCCCAATCAAGATTTAGGTAAAGTCGTCGTTGCACATTATTCTCAAGGTGGTAAAACAGAGAACGCTTATTACCTTCAAGCAGCTGATGATTTTTATATGCTAGGGACAGAAAATCCACTCGGTGTTCCTAGAGACGTACCACAATTTTCAGGCAAGGGTGATTTTAGAATGAGGGTTGGTATTCGCTCATCTATGTACGAGATCCAACCAGAAGTAAAAGTTAAGAATATGGTCAGTAGCAAATATTCAATCAAGCCTGGGACTAAGAAAAAGAATCCATTCGAGCATTTAGTTAATAAGGAAACCTAATGGTCCAATACGCTACCCATACGAAAAGAAAGCTACGCAATAATAGGCACATCTATGAGGTAGTGATGCTGGCTGACCAAGATGGCAACATCATCAATACATTTGGTGCTGCATCTAACGTAATCATTTCAGCTGGAGATCTTTTAGGTTATTCTGGTGTTCATAAATTTGGTGCAGTATATGGTACAGCATTAAGTACTTTGTCAACCGTATGGACCGCAGCAGATACTACTGCTACTGCACTATACCCTTGGGATACTGCAGCTGGTACAGTTACAGTAGTTTCATCTTCTGGTTCAGATACGACTGACGTTACAGTTCAAGGTCTAGATAGTGATTATAACTTCGTCGAAGAAACATTTACATTAAACGGCACTACGCCTACCGCAGCTGGATCAGTTACATTTCTAAGAGTCAACCGCGCGTTTATGAATACTGCAACTAACGTAGGCAAGATCCACGTTAAGAACGGTTCAACTATTGTTACAGAGATTGGTGCTGGCTTCGGTCAAACACTTCAGTGTATATACACCATTCCTGCTGGTAAAACGGGATACCTGATGAATCTATCGGTAAGTGCATCAAAAAATCAGGTGGTGGATCTTTTGTTATTTCAGAGACCATTTGGTGGCGCATTCAGAGTATTGTCTACAGCCTCTTTGAACCAAAGCAATCAACAATTGGACTATCCAATCCCTCTTAAATTAACTGAAAAAACAGATATAGATCTAAGGACACAGGGATCTTCAAATGCAACGGTTTCTGCTGAATTCACTATGGTGTTAGTAGACAACTAAGGGTTTACTTTTTTATTATGAATGTTATAATACTGAACTCGACGGGTGGCCTAGATTACACGGCGAGATATTTAGGAATCTACCAGATTGCATTCTGGACAAGAAAACACGGTCTTTCCTGTCAGGTAATAGATTACCTTCATCATAGATCAGAAGGTAAAAGAAGAGAGATCATCGAAAAGTTCATTGACAAAAGTACAAAAGTTTTAGCGGTATCAACGACTTTCTATGACGGCAGATTACAAGACACTCTTCTATATTTTAAAAAGAAATATAATCTAAAGATCGTCGTTGGTGGCGGCGGAACCCCAAGAAAAGAATTAAATGATATATGCGACAAGTCCTTTTTCAGGACTTGCGAAAATGAATTTATGGAATATCTATTCGAATTATTTGATAAAGATAAGTCAAAGATTATTCCGTTTGAAATAACGAAGTGTGATCATAGATGGGCAGATAACGATTTCATTACTCATAAAGAGCCATTGCCTTTGGAGATGGGTAGAGGATGTATGTTTAAATGTAAGTTCTGCTCCTATGATCAGATAGGAAAAAAGAAGGGAACCTACATACGTAATTTGGATCTGATAGAAGATGAAATCATGGATTCTTATGAAAGATTCGGTACTGAAACTATTAATATTACCGATGACACCATTAATGAAGACCCCAATAAAATCCGATTCCTGGCCGCCTTGAACGATCGACTACCATTTGATTTAAAATGGGGTGGATATCTAAGACTTGATCTGATACATGCACATAAGAACGAACAAGACTTTTTAAGATCCGGTCTTATAACTGCCTTTTTCGGGATTGAATCTTTTCACCCGGAAGCAGCAAAAGCTGTAGGTAAAGGGTTCAATGGTACGAAAGCAAAAGAGTATTTAACAGAGCTGAAAGAAGTTTGGGGAGAGGTACCTAATTTTCATATCAGTATGATAGCTGGTCTACCACATGAACCGATTGAATCCATGGAAGAGTCTGTTGATTGGATTATAAAAAGCGATGTCCCAGCTTCATGTCGTATTGGTACTCTTCAACTATATAAAGCATCAAGATTTGGCAATATGTTCTCGTCTGAATTCCAAAGAAATGCTGACAAATATGGATATGTTTACGATGAAGAAACAAACGGTTGGTATAATACTATAAGCGGTCTTAGTACTGATATCTGGGCGGATCATACAGAGAGGTGGACTAAAAGATTAAGAAAAAGAGATAGAATAGCCGGATGGGCTATGATGGGTATACACCACGATTCAAAGTTACCACATTCAGAATTAGCAAAAATGAATAGACATAAATATACATGGAAACACACAAGAACAACAGAATATTTTAAACTTTTGGAATCTTACTAGGAAATCCATATGCAGTTTAGGGAATTTATAACCGAACAAAAGAACACGCACATGACCCATATTGAGGATAAGGTTCTCTATGGTGGTGTGAATGGTACACGTCAAGCTATATTGGCGCTACGGTCTCTGCGTGACATGTTGAAAGGAACGCACGATGGTACTGTATCTGTTAAGTGGGATGGTGCTCCTGCTATTTTCTGCGGTATTGATCCAAGAGATAAACGATTCTTCGTGGCCAAAAAAGGGATATTTAATAAAGATCCAAAAGTATATAAGACTGACAGTGATATTGATGACGACACTACTGGTGACCTCAATACTAAGCTCAAGCTATGCTTAAAATACCTACCTGAACTTGGAATAAAAGGAGTCGTACAAGGTGATTTACTTTTCACGTCAGGAGACGTCAAGACCAAAAAAATCGAGGGGGATAGTTACGTCACCTTCCATCCTAATACTATCATGTATGCTATTCCCGCTGGCACTCCTGCAGCTACAACTATCAAAAAGGCCAAAGTCGGAATCGTCTGGCATACGGCGTACACTGGCTCCACATTTGAGACGATGAAAGCATCGTACGGTGTAAACGTATCTAAATTTAAAAATTCTGCTAACGTCTGGTCTCAAGACGCTATGCTAAGAGATATGACTAATCTAACTATGTCGGCAAAAGACACTGACGAGGTAAATGGATATCTATCAGAAGCTGGTAAGATCTTCAATAGAATATCTGGATCTACTCTTAGACAATTAGAAGCGAATCAAGAACTTGCTAGGATGATTGAAACCTATAACAACAGCTTTGTTCGTAAGGGTGAAATCATTAAAAATACGCAAACACATGTTGCTGGTCTTATCCGACACATCAACGATAAATTTGAGAAAGTAGCTGCAACCCGTAAGACTGATGCTGGTAAGCAAGCACAGTATAAAAAGAGAGACGAACTACTGAAATTTTTCTCTACCGATAATAAAAATAATTTGAAATTAATGTTCGATTTACAAAAATACATAGTTCTAGCAAAGTTAAAACTCATAAATATACTTAATAGATTATCTAAAGTAAAACATTTCGTGAAGACCTCTACTGGATACAAGACAACTGGTCCAGAAGGTTACGTTGCTATTGATAAACTTGGTGGTGATGCGGTAAAGATTGTTGACAGAATGGAATTCTCGTACAACAACTTTTCGCCAGATATTTTAAAAGGATGGGATAAACCGGGAAGAAGGTAAATGCTTAGATTTAAAGATATGTTTCCCTATGGGATCGAGTATCGTCCAGGAGAGGACGAGCTTACAAACTATAGAGCACTTCGTCGTAAAAGAACTATTGGGGTCGGCGAAGGCGGTCCAGTAGGAGAAGCGCATGTTGCGGACATGGACAAATACTTCCAATCCGGCAAACATGAAAAGGGTGTTTCTGTTGGATATCCTTATAAGCATAAAAAGCTAAAGAATAGACAAGTCGTACATCAGTACACTGGAGAGCAGACCGAAGAAGATGTAGATGAAGCTCTTACAGTTCAGCAACGGCTAGTAAAAGCAAGAAACCTTCGTAAGAATAAAGCTAAAATAGCTATGGGCAGGAGAAGAGCTGCTCGTCGGTTTGCAAGCAAAGAGACTTTAGAAAGAAGAGCTCGACGTGCTGCTTACAAACAATTCTACAACAAAATCACTAAAAACATTCCCAGAAGTGAACTTTCACCAGCAAGAAAAGCAGAGATTGAAAAGCGTCTAAATAAGCCCGTCTTCAAGAACAAAATTGAGAGGGTAGCTAAGAAGATGTTAAAAGACGTCCGCAAAAAAGAAATGCAACGAAAGCGCGGTTAATGGTTGGAAGTTTTAAGCAGTATTTAGTTGAGGAAGAAAAGGTTGTTTTCTTCTCCTTCGGGAGAATGAATCCGCCTACAATTGGTCATGAAAAATTGCTAGACAAGCTAGCAAGCACTGCTGGTAGGAATCCTTACCGCATGTATCTTTCACAGTCTGTGGATGCTAAGAAAAATCCACTAGGATATAGAGACAAGATTAAGTTTGTTCGTAAGATGTTCCCGCGACACGCCCGGAGCATTATGCTGAATAACAATATTCGTAATGCAATGGAAGTTGCTTCCGCACTATACAAAGAAGGCTACCGTAAAATAGTAATGGTAGTTGGAGATGATCGTGTTAGAGAATTTGATATACTATTGAACAAGTACAATGGTGAAAAAGCTCGACACGGTTTCTATAACTTTATGGATATTAAAGTTATCTCTGCTGGATCACGTGATCCAGATGCAGAAGGTGTAGAAGGAATGAGCGCTTCAAAAATGCGTGACGCCGTTTCCTCAAATGACTTTACACAATTCGCTCAAGGCTTACCTAAGAACTTCTCTAATGCTGATTCTAAGTCTCTTTTTAATGCCGTACGTAAGGGCATGGGTTTAAAAGAATCTACAGATTTCCGCAACCATATACAACTTGCTCCTGTGTCTGATGTACGTGAATCTTATGTTGATGGCAAACTATTTGAAGTTGGCGATCAAGTAGTAATCAAAGAGAATGGAGAGATAGGCAAAGTAAAAAGACTTGGCAGTAATTACGTTATTATTGAATCCAAATCAAATGAATATCGTAAGTGGTTAGACGCCGTGGAAAAGGTAGAGCCACAAGGCATCGAATGGACAGAAGCTTCTTTCTCTGTTAAAAAACTTCATGAAAAATCCATGTACAAAGATAAGCCTGATTGGGGTACGCCTGAGTCTACTAAGAAGGCTAAAAAAATAACACCCGGTCAGAATGAAGAATTCGATATAGAAGAGATCACTGCAGATTTTTCTGTTGATAAACAAGGTGAGCTTACAGTTGGTCTAGATGACCTGAATGAATCCTGTTGGCCAGGATATAAACAGGTTGGCCTAAAGAATAAGAACGGTAAGCAAGTTCCTAACTGTGTACCAGAAAAGATCGAGGTGCCACAGGATAAAGACATCGACGACAAAGAAGGCTCACAACCAGCTACTTTCCATAAGGGTATTAAGTCAAAGTCTACAAAGTCTGCACGTGATGCACACTTTAAAAAGATGTCTAAGCGTGACGATCATAAGAATCCAGATCTATACAAAGATGCACCAGGTGATAAAGCAGCTCGTAAGAAAGGCACTAAGCCATCCCCATATACATTACGCTTTAAGAACATGTACGGTGAAGATATGGATATGGTAAAAGATAGGATCTCGCAAGAAAGACAAAGACAAGCTGATACCCATTCTAGAGAAAAAGAACAAATGAAGGTAAAGCACGATCGGATGAGAGACTCAGCTCGACGTGCTATGATGTTAAAAAAGAACAAAGGGGTTACCGGATCATGATTCGCTTTGCACAGTTTTTAGAAAGTGCTGATGCTACATTAGCTGATAAAGCTAAGAAGAGCGGATTCTCTCTTGGTATCCTAAAGCAAGTTTACAAGCGTGGCGTGGCAGCGTGGAAGGTTGGACATAAGCCTGGCACAACTCCTCAGCAATGGGGTATGGCACGAGTGAACAGTTTCATTACTGGCGGTAGAACAAGAGTTAAAGGTGACCCAGACCTTTGGGCCAAACAAAAGGGAAAGATAAAGAAATGAAAAGCTTTTTTGAACTTAGAAATCAATTAACTGAAGCCGCCGGTATTAGCCGAGTTAAAAATCCGGCTCATACATCTAATTTTTCGGGATATAGTGATTTTGATGGTCCTAAAGCCAAAAATGATGCTAAGCTGACGAATGCTCAGATGGATGCACATGGTAAAACATCTGAGCACCATAGAGATATGGCTCAGATGCATACAACCGCGGCTAAAAATGCAACTCGCAGTCTTATCGCTTCGCGTCATAGTGAGGCGGCAAGATATCATGAGAAAGCTGCTGAACGTCATTATAATGCTAGTACTGAAGGTGGTACACACCATGATGTTAATCGGGCCCACCATGCAACAGAGATAGCAAATGCACTTAGTGATGAAATTCGTAATAAGCTTCAGAAAAAGAAAATGGGCCAAGTTAAGAGCTAAAGGGAAGATAAAGAAATGAACCGCTTCAAAGATCTAATAGAAAAAAAGCTTACTCCAGCTGAGAAAAAGAAGCGGGAAGAAATTGCTAAGGCTATGGAAAGGGATAATCCTGGCATGGACATGAAAAAGAAAATGGCTATTGCTACTTGGCAGGCTAAAAAGGTTGCTCAAGATAATCTTGATGAGATCTCAGTACCGCTTGCTAAAAAAGTATTTAAGAAAAGGGCAGATAATTTAGTCCGTGCTTTGGATAAGAATGACGATAAAGCTATAGACGATGCAGAGAAAAAGATGTATAGATCTGGAGATAGGTTAACTAATAAAACCCAAAGAGGCTCTCAGAGCTGGCATAGTAGCACCAAAAAAACTAATAAAAGATTTGATGCAATAAAGTCAGAATCTGTTGAGCTTGATGAGATATCAAAAAAGAAATTGGGTGATTACGCTAAAGCAGCAACAATGGATATTTCTTCAAGATCCTCTCGTTTAGGAAATAATTACAGTACAAAGGCTTTAAACAAGTTAACAAGTCGTCAAATGAATGTGCATAAAGCGATTGATAAAATGACTAAAATAGAAGATGTAGATGGTGCAGAAGCACCTGCTCATTATATGTACAAAGACGGTAAGAAGAAATTAGTTCATAACAAAGCAGAACATGACGATGCAGTCATAGACGGGTGGAAAATGAAAGAGAACGTAAACGAAGCTGCTGATCCACAAATGGATAGGGTCAAACAATTAGTACGACTTGGTTTTATGGATAAGAAAGATATGACCAAGATCGTTCGGGCTCTTACCATGATGAAAGACGGTAAAGCTATTCCACCAAAGGAAAGATCTGTTCTCTTCAATATGCTAAACGAATTAATTGGTATGATTACTGGCGACGATGCTATATTTCAGAAAGCACGTAAGGCAGTAAAAGAAGCGAAAGAAGATAACGAACCAGCAAGCCCAGATGAAGGCAGCATGGCAATACGTCAACTAGAATTCATCGAATATGCTGCAGAAGAAGTCGTAGATCATATTAAAGCTGGTAAAGAATTCCCTGAATGGATGCAAAACAAACTTACTAAAGTTCATAGTAATATGGAAGGCCTTCATTCTTCCTTAGGCGATCACGGAGATGAGGATAAAGAGATGAAAAAAGAAGCGGTCGATCTTGACGAAATTTCTAAAAGTTTAGTTGGTCGCAAGAAACTTAAATTGTCAGACTTTAAAGTTGGTATGTTTGTGCAAGGTAAAGGTGGTAAGGTTGGTAAAATTACAGCCAACGAGCCACGTGGTGATCAAATTGTAGTTAGATGGAACAAGGGTGGTACAGCCGAATTACCAATCAAAGGACTTGGCCTCTATACTAAACCTAGATTACAGGGGTTAGTAATGGCTGAAGAGGTTGAGCTCGATGAAATTTCCATAGATCTTGGTAAAAAAGTTGCTAAAGGAAGACGAGATCAGGAAAAGATGTGGAGGACCAAAGCACAAATCGTCAAAGGTACAGCTAGAGATCATGCAATGCAGCAGGCAAATAAGGCTGATGCTAAAGCTACTAAAACGGATCGAGCGGTTTATAGAAAAGAATATGGTAAAGAAAGAAAATTATCATGGGAAGGCGTAAAATCAGCTGATAGGAAGCCTGAGATTTACACAGCTCCAGATGGCAAAAAACGTATTCGTATGGTTCCAACTGATAAAAAAGTAATTTAATTCAATGAGATCTTTCAAACAATTCTTAGATCATCCTAACTGCGGTACACCCGATTGCTGCCAGATGTGCGATACGGAAGTGGTTGAACAGAAACGCTATAATGTAAACTTTGGCGTTGATGATGTTACTGTAAAGGCTCCTTCGCCTCATCATGCGGTGAAAGCTGCTCAGAAACATATGTTGAACAAAAATCCGAAATTAAAAGGTAATAAAGATTACCATAATTTAAGTAAGTATAGGGTTACAGTTATAGAAGAAAAGGACCCACGTTTAGCACGTGCAGGTGTATCTGGCTTCAATAAAGCTAAGCGTACTCCTGGCCATCCTACAAAGAGTCATATCGTAGTTGCCAAAGATGGTGACAAGGTTAAAACTATACGATTCGGCCAACAAGGTGTAACTACGGCAGGTGCACCAAAGAAGGGCGAATCAGATAAACAAAAAGCAAGGCGGGCATCATTTAAAGCACGTCACGCAAAGAATATTGCTAAAGGAAAAATGAGCGCAGCATACTGGGCCGATAAGGAGAAATGGTGATGGCAAAGGCACCAACTACAAGCGATAGACTTCAAAGAATCGAAGATAAGGTGGATAAGCTTGCAGATGCAATGATTTCTGTAGCTCGTGCTGAAGAAAAAATCGGCACACTTATGAACGATCACGAAAGAATGCATGAACGATTAAATCGTTTGAGTGCTAAATTAGATGATGTACAAAGGACCGTGGATGAAAATGCACGGACGGTATCAATTATAAATAAATTATTCTGGGCCGTAATAACAGCAATAGCAATTGGCGTGGCCAGCCAATTTATGTTAGGAGCATAACAATGAGAACTAAAGATTTAGAAGCAATGGCCCAAGCGTATGCTGAGGTCCAAGAAAAAGCAAGGCAGGAAGCTGCACAACGTCAAGCAGAGTACTACCACGACAAGGGTTCAAAGGCAGATATTGTCATGGATCCTAAGAAAAAGAAAAAAGAAGATAAAGCTATCGAAACAGATATTTCTACCCAAGAGTCTACGAAGTTTATGATTCCTGAAGAGATTCCTGCTAACGAGCGTACTGCATTTCATGGTGCAGCAGCTGGTGCAGCTAAAGCTGGTAAATCTCACTTCATGTTTAAAGGTAAGAAATATCCTGCTACAATGCAAAAGGATACCGCACAAGCTATTACTTCTGATACTCAAAAAGAAGAAGTTGATCTTGATGAAGCTAAAAACCATGGTAACATGGATAACGGTTCACCCCGTGGCGAAGGACTTTCTCCTTCAGCTAAGAAAGAGCTTGCTCGTAAGACTGAAGCTCCTGCAGCAGTAGACATAAACAAAGTTCTCGATATGGACTTTAAAACATTTAAAGCTATGGGTAAAAAGAGCAAATCTAGACCTGGTGATAATGCTAAAGGTGATAACAATATTATTAAAAGCGCAACACCAGTAAAAGAAGAAGCGCTTGATGAACTTTCAACAGATACGTTAAAGAGGTATCACAAAAAAGCAGGTAAAGATGCACAGCATGCTTCTGATAAGGCCTATGATGATGAGGATAAAGAAGATTTGTATCTTGATCGCGT
>Ga0181579_10004444_pt1 | contig 10931 bp, 8 predicted proteins | sample 071ome_24_FD_132996 | JGI IMG/M metagenome (GOLD analysis project Ga0181579, IMG submission 132996) | Coastal salt marsh microbial communities from the Groves Creek Marsh, Skidaway Island, Georgia - 071402CT metaG (megahit assembly) | ecosystem: Environmental > Aquatic > Marine > Intertidal zone... | reverse complement strand
TTGTCCAACCCGGCCTCGAAATCAGAGTGCACCGCTGAGCAGGCCTATCGTTGGACCCGCGGGCGCGCCATTTTCGCCAGCGGCAGCCCGTTTGACCCAGTGAGGGTCAGTGGCAAAGTATTCGTGCCCGGCCTGGGCAACAACATGTTCATCTTCCCCGGCGTCGGCCTCGGCGCGGCCGCCTGCGGCGCCAGCCAGATCACGGACAGCATGTTTTTTGCCGCCGCCAAGACGCTGGCCCACATGGTCACCGATGGCGAACTTCGCACCGGTACGGTCTATCCCGACTTGAGGAAAATCCGCCAGATTTCCCTGGCCATTGCTACCGCGGTCTGCCGCCAGGCGTATAACGAGGGTCTGGCCACATTCGATGAGCCGGAAGATGTACGCGCGTTTATACGTGAGGCCATGTACCAGCCTGAGTACCGCAAGTACGAGGCCGTCTGAGGCCAGCGGATTCCGGCCGCCTCCACGGCAGCCGCAACGCGCAAAACGGGCATTTCCGGATTAATTTCTTGATTTCAATCAGTTAAAAACGCATCAGTCTCCCGCGTCAATTGCTCCACATAGACAATCTCGCACGCCCCCGCACCCGAGTCCACGCGGCTCATGGATGTCCTCCAGCGCCATCCGGATGGGTGATCCACATCGACCAGAAAACCCTCCAGCCGCACGACATCACCGGGCCTCAGGGACTTGAGTTTTCGCGCAATAGCGGAGTTGGAGGGAATCATATGCATATTGCCCGAGTTCTCCACTACCTGGCCCTCTGAGACCGCTAGCGCACCTTGCCAGCTCGTGTAATACCAGCGCCCGCGCTGGCTCACCCGAATCTGCGCCAGCAGCCCCTCATCCGACATAACGCTCCAGCCCAAAGCGAGATCTATGGGCGAAAGATCGGCCTCCCGGCCCAGCCAGTAACGCTCGGCCGACAGCACGCGTGCACGAATCGAAAAACGGGCCCTGCGGCTCAGGATATAGTCCTCGAATCGAAATACGGAATCCGGCACCTTCTGCTGACTTGGCGCTTCCGGGACCAGGATACCCGGCGCGTGCGCAATCGGGCGCTTCTCCCACTTGCCCGTGGCCGACCATGCCGCCGCCAGTACCAGGGCCAGGATAAGAAAACGATTCATGTGCTGTCGATATGGGCAACCACTGCTGAGACAGCTTAACAGTTACCCATCTAAGGGTTTCCGTCCTCGTATGTGTGGGCGTTATTTGATACCGTTCCGCAATCATCCAATCACGCACCGAGGGAGGCCGCATGGCCTGGCACAAGAAACTGCACTGGAGAATCATCATCGGCCTCGTCGCGGGCCTGATTTACGGCATCATTGCCGCGGCCGCGGGCTGGGGCGAGTTCACTGCGGATTGGATTGCTCCGTGGGGCACCATTTTTCTCAACCTGCTGAAACTGATCGCCATTCCCCTGGTGTTGGGCTCTTTGATCACCGGCGTGGCTTCGCTGAGCGATTTGAGCAGGCTCTCCCGTATCGGTGGCAAGACCATCGGCATCTATATCACGACGACCGCCATCGCCGTGACGATCGGCTTGATCATGGTCAACCTGGTAGAGCCCGGAGCCAGCGTACCGGAATCCACTCGGATGAGCTTGCAGCAGGAATACGGCGCGATGGCCGAGAGCAGTGACGAGGCGGCCACGGTGGTTCGCGAGCGCGGCCCACTACAGATGATCGTCGACATCGTGCCCACAAATTTCTTCGATTCCGCGGCCGACAACCGGAATATGCTGGAGGTGGTGTTCGTCGCCATCCTCTTCGGCATCGGCCTGATCCAGCTGCCCGCGGAGAAGTCCAAACCGATTCTGGATGTTTTTGACGGGCTGAGCCATGCCGTTATACGACTGGTCGACCTGATCATGCTGATGGCCCCGATCGGTGTTTTCTCGCTGCTCGCCAGCACCATTACATCAGTCACCGGCGATGACCCGAGCCAGGTGCTACAACTGCTGGGCGCCCTTGGTTTCTACATGGTGACCGTCATCGTGGGCCTGTTGCTGCACGTCGGCCTGACTTACGGCGCCATTCTTAAATTCTGGACACCCCTGTCATTCAAGCAGTTTTACGCCGGCATCTCCCCGGCGCAGCTGGTCGCTTTCTCCACCAGTTCAAGCGGCGCCACCCTGCCCGTCACCATGGAACGCTGCGAAGAAAAACTGGGCGCTTCCGAGGAGATTTCTTCCTTTGTGTTGCCGCTCGGCGCCACCATCAACATGGACGGCACCGCGCTGTACCAGGCGGTGGCCGCGGTGTTCATCGCCCAAACCCTGGGTATGGACCTTACCCTGGCCCAACAGCTGACCATTGTTCTTACGGCCGTGCTGGCGTCGATCGGCACCCCCGCGGTACCCGGTGCCGGCATTATCATGCTGGTGATTGTCCTCGAGGCCGTGAACGTCCCCGCGCAGGGTATCGCGCTGATTCTCGGGGTGGACCGGATACTGGATATGCTCCGAACAACCTGTAATGTGACCGGTGACGCCACGGTCTGCACCGCGGTGGCACAATCGGAAGGGCAACTGATGTCCATTGATCTGGATGAGGAGAAAGATCGCATCAAGACTCGATAACGGAAATCGAGCGTCCCTGAATCAGGGCGCGTACAGGGCGCACTCGGGCCCCGGTTCACGGGCGGCCCGGGCCCCGCGCAAGGCCTCGCTCGGGCTCCTTGATGCACGCAGCTGCCGATAGAACGAATCCAGAAATTCTACGTTGGCCTGAGCGTCATTCTGGCGGCAGGTCACAATCAGACCGGCGCCCGACATGGCAAGGTCACTGACAACACCGATGCGGCTCTGGTAAGCCCCGGAGGGCCGGTTGCGGTAGGTCACCTGGTTCAGCACCCACATTCCCTTGCTTAATGGCCATTGCCGGACCTCGGAGGGATAAACTTGGGTGCGACCTTGCCCCCTGCCCGGCTCGGACAAATCGAGCGAGGATCGCTCAGGCTGTGCCAGGTCCAGGGTCACCGGCAGTGCCAGGTGCGTCAGGTCGGACACCGCGAGCCGCGGGGTTTCAAATTCATCGGCCAGCAGCGCGTTGCCCTGGATCATGTGTAAACCCGGGCCAATAAACTGGTCTCTGACCACGACCATCTCCGCGCTGATCGACAGCCGCTCTGCTACCGTGGATGTCCAGTCCACGGGATCTCCAGCCGCAAATACCTGTTCCGGCCACCCTGCCGGCCAGGCAGCCCGAACCGCTTTGCCGGACGGGAAGTCGAGCAAACCCACCACGCTGTGGTCGGCATCCAGCGCGCGACCGTTACGGCGCAGCGAACCGAAGTCGACACCCAGCATGGCCCCTATCGGCAGCCAGTAGACACGCCGGGGTAAAAGATCTCCCACCTGTCCGAGTAGGATTTCACCGGCCGTTTCTTTCAAGGCGCGGGTCTCATTGTCCCGCAATGCATCCAGCACGGATCCAAAATCCTCGGGCGCCCTTCGTTGGAAATAGCGCACGCCATCGGCGTCGGCAAGCCAGCCCCGGACACGCTCCCTTTCAGGCAAGCTCACCACGACCGCCTCATCCCCGCCCAGGTCGCCCAGCCAGCCTCGCACGGCATTCTTCTCCAGCCGTCTGGTGTCCTCGGCGAACTGATCGCTTAGAGCGCTGACCTGCACGCGCCAGTCCTCACCATTGGCAAGTGCGGCACGCAGGGCGTCATCGCCTCCGAATCGGCTCTCTGAGCGGCCAATCGCCAAAATACGCACCAGCGCGAGAAAAGATGATTCAGCGGCCTCGGGCGATTCACCGCTCATGGCTTCTACAGCATGCTCGAATAGCGTGTTGGCATGTTCCCAGTACCATCCGCCCAACAAGCCGGTGAGTTGGGAATGGTAGAAGTGCACCTCCCTCAGCAGATCGGCATAAAGCCGGGATGCCGCATCACGCCGGCCAGAGAGATACAGAAACCGGGCGCGCATCATGCCTGCCGAAACCGCCCACCGCGGTCGCGCGCTCAGCACAGCGCGCTCGTATGCGGCACTCACACCCGCGTCAGTACAGGGCGCCGGCCCCGGGCCGAAGGCCGAGCACACGGCCAGCCGCGCAATATGCTCCTGCGCGCCATCACTCAATGCCCGAAACTGCGCGGCGCCTTCAGCGAGTGCCCTGCGCGCGGCACGTTGATCCCTCTCGGCCACCTCGTCCAGCACCTTCTGCAGCGCCCAGTCCGCACCCTGTGAAGGCGTTTCCAGGTGCCGACTCTGTACCAGGCGGACTCTCTTTGCTTCATCGAAGCGGCCGGACTGCCGGTAGGTGTTGGCCAGCGTCTGGAGACCCCGGTTAAGGGGCAACAGGGGGTTGGGCCTCCGAAATACACCTGTCTGCGGATTGATGAGCGCCCGTTCCAGCACAGCAGCGGCTTGGCGGAACTCGCCCGAATGGTACAAAGACTCGCCCAGCATGATAGAGGCCTGGGCCCGTGTCAGGCTGCCTGTGTCGACCTCCAGTGACTGCTTGAGCGCCACGATCGCGTCCGGATATCTGAAAAGATCGATATACAGCTGTCCCTGGATCAGCAGGCCGCGAACCCATTCGTCCTGAGCGCCGGCATCCGCCAGTTGCGCCACCATGTGGCCCAGAACCTGCTCCGAAGCAACGACATCCCCCAAACGATCGTGCGCGGACACCAGTTTTTTTCTGATTTCGGCAGACAGTTCCATGGCATCACGACCAAGGGCAAGCGCCAGGGCCTGTTCGTATCGCTCGATGGCCAGTGGCAGTTCATCTCTGGCCGTGTACATCTCGCCGCTCATGAACAACGCCATGGCCTGCTCATACCCATAGCCTCGGCGGGCGGACATACCCGCTGTCTCTGAAAGAGCCGCCAGGGCGAGATCGCCATCATTCTGACCGGCACGATCAAGGGCCAGGCTGAACAGGATCTCACCGCGCATCCCCGTGGCCGCCAACTCTGCCTCGACATGGCCGGACAGCCGTACAGCAAGCATTACCGCATTGACCCACTCCAGCGCGGTCTCCGCCTCCCCCAGTTCGCGGAAGGCGAGGTGCGCAGCGGCCAGCGCCGCCCAGTGCCGATGCTCCTCAATGCCGAAATCAGCGAATAAGCGCTCTGACTGCAGCAACATGTTGATGCGGACCGACCAGTTGGCCGCGGACACGGCCAGCAGGCGCTCCTGGCCTTGCGACAACAGTTGGTAGGCACGCGACAGGCGCGTGCTGAGCTCGTCACGCACATCCAGGCGGTAGAATTCGACGTTGAAACGGGTGCCGGATGTTCTCCACGGAGCCACCACCCCGACATCCAGCTGTCGCTCCTTGTCTGTGGCCGGGAGATAGAGATAAAGCGGCAGTGTTCTGTTGCCCGGTAGCGACGATTCCCTGAGTAATTCGCCTTCTGGACCGGTGATCCTGACGACAAATTCGGCCTCGAAGGGCTGTACGCGAATCACCAGGGGTTCATTCGCTTCCTGCCTGACGAAGTACTCCTGCAGATAGCCAGTTTCGGTATCCACCTGGGCCGCCAGCGGTGACCAGGCCAACAGCATCAGCCACGGCACCAGGCCCATGATCATCCGGATGCGGTCGTTCTTCATGAGAATGCTTCGCGTATGACGCCCGCGACAGCGCTCGCGCGGCCCGGCGAGCAGTGCGCTGAGACATGCTCTGGGGCGGGCGGAATGGAAACCCTGACCGCGCGGGCCAGCCGGTGATCCAGTAAACTTGTGCTTCCCGGCAAGGTCATAGTGTGATGCTGGGTCTTCGTAATGGGCGGCATGTTCCTGTCGACCCGAGGCATTGAACGCGCACAGCGGCCCGGCTGTCAACGCTAACACGGCAAAGAGGATGGAATAAGATTGAAGATACCGGAGCGTGACACGGCCGTCTTTTCCACGTCCGCGATCGATTTGTTCGCCTCTGCGCTCGGCGCATTCATCCTGCTGGTGATGCTGCTCTTTCCGTATTATCGCAATGCAGGCCGGGACGAGGCGTTTTCGCGTTCCGAAGCCATCATGCAGCTGCGCCGGCAGGCCGATGGCGCCACCGAGTCACTGCTGGCGGACAGTGACCGCATGCAAAGCGAGATCGAGCGCCTGGACCGTGCCAACGAAGGCATGCAGCAAGACATTGCTGTGCTCAAAGAGCGCCTGGCCGACCGGCTGACCCAACTGAGCGAACGGGAGGTGGTGATCCCCGAACCGGACTCGGATATCGAGGCGCAGCCCGAAGCGGTCACCGATGGCGTTGAATTCTCCATCCTCGGCCTGGCGACCGAGTCAAAGTCTTTCGTGATCGTCATCGACATGTCCGGCAGCATGATCAACTTCTCCGACCTCATGCTGCGCTCCATCATCGACATACTCGAGCCGCTGGACGACACCAACCAGTTCGCTTTTGTGGGGTACCAGGGCAACCCTATGCCCACACTGTGGCGCTTCCCTGGCGACGGATCCCTGATGCGCGCCACCCCGGAGAATCTGACCCAGGCCCGCGAATACGCGCGCTCCCTGACCCGCAAATTCGTCGGGTCAACACCCACGCATTTCGCGTTACAGTCCGCCCTTGAATATCCGGCCCGCTCGATCATCCTGATGAGCGATGGCGAACCCAACACACCGCCCGGCTTCATCATCGAAGACATCACCGGCCTCAACCAGTTCAGACAGACGGAAATTCACACGGTCGCCATTGGCGACTACACGCACAACCGTAACCTGGTGCTGTTCATGCAAACCCTGGCCCGGCTCAATGGCGGTGACTTTGTGGGCGTATCCCGATGAGATCGCGCCTGCGCCGCTCAGGCGTTTACTCCCTGTCCGCGGTCGACCTGTTTGCCTCCGCCATGGGCGCGTTTCTGGTCATCACCATCATCCTGATGCCGGATTACCAGAAAGAAGTCCGCCTCGAGGGTCATTTGGCGTACCTGGAATCCCTGGCCGCTGAATCCATGGCCTTGCTCAACGAACGCACCGAGGGCGCTGATGACACGCGCAGCGCGCTGCAGTCCGCCCAGACACTGGCCCTGCAGCTACAGGCAGAACGCGATATCGTGGCCGCCGAACTGGAAACCGTCAACGCGACGCTGCAGGCCAGCCGCGAGCGACCGCCTCCGCCGCCGCCAACGCTGGAGGACACGCCCGAGGACACCGGCAGCAACCGGGTAACCTTTCGCTTCCTGGGACTCAAGACGGACGCCACGCGTATTCTCATCATGGTCGATATGAACCGTTTCCTCGGTGAGCACGAGGCGCTGGTGCAGCGTACGATCCTGCGGGCGCTCGAATCACTGGGCCCCGGATACCAGTTCGGCATTCTCGGCTTTCAACAGCTGGATTCGGGTGCGCGCTACCTGCAATGGCCGGAGAGCGGCGATCTGGTGGTGATGAGTCCCGCAAGTTTCGCCGGGGCACGCCGCTTCATCAACGATCTGGAGGGAGAGTTTGCCGGGGGTTCGTCTCTGTTCTCGGCGTTTCAGCAAGCGTTTCAGACCACCGCCGACGCCGTCATTCTACTGAGTGACGGATTGCCCAACCCGGCCTTCAACCGCAACCTGCCGCCCGCCAGCCTGGTGCAGGAGATCACCCTGCTCAACGATCGTTCGACCGAGATCCACGCCGTGACCATCGGCGAGTACTTCAGGTATCGCGGCACGGTCGAATTCATGGAACGCCTGGCGGCTGCGAACAACGGCGATTTCCTGGCGTTGGCGCAATGAAAACAGCAAGCGCAACACAGCGGTTTCATTTGCTAAACTGCCCTGCCGCAAGGATGAGGCAGCCCGGTTGCCAGCCAAGGGAGCCATCATGAACAGGAAAACCATCGGACGGAGCGAGGACAATGACGGGGTGTTTGACCACCCCTCCGTTGCTGCCCGCCACGCTTACATCGACCTGGCCCCGGATGGCACGCTGTTCGTCTCCAGTCACGGCCACGCGCCGCTGTTCCTGATTCATGGCGGACAGACCATACCGGCCAGGCGATTCTGCCTGTGCGTGGACGATCGGGTGCGCCTTGGGGAACTCGACGTCGGCTTGTCGGAGCTGACGGGGCTGTTCGAGCCTTCCGACGGCGCGCGACTCCATCACCGCAAGGCTTCACCGGGCATCGGAAGCTTCAGCCCCAGGACGCCCGAATCCCAATCCGGCACGGGCTCAACGCCGCGCAGAAACCCGGATACGGGCCACATTGAGAACTGATCAGCACCGCGGGAATCAGTGATATGAAAAGAATCATCGCACTTGCCATCAGCTTGACCGCCGCCGTCATCATGATGGCTTTCATGGCCACGGTCCTGCCGCCGGGCGCCGCCTCTATACTGCTCGACATCAACCGCGTGTCATGGCCGTTCACCGTACAGAACGTGCTGTGGCTGGCTTTTTTTGCCGGCCTGGGCGAACTCTCCATCCGCTGGCACGCAGGCCGGATCGAAGAATCGCAGCTCAAGCGCGAATACCTGCCCACGGACAGATCCACCGTGCTGCGACCCGGCGACGACATGACCCCGATCTTCAAAAAGGTAAGGAACAGCCGGTATCGGGAGGTGTGCTTTTTGCCAAGGCTGATCGAGCGCTGCGTACTGAATTTCAATCTCAGTCACTCCGTGGATCAAGCCAACGCGCTGTTGAACTCCAGCCTGGAGTTGTTCCTGCACGAGCTCGACCTGCGTTACAACATCATTCGCTACATCACCTGGCTGATCCCGTCTCTGGGTTTCATAGGCACCGTCGTGGGTATTATGCTCGCCCTGAATTTTGCGGGCGATCGCGCCAATGTGGAAAGCCCGGAAATGCTGTACGAGGTCACCCAGCGGCTGGGCGTGGCATTCAGCACCACGCTGCTGGCTCTGGTCATGGCCTCGATACTGGTATTTCTGCAAAACATTATCCAGGGCCGCGAGGAAAACACCCTGAACCGCGCCGGACAGTACTGCCTGGACAACCTCATCAACCGCCTTTACAGCCGTTGATGGCTCGCCGGTCATCCGCGGGGCACGCAGTGCGCCTGATCCTTACGCTGTTGCTGATGGTGGTCTCGGCGCCGGTCACGGCTCAGGAACCGCTGGCTGACCCCGTCGTGCTCGCATTGAACATCCTTTCCGACACCCACGCCCGGCCCGCCACCGGACTGGTGGTCTCACCATCCGGCCAGGTACTTCTGCCCGCGGGCTTTGTCGGCCGCGGTGACGAAATCGTCTTGCTCGATGGCGGCACCAGCCTAGATCGCAACGCGATTGCCACCCGGACGGAAGCCCGGTCCACGCAGGCCGGATGGGCGGTGGTCGCAGCCGATGGATTGCAACGCGCGCATTTCAGACTGTCCGCTACCGGGCCCGCGGAGGGAGAGCGCATGACCTTCATGGCGTTTCCCACCGCGGAAGAGCTGGCCGCCGGCTCACCCCCGCTTAGAGAAACCGTGAATATTGTCCTCCTGGAAAGCGGGCCTGCGATCTCAACGAACACACCGCTGCCCAACCTCAACGGCGCGCTGGTCAACCGCTGCGGACTGCTGACCGGAGCGGTCATCGCAGACGGGGAGACCTCCATGCAGCGTGACGGCGACCCTCGGGTGACCTGGTCACCGGCCCTGAAAGACGCGCTGAGCGCTTTGGGCGTCAACGCGGACACGGCAAGTTGCGAACGCGCTCCCGCGGTGGCGCAAACCTCACCTGTGCCAGAGCAGGACAACGGCGAAGGGCCGCAAATCCTGGATCCGGCCAACCTGAGGCCGGCTGAGCCGGATCTCGACATCGACGAACCGGAATCTGCCCACTTTCCCGCTCAGGCCGCGGATCACCGTTCGGCCAATCAGACAGCCCCAGAGGAAACACTCGACGGCGCAGACTCGCCCGTGGCCCGTCTGGCAGCAGAAGAGACAGCGCAGGACGATACGCGGGTTCCGGCCCACTCGCCTGCTCAGACGCGCCAGGACAGCGGCAACGATTGGCTGCTTGCAGTGATACTGGCTGCAGCCGCCGGCTGGTGGCTGGGCCGGGTATCGCGCAAACCCTCGGCGTATGCATCCTCGGTTGAGGCACCGGAGTCGGACGCCATGACGCCCTATCAGGCGCCTCGCGTTGCCGCAGCCGTGAACCTGATGGTCAGGATCAGGCCACCCAACGGCAGAGAAGACACGGTAGCGCTCACATTGCACGGGGAGCAGTCCACTGTCCTGGTGGGCAGTGGTCATGCGGACCTGGTGATCAGCGACGCGTCCGTCGATCGGATGCATGGGCGGTTGTGCCTCATCGACGGAGCACTGGTTTATTCTGATATGGGTTCGGTCAACGGCAGTTGGGTTAACGGGGTGTCATGCCTGGAGGGCGAGCATTTTATGCTTGGCCCCGATGACCAGTTGATGCTGGGACAGGTCGGATTGAAGCTCACGCCAGCTCAAAGCGATACCCAGCCATCATGAACTCACCCGCCCATGCACTGAACCCCGGCGACAGGATTGCCGAATTCCAGGTTGAACGGGTCGAGTATGTCGACGAACTCATGGCCACCTACCGTGTAGTGGATCCGTCGCTGGGCCGGGCTTTCCTGCTCAGGGAGTGCCTGCCGGCAGCCAGCACCCATAGAGACCCACAGGGAGAACTCCGCGCGATCAGCGAGGCCCACGAGTCGCAATTCGAGCAGGCCCGGGCTGACTTTCGCTCCACCAGCCGCCTGCTATCCACACTGGATCATCCAAACCTGGAACGTGTACTGCGCCTGTTCGACGCCAATGGAACCACCTACTGCCTGCTGGATTGGCCAGCCGGCGAGACGCTGGCAACGCGCCTGGAGGCCCATGACTCGCTGGACCCGGATACGACCCGCGAACTGTTGAGCGCCCTGGCCGCAGCCTCTGAAGCCATCCACCACCAGGGCCTGCTGCACCTGTCCATTGCACCGGAGCAAATTTATCTGCCCACGGACGGCCCAGCGGTGTTGCTCGGTTTTC
>Ga0181579_10004441_pt1 | contig 10935 bp, 9 predicted proteins | sample 071ome_24_FD_132996 | JGI IMG/M metagenome (GOLD analysis project Ga0181579, IMG submission 132996) | Coastal salt marsh microbial communities from the Groves Creek Marsh, Skidaway Island, Georgia - 071402CT metaG (megahit assembly) | ecosystem: Environmental > Aquatic > Marine > Intertidal zone... | reverse complement strand
TATAGAGTGTAGCTAGGACGCTGTCATCAACCAACCCTAGGTACTGCGCCCAACCTCTAGAGATCAGCTCCTCGATGTCCTCGTGTTCCGCGGTGCTCCGCCAGCCCTTTCCACCCACAAAAATAATCGGCCAAGCAAGCTTGCCGCTGTTTCTTAGATCTCTATAAGCGGTGCAAATTCGCTGAATATTTTTCCGCGGCTCCACCGAGCCCGAGAAAAGCAGAAAACCCCGGTATTCGAGACCAAGCGGCCGAAGTACAGCGGAGCACTCATCAGCAGATCTTGGGCGAAACCGATCATCCGCTGCCAGAGGGATAGCGGTAACCTGACCCGGTTTGAGATTGTAATAATCAATTACCTCGCGCCTAACCAATGCCGAATCGGTGATGATATGAGAAGCTCGCCTTGCCGCTTCAGCCATGCCCTTGTGCAACAGCTGGACTCGAGCTTTAGGGTGAAAATTCGGATATCGCTGAATCGACAAGTCGTGAAAGGTGGCCACCGTAGGGCCCAAAAAAGCGGGCAGCAGGTAGTTGGGTGAGTGAAAAACAAAATTCCGATAAGGGTATAGCCGCGCTCGATCAACCACGGGCATGAGCACTTCATAGGCCTTGGCAGCCCAACTCTTGGACGCCAAAAAATCCCGAACAGATGCCAACAATCGAAGTCGACTTGCGCCGTATCGCGCCGCGTTATTAATGCCGATAGAGTCAGCGGGGGGAGCGAACCGTGAGGATAAGCTATCACCTGTGACAACCACACCGTTAAAGTAATAAGAGAGTTCACTTACGAGTTGCAACTCCAACAGGCTCCTCGCGAGGCTCCGAGTATAGTTGCCAATACCAGTGGAAGGTTGTAGCAAGGGATCGGCACCCAGCACAACGCAAGGTCGGTTTCCCGGCGTTAGTGTGCCGCCCATCAATGCATCAGCACGCGCTGGGCTGTCAGCCTGTTGGGTTCGGAGCAAGTGGGTAACTGCCAGCACTCCTGAGACCAGCCCGCTTGGACATAACATTGCTTAAGTCCATCCAGCCACACCGCTAGTTGCGTATGCTCGAGTAGCATTAGGGCGGATAGCTGTCGCTGCTCATCTCGGAAATGCAACCGCACCATCATAGGCCCATTTGTAACATCAATTGCAGAAACGACCCAAGACGCACTGCCGGCCTCTGCTACTACCGGCGCTTTAGAGGCGCGTGTTTCGGCAAATCCATTAAATTCTGCTGGTGGATTGGCGTCCACAATTTCGGGAGTTTCCCGAAACACGTTTCGGGCAGCCGTGCTGCCGGCCAAACGATGGGCTTGAGGTAACTCGCCAATAAGTGAAAGTAAATGCGGGACTAACTGCCGTGCGAGTCTGGCAGTTAGCCAGAGCACGGCGACGGCATCGTCAATCAACATACAAGTAAGACTAATTCGATCCTCGGTTTTACTGAACGCGAGAGTGACTCTCTTGACCTCTACCGTGTCGACATCTTCGCTCATTGGCCCGTTGCCAGAGCTGAGACAGCCGTCCCAATAAGCAGCGCGTCAGACAGCACCGGCGCCACGGCGCTGGGTGCGCTGCCTGTAACCAACTCCAACTCTAACCACGCCATCACACGCTGTTGCCCTGCGAAAAAAAGATCTCGTTGCGCTCGGGTTCTATGTGCCAGAGCGAACAACACATCGCTAACACGCGCCGTGCCCGCCTTGACGGATTTTTGCGCTGCCAATACAGACACATTAGCGGTTTCCACGGCCTGCTGAGAGGCAGCTATCCGCTTATCAGCCGCGCTCAGCCTAACCCACGCTGAACGCGTTCGTGTCTCTATTTCACGCTTAACGCCAACTAGTTCCTCTTTTGCGGCATAGTACTCGGCCCAGGCACTCCGAATCCTCGCAGCACCCGACCCACCCTGACTCAGAGGATAGTTGACCGCTATCGAGATACTCTCTGTGGTACGCGGGGGAGCGGTCAGGTTGTCAAAGCCAACATCAGAATACTGCTGATTGAACACCAGACTTACCTCCGGCCACCAAGTACCCTGCTCGCGTTTAACCCCGTACTCGGCGGCGTTAACATTCTCCTCTGCAGCGGCGACGGCCGGGCTATTCTCCAACGCTTTAGACACTGCCTGCTCCGCAGTGGCTAGGCTGGCCAACAAGTTAGCGTCCTGCACAACAGACATGAGCTCAAAATTTCGCACGCCTATCAGCTCCGTTAGCCGCTCCCGAGCGATAGCCGCTTCACCCTCAGCCTCAATAAGATCTGCGATGACCGTCTCACTTCGCGTTTGTATCTCCAAACTCTGGGTAAGCGGTAACAAGCCTCGCGCATAGAGCGCCTGAGCCTCCTCCAACTGCTTTTCAAGCGCCTCCGACTCAGTCTGAAAATGCCGCACCGTATCATCGGCAAGCAATACGTTAAGGTAAGCATCAGTAACTCTCACGAGAAGCTCGATCTCGGCCTGAGCGAGATCACTCTCAGAGCGATCGAAGAGCGCATCCCGACGCTGCACTTCTCTAAAACGAGATACGTTGAGCAATTCCTGGCGCACCTGAAATCCATAGCGCTCACCGGGATATCTTTCTTCACCATATAGTGCCCCCAGTGGCCCATCATAGCTGAGGGTATTTTCAGACCACTCACCAAAAAGAGTCATCTGTGGTAGCACGGCGCCCCTCGCTTCTGCCCACTGGGCCTTTGCGGCCTCCGCACGGTATTGGGCAATTGCCAGCGAGGGCGCCTGATCTACCGCCAGACCATAGGCGACTTCCAACGACATCGATAAGTTATCGTCGCTTGCCCAAAGCTTACTGCCTAGCAGTCCCAGGAGCAGCATTGATGCTGTTCTTAGGGTCATTTGCTCAATCCTCGGTGAAGGAGCGCGAGAACATGCGATTGAGAGGAGAGGTAAGGTACTGCAACATCGTCCTATTGCCGGTTTTAATTAATACTTCAGCAGGCATGCCGGGAACTATAATCTGCCCCCCTAGATATTTCAGATCTGCCTGCACCAGCCTGACTTCTGCCGTGTAGAAAGCCGATTGAGTCTCTTCATCGACAAGGCTATCTGCGGAGATTCTAGTGAGTTCACCCGAGATCGTGTAAGCGTCTTTGAAAACCGCGAATCGAACCTCCACTTCTTGTCCAACCCGAACACGATCTATATCCATCGGTGAAATCTTTGCGTCAACGACCAACGTCTCTCCCTGGGGAACCACCTCGAGCACCGTTTCTCCGGCGCGAATTACAGAGCCCAAGGTGTTTTTTGAAAAGGCCATTACCACGCCCGCCACCGGACTTATTAAAGTTGCGCGTTCTACACGATCCGCAACGGCGGTGATTTGTTGCTTTATGTCAAAAAGATCTGCCTGAGCTTTTGTCAGTTCTGCGACGACATCATTTTTGAAACGCTTGGCCAATTGCAAGGTTTCAAGCTCTGCTTCCTTAATCGCTATATCTAATGAGGCAATCGTTGCTTCTATATCGGCCAATTCTCCCAGAAACTGTGTCCTTGATCTTTGTAGCTCCCTGATCCTCTGCTTGTCTACGTAGCCATCAACAAGCAAGGCCTCTAAGTCAGTTAATTCCTCCGCCAAAGACGCGACAATATCCAGCGTATTATCTTTTAATAGTCTTTGCCCCGCCGCCTGTTCCTTTAACTGGCTCACTTTTTGTCGCAAGAGAGCCCTTTCGCCCTCCCTATTAACGAGGCGCACGTCAAACAACGCCGTCTCATTAGTAATTGCTTCAGTCGCTCTGGCGTCATTATCAGCATTGCGCAAAAGCTCGTCTGAAAAAGTAACTTTCTTCTGATCATCTCGCTCCGCTTGAAGCCTGTTGACCAATGCCAAAGTGTTATCACTCCGACCTCTCAATATTTGAAGCTCGGCGCGATCTCGGGCGGCATCCAAGATAAGGAGTGTTTCTCCTGCCTCTACCACGCTCCCGTTTTTTACCAGTATTTGCGCAATCACGCCGCCCTCAAAGTGCTGAACCTGTTTGCGCTTTCCTTCTACCGACACAGTGCCTATTGCGAGCGCTGCGCTCTCCAGCGGCGCAAAGGCCAGCCAAAAACCACCCAATCCAAAAATCACTAGTATCGCAAAGTAACCATACGCACGAGTGCCACTATCGTCATCGGGGGCTCGATCCTTTAACTTCTCACCAAACATAAACATCGAGACTATCTCCAGTTTCTTCCCGCAGCCTTTTATGAAAAAAGGGCGGAAAACTGACGTGAGAGCAAAAGTTCTGCAAAGGTTTAAAGTTGGACATTGATTTAGGCTGTTTTTTTATGGTTAGCAATCTCAGTTAAGATTTCAGCCGCCGGGCCAACACGGACAACTCGACCGCCACCCATCACAACAAGTTTATCCGCCAAAGGCAAAATTGACTGCCTGTGCGTAGCACATATGACAGTTGAGCGCCTTGCCTTCAGCGCAGATATCGCTTGCACCAACGCTATCTCACCCGCCTCATCAAGATTTGAATTGGGTTCGTCAAGAATGACCAGCTTCGGCCATTGGTACAAGGCGCGAGCCAAGGCAATGCGTTGCCTCTGTCCTGGCGACAGCATTCCGCCAGGCTGATCGATCATGGTTTCATATCCATTAGCAAAAGACAGTATGAGCTCATGCACACCGGCCGCCATGGCAGCCTCAACAATCGCGGCTGCGTCGACCTCGCCAAACCGGCAAATATTAGAACTGATAGAGCCTTCAAGCAGCTCTATGTCTTGCGGAAGATACCCTAACTGCGGCCCGATTTCGGCCCTCAAATACTTCGAGGCTTCTCCACCGGAAAGTCTAATTTCTCCTTGAGCGGTGGGCCATAAACCGAGCAATCCACGCATGAGACTGCTCTTTCCAGCGCCACTGGGCCCTATGATACAGCAGCACTCACCCTCTTCCACCTCAAATGTGGCGTAGCTAACAGTGGGGTGTGACGATCCGGGCGGAACCAGCACCGCGTTAACGACAGAAACTTTGCCGGCCAAGGGCGGTAACGGCATCCTTGCCTCTGGCAGAGGTATTTTTTCGAGAACATCCCTTATTCTTTTATAATAAGTTTTTGCATCCACAAACCCTTTCCAAGAACCCAATGCAATCTCAACAGGCTGAAGTGCCCGACCCACGAGCAACGAGCCAGCGATTAACATTCCAGGCGATATTTCTTGTTCAATAACCAGATAAGCGCCCGCCGCAATCGCAACGGACTGGGTTGCCAGACGGATGGTCTTAGTTAATGCAGTAAATACGACTGATAAGTTGCTCGCCTCTGTCTGATTCTCTAATACGTGCTCTTGATTGCTCCTCCACTCACTCTGCAAATGAGGAAGCATGCCCATAGACTCAACCACTTCTGCATTGCGCAGGCTTCTGTGTGTGGCAGCCGAGCTCTGTGCGTTAAATGTATTGGCCCTCTCCATAGCTGGCGCTGTTTGTTTCTGATTTGCCACGCCGACTGCCAACAGTAATACCGCAGCAAGTAACCCAACCAACCCTATCAGTGGGTGAAAGAGATACATTACAAACAAATATATCGGTAGCCATGGTGCATCAAAGAGGGCAAATACTCCGTTACCGGTTATGAATTGCCTCAAACCCAGAAAATCTTGCAATGGCTGCACTGAAGCTCGATTGCCTCCAACGTTTACTGCATTTATGAATACTCGCTGGTACAACTCAGGAGACACACGCCTGTCAAGCCGCGCCGATATCGCAACTAGCAATTGACCTCGCAAGGCCTCCATGACAAAAAGCATGATGAACATCGCGGCGGCAAAAATCGTCAAGGACCACAGCGTGTATACACTGCCGCTGCCGACCGCTTTGTCATAAACATTCAACATGTAAAAGGCGGGCACTAGATTGAGTAGATTCGCAAACAAAGAGAATACGAAACACGCTATCAAGGACTGTTTGCAAAGCCGCAAAGCGTCAATAAGTGCCTGGGGTAAATCCATATTTCACGCGCCTTCTGGCAGTGGCAACTTAAGATGAGCGCTGAATGTTAGCGCTGTGGGAGGCCAAAACTCTACAGTCTTTTTACCAAGATTCACCGTTCCGCACATGTAGGAACGGGATAAGTCGGACAAAAACCTCTCAGTAGTATGTACTTAATACGCCGTCTAGCAAGCGTAGTTCCTAAAAAAATCCGCTTGTATGCAACGCTGATTCGGCCTGAAAACCAGTGCCCCGCCCTCCCCGGAAAACGCTATGCTGTTTGCCGAAGTATCGCAATTGATCACGCTCACGCCCTGAGAAATTATCGAGTTTTTAGCTACTGCACACCGCCCAATAATTGCTGTATTCGGGTACATGATCACGCCCTCCGATATGGCGGGAGACTCCCCATGGTTCTTGCCCACGGTAGAGTTTTGGTACAGTACCAAATGGTTACCGTATGACGCCTTGGCCAACACTATGCCCGCCGAGTGCCCGATAAAAAACACCTCGGGCATCTCGATCTCATAAAACAAATCTATCGCGTTCAAGGCTTTGTTCAACAAAAAAAGCTTTGTACAGGTCTGTCTGTCACCCTCTTTTTTCCATATCGTATTAGCCAAATAATATAAGAAGATACAATATTGTGTTGAGTGCAAAATATCGAAATGCCCCCCCCGCCACATTGACACTTCATCGATACATCGCTGGACCCTCGTTAACGCCTCATTGAGATGAAACTCAAGCACTGGTTGGACACTTTCATTGTCCGCACCAAGAGGCAGAATATTGTCAATCTGCTTTGCCACATACGAGCCAATGCTGTCCTTTGCGATGGATTGGATTACCTGGTTCACTTTTTATCTCGATAATGCGTCTAGCCAAGAATTCAGCGCGTTTTCCAAATGGCGCGGCCTAAAAGAAAAATCTTTGGAGAGTCTGGAAACATCAATTTCAGCATACTGCTGTGCCTCTTCGCTCTGAGTAAACTCTATAATCCTACCGGTACGACGATTGATAATTTCCGAAATCTCTCGATTGCTGATGTTAACTCCCGATGCTACGTTGTAGATCTCGTTTCCGGAGCGGTCGCTGATCAGTATCAATGCACTTAATACATCCTCTATGTGCACGTAATCCCTCGAGATACCTGGCGAAGAATCTATCTTGATTACACCCCCGGGCGGGGTTTGAGCAACTCTGTTCAATAAAGAACCCATGAATCCATCCATCGCGTAATTTTCGGAGTAAACACCGGAAAGCCGTGCCACATGAGTCGGTGCGGATTTTGTTAGCTGACACAGGCACTCCCCGGTGAGCTTGGTCAAATCATAAAAGTGCCTAGGTTGCGATGGATTAATGGGAAAATGAGTGTGTTCTGAGGTCAACTGATCAGGCGTAAAGGAGTCATACAACCGTGTTGAAGATAAATAAATTAATTGATCAAACGCTTCTTCCTGCAAAATCTCTGCCAGCAAAGTAACGTGCGAGGAGATCGTTACGCCAACATTTTCTAAGTAATCCGCTGTCATCCCCGCACAATAAAAAACTGTGCCCAAGGGGCGGAAATCTTCTAATCGATCCCCCCTACTAAATACCTTTGGTTGGCAACCAAGCGACTGCAATCGCACTGTTAGATGTGAGCCAATAAAGCCCTGGCCACCGATAATCGTGCAAATCTTACCGCCTAATTCCACATCAGAAGCCTTCGGTTGGATGGTGTAACTGGGGGTCCTTATGCGGCAATAATTTGGGGCTCACGCCGCGCATCATACGAAATACGGTATCGTCGAGCTCAAAGTTTGGTCTAAAAGCGACCATGTTGAAGCCGTGATGCGGCCCTTCAAGGTAAACGTGGTCTAGCTCCACCAGCTCAATTTTATGGTCGGGCATTTCATAATGTGAATTTATGTCGCGAATGGCAAAGACCTTATACTCCCTCTCTAGAAACAGCTTGCAAATATCGGTAGAGCGCAGGCCGTTGTCCCAGTCGACATAACTGCGGTGCAACTCAAAGATGACGTTTGGCATATCACGATCCAGCGTGTCCCTCGCGCCCTGTAGCGCTGCGAGCTCAGAGCCCTCTATATCCAGCTGGATCAAGCCCACTTTAAGTTTATTTGCCGACACGAAGTCATCGATTGTGATGGTGTCAAAGCCCTCGCCATCAGGCGCGGCTACAACGTTGGCAAATGAATCAAAACCGTCAAGTCGCATGCTTTTCCCTGACGTGCTCCACAGGCCCGAACTGTTCACGGTAAAATTTTCAAAGCCATTTAACTCAATGTTTTTTAACAACATAGCTGCTTGGGCATCGTTTGGCTCAAAGCAATGCACTGCCTGTCCTTGCGGCGCCATCCGCTTGCCAGCAAGCAGCGCTTGATCCCCAAAGTAAGCGCCTCCAACGATGAGATCTCCGGTCGCAGATGCCGCCAGATGCAAAAGTAACTTGGTGGTCTGGGGTTCCCAGAGGTGAGTTAAATTTTGCTCGGGAGCTAACAAGAGATCTCTCGCAATTTTCGTGCGATACAAATAACTAACCTTGGTGCCATCTTTCAACTCTTTGGTATACACATCGTCCTCATGATGCATCGCATCCACGATTGGACCAGTAATATCCTCCCGGCACGATCCATCATGCTCCAGCGCGCCCTCTGCTTCCAGGCAAAGCGCTATCAATTTCTGGCGCAGGTCCTCTCGTCGCCCGAATAAAAACAAAGCGTTTGCCACTCTTGTGCCATCTAGGTCTCGTGGATCATTCTGCATATCGTTTCTCTTAATCGAAATCAGTCAATATTTTTTAACGCGGTTCCCGAAGGCAACTGGAAATCGGGGAAAAGGCTTTTCACGACGGCACCCTCTCTTACCATTGGCTCTAATAACTTTTCCACCTCCGGTTTCAAATTCCAGGGCAGGACAATGATTACATCGGGGCTATCATTAAAAAGCTTCTCCGGGGGGAAGATCGGGAGATGGCTCCCGGGCATGAACTTCCCTTGCTTGGCCTGCGCCGCATCGCATACATAGGATATAAGATCGGGCTTCACACCCGCATAATTCAGCAAGGTGTTGCCTTTCGCGGCAGCCCCGTACGCCGCCACTCTTTTGCCAGCCCGCTTCGCTTCCAACAAGAAAGAGAGAAAGTTGTTTTTGATTAGCTGGGCTTTTTCGTGAAATTCCAGGTAAGTGCTGAGCCTTGACAACCCGAGACCCTCTTCGGCCTCAACAACTGCCGCAACCCGCTCCGTTACCTCAAAATCCGCATCAACCAGCGAGCCGTAAATTCTCAAGCTGCCGCCATGTGTTGGCAAAGACTCCACATCCCATACACGCAACCCTGCTGCCGAAAAAATGCGGCAAGCAGTGCTCAGCGACAAGTATGAAAAGTGCTCGTGATAAATAGTGTCGAATTGACCATCTTCAACAAGTCTGAGTAAATGCGGAAATTCAAGCGTTACGACTCCTTGGGGTTTTAGCAGGGCCTTTATTCCGCGAGTGAAGTCATTAATGTCGGGCACATGTGCATACACGTTATTGCCAATCACTAAATCTGCCTGTCCATGCGACGCAGTTAGTCGCTGGGCGAGTTCTTCTGTAAAGAACTCCCTGATCGTATCGATGCCATAGCCTTCGGCTACAACCGCGGTTTCTATCGCTGGCTCCACCCCTAGGCACCGAATTCCGTTTTCCTGAAAGTTCCGCAGGAGGTAACCATCATTTGACGCCACCTCTACGACGAAGCCCTCTGATTCCAAGTCAACCACTTCTGAGATTTGTTTAAAATACTGCCTAGCGTGTTCCATCCAACTTTTAGACGTGCTCGAAAAATAGGCGTAATCCGGCGTAAAAAGCTCGCGCGCTTCGGCGTAGTCCTCTGTCTGCACCAACCAACAGTGGTCGCACACCATAACTCGTAATGGAAAATACTTTTCAGGCTCAATTAATTGACTCTCCGTCAAATAGGCGTTCGACGGGGGGGCAAACCCAAGATCCAGGAATGTGTGTTCCAATTCTGATGAACAAAAACGGCACTTCATATACTAAGACCCTGAAAATCGGCACCAACGTCCGAAAGCGCCTTATCCCGCTCAGAGATCCTAGTAACAGTGAGCGGCCAGCTTATCTGTATGCTCGGGTCCAAGGGATTAAATCCATATTCCATTTCGGGCGAGTAAACGTTGTCGTGGGCGTAGATCATATCCACATCGTCGTCCAATGTCTGAAAGCCATGCGCACAACCCCTAGGAATCAGCAGCGAATTGCCGCTCGCGCTATCTAATTCGACAGCAGTCCACTTTAAAAAAGTGGGTGACCCTGCTCGCAGGTCCACCGCAACATCCCAAATTCTGCCGCGGATGACGTTGACAAGTTTCGCTTCTGCGCCTTGATTTATCTGCAGGTGCAGGCCGCGAACTGTGCCAGCTGCCTTGGTACGGCTATGGTTGATTTGTGTAACCGTGCCGAATCCTTCAATACTTTTAAGTTCTTCACTACAAAACAATCTCGAAAATGACCCGCGCGTGTCACGGTGATACCTTCGCGTCACAATGGCGACTCCAGCAATATCAGTCGGAGCAATATTTAGGACCCCCCCAGTCACGAGCCTAGGCTCTCGCAATAGACATTAATATCGGCCAAGCACAACTGCCGTGCGTCGGCAGAATCGAGAAATCGCCTGTACCAATTTATCGTTCGTTCGACCGCGACTTCTAGCGACCAAACCGGCTTTATACCCAGAGTTTCTGCAACTTTTGATGTGTCCAAAGCCAATTTTTGTGCTTCGTGCTTGCCGACATCAGAGGGCACGAACTTAGTGCAAGCGCCGACTCCCCAGGCTGTTTCAGCAAGACCCACCACTTGCCTCACAGGGCGCGCGTCGGCCGTGCTTGGCCCAAAATTATAGGGTCCCTCGGCCGCCTGACTTTTATAAAGTTTTTCTGCCAGGACCAGGTACCCCCGAAGAGGCTCTAAAACATGCTGCCACGGCCCGGACGAGGAAGG
>Ga0181579_10004440_pt1 | contig 10939 bp, 8 predicted proteins | sample 071ome_24_FD_132996 | JGI IMG/M metagenome (GOLD analysis project Ga0181579, IMG submission 132996) | Coastal salt marsh microbial communities from the Groves Creek Marsh, Skidaway Island, Georgia - 071402CT metaG (megahit assembly) | ecosystem: Environmental > Aquatic > Marine > Intertidal zone... | reverse complement strand
GAAGAGAATGGAAATGCGAATCGCCGGGTCTGCCTTATTCCCGTTTCCGCGCACGGGACAAATCCGGCCAGTGCGGTCATGGCGGGTTTCCGCGTCGTGCCAGTAAAGTGCGATGCCGAGGGGAATATCGAGGTCGATGACATTCGCGCCAAGGCGAAGGAGTATGCGCAAGACCTCGGTGCACTCATGATCACCTATCCATCCACGCATGGAGTGTTTGAGGAAAGCGTCGTCGAAATTTGCGAGTGTATTCATAAGCACGGTGGTCAGGTTTACATGGACGGGGCTAACCTCAATGCGCAGGTCGGACTTTGCAGTCCTGGTTCGATCGGCGCTGATGTCTGCCATCTGAATCTCCACAAGACGTTCTGCATTCCTCATGGAGGAGGTGGCCCCGGAGTCGGTCCGATTGGAGTAGCGGAGCATCTCACCCCCTACCTGCCTGGGCATTCTCATTTGGAAGGGAATTCGGAATACCCCGTCAGTGCGGCTCCTCAGGGCAGTGCCAGTATTCTAACCATTTCATGGATGTATATCGCGATGATGGGCGGGGCTTTGCGCCGGGCTACTGAGATCGCAATCCTGAATGCCAACTATCTCGCGACACGGCTGGATCCTCTGTTTCCGGTGTTGTATCGCGGAGCAAATGGTCGAGTTGCTCACGAGTGCATTATCGACGTTCGTATCTGCAAAGAGAACGCCGGGATCGACGTGGAGGACATTGCCAAGCGTCTCATCGACTATGGATTTCACGCGCCGACGATGTCGTGGCCGGTTGCGGGAACGCTGATGATCGAGCCGACGGAAAGCGAGTCGAAAGAGGAACTCGATCGGTTCTGTGATGCGATGAATCGCATTGCTGAGGAGATTGAATTGGTTCGCTCCGGAGAGTGGGACAGCCTCGATAATCCCTTGAAAAATGCACCTCATCCATCCGGCACTCTTCTTTCCGATCAGTGGGATCGAGGCTACTCACGGGAGCTGGCAGCGTTCCCAGTAGCCTGGGTGAAAGATTGGAAATACTGGCCGCCCGTCAGCCGGATCGACAATGTTTTCGGGGATCGTAATCTGGTCTGTACATGCGAAGGAATGGAGGCCTATGAAGAGGAGGCCGAGTCATGAACACGTCACCGGTTCAGCCTTTCCCCGAAACCTGGCATCCTAACATGGTTGCCAATCTGGTTTTCCTCACTCGTGGAGATGAGGTCTTGTTGATCCACAAAAAGACCGGTCTTGGAGCGGGGAAAATCAATGGTCCCGGCGGAAAATTAGAGCCCGGCGAGACGGCTCTCGAAGCTGCCATTCGTGAAGTGGACGAGGAACTCCACATCGTGCCGGGCGAGTTGGTGGAAATGGGCCATCTGAACTTTGATTTCGTCGATGGACTGAAACTTCATTGCACCGTATTTAACGGAACGGAATTCACCGGCACTCCAACCGAGACCCGCGAAGCAAAACCCGAGTGGTTCCGCATTTCCGAAATTCCCTACGACCGGATGTGGGCCGATGATCAATACTGGCTGCCGCAAATGCTGGCCGGCCAGCGATTCCAGGCATGGTTCCGTTTTGATGGTGAAGCGATGCTGACGCGGGATGTTCAATTTTGGATCTGAATCGCTACTGCCTCGGCACTGCGATAAGATCGAGCTGAAAATCCTCTCCTGGCTTACCAGCATGCTGTCGCATCACCTTTGACGCTGATGGTGGCCGGCTCGGATCAAGAAAATCAGGACGGATTGCAGATACGGCTTTGTCGGATTCTGGAGAAGCAACCATGTAGGTCGCTTTGACGAGGTGGTGCGCATCGGATTGCGCGCCTGCGAGAGCTTCCCACTGTTTTTTGAAAACGGCTCGCACTCCAGCTTCCGCGTTCTCAGTGGTGGACGCAGCGATTCCGCTGAAAAACGTAATCTCACCAGCGTGGACGATCGCGACACGGGTGAATGCAGGAGATGGTTTCATTTCGGCTGGGTTCTGGTATTCGACGGGAGCGTCTGATGGACCAGATTCCATGCTCGCAATCACCTCGATCTCTACGGTTTCCTCGCGAGCCCATTCGATGGGAATCATAGGAGGCAGGGGATATTTTCCGAAAAGTTTGCCGATCTCTTTTTTCGCCTTAGGCCACTCGGACAGATCAGGCAGATACGCGCGGACCTGAACGGCATCCTGAAAATCGACCCCATTGGGTTGGAGATAGTCATCAAGGATCAACTGCATGGCTTCCGGAATGGATTGGTCGAGCGTCTTCCCACGAGCGACTCGGCCTGACGCGTAGAGAATGCTTTTTGAGCCGGGCACAAGTTTTACACTTTCAGAATTGGAGACGGAACCCCCGCGCGATAGAAATACCGCATCGCACGCAAAGGTGATGCCCTCGGGAAGCGTTCCGGGAATCAGCGTGACCGCCGGGCTTTCTCCCGCGGGCCAATGTTTTGCCACGAAGGCAACTGCCTCGGCCCGGTTCTCAGGCGCAGGAAGAAAATGAAGGTTGAGGCGAAGAACATCAGCACGCGTTGATTGATTTTGAGCCAATAGCTCATCGAGCAACTCAATCGCTTGCTTTGATTTGCTTTTCTCTGCCAGGTAACCGGTGAAGGCGAGATCTCCTCTCTGCGCCAAGACGGCAAAAGAGAAACTTTCTTCCGGGGCGAGTGATTCGTCGAAGAAGTGCGTGACTTCGTCCGCGCGAAGTAGTGATATTCCGCACAAGAGAGCCAAAAGAAAAATGCACTGCCGACCTAACATTTTGCCGTCTTTTTCTTTTTCCCGATCCGGTTCATCGACTGGACCTTGCGAAGGTAGTCCGGAGCAAACGGAGTCTGACAGGATGTCTCGCCGTGATCGACGTAAACTTCTCCGATCGCTTCGGCGATGGAAAGAGCTTCAGCAAAGAGGTCGCTGATCCCGGATCCTGCCGCGATGACGAATCCATTCATCGCGTAGCGAGTATCGTTCGGAGCTTTGTGAATTTCCTTTTTCACGCTTCGCAGCAGCTTTTGCCAGGCCGGTAATTCCAGCTTATTATCGGGCCAAACGGTTGCAATGGAGGAAAGTGTCGTCCAACCGATGGCCGAGATAGTGTCTTTTGGAGAATCGATCCACTCCAGGGCCAAATCCCATCCTTGTGGGCTTCCTGTCGCTACCCAGGGCACGGTCGCGCCGCTGAGAGAACCGCCATATGCCTGACGAGCCCATTTTCGAAGTTGTGCCTTCGTCATTTTTTTATCGTCAGCAATCAGGCAAGCGAGATACATCGCGTCGTAGTTGCAGGTGTCGTAGAGGTCGAGCGCAAGCTGATGATCCACTCCGATTCGCTTCTGGATTTTCTTCAGATCCCCAACTTTGACACCGAACAGAGGCTCACGGGCATCGTGACGCATCAGGATTTCCCTCGTTCCTTCGCTGCCGAGAGACTCAAGTTCTTTGAGGACAGATTTTGCGCTCATATGATGAGGGGATGTAAAGAAAAAGGCCTCACCGAAGTTTCGATGAGGCCTTTCGCATTGCAGGGAACGGGGAAATGTAAAAAATGAGAAATTACTTCTTTTTCTTTGGCTTGTGATCGGAGTGACAAGCCTTGCAGTTGGATGCGTTGTCGAGTCGGTCCAGTGCATCGTTGCTAGTTTCTCCATCGGCCACTGCATTCATCGCAGCGATGAGTTCTTCGACCAACTTATCATAATCACCTTGATCACCCGCTGGAGCCTTGGTGCCTTTCATTGTTGCAGTGAGCTTAGCGAGATCTTTGGTTTCTTTTTTTGAGGCCTTGCCATCAAGAACCTTGGCAAGTGGGCTTTCGTCGCCCTTGAGGCCTTCTTTCATCACCTTCTCGATTATTTCGTGATTCTCGTCCGCGTGGACAGCGAGAATACTGAGACAAAAGATTCCGATTAAGAGAGTCGTGATGATTTTCATGAGGCGGCATCGTAGGGAAGATCAATTCGAAACAACAAGAAAAAAATATCGATTTCAGGAAATTTGTCGAGTCACAGAGAGAGTGAGCGCGTCTCGGTTTAAAATGGTTATTGACTCAACTCATCGGTCCGCTTATCCCAAATGGCATGACAAATCACAAGCGCCTTTCCACATCTCGTCGCCGATTTCTCCAGACTTCTGCAGGAGCGGTCGGATCTCTCAACATTCTTTCTGGCTTCGTCAAAGGACAGGGGACTGCTGCAAACGGAAGGCTGAATCTCGCTTTCGTTGGAGCCGGGGGGCGAGCAAATGGCAACATCTCCGGCTGCGACAAGGCGGGACAAACGATCTACGCGCTTTGTGACGTCGACAAAGTTCGGGCAGGAGGTTCTTTCAAAAAGTATCCCAATGCAAAAGTCTACACTGACTGGCGCGAAATGCTGGAAACCGAAGGTGATAGAATTGATGCCGTTGTTGTTTCTACACCCGATCATCTTCATGCAATTTCTGCGATGGCGGCGCTGCGGATGGGAAAACACGTCTATGTAGAGAAGCCGCTGACCCTGACAATCAGCGAAGCGCGAGCTCTTCACGAAGAAGCCAAAAAGCAGGGCGTGTGCACCCAGATGGGTAACACAGGACACGCCGCAGAAGGAGCCCGCCTTACTAACGAATATGTTGGGTCCGGTGCGATCGGAGAAGTGTCGAAAATTTATTGTCGGACCAATCGACCTATCTGGCCACAGGATCTCGTTCGTCCGCCGGCGGAGAAAGCTCCCAGTACGTTGGATTGGGACAAGTGGCTTGGGCCAGCTGCTGACAAACCATACAGCAGCATGATTGCTCCATTCAAGTGGCGCGGCTATCTCGATTATGGAACGGGCGCGCTTGGTGACATGGGAGCGCACATCATCGACCACCCCGTCTGGGCGCTCGGACTTGGTTTGCCGGAAAAAATTCGGGTGGAAAAGGCGGACCGATCAACTCCCGGTGCGGAAAAGGATTCTCATCCTTCGTCGTGCATCATTCACTATTCCTTCGCGGCAACGGACAAGCATGGTCCCGTCGAGATCGAATGGAGGGACGGGAAATACAAGATACCACGTCCGGACGATTGCCGGGGAGATAAGAAAATGCCCGACAATGGCTGCCTCTATCTCGGTTCCAAGCACAACTTGATTCACTCCAGCCACGGAGGAAAGCCGGATATCGTTGACGCAGCCTATGGCAAGTTTTCGGCTCCACCAAAAACCGAAGAACGCTCACCCGGTCATTACGTGGAGTGGGTTGAGGCTATTCAGAAAGATGATCCCTCGCGTGCGAAATCGAACTTTGATGTGGCAGTTCCGCTCACCGAGACACTCCTGCTCGGCGTGATTGGTTCCGTTCTCGGAGAAGGCACCGAACTCACCTGGGATTCCAAGGTAATGAGCTTCGGAAACGAAGAGGCAGATAAACTCGTCGGCCACAACTACCGAGAAGGCTGGGAATTGTAGCCGGTCACTGTGAGGCCGGAATGAGCATCCACCTGCCAAACCACACACAATCCGAGGTCACAGACCTTAGTTACAGGGTCGGGTGAGTGAGAAACGCGGACAGGCTAATCGTCACCCTCTGCTAACACGTCGAGCGTGAATCCGCCTTCGTGTGAGCCGCCTTCACCGGGGTAGATCCAGTCGTTGAGTCGATCAAACTCGATCCCGACACGCGCGCCCCGGTGAAAATCGAGTAGCTCGTGAGGGTCATTCATCAGTGTCCCGTGAATTGCCGACTCTGTGATCTCCTCGACGGAGACCCACATGTATTCGCAGTTTCTCCCCTCGCGGAACTCTGCTTTGATGATGTAACTCTCGTCGGTTGGGTCTTCGCGATTCTGGAACGCCTCAACAAACTCGGGCCAGCGCTTGATCGCTTCGGTAACAGCGGCTGCCATCCGCGGATTGTTGTCGGAGATTTCGATGATCGGCTCAAAAGTTGGTTCCTCAAAAAGCGCCAGGGGATTGGGGCTGGATAGCGAGTCGATCAGGGAAAGGTCGAATTCGTTGCACCTCTGTAGCTCCGGGCAGTAAATAGCGAGGCAGTCCGGGCCAGCAAGTGCGCTGAGAATCTGAGCGATCGTGTAGTAGGCTTCTGCCCGGTCATCGGAGGAACTCGCATCATCCATCAAGTCGACTGACATCCAGGCGCTATGGCCCTCCACGGCATTGCGAAGTCGCTTGTCTCGAATCGTCTGACTCGCGAATGATTTGGGGTTTTTAATGTATGGTTGATCCGAAACGAGAACTGCGAAGAGCCCCTGCGGTATCCGGATCATGAAATGCTGGACGTTGTCTTTGTCACCGCCTTTTTGGTCCTTGGGCGGTTCAAAGCGCATCACGAAATGTTCCGATTCAGGGTTGGAGACATCGAATTTGATCTCCAGTGCATTGGCAACGCAGCTTCGAATGACTGATTCATCCGGGATTCGGGGCTCGCTCAGGAAGTAGACCAGGGAAACCAGATCCGTTGGAGCCTCTCCCGGAATGTCGGGGCTGTCAGCATGCGAATCTTCCCAGGCATCTTCGTCTGGGTGGGGGAGGAGAAAACGAACCAGCTCAAATCCAAACCAGAGAACGGCCAGGACCAGCGCGACGATCCCAAACGATGTCAGCCCGCTCGTCAGGAGACGGATCACGAGGATCACGCTCAGCAATATGGAGATCAGCAGTAAAGGAAGTTGTTTGGATCGAGATCCCATGAAAAGCGGTTTCCGGGTCATGCTGTGACACGACTTTGGGAATTGTAAGGCACGGAGCAGTCATCGCAAGACATACGCGGCGGGAGTTTTTCTGATTCTCACAGAAAATTGCAGCATCGCACAACTTTTCTTGAGAGATGGAGTTGGATCGGGTATCAAACGTACCACCGATATTATGAGTTTTTCCTCATCCCGTTCTGCCCTCGTCTTCGGCACTCTTTCGCTGTTTTGCCTCTTTCTCGTTTCATCGACAGGGGTGGCTCAGAATGTTCCCGAGCAATCCGAGAAGAAGCCAAATAAGGAAGAAAAGGGAAGGCCCGGGGGCTTCAGTGAAAATCGCGAGAAATGGGAGAGGTTGAGCGAGCAGGAACGGGAGAAGTTGAGAGTTGCATTGCGCGATGTGTGGGCCGATCCGGCAGTGCTCAGTGCCCGTGAGGAAGTGAACGAGGCCACGAAGGCATTTCAGGAAGCAATTCGCTTCGCGATGACAAACGCAGATCCAGCGGTGGCTGAGTTGCTGAAAGAAGTTCAATCCCCAAGTCGAGGACCATTAGCGGGGCGTTCGCCGGGCCGTCCCGGGGGACAAAAACATATGGGGGAAGCCCCGACCGCCCCGCTTGCTTTCTTTGAGAAAATGACGCCGGAAGAAAGGGCCCAATTTCGTAAAGTTGAAGCCAAGGCTCGTGAATCGGAAGCAGTCCTCACGATCCGAAAAGAGCTCGAAGCCATTCAGAAAGAAGACGAACAACTGCGTCGCAAAAGAATGGAAACTTATCGAAAAATGAGAAGAGTCGTTCTCGCCGCGATGGTGAAAGAGGATCCCACGCTTGGAGACAAAATCGCTGATTTGTTCGCCTTGAAAGGTCCCGGAGGAACAGGAGGCCCGAAGGGGAAAGGGAAAAAGAGCGATGAAAAGAAGGCTGAATCTTCAGACGCTCCGAAGAAGAAAAAGTGAACCGAAGTAGCTACTGTCTTAACACGCTGGACGACAACTCCTCGAAGCCTATCCGATTCCATTTATCCGCGGGTATTCTCGCTTCATTCGCTTTACCTTCTCTGCACGTGCAATGAAATGGAACGCGGATGGAAAAGAACGGCTTACGGCCCCGCGAATGAACGCAAATTTTCGCGTCTAAATTGATTTCGCAAACTTCTTGTGAAGGCGGTTAGGCGCTTTACGCGTTCGTAAATACAGCCTGCACGTCCTCGTCATCTTCGAGTTTGTCGATGACCTCTTCGATTTCGTCCATTTGCTCATCCGTGAAATCTCTCGGATCGGTAGGGATACGCTGGGGGGTCGCTTTCTTGAACTCAATCCCAAGCTCTTCGAACCCCGAAGTCAGCTTCCCGAAATCGGTGAAATCAGCAATCGCCTTTGCCGAATCTCCGCCGACTTCCAACTCCTCGAGGCCATGATCGATGAGGTTGAGCTCGACCTCCTCAATATCCATTCCCTCGCCAACCTCAAACTCCACAACCGCTTTGCGATTGAAGAGGAAATTGAGTGATCCGCTTGGCAGGAGCTCGCCACCGGATTTGTTGAAAATGGTTTTGATATTCGCAACCGAGCGGTTCGTGTTGTCGGTCGCGCACTCGACGAAAATCATAACACCGTGCGGCCCCTTGCCCTCGTAGTTGATCTCTGTGATTTCGGCAGCGTCTTTGCCCTCAGCGCGCTTGATCGCGGACTCGACGTTGTCCTTCGGCATGTTTGCCGCTTTTGCATTTTGAATCGCGAGACGAAGCTTCGGGTTCGAGTCCGGATCGGAACCGCCCTCTTTCGCTGCCATCGTGATGGCTTTTCCGATCTTAGGAAACACCTTGGACATTTTGTCCCAACGTGCCTCCTTTGCCGCGCGGCGATATTCAAATGCTCTACCCATGACGCGGAAAGTGTTCTCTCAGAATGCAGGGAATTGCAACCGGTGATTGGAAGAGGATGCAAAAAGCAGTCAACAGGGCTTAGACTATGAACTGAAAGGGTTGAGTGATTGACCCAATCCTGTTTGATCGTTTGTATTCAGACTACCGCTTCTTCAAAAACGCGATCAAATCTACCATCTCTTCCTTCGAGATGGCTCCCTCTAGGCCGACGGGCATCAGGGATTGGCCGGTTGATTCGACCGACTTTACTTCGGTTCTTGGAACAGTCATAGTTACGCCACCGGGGACTCGCAGGGTGAGGGCGGCGGAGTCTTCGGCGTGAAGGAGACCGCTCAGTATGGTGCCATCTTTCTTGTTCACGGACTGAGAGACCCAGCGCTCTTCCACCGCGCGGTTGGGGTCGAGGATGTCAGTGAGCAAAGCTTCGTTTGGTTTGATCTTCACGTCGTTGAGAGACGGGCCAACGTCGACTCCCTGCTCTCCGACTTTGTGGCAGGTGATGCAGGCGGCTTTCTGGAAAACGGCGAGTCCTTTCTCGGGATCACCTTCTTTCGAGGCGAGAACGTCCTGGTATTCTTTTACGACTTTGGCGCGATCACCGTCAGTCTGACCAAAAAGCTCCTTGGCGAGAGTTTTGATTTCTTCGTTGGAGCTGCGGCCGTAGGACCAGCGCGTCATGGGGGGCATCACGGCGGGACTGATTTCTCCGGCCTTCATCTTCTTCATCAGCATGAGTCCGCTACGAGTGTTGCCGGCAATGAGGGTGATAGCTTCGCGCCGCGGAGTTGGTGCAAGGCTCTCCCAGCGCTCGAAGAAATACTCCGTTACCGTTTCGCGTTTGTCTCGGGAAAGTATGCGGACGGCAGCAGCCTGAATCTCAGGTGTTTCGGTGAGTTCGATGAGCTGATCTACAATCTCGAATTTTTCTTCGAGCGGCCGCTGGGCAACGAGGTCGAGCGCGGCGGTCCGGTCAGCGACAGAGCGCTTTCTATCGAGTGCAGTCTCGGTCGTATTTTCAAGAAGGCCGGTAAGTGTTGCCGCACCATCACCGAGCTCGGGCGGTGCTGCGGAGATCAGGGCGGCGAGGCTTTTCTGCTTGAGGGAGCTTCGGCGCAGTCCTTCTGAGATTCCGGAGACGACTTCGTAGTGGTGCCACTTAGCGTCATCTTCGAGTGAGGCGAGAACCTCTCCCAGTGCATCGAGTTTTCCTAGCGCAGCGGTGTGGCGGGCGAAATCACGAATTGCTCCGGCGGCAACTTCGCGCGGCTTGTCCGTAAAAACGCCGAGGTTGTTGAAAGGCACGGGCGAAAGTAGTTGCTTTAGGATGGCAGGTGCCTGTTCGCTGTGAGAACTAAGAATGGCTTTGCGCAGCCACGCGTCTTCGGGTGAACGGATGACAGCCTCGGCTAGCGAGTTCGATTTTCGCTCGATTCCGGGGAAGAGGGAAATCGCAGTGAATTGAACGCGAGGTGCGATGGATGCGTTCGAGAGTTCGCCAATCGTCTGGGAAAAAGTATCTTTGAAGTTGTTTTCGTGAATGAGATGCAGGGCGCTTTCCATCGCCCCGGGATCGAGAATGCCGAGGGCAACTTCAACGTGGCCTGGCTTCAGCGCGTCCAGACCGTCGAGAGTCCATACAGCGTGTGCCGTTCCTTCCGCGCTTCCGTTGTCGAGATGTTCCTCTAATGCCGCTACAACGCTCTTGTCCTGTTTTTCGACGAGCAGGCGCTGGGCCTGGGTGCGGTGCCAGCCGTTTTTGTGCCCTAGCAAAGCCACCAGGTCAGCTGGTGCTTCAGGAAGGGCTTCGATCTTGCGGAGGGGGCTTCCTTTTTTGACGATTCGCCAGATGCGTCCCTGATCAAATCCGGCTCGCATGTAGTGGGCTTTTGCAAATTCCTCGGGAAAAAAGCGGGCATGATCGATGAAGCGACGATACATATCGACAACGTAGAGGGCTCCATCGGGGCCATTGCGAACGTTCACGGGGCGGGACCATTCGTCGGCTGATGCGAGGAATTCCCTTTCTTCTCCGACTCTTTCCGCGGTAAAGCTTCCCCCGTTCTCGACCAACTTGTTTCGCGTGACGAGTTGGGCGGTAGGGTCGCAGACGAAGATGTTTCCGGTCAGGCTGGGAACGGCGTCGCCAGTGTAGGCTCCGATACCGCAGGCTGCGGTGTGGGTTCCGGCGTGGGCGGCGGAGGTGGTGTGGCTGAGAGAAATTGGGCGAACAGGTGCGCCGGGCTCCTGAATGTCCTCATGTCCCTGGGTGATGCCGGCGAGCGGGTTGCGCTTCACGACTTCCAGTGGCATCACGGAAAAGATGACGGGGCTGCGGTTGGTGCTGTAAAAATGCCGACCGAATGCATCGAGCGTGCCGCCGAACTGGCCGGCTCCGGTGAT
>Ga0181579_10004438_pt1 | contig 10942 bp, 8 predicted proteins | sample 071ome_24_FD_132996 | JGI IMG/M metagenome (GOLD analysis project Ga0181579, IMG submission 132996) | Coastal salt marsh microbial communities from the Groves Creek Marsh, Skidaway Island, Georgia - 071402CT metaG (megahit assembly) | ecosystem: Environmental > Aquatic > Marine > Intertidal zone... | reverse complement strand
TCTGCTCCGATGACATCTCCTCGGACGGCATCGCCTTGTTGAGCTCATCATAGGTGATGAAGCCCCGTTCCTTACCGGCCTTGAGGAGCTTTTTCACCTCGGCATCGGTGGTCTCGATAAGGGGGGCATCCTGACCGTCCGCCTGTGTGTCTTTGGGTTCCGCTTTTTTCGCCGCTGTCTTCGTCGCCATACCGCTTCCAGCACTCCGCTTGATCAACGCCCCCCGGCAAACGCCAGGCTAACGCGATTATGGTCAAAAAATTCTTAACAAAACCACCGGTGGCCTCACAAATTGCCCCGGTAACTTTCCATCGCCACCCGCTTGCATTCCTGCAACCGTGTCAGATTATCCTCCGTCGGGTCGGCCTCATAACGCCTCTGAGCCTCTTCCAGACGCGCGCCCTGTATCAGTTCCGACAGGATGACGCGCAAACGCGCCGTTTCGGTATAGGCCGCGTCGTCTTGCGCCTGCTGTGCGCCCGGACCGGGCTTTATAAGCGCATCCGACGAAAGAATCACCCCTGTTTGTGAAGAAAATCCCGCCTCGTTTAAGTGGTTCAGCAGTGCCTCCCTGTCAAGTTCGGGCGTCGATGCGTAAAAGGTCAGGATTTCCTGCCGCGCCCGGTCGAGATCGGAGTCAGCGAAATCCAGCGTGCCAATCTCTTCCGCATAGCCGTCGAGCAGGGCCGGTTGCCGCAAAACAGCCGCGAGAAGCGCCGCTTCGCGTTTGACCGCCAGCGATTCAGGCGGGGTGCGCGGCGGCGGTGCGAAAGACGCGGCCTGACCGCGAAAATCCCGCCCACTCCCGCGATAGGCGGCGCGGCCCCGCGCCGGGCCGGTCATGTCACGCACCTTGGCCCGGAAGGCATTGAGATATTGATACTGCACCTTGCCGTCGGCGATGGCTCGGGCGCGCTGTTCCAGCCGGTGTTCCAGCCCGGCGACCCGTTCCGGCGTATCGAAGCGCTGGCCCGCCGTTTCCATGTTCCAGATCACCTGCGACAGCGCGGCGGCGCCTTCCAGCACCTCTTCCATCGCCTCGCGCCCCCCCGCCTTGATCAGCGTGTCGGGATCGTCACCCTCCGGCAGGGACACAAAGCGCAGCGATTTCCCGGGCTCCAGCAAGGGCAGCGCCCGTTCCGCCGCGCGCTGCGCCGCCCGCGTGCCGGCATTGTCGCCGTCGAAACAGAGCAGCGGTTCCGGCGCCAGTTTCCACAGCATCGCAAGCTGGCTTTCGGTCAGCGCGGTGCCGAGCGGCGCCACCGCCTCCTCAATCCCGGCGCGGACCAGGGCGATCACATCCATATAGCCTTCGGCCACGACGATACGGCCCGATTTGACCGCCGCCGGACGCGCCGTCGCCATGCCGTACAGCACCGTCCCCTTGTGAAAGAGCAGCGTATCGGGGGAGTTCAGATATTTCGGCTGGAAATCGCCCAGCGCGCGGGCGCCGAAAGCGATAACCCGGCCGCGATGATCGGTAATCGGAAACATCACCCGGTTGCGGAACCGGTCATAGCTTGCCCCGCCATCGTCGGGTTTAATCAGCAACCCGCCTTCGATCAGCATCGGCTCCGGCGTTTCCTCGCCGGCAAGCGCGATTTTCAACGCGTTCCGCCCATCCGGCGCGAAGCCCAGCCGGAACCGGGCGATCACCTCGTCATCCAGACCGCGCCCGCGCAGATAGTCCAGCGCGCGGCCGCCCAGGTCGGAACGCAGCGATTTTTCGAAAAAGGCGCAGGCCTTTTCCATCACATCATAGAGGCTGGCCCGCTTCCTCTCGCGTTCGCGTTCCTGCGGCGTGGTTTCGGGAACGGGCACGCCCGCTTCCTCCGCCAGCCTTTCGACGGCTTCGGGGAAAGACAGGTTTTCCGTCCGCATGACGAAGCCGATGGCGTCGCCATGCGCGCCGCAGCCGAAACAATGGAAAAATCCCTTTTCCTCACTGACCGTGAAGGAGGGTGTCTTTTCATTATGAAAGGGGCAGAGACCGGAAAATTCACGACCCTTGCGGGTGAGCTTTACCCGGCGGCCAATCAGATCGGCCAGGCCGACACGGGCGCGTATTTCATCGAGAAATGACGGCGGAAAGCTCATGCAACGCCCGGTTATTGCGGAAGGGAGCGATTGTACGCCAGAAGCCGAGTCCGGCCAATGGGGGGATCAGCCCGCCAGCGCCGCTTTCAGAACCGCGCTGGCCTTGCCGAAATCCATTTTCCCGGCATAGCGTTCACGAAGCGCCGCCATCGACGGCCCCATATCCTTGAGGCTGGACGCCCCGGTTTCCTCGACCAGCGCCCTGACCGCGGCCTCGATCTCCGCGTCGGACATCTGTTCGGGCAGGAAGGAACGGATGATCTCGATTTCCTTCGCTTCCTGCGCGGCAAGCTCGGGCCGGTTGCCCTGCTCATACATCTTGATGCTTTCCTGGCGCTGCTTGACCATGGTCTGCAGTACCTTCATCACCTCGTCATCACCGATCCCGTCGGGATTGCCGTCCGTGCGCACCGCGATGTCGCGGTCCTTGATCGCGGCGAGGATCAGACGCAGCGTCGCCGTCTTGATGGTGTCTTTCGACTTCATCGACTCCTTGAGCCCGGCGCTGATATCTTCGCGAAGCATGTAAAACCTGTTCCTGGAAGCCAACCGTCGCGGACCCTACAGGAAAGCGGATTGGAAGGCAAGATTCGGCGATTCTGTAAGTTATTGAAATAAAACAGCTTTACAGATTCGTCTCCGCTTGACGCACGGGAGAGTTTTCCGTATCTAACCTCCGGACCGGTTTGTACGCCTGAATTTCGTGCTATTCCGGCACCCGAGCGAACCGGAAGAACCCGCATGCACGCAACCGAAAACCCGAACCACGCCTTGTCGGCGGCCCTTGTGCTGGCCGACGGTAAGGTATTGCGGGGCCGGGGCATCGGCGCCGTGGGCACGGCGGTGGGCGAGGTTTGTTTCAACACCTCGATCACCGGCTATCAGGAAATTCTGACCGACCCGAGCTATGCCGGACAGATCATTACCTTCACCTTTCCGCATATCGGCAATGTCGGAACCAACGACGAAGATATAGAGACCACCAGCCCGGCGGCGCGCGGGCTGGTGCTGCGCGAAAATATTACCGAACCCAGCAACTGGCGGGCGGCGAAGCATCTGGATGCGTGGCTGAAATCGCACAATCTGGTTGGCATCTGCGGCATCGATACGCGCCGTATGACGCGGCGTATCCGCGATGGCGGCGCGCCGGTGGCGGCGATCTGTCACGCGCCGGACGGGCCGGATATCGACACGCTGAGCGCCGAGGCCAAATCCTGGCCGGGCCTTGCCGGTATGGATCTCGCGAAAGAGGTTTCCTGCACCCGGCCCTATGACTGGGACGAAACCTGCTGGAAACTCGGCGAAGGCTATGGCCGTCAGAACGCGCCTGAACATCATGTCGTCGCCGTCGATTTCGGGGCCAAACGCAATATATTGCGCTGTCTCGCCAATGCGGGCTGCAAGGTCACGGTCGTACCCGCCACCGCGACGGCGGAGGAAATACTGGCGCACAAGCCGGACGGGGTGTTCCTGTCGAACGGGCCGGGCGATCCGGCGGCGACCGGGGCTTACGCCGTGCCGATGATCAAGGCGCTGCTGGAGGCCGGCATGCCGATTTTCGGCATCTGCCTCGGCCATCAGCTGCTGTCGCTGGCGCTCGGCGCGAAGACCGAGAAAATGCATCTCGGCCATCGCGGGGCGAACCATCCGGTGAAAGACTTGGAAACCGGCACGGTGGAGATCACCAGCCAGAATCACGGTTTCGTGGTGATGCGCGAGTCCCTGCCCGGCGGTGTTACGGAAACCCACAAATCGCTGTTCGACGATTCGGTCGAAGGCATCCGGCTGGACGGCAAGCCGGTCTTTTCCGTGCAGTATCACCCCGAAGCCTCCCCCGGGCCGCAGGACAGCCATTATCTGTTCGATCGGTTCGTCACCAATCTGGGGGCGAAGTAGATGCCCAAACGCACCGACATAAATTCCATCATGATCATCGGGGCGGGGCCGATCATCATCGGTCAGGCGTGCGAATTCGATTATTCCGGCACCCAGGCCTGCAAGGCGCTGCGCGAAGAGGGCTATCGCATCATTCTGGTCAATTCCAACCCGGCGACCATCATGACGGACCCGGGATTGGCGGATGCCACCTATATCGAGCCGATCACGCCGGAAATCGTCGCGCGCATCATCGAGAAGGAAAAGCCCGACGCCATTCTGCCGACCATGGGCGGGCAGACCGGGCTGAATACCGCGCTGTCGCTGGCCGAGGACGGCACGCTCGACCGGCTGGGGGTGGAGCTGATCGGGGCCAAGATTCCCGCGATCCGCAAGGCCGAAAGCCGCGAGGAATTCAAGGAAGCGATGGAGGGGATCGGGCTGGAATGCGCCCGGGGCGCCATCGCCACCGATATGGACCGGGCGATGGAAATCCTGAAGATGACGGGGCTTCCCGCCATCATCCGCCCATCCTTCACCCTTGGCGGCACCGGCGGGGGCGTTGCCTATAACCGCGAAGAATTCCGCGCCATCGTCCAGAGCGGTTTCGATGCCTCCCCCACCCATGAGGTGCTGATCGAGGAATCGGTGCTGGGCTGGAAAGAATATGAGATGGAGGTGGTCCGCGACCATGCGGATAACTGCATCATCATCTGTTCCATCGAAAACGTCGATCCGATGGGCATCCATACCGGCGATTCGATGACCGTCGCGCCGGCGCTGACGCTGACCGACAAGGAATATCAGATCATGCGCAACGCTTCGATCGCGGTGTTGCGGGAAATCGGCGTCGATACCGGCGGATCGAATGTGCAGTTCGCCATCAACCCGGAAGACGGGCGGATGGTGATTATCGAGATGAACCCGCGCGTCTCGCGCTCCTCGGCGCTGGCGTCCAAGGCGACCGGCTTTCCCATTGCCAAAATCGCGGCCAAGCTCGCCGTCGGCTACACGCTGGATGAGCTTGAAAACGACATCACCGGCGGGGTGACCCCGGCCTCGTTCGAGCCGACGATCGATTACGTGGTGACCAAGATCCCGCGCTTCACCTTTGAGAAATTCCCGGGTGCGGAAGCGCTGCTCTCGACCTCGATGAAATCGGTGGGCGAAGCGATGGCGGTCGGACGCAATTTCCAGGAATCGCTGCAAAAGGCGCTGCGGTCGATGGAAACCGGTCTCGACGGGCTCGACGAAATTGCGCTCAACGGAGACGCGGTCCCGGGCGATGAGATCGCCAGCCTGCGCAAGGCGCTGAGCGAGCCGCGCCCCGACCGTATCCTGACAATCGCCCAGGCTTTCCGGGCCGGTATGACGCTTTCCGAAATACAGGATGCCTGTCACTTCGACCCGTGGTTCCTGGGTCAGATCGAGGGCATCGTTTCCGTCGAAAACGCGGTGCGGGCGAACGGGCTGCCGGATGAGGCCCCTGGCATGATTGCGCTGAAATCGAAAGGCTTCTCCGACAGCCGGCTGGCCACGCTGGCCGGTATTTCGGAAGCCGAGGTTGCCGAACGGCGCCGCGGGCTCGGCGTCACCCCGGTTTACAAGCGGATCGATACCTGCGCCGCCGAAATTCCCTCCGCCACGCCTTATATGTATTCGGCCTATGACGGGAACGGGTTCGAACCGGCGGAATGCGAGGCGGAGCCGAGCGACCGCAAGAAGATCATCATTCTGGGGGGCGGTCCGAACCGGATCGGCCAGGGCATCGAATTCGATTATTGCTGCGTCCATGCGGTCTATGCGCTGCGCGATGCCGGGTTTGAGGCGATCATGGTCAATTGCAACCCGGAAACGGTTTCGACCGATTACGACACCTCCGACCGGCTCTATTTCGAACCGCTGACCGGCGAGGACGTGATCGAGATCGTCCGCAAGGAACAGGAAAACGGCGAGCTGCTCGGCGTCATCCTTCAGTTTGGCGGACAGACCCCTTTGAAACTCGCCGCCGCGCTGGAGAGCGCCGGCATTCCGGTGCTGGGCACCTCGCCCGACGCGATCGATCTGGCCGAAGACCGCGAACGGTTCCAGACCCTGTTGCAGGACCTCAAGCTGCGTCAGCCGGAAAACGGCATCGCCCATAGCGGTGAGCAGGCTTTCGAGGTCGCCAACCGGATCGGCTATCCGGTGGTCATCCGCCCGTCATACGTTCTCGGCGGACGGGCAATGGAAATTGTCCATAACGATGCCGGTCTCCGCCGCTATATCGATGAGGCGGTGCATGTCTCCGGCGACAACCCGGTGCTGATCGATTCCTATCTGCGCGACGCGATTGAGGTCGATGTCGATGCGCTGGCCGACAAATCGGGCGAAGTCTTTGTTGCCGGCATCATGGAACATATCGAGGAAGCGGGGATCCACTCCGGCGATTCCGCCTGTTCATTGCCGCCCTATTCCCTGTCCGAAGACGCGATAACGGAGATTCGCCGCCAGACGGAAGCACTGGCCCGGGCGCTGAACGTCATCGGGCTGATGAATGTCCAGTACGCGGTCAAGGACGGCACGATCTATATTCTGGAGGTCAATCCAAGAAGCAGCCGCACCGTCCCCTTTGTCGCCAAGGCGACCGGCCTGCCGATCGCCAAGATCGCGGCACGGATCATGTCGGACGCAACGCTGGCGGACCAGCTCAAGGAACATGAAATCAGCGCCAGATCGGATCATGTCGCGGTCAAGGAAGCGGTGTTCCCCTTCACGCGCTTCCCGGGCGTCGATGCGCTGCTGGGACCGGAAATGAAATCCACCGGCGAGGTCATGGGGCTCGACCAGGATTTCGGCCGCGCCTTCGCCAAATCGCAGATCGCGGCGGGACAGGCCCTGCCGACAAAGGGCGTTGTGTTTATTTCGGTCAAGGATTCCGACAAACCCGCGGCAACAGAACTCGCCCGCGATCTGCACGCGATGGGTTTCGAACTGGTGGCCACCCGCGGGACGGCGGCGGCGCTGTCTGACGCCGGACTGACGGTAAAACCCGTCAACAAGGTCATGGAAGGCCGACCGCATATCGTTGACACGATGCAGGACGGCGAAGTCGGCCTGGTGATCAACACATCGGGCGGCGCGGCGGAGATCGCCGACAGCCGCAGCCTGCGCCAGACAGCGCTGATGTACAAAATTCCCTATTACACGACCATCGCCGGCGCGCGGGCGACCGTCGCGGCAATTGCCGCCTTGCAGTCAGATGTACTTGATGTCGCGCCGCTGCAATCCTATTTTGAAGGGTCGTTCTGATCTAACGCTGATCGGGTGACGGCTTTCGAACTTCCGGGCGCGCGTCCGGGAGCACTTTGATATTTTGGGGAATGAACATGGATAAGGTTCCGATGACGCTCGAGGGCTTTCAGCGGCTCGAGACGGAACTCAAGAGACTTAAGACAGAAGAACGCCCGGACGTGATCAAGGCAATCGCGACCGCGCGGGAACATGGAGATCTGTCTGAAAACGCCGAGTATCACGCGGCCAAGGAACGCCAGGCCTTTATCGAGGGCCGGCTGAACGAGATCGAGGAAAAGATCGCCAACGCGGAGGTCATCGATCCCAGCCAGTTTTCCGGCAAGACCGTGAAATTCGGCGCAACCGTCACGGTCGCCGATGAGGATACGGACGAGGAAATCACCTATCAGATCGTCGGTGAACACGAAGCCAATATCGAGACCGGCTTCCTGTCCTTCTCCGCGCCGCTGGCGCGCGCCATGATCGGCAAGAGCGTCGGCGATATGATTGAGGTCAATACGCCAAAGGGCGCCAAGGGCTACGAAATCATCAAGGTGCGCTTTAAGTAGCGCCCGCGGTCAGCGTCTGCCGCTTTCCACATCAATCGGCACGCCGGGCCGCTGAACGGCGGAACGAATTGCCAGCGACGATTTCACCACGCTGACATTGGGCGCCGGCGTCAGCCGGCTGGTGAGAAAACGCTGATAGGAATCCCAGTCCGTGGCCACGATCTTGAGCAGGAAATCGGTTTCTCCCGCCAGCATGTGGCATTCCCGCACCTCGGGCCAGGATTTGATCAGCTCCTCAAACGCCACAAGATCGTTTTCCGCCTGGCTGTGCAGACCGACATGGGCGAAAACCATCACGCCGAAACCCAGTGACTCGGGATCGACATCGGCGTGATACCCGCGAATACAGCCGGTCTCCTCCAGCGCGCGCACGCGCCGCAGACAGGGTGGCGGAGAAATCCCGGCCCGCTTGGCCAGATCGACATTGGTGATGCGTCCCTGATCCTGCAAATCGCGCAGAATTTTCAAATCGATCCGATCGAGTTTTACTCTTGCCATCCGCGTCGTCCCGCGTTGCCGCCGAAAATAAGAAATTATATTATAAGAACATGAAATTTTATTTCAATCCAACCGGCTTGGGGCGGGATCGGCGGGTATGAGCACCGCGACCTGCTGGATATTGAGTGACGGCAAGGCCGGGATGGAAAACCAGTGCCTCGGGCTGGCCGAACGGCTGGGGCTCAAGCCGGAGATCAAACGCATCGTCCCGCGCTTTCCCTGGACCGTCCTGCCGCCGCAGCTCTGGGTCGCACCCCTGGCCGCGCCGGGGCCCAAGGGCGACCGGCTCGCACCGCCATGGCCGGATATCCTGATCGCCACGGGACGGCAGACCGTGGCGCCGGCCCTCGCAATCAAGCGCGGCAGCGGCGGCAAGACCCGGACCATTCAGATTCAGCACCCGCGCGTCGCGCTGTCGCGTTTCGACCTGGTCATCGCGCCCGCCCATGACGGACTTTCCGGGCCGAATGTGATTTCCACCCTGGGGGCGATGCACCGGATCACCGCGGAAAGGCTGAAGGCGGCGGCGGATGAATTCCGCGAGTCTTACGCCGATCTGCCGCGTCCCCTGATCGCGGTTTTGCTGGGCGGGTCGAACAGCCAGTACCGGATGACCGCGGCGGCCAGCCGCAAGCTGGGCGGTCTCCTGGCCGAAGCGGCGCGGGAAACGGGTGCGGGGATCGCCGTCACCCCATCGCGACGAACCGGCGAGGAAAACATCGAGGCGCTGGCCGAAGGTCTGTCCGGCGTTCCTCACCATATCTGGGACGGGACGGGTGAGAACCCGTATTTCGGCATGCTGGCGCTGGCGGACGGATTTGTCGTGACCAACGATTCTGTGAATATGGTGAGCGAGGCGGCGGCGACCGGAAAACCGGTTCATATATTCGATCTGGAGGGGCATTCGGCGAAATTCGACCTCTTTCACAAAGCCATGCGCGATGCCGGCGCGACGCGGCCTTTCGCCGGAAAATTCGAGAGCTGGTCCTACGACCCGCCCGACGATCTGGACGCGATCGCCACAGACATAAAGTCGCGGTTCGGACTCAACTGACGCAAGCCGTTTGAAATTTCCGGGCCGCCCAATTAAGACTGGATGATGTTTAATTCATTCGCCGCCGGAACCACGTGCAATGCCGGTCATTGATCTGGAAAAATTCAGGGCCACCCCGCTGGCCACCGATCCGTACGATCATCTGATCGTGCCGGGTTTTCTGCGCGCGGACGCGATCAAACAGGTCGATGACGATTACCCGAGTGTCTCGGCACCGGGTAGTTTTCCACTGTCCAGCGTCAGGCCGGGTCCGGCATTCGACGCGCTGATCGCGGAAATGTCGGGCGCAGAGGTCCGCGCGGCCTTTGCCGAGAAGTTCGGCGTCGACCTGACCGGCAGGCCGCTGACGGTGACGGTCCGGGGACGCTGTCAGGCAAAGGACGGGCGCATCCATACCGATACCGAATCGAAGATTCTCACCCTGCTGATCTATATGAACACGGAATGGTCGAATGACGGCGGACGGTTGCGGGTGCTGCGCTCCGCCGACGATCTGGAGGATTACGCGGCGGAGGTCCCGCCCGAGGCGGGCACGCTACTGGCCTTCCGGCGCAGCGAGAGTTCATGGCACGGGCATGAGCGGTTCGAGGGCGACCGCAAGGTCATCCAGCTCAACTGGGTGACCGGCGAGGATGTCGTCCGGCGCGAGATGCGGCGGCACCGGATTTCCGCCTTTCTTAAATCGCTCAACCCGTTCGAGAAAAGCGCGAGAGGAGACGCCGCCTGATGGGGCATACGATCGAGACCTTCAGCAATGTGAAAGGCGGCAACAGCTTTTATAAGGCGGTCAGCCACCCCGCCGTGGCGGGCAAAGCGGCGGCGCTTGTCGACCAGCTCAGCACAGCCGGGCCGGTAGCGCTCTACGATCCGCTGGGGCTGTATTCCGGCTTCGCTGAATTTCACGACACAAGCGCCATCGATTATTGCGCCGCCTTCGTTCAGGATATCGAGAAAATCGGAACCGATCACGCAGGCATGGCGGCGCGGCCGGTCACCGAATTACCCGCGTCGGGTGCGAAGGCCGTCTTTATCGCCGCCTTTGACGTCGACATGCTGCGAAGCCATATCGCGCATCTGATCCCGGACGGCGCGACGGTGTTCAGCCTGGACGATATGCGGCTCGACGATGACTGGCTGACCAACCGGCGCGATTATCTCAGCGCGGAAAACTTCGCCACCAACTACGCGTTTTTTCGCGAGAAAGACGGGCTGTCGACGCGCGTCGCCACCGCAAATTACTGGTCGAATTACGGCGCCAGGGGCGTCACGCTGCACCTGATGCTGTTTGATGAGACCGGGTCGGTCATGGCCGGCTGGTCGGAGGACGTCACGGCGGACGGCGCGGCAATCCTGATCGACAGCGCGCGGGTGCGCGACCAGTTCGATCTGCCGGAATTCACCGGCCAGCTTTTCATCCATGTATCCGGCGTGCGCGGCCATGACGTCGTGAAATACGCGCTCGATATCGAAAGCGCCGACCGGGCGATCGTTACCTGCACCCATGACGCCAATGCCTGGCCGTCGGATCAGTTCGCCGGCCTGCCCGCCCCGCAGCCGGGAGAAGACGTGGTTCTCT
>Ga0181579_10004430_pt1 | contig 10949 bp, 8 predicted proteins | sample 071ome_24_FD_132996 | JGI IMG/M metagenome (GOLD analysis project Ga0181579, IMG submission 132996) | Coastal salt marsh microbial communities from the Groves Creek Marsh, Skidaway Island, Georgia - 071402CT metaG (megahit assembly) | ecosystem: Environmental > Aquatic > Marine > Intertidal zone... | reverse complement strand
ATGATCTGACACAGCACCCTGAAGGATCGTAGTTAATTGATTAGTGCTGAGCTCTTTACGTGCCGATGAGTAGGCTTTCTGCACGGAATTATACAAATCCCCTACGCCAGTGCCATGCAGTGCAGAAATAAAATGAATATTGGCGAAATCGACAAAAGTAAAACGGCGTCTGATGTCACTGCGTATACGGTCTTTGTCCTCAGCCTCCATGCCATCCCACTTGTTGATGCCAATAACAAGGGCTCGACCAGTCTCAATGACATAGCCTAACAGGTGCAGATCCTGCTCAACGATTCCCTGTTGGGCATCGACAATCATAATTACCACGTGGGCATCTTCAATTGCCTGTAGAGACTTCACCACGGAAAACTTCTCCACAGTCTCCTTGGTTTTTCCGCGTTTTCGGATACCGGCTGTGTCTATCAGGGTATAGTCCTGCCCGCGGCGTTCAAACGGGATATATACGCTGTCTCGAGTAGTGCCAGGCTGATCAAAAACGACCACTCGGTCCTCGCCCAACATTCGATTCACCAGGGTCGACTTCCCCACATTAGGCCGCCCGGCGATTGCGATTTTTATACCGCGAGGTGGATCCTGCTCGGCTTCATCATCTTCATGCTCTGCCAGGACTTCGTTTAATAGCTGTTTTACCCCTCTACCCTGCGAGGCAGTGATGGGGAAAATTTGTCGGACACCAAAGCTCTGGAATTCTGCTGCGGCCTGATCAGGGTCCATGCCATCAATTTTGTTTACCACGAGGTAGAAAGGTTTTGACGACTTCCGCAAATAGTCAAGAATCTTGCTGTCATCAGGAGCCATACCGTCACGCGCATCAACCAGAAACAGGCAGATCGTCGACTCCTCAATCGCCTGCAGGGATTGCGCGGCCATCTCCGCGTCTATGCCTTCCTCATGACCCGTGATTCCACCGGTATCAATCACAAGGTAACTGCGCTGGTTAAGCTTGCCCTCTCCATACTGGCGGTCACGCGTGAGGCCGGGAATGTTCGCAACGATAGCGTCCCGGGTCCGAGTGAGGCGATTGAACAGGGTAGACTTGCCCACGTTGGGGCGACCAACGAGCGCAATGACAGGTTTCATGCTAATGACCCGATGCAGAATTCTTCAGGAGCGAACCTTGGTTCGCGTTTATTGTAGGCTGTAGGCAGCCAGGGTACCACTGTTGCCATAGGTGATAAGCCGGCCCTGGTAAGCCAAGAGATTAGCTCTGACCCCGTCACTATCAACCTGAGTACGACCAACGATTCGTCCGTCAATTTGCGATAGCAGGTGAACATAGCCTTCAAAGTCCGCCACCGCGATGTAGTTATTGATCGCGGTGGGCGCCGTAATTGCGCGGTACTGCAAATCTTCATTTGTCCAGATGATATCTTCACTGTTATCGCGAACAGCAACCACGTGACTCTTATCACTGCAGTAATACAGATTGCCGAAACCCTGCGTCAACCCATGGTAGCTGGAGGCATCTTGTAATCCCCAGACTATTCGACCAGTCACTACATCAAGCGCAATCAGATTGCCCTGGTAGCTGGAAGCCAGAATACGATCTCCGTCAAGCACGAGGTCGCCATCGATATCAATTACACGATCGATATCATATCGACCCTCAGGCACCGCAACCCGTTCCTCCCAGCGCCACACGCCATCGGATGCCGAAACAGAGACCAGGGTGCCATTGCTAAACCCTGCCACCACGGTATCAGCCGGCGTAAATATCGGGCGGCTGGTGCCGCGCAATGTCAGCGGAGGCTGTGTTGATTCATAGATCCAGCGGCGCTCGCCACCATCGTTGTTAAGGGCTGCAACCTTGTCGTCAACGGTCTGTACGACCACAATGTCATCATTGGCAATGGGTTGAGACACAACTTCAGAAGTCACCCCGCTCACCCAGACTATGTCCCCGGTAGTTTGATCAAGGGCCAGAACTTCTGCGTCGCGGCTGCCGACTACAACCAGCCCGCCACCGGCGCCAACGCCGCCAGTCAATTGCACATCATCGAGCCGATTGCGCCAGATCACGTCGCCAGAATCAAGGTCCACGGCGAGCACGCTGCCGTTCTCACTGGCGGCATAGATCCTGTTTCCCTCAATTACTGGTGTAATTTCGGTGTAATTGTCCCCCTGCCCGTTGCCAACATCGACGCTCCAAATCCGACTTAAGCGAACCTCGCTACTAATCTCCATCAATTCAGCGGGAGGATTTACTTCCTCATCACCGCCAAACCACTGCAAGGGATTCAAATTAACCCCAGCGCAGCCAGACAGAAACAAACTCAGAGTGAGCAGTGACAATGTGCGCGGGGTGAACTTCATTGGCATCGATCCAATCATAAGGGGGTGGCTTTTGGGTGAATGACTTAGCTTTCGTCAGGCAGGTTATCAAGTTTCATGCGCAGGCCATCGCTGCTGGAACCCGACTGCTGGGCAGCAACATAGGCGTCTCGGGCATCAACAATCCGCCCCAGGGCAACGTAGATATCTCCCCGTAACTCACCAAATCCACCTTCAAAGGACTGTGGATCGAGATTATTAACCAGTGCAAGGGCACGTTCAGCATCCCCTTGAGCGAGAATTACCCGGCCCAGTCGCAGACTGGCGGTCAGAATTAGGCCCTCGTCTACGGCAGCCATAACCCCCAGTCCTGGATTGTCCAGGATCCACTGCAAATCAGCTTCGGCCGCAGCCAAATCCTCAGCACTGACCTGCTGTTGGGCGGAAAAGAGAGAGGCGAATTTCGCGTAGACTGATGCAGGGTGGTCAGCACGCAGCTGTTCGGCGAGCGTGATGATGCGGGCACTGTCTGCATCCGCTATCTCCGCCCCTTCTTCCACCAGCGACAGGCTCAATATCTCTTCGTAAAGATCTGAAGCGGTCTCAGCCTGACTTGCGGTGGAGTTTTCCCACGCCAACCATCCGGTCACCCCGGCGAACACCGCCACGGCTGCAAACACCAGCCCTTTGCCGTTTTCTTGCCACCACTTTTTGAGGGCTTCAATTGTTTCTTCTTCAGCGGCCTGCAGTGCCACGATACTCTCCTTATAATAACTACTTTTATCTTATAACTCAGTTGGTTACATCGGTTTCTTTATTTGATTTTGTGAACCAGATTATGCCTATCAGATCACTGAAAACGCCCAAGGTTCCCTGCCAACTCGCTTACCTCTGGACCGGCTTTCAAAAAGCGCTCAATTCTACCTGTTTGTGCCGCTCGTGGCACGATAACTACCTGATTACTCGCTTGGCTCGCAAAGCAATTTCTGTATTTCAGCGGGAATCGCCTCAATTGCCATAGCCTGGGCATCACCTGTGTCGTCCAATATCCGCAGCTTGGCATTGCCAGGCGGTTCGCCGTCTGCGCTAGCTTCCAGCACGACTGCATAACGCGCTCCTGCAGCAAACGCCCGCTTTATCTGACTGTTGTATTTGCCGCCACCACAATGGCTGACTATGCCGGCACTCGGGCAGGCAGTTCTGATGGCTGCCGCCACCTGCAAGGACAACTCGCTCAAATCCCCCCCCACAGACAGCACATAGACATCAATTGGGCGCTTCACCTGCTCAGGAATGAGCTGCAATTCCTCCAGCATCAAGACCAGCCGCTCTATGCCGATGGCAAAGCCCGCCGCAACGGTTGCTTTACCGCCAAGCTGCGCCACCAGGCCATCATAGCGCCCGCCGCCACAAACGGCGCCTTGGGCGCCTAACTTGTCCGTAGTCCATTCGAATACACAATTATTGTAGTAGTCCAAACCGCGAACTAACCTGGGGTTGATCTCATAGTTGATGCCAAGCCCCCCTAGGAGTTTCAGCAATCGATCGAAATGGATCACGCTGTCTGCATTAACAAAATCCTTCAGGCTTGGGGCTTCGCTCAGCACTGCCTGCACTGCGGGATTCTTGCTATCGAGTACCCGCATGGGGTTGGTATGCATGCGCCGGCGCGCGTCCTCGTCCAGGGCGTCCAGGTGCTGCTCCAGGTAGGCCGTCAGGGCTGACCCAAATGCCTTACGATCATCGGCGCTGCCGATATTATTGAGTTCAAGCTTGACGAAATCTGTGAGCCCCAGGCTCTGCCACAGCGCAGCCGATACCTGAATAATCTCCGCATCAATATCGGGCCCGGCCATACCGAAAGCCTCAACACCGAATTGATGAAACTGACGATAACGCCCCTTTTGGGGTCGCTCATGTCGAAACATTGGTCCCTGGTACCAGAGCCTTTGCTGCTGATTGTAGAGAAGCCCATGTTGATTTGCAGCGCGAACACAACCCGCGGTGCCTTCGGGGCGAAGGCTCAGATTGTCGCCATTACGATCATCGAAACTGTACATTTCTTTTTCGACGATATCGGTGACTTCGCCAATTGAACGTTTAAACAACTGCGTCTGTTCCAACACCGGAAAACGAATTTCACGGTAACCAAATTGTCTGACGACTTGGTAAAACCTGGATTCCAGATACTGCCAACTCGGCGAGTGTTCAGGAAGGATGTCATTCATGCCACGAATGGCTTGGATCTTAGTCATGGGAATAAGTGAGCTCTGGCACTTTAGTCACTGGCGATTATGTCTTTCTGTGCCGCTTCTTTCGCTGCGACGCGCTCGCGAACCATAGTTTCAAGTTCATCGACCAGCTGTTCATTTTTGATTTTGTGGTGCGGCACCCCTTCGACGTAGGCCAGATTGTTAGGGCTGGCCCCAGTCAGGCCTACTTCAGCAACCTTGGCCTCGCCCGGCCCGTTTACGATGCAACCGATGACGGCGACGTCGATGGGTGTGGTTATATCTTCCAGGCGTGACTCCAGTTCGTTGACGACACCAATAACATCGAAGTTCTGTCGGGAGCAACTGGGGCAGGCTACCAGATTGACGCCCTTATGCCGCAAGCCAAGACTCTTGAGAATATCAAATCCAACTTTAACCTCTTCCACCGGATCCGCGGCGAGAGAGACTCGGATCGTATCGCCAATACCTTCCATTAACAGGGCACCTAGCCCTATCGCTGACTTCACAGTGCCGGAGCGTAAACCTCCCGCTTCTGTGATACCCAGGTGAAATGGGTTATCGATCTGCGTCGCCAGGCTGCGATAGGCCGCCAGGGTCATGAAAATCTCCGACGCCTTGAGACTGATCTTGAAATCCTGAAAATTCAGCTTGTCCAAAATATCGATCTGCGTAAGCGCCGATTCCACCATTGCCTCTGCGTTAGGTTCCTTGTACTTACGCAACAGCACTTTACCCAATGACCCCGCGTTAACCCCGATGCGGATCGGAATACCCTTGTCTTTTGCGCTGTCGACGACCATTCGGATACGGTCTTCACTGCCAATATTTCCCGGGTTAATGCGTAGACAGTCCACACCGTATTCCAGAACCCTCAGCGCAATCCGGTAGTCAAAATGGATATCCGCCACCAGCGGCACCTTTACCTGGGAGCGAATTAGTTTGAATGCCTCAGCGGCATCCTGGGTAGGCACGGATACCCGCACGATATCAACGCCCGCCGCCTCCATACGTCTGATCTGGGTGAGCGTGGCATCAACATCAGTGGTTTCTGTGTTGGTCATGGTTTGGACGGAAATTGGTGCATCGCCGCCTACCGGTACGTCGCCGACCATGATCTGTCGCGTCTTGCGACGATTAATAAGGTGTGCGTTTCTCATGAATTTACAGACCGACAGTTAGTCGCGCAGAATTGTCGATGCGAATATTATCTGAAACATCGATCTCATTGCCATTGAAGGTGAGTCGAGCAAGCGGCGCGTCCCCTAGCAGAATGCTAAAAGGTGCACTGCCGGTAATTTCCAGCACGTCGCCGGCTACCCGCAGGTCACGATAGATCTGATTTTCCTCGCCGTCGTTCACTTCAACCCAACTGGCACCACTAAAGCTGATTCGAAGCGTATCAGTGCCCGGCCCCACGACTGAGATCACGCTGTCGGAAGACACCTCAGTTTGCTGAGACGCTGTGTCCGGCAGCGCGGGTTGAGACAAGGTCACCGCCAGTGCTTCGGTTTGCAATGCCCGCGCATCTGCCGCGATTTCTTCGTCTGACGGGCGCGAGTTCTCTAATTTTGCGTCCGAACTGGCATCCAATAGGGATTGCGGCTGGCGCTCAGCCTGCGATAGCGCTGCCTGCTGCAGCTCTGAGGCATCAATGGCTGGCGGCACATTCACTGCCGCACTATCTGCTATGTCCACAGCAGCATTGTCCGCAACCCCGGCAGTAGCCTCAACGGTTGATCGGACATCAGTCGGGGCCACGAATTCGGTGAACGGGGCCAAGCCATTACCTGCGGCAAGGTTAGCAGCTGTCGCCGTGTCTGAACCGCTGACCGACGCAGCGCTGTTTGTGGCGCTTTCCGCTGTGACGCTCTGATCTTGCTTATTCCAAAGCCATAAACCGGTGAACAGTCCGGCGAAGAGCAGCAGCGAGACTCCGACCCAAAGCTTGTTCCTGTTATTTCGCGACCGTGAGCGCGCCGCCTGCGCAGCCGATGCGGACTCAGTATCCGATGCCCTTACCTCAGCATAGGCGGCGAGCACCTCCGCCTGATCAAGCGCCATAATCTCGGCATAGCGCTTCATGTAGCCCTTGGCGAAAATTTCTCCCGGCAGCTTGTCGTATTGGTCGTGCTCCAGCGCATTCACATAGTGCGCCGTAATATGCAGGGTATCAGCTACTTCCTTTTTTGAGAGGCCACGCTGTTTCCTGCTCGCCCGCAGCATTTTGCCAGGTGAACATGGGTCAGGCGCCTGCTCATCCCTGCCGGTTTCCTCAATGCCTGTTGCGCTGTCAGTTTGCATCACTCAGTCTTTGTTGCAGAGCAGCATACTCGGGGGAGTCCCGGTAAAGTGTGGTAAGGATGCGGGTAAAATCATTAACCAGATCCTGGTTTTGAAATCGCCCTTCGATCGTAATGCCCGCCAACAGGGCGCGGGGTGTATGGGGAATACCGTAAAAATCTGTGGTAGTCAGATAGCGCTGAAAGGCGAGCCTGGCACCCTGCCAATCCTCTCGCTGCGCCAGCAATAAAGCCAATTCAACCGAAGACACATAGAGATTACTGTTGAGTTGCAAGGCTCTTTGAAAAGCCGCTTCGGCATCAGAAACCCGCTCTAGTCTTAGCGCGCTGCGACCAAGGTTTTCGAATGCCACAGCGCGACCATCGTACATCGTATCTTCTGTGACTGTCTCCAATTCGTCGAAGGCTGTTTCATAGTCGCCCATGGCGAACAGCAGCGCCGCATAGTTATTTCGTGCGCGCGAGTTAGTCCGGTCAAGTCGAATCGAACGGCGGAAATTTTCGAGCGCCAATTCCTGGTCACCTTCACGCTGAAATATCAACGCCAATACGTTGTAGGCTTCGGAATTACGGTCGTCAATTTCGAGGGCATTGGCTAGATTGCGCCGGGCATTGGGCATATCGTCAGTATCGTAGTAGGCGACTGCCAGCTGGATATAGTTGTCCAGCGCTTCTTCGTCGGATGCCTCAACATTGAAGCCGCCGGTGGTGGTAGTGACACAGCTGCCCAGCAGCACGCCTACCAGCACCAGGGAGGCGAGAGTCCGAACTTTAATCGATAATAACGGTGTCTCAGCAGGCATGATGACCATTTTGCGCAACTTCACTTATATTCTGTCGGCAGTTGTGGAGAGATTACCAGTGCTGGCGAGAATCTCTGTTCTTCTTGCCTTGTCGCTGTTTTCATTGACCCCGCCTTGCTGTGCACGCTTCAGGTGCCTCTGCTGGCGCCGGGTCTGGTCCTCAACATCACCCACCAACTGGCCACAGGCGGCACCGATGTCATCGGCACGCGTGGTTCGGACGGTGACGGTAAATCCTGCGCGCTGCAGAATTTCTCGAAAATTACCGATTACCGAATCGCTCGGCCGCTGATAATCACTCAGCGAAAACGGGTTAAACGGAATCAGATTAATTTTGCAGGGAAAATTCGCCAACACCTGTGCCAATTCTCGAGCATGCTGGCGATGATCATTGATACCCTTGATCAAGGTATATTCGATCACTGGCACTCTCTTGTCCTGCAAGCCAGCCATATAATCGGTCACAGCATCCAGCAATTCAGCTATTGGATAGCGCTTATTGATCGGCATGATGCTGCTGCGGAGAGCATCATTGGGCGCGTGCAAGGAAACAGCCAGAGACGCATCGGTAAACGCCTTCATGCGCCTGATGGCAGGCACCACGCCGGAGGTGCTGATGGTGACTTTGCGCTTGGACAAGCCGTAGGCCCAATCATCCATCATAATATTTACCGCATCCATGACCGCATCGAAGTTGAGCAAAGGCTCACCCATACCCATCATCACGACATTGGACACCTTGCGTTCGGCACCCTGTTCAAATCCGCCAAGCTGCTGGCGAGCTAACCAGACCTGGCCAACAATCTCAGCCGCAGTCAGGTTGCTGTTGAAGCCCTGCTTACCGGTCGCACAAAAGCTACAATCAAGTGAGCACCCTGCCTGCGACGATACGCACAGGGTGCCGCGGCCGCCTTCAGGAATAAAAACCATCTCCACTCGCGACCCAGACGCAACTTCTATAACCCATTTGTGGCTACCATCGTCGGACGGATAGTCGGCGACAATCTTTGGCAGGCGAATATCAACCGATTGTTCCAACTGCCCACGCAAAGACTTGGATATATCAGTCATAGCGTTTAGCTCAAGCTCGCCGCGCTGATGAATCCACTGCATGATTTGCTGGGCACGAAATGGCTTCTCCCCGAGTTCGGAGAATAGTGCTTTCATCTTATCTCGGCTTAAGCCAAGCAGATTAGGTCTTTCTTCAGCCATTTCGATTTACTCCGCCAGGAGCGAAGCCTCAAGGACGCGGGCAGATTTCTTCAGGTTTGAAAAAATAATTTACTTCACGCTCAGCAGACGTGGGCGAGTCGGAACCATGTACCGCATTGGCATCAATGGAATTGGCGTAGTCGGCACGAATGGTACCTGGCGCCGCTTCGGCTGGATTGGTAGCTCCCATCAACTCTCGGTTGCTTGCCACCGCATTCTCGCCTTCCAACACTTGCACCATCACCGGACCCGAGGTCATGAATTCGATAAGGTCTCCATAAAAACCCTTGCCCTGATGCTCGGCATAGAAGCCACCTGCGGATTCATCGGTTAACTGCAGCATCTTGGATGCCACGATCCGTAAACCGGCTTGCTCAAAGCGCGCATAGATCTCGCCTATGACATTCTTGGCTACAGCATCTGGTTTGATAATAGAAAGGGTACGTTCGATCGCCATCATTACTCCCACAAATTTGGACTACGCAAAAGATCGCGCATTATACGTGTTAATGCGGCGATTTTGTACGTTTTAGCAAGGTATTTCAGGTGCAAAAAACCCCGTAATTCAGGCGATTAGAGGAAATCCGTAGTCTTGCTGCAGGTTTGTACGACATCTGCTGGCCTGCGCCAGTGCACACCACTATTTTAGTGGGTTTAAAAGTCCTGTTCGGAGCGTCTGCCCAAACGGCAAAGCCACTGCTTGCGTCTGCTTCAGGAAAGCCGGCCTTTGCTGCGTGCTCGGAACAGACATGCGATGGCCTACTGAGAGGCGGCTTGCGCCTTCCCCGCCGCTATACCCGCTTTATACTCACGCCACTGAGGTGAGGAATCACGCAGCTTAGCCACCGCATCCCGAATTTTTGCGGCGGCAAAATCGATTTCTTCTTCCGTGGTAAAGCGGCCCACTGAGATACGTAGCGAACTGTGGGCTAGCTCATCAGCAAGGCCAAGCGCGCGCAGCACAAATGAAGGTTCAAGGCTAGCTGAGGTACAGGCTGAGCCGGAGGAGAGGGCCAGGTCCCGCAGCGCCAGCATCAAGGATTCTCCGTCGACGAAGTTAAATGCAATATTAAGGTTACCCGAGACTCGTTGCTCCAGATCGCCATTGATGTAGATTTCTTCAATACTTGCCAGACCTTTCAGCAAGCGCTTACGCAGGCTGAGGATGCGGGCATTCTCTTCCTCCATCTCCTCTCTTGCTATCCGGAATGCTTCACCCATGCCTACAATTTGATGGGTAGCCAGGGTCCCGGAACGCATACCTCGTTCATGGCCGCCACCATGCATCTGCGCCTCGATCCTGACTCGCGGTTGCATGCGAACATAGAGCGCGCCAATGCCTTTCGGCCCGTATATTTTGTGCGCCGTCAAAGACATGAGATCCACTTGTATCTTTTCCAGATCGATTTCAATCTTGCCAGGGCTCTGCGCCGCATCGACATGAAACATGACGCCGCGCTCACGGGTGATCCTGCCGATTGCCTCGATATCATTCACTACACCAATCTCGTTGTTCACGTGCATCAGTGATACCAGAGTGGTATCGGGACGAATGGCTTCAGCTACCTGCCTGGGCGCAATGATTCCCTGGGAGTCAGGCTGAAGATAAGTGACCTCAAACCCTTCGTTCTCTAATTGACGACAGCTATCCAGGACTGCCTTGTGCTCTATTTTGGAGGTAATCAAATGTTTGCCGCGGTCACTGTAAAAATGCGCTGCGCCCTTGATGGCAAGATTGTCTGACTCCGTCGCACCGGAGGTCCAGACTATTTCCCTGGGATCACAGTTGATGAGATCGGCCACCTGCCGACGTGCCGTTTCCACCGCTTCCTCAGCTTTCCAACCCAGAATGTGGGAGCGGGAGGCCGGGTTACCGTAATTGCCCTCCATCGTGAGACACTCCATCATCTTGTCAGCGACCCGGGGATCTACTTGCGTGGTGGAGGAATAATCAAGATAAACTGGAATTTGCCTGTCGGCGAGCGCTTTCAGGTCAACGCCTTCGGCAGCCAAAGTTTGCTTGCGATCCTGAATTTCAGCGATCCGCTTGATCTCATTCCTGGCTACCAGATCGGCGAGGCTTATATTTTGCAGGAATCCGTGAATTT
>Ga0181579_10004424_pt1 | contig 10958 bp, 10 predicted proteins | sample 071ome_24_FD_132996 | JGI IMG/M metagenome (GOLD analysis project Ga0181579, IMG submission 132996) | Coastal salt marsh microbial communities from the Groves Creek Marsh, Skidaway Island, Georgia - 071402CT metaG (megahit assembly) | ecosystem: Environmental > Aquatic > Marine > Intertidal... | reverse complement strand
TCGAGGGGTGCGACCGCCTAGGAGTCCGGTACCTGACGCTCTATGCGTTCTCGTCAGAAAACTGGAAGCGCCCTCAGTCAGAGGTCAACGACCTGATGGGCCTTCTTCGGGTCTACGTCAAACGCGAACTCGCCGATCTGCACAGCAACAACGTCCGCGTGCGGTTTATCGGCGATCACGCCGCCTTGCCCCAGGATATCCAAGACCTCATTAACGGTGCGGAAGATCGTACCCGCGGCAATAGCGGTCTAAACCTCGTCATCGCGTTGAATTACGGCGCGCGCAACGAGATCGTCAGCGCGGCGCGCCACTTAGCAAAAGAGGTAAAGGAAGGCCGGATCGACGCCAACGACATCGACGAACAAACGTTCGCCTCACACCTCAACACCGCCGACATTCCCGACCCTGATCTTCTCATTCGGACCAGCGGCGAACAGCGCCTCAGCAATTTCTTACTCTGGCAGTCGGCCTATTGTGAGTTGTCGTTCGTCGACACGTTGTGGCCCGACTTCACCCAAGCACATTTGGCGAAAGCCATCGCGGACTACCACAAACGTGAACGCCGTTACGGCGCAACAAGCGCCTAGGGGCCTCATCGTTGGGTGAGTCCATGCGGCTAAGAATTGCGTCCGCCGTCGTGTTGGCGCCCATTGCGCTTGCCGCCGTGTATGCAGGCGGATGGTCGACTGTGGCGCTTGTTGCCGTTGCCGGGGTCCTTGCAGCCAACGAATGGGACCGACTCAGCGGTGGGCCCGGTCTGCCCGGCACCATCGCCATTCTTCACGCACTGATTGTCCTGATCGCTTGCATCCTCGCCGGGCTCGAGCTTTACGCCGTGGCTCTCGGCGTCACGATCGCGGGCGTCGCCTTCGTCGCGGGATATGCCGCCGTTCGTGGCGGCACGCCGGTCTGGTCGGGCCTGGGCATTCTGTATCTAGCGCTCCCGATAATTGCCCTGATCTGGATGCGCCGGGACGAGGCCGGGGTCATGGTGCTGATTTGGCTGCTGCTGATTGTCTGGGCCACCGACATCGCGGGAATACTGGTCGGCAAGACCATCGGTGGTCCCAAGCTGTGGCCTCAAATCAGTCCCAACAAAACCTGGTCCGGCGCGATCGCCGGCATCGTCGCGGCCGCTATTGTCGGCGCTGTGACCGCCGCCCTGCGCGAGAAGGCAACCCTGGGGATCATGATCCCGCTGAGCGTCGGGCTCTCGATCGTGTCGCAATTCGGTGATCTCGCAGAATCTGCGGTCAAGCGCTACTACGGGGTGAAGGATACGGGTACCCTAATCCCCGGCCACGGGGGCATTCTTGACCGAATCGACGGTCTGCTGCTTGTCCTGCCCGCGGCGGCCGCTATCGCCTTGCTGAACAAAGGAAGTGCCCTGATATGGCCCTAGCCGAACCGAGAACCGCCACGGCCCCGCGACGGGTGTCGGTGCTCGGCTCAACCGGGTCGATTGGCTGCAACACCCTTGATCTGATTGGTCGGAATCCCGACGCCTTTCAGGTAGTTGCCTTGACTGCCCATCGCAATGTCGAAGCGCTCGTCGATCAAGCCAGGAAGTTCAGGCCAGAAGTCGCGGCCATTGCCGATCCGACCAAATATCAGGCGCTGAAGGACGCGCTGGCCAACACCAACATCGAGGTCGCCGCCGGTCCTGAATCGCTGGTTACCGCCGCGTCGCGGCCGACCGACTGGGTGATGGCCGCTATCGTCGGGGCGGCCGGCCTCGCCCCAACGATCGCGGCCGCCAAGCAAGGGGCAATCCTGGCCATTGCCAACAAGGAATGCTTCGTGACCGCAGGCGACGTCTTTCTGTCCGAAGTCAGACGCCACGGCGCAACAGTGCTGCCGGTCGACTCCGAACACAATGCCATCTTCCAGGTCTTCGACTTCGAGGGCCGGGCTGCGATCGAACGCATTATCCTGACCGCGTCAGGTGGGCCGTTCCGTGAAACCCCACTCGAGAAGTTGGCCGATGTCACGCCGGAACAGGCCACGGCGCATCCGAATTGGGACATGGGCGCCAAGATCTCGATCGATTCCGCCACCATGATGAACAAGGGCCTGGAGCTGATAGAAGCCCACTATCTCTTCGATATGGCGCCCACCGACATCGAAGTTCTCGTTCATCCGCAATCGATCGTGCACAGCATGGTGGGCTACGCCGACGGGTCGGTCCTGGCGCAACTCGGCACCCCCGACATGCGTACGCCAATTGCCTACACCTTGGCGTGGCCCGAACGCATGACAGCCCCGTCGAGCCGTCTCGATCTGGCCGAGATCGCGTCACTGACCTTCGGAAAACCCGACCTCGCGCGTTTCCCCGCATTACGGGTTGCCCGAGACGCTCTCGCCGCCGGCAACGGTGCACCAACCATTCTCAATGCCGCCAACGAAGTCGCCGTGGCGGCATTTATGGAGGGCCGTACTGGATTTATGGGAATCGTGTCGACGGTCGACCAAACTCTGGAGTCGATGGAAGCGCAAACCCCAGCGTCTTTGTCGGATGTGGTCGCGCTAGATGCCGAAGCCCGTGAGGTTACGGGCCGGATTCTTGCCGCACGAGGTGGGAACTAGGATGGAATTCATCGCCGAAGTCGCTCTACGGATCATCCCGTTCTTGGCCGTCATCACGGTGGTCGTGTTCTTTCATGAGTTGGGCCACTTCCTGGTCGCGCGCTGGAACGGCGTGCGCGTCGACACCTTCTCGATCGGTTTCGGAGGTGAAGTTTTTGGGTGGCACGATAAACATGGCACGCGCTGGCGGATCAGTTGGATTCCTCTAGGCGGCTATGTGAAGTTTTTCGGCGATGCCGGGGCCACCAGCGCAGAGGGGGAAGGGCTCGACGAAATGACCGCCGAAGAACAGGCGGTGAGCTTCCACCATAAAAGGTTATCGCAGCGCGCGGCGGTTGTTGTCGCAGGGCCGGTCGCCAACTTCCTTCTCGCCATCGTCATCTTTGCCGTGATGTTCGCGACGTTCGGCCGCCCGATCAGTGAGCCCCTGGTTGTCGACGTCATGCCGCAAGGTGCGGCACAGGCAGCGGGAATCGAAGCGGGTGACGTGATCACCGCGCTCGACGGCACGGAAATTACGCGGTTTCAAGAGCTCCAGGCCTACGTCCAGCCCCGCCCCGGACAGCTGATCGTGCTCGAAGTGCGCCGGGGCGAGCGTTTGGTGCAATTGGATATCACGCCGACGCCGACCGAACGAGAGGTGTTCGGCAGCACCCAAACGATCGGGGTGATCGGCATTCGCGGACCCGCGGGCCAGCTCGAACGTCAAGGACCGCTCGAGTCGATCTGGTTGGGGGTAGCATCGACGTACGGCGTGGTTGAAACGACCCTCGTGTACCTCGGGGATGTCCTGACGGGCAATGCCAGCGCCGATCAACTATCTGGCCCCATCGGGATCGCTGTCGTCACATCGGAGGTTGCACGTGTCAGCGTGGTGGGCCTGATTAACCTTGCTGCGGTCATTTCCGTAGCGCTTGGACTCTTCAACCTTTTTCCGATCCCGCTCCTGGATGTCGGCCACCTCTTGTTCTACGGTGCCGAAGCGTTGCGCGGGAAACCTTTGAGCGACCAGGCGCAAGAATTTGGCATGCGATTGGGCATGTTTGTCGTGATCGCAATCTTTGTTTTTGCCACCTTTAACGATCTGAAGTATCGGCTTGATGTATTTGGATTTGTCAGTGGTTTGTTCGGTTAGAGGCCCGCTTGTGTTCGGTTCTTTTGTGCGGGCATTCGTCGCAACGGCCTTTCTTTGTGCCGCCCTGGCCTTGCCCGCCGCTGCTCAAGTCGTCGACCGGATCGAGGTAAACGGCAACCAACGTGTCGAAGACGGCACGGTCACGTCCTATATCCCGATCGCGCCGGGGACCTTCGTGACCGATGCCGATGTCGACCGGGCGCTCAAAGCGTTGTTCGCAACCGGACTGTTTTCCGATGTGACCTTGCGGCGGCAGGGCACGACCCTCGTCGTCAGCGTCGTCGAAAGCCCGGTGATCAACCAGTTGGCCTTCGAAGGCAATCGCAAAATCCGCACCGAGTTATTGGAGGCAGAGGTCCAAATCCGTCCTCGCGTGGTGTTCACGCGTGCGCGCGTCCAAGCCGACGTCCAACGCCTCCTACAGGTCTACCGTCGTAGCGGACGTTTTGCGGCAACCGTCGAGCCGAAAGTGATCCAGTTGGAGCAAAACCGGGTCGATTTGGTTTTCGAAATCAACGAAGGACCGGTTACCGGGATTCGCCGCATCAATTTCATCGGCAACCAGGCCTTCTCCGATCGCAAGCTTCGCGGCCAAATCGCCACCAAGGAATCACGCTTCTATCGGTTTCTCAGCACCAGCGATACGTACGATCCGGACCGCATCACATTCGATCGTGAGCTGTTGCGTCGGTTCTATCTGAGCGAAGGCTATGCCGATTTCCGCGTCGTCTCGGTGAACGCAGACTTGTCGCCTGATCGCAAAGGGTTCTACGTAACAGTCGCCGTCGAGGAGGGGGAGCGCTTCAAGGTCGGAGATATTACGGTCGAATCGACGGTACGCGACCTGACCCCGGACCAACTCCAAGGCGTCGTCGAAATCGAAACCGGCGATACCTACAACGCCGACAAAATCGAACTCGCCATCGAAGACCTCAGCTTCAGCGTTGGACAGCTCGGCTACGCTTTTGTCGATATCCGACCGCGTCTGAATATCGATCGTGAAGCCAATGTCATCGATATCAGCTTCGAAATGAACGAGGGGCCCCGTGTCTACGTCGAGCGGATCAACATCACCGGCAACGTCCGGACGCTCGACAAAGTCGTTCGGCGCGAGTTCAGGCTCGCTGAAGGTGATGCGTTCGATACGGGCAAGCTGCAAGCGTCACGGCGAAACGTGCGGGGTCTCGGTTTCTTCCGGGACGTCCAGATTTCACGCGAAGCCGGTTCCGCACCGGATCGATCGATCATTAATGTCGATGTCCAAGAACAATCGACGGGTGAGCTCAGTTTTGGGCTCGGGTTCTCGACCACGGACGGTCCGATCGGCGACATATCGATCCGCGAACGAAATCTACTCGGCCGCGGTCAAGACCTAAGGGCCGGTGTTTCGGTTTCCGGCCGTACCCAAGAAATCGATCTCTCCTTTACCGAGCGGGCATTCCTGGAACGCGATATCGCCGCAGGGTTCGATATTTTTCGACAAACCACGGACCTTCAAAGTGAAAGTTCGTTCGACCAAAAAGAACTTGGGTTTTCCCTTCGCCTAGGATACCCGCTGACCGAAAACCTGCGCCAACGGCTGACCTATACACTGCGTGAGGACACCATCGAAAACGTGGCGGATGATGTCTCGTCGTTTATTGCCCAACAGGCCGGGACAGACGTCACATCATCGGTGTCGCATGCCTTGATCTATGATTTGCGCGACGACGTCATCGACCCCACCGAAGGCTATCGGGTCACTGCGGAGCAAACCGTTGCCGGGTTCGGCGGCACAAAGCGCTACTTCAAGAACACGATCAACTACGAAACTTTCTACCCTTTTCGAGACGATATCGTTGGCTCGATTGGCGTCCAGCAGGGCTTCGTCGTCGGCATCGGCGAAGACGTGGGTATCGGTGACCGGTTCTTCGTCGGCGGCAATAATTTCCGGGGGTTCGAACCAGCCGGCATCGGGCCCCGGGACAAGAATTCCAACGATGCCTTGGGCGGCAACGTGTTCTATGTCGGCACGGCAGAGGTTCGGTTTCCGATCGGTCTCCCACCGGAACTTGGGGTAAATGGCGTGGCCTTCACCCAGGCGGGCAGTCTTGCCACGATCGACGACGCCAGGACGGCGCCGCTGTTCGATGTCGGCTCGGTGCGCGTGTCGACTGGGGTTGGTTTTGCGTGGAAGTCGCCCTTCGGCCCGTTTCGAATCGACTACGCGACGGCCCTTCGCAAGGAAAGACTGGATCAAACCCAAAATATCTTCTTTAGTTTTGGCACAAGGTTTTAAGGTCTAATTGATGACGCGCTCTATGATGAACTTCCTACGATGCGGTTCTGTTGTTCTGGCATTAATGGCATTTGGCAATGCCTATCCGACAACAGCGATGGCACAACAAGCTCCGCCGGGTGCGGTCATCGGCTTCGTAAATCTGCAAGAAGTCGGACAAAAAACAAAGGCGGCCATCGCAGCGGGGCAAAAGATAGACCAGTACCGGACGGCCGTCGAAAGCCGCATTCGCGAACGCGAAGACGCATTGCGTCAGGAAGAACAAGAACTCAGCCGCCGCCGGTCCATCCTTGCCCCGGACGCATTCCGCGCCGAAGAAACCAAATTCCGGGAAAAAGTCGACCTTGCCCAGCGTGAGTTCCAACAAGTTGGGCGCCAGCTGCAGCAGGCTACCGTCGAGGCACAACGAACCATCAACGAGCAAATGAGCAAGATTATCCGCGACGTCGCGGTCGAACGTGGCATCAATTTCGTTTTGAACCAAGGGCAAGTGACGTTTGTGCAACCGCTCGACCAATACGACATCACCGCCGCCGTCATCGCGCGAATGGACGAAGTCCTTCCCGAAATAACGGTCAATCTGCCGCAACAATAACGATGGCGGATCCGCGGTTCTTTGATCGCCAGGGTCCGTTCGCGCTACGGGACATTCTGGCTAGTGTGGACGTCGAGAACCCATCGGGGGGTTCAGCCGATCGACAGTTTCAAGACGTCGCCCCGCTTGCGACCGCTGGCCCTACCGACGTCAGCTTTCTCGACAACCCAAAGTACCTAGAGGCCTTCAAGGCAACGCGCGCCGGTGCTTGCTTTGTCGACCCAGCGCATGCCGAACACTGCCCAGAAGAAACCGTGCCTCTCGCAACCGCAACGCCCTATCTGGCGTTCGCACGTACGGCCGGCATTTTTTATCCGACCGAGTCCATTCTGACAGTCGATGCAGACGGTCCGACCGTGCATCCAACCGCCGAAGTCGCCGACGGTTGTGCCATCGCCCCTGGTGCTTCCATCGGGCCCGGTGCGGAAATCGGCGAGGGGAGCGTCATTGGGCCCAACGTCGCTATCGGCCGCGGTGTCGTGATCGGCAAACATTGTACTATTCATCACGCCGCCACGATCACCCATGCCATTGTCGGTGACCGAGTTGAAATCGGGGCAGGGGGCCGAATCGGCCAATGCGGCTTTGGTTTCGCACCCGATCCGCCAGGTTATGTCGCGGTGCCGCAACTCGGTCGCGTGATGATCGGCAACGACGTCAACATCGGCGCGAACACCACGATCGATCGCGGGGCAGGGCCCGATACTGTCATCGGCGACCATTGTCGTCTCGATAACCTCGTTCAGATCGCCCACAATGTCGTGCTTGGAAAAGGTTGCGTCCTCGCGGCGCAGGTCGGCATTTCGGGCAGCACAAAGGTCGGCGACTACGTTGTGATGGCCGGTCAGGTCGGGTTAGCTGGCCATCTAAAAGTGGCCAGTGGAATAACGCTTGCCGGCAAGTCCGGTGTGACCCATGACTTGCTCGAACCCGGCACCTACGGCGGTTTTCCCGCCGTCCCAGTACGTGATTGGCGGATCAAGGTTGCCACCTTGAGCCGCATGGCGAAGAAGAGGAACAGAAACGATGGCTGAAGACGTGCCCCAACAAGATGCGAATACGGCCGACATCTCCCGAATCGTGGAGATGATTCCTCATCGATATCCCATGCTGATGATCGATCGGGTCGTCGACATCGTGCCCGACCAATCCGCCACCGGGATCAAGAACGTCTCGATCAACGAACCGCAGTTTCGTGGCCACTTTCCGAACCACCCCGTCATGCCGGGCGTCATGATCGTGGAATCGATGGCCCAAACGGCCGCTGTGTTGGTCGTTCACACCCTGGGCCCAGATGCCGAAGGCAAATTGGTCTACTTCATGTCGATCGACGGCGCGCGGTTCCGGCGGCCGGTAGTGCCCGGTGACGCTATGCGGGTCGAGGTCGTTAAAGTGCGCAACCGCGGGCCGGTCTGGAAATTCCAAGCCACGGCAAAGGTCGACGGCAACGTCGTTGCCGAGGCCGAGTTCGCCGCTATGATTCGCGAAGACGATGGAGGCTCCCTGGCGTGACCGACGTTCACCCAACCGCCATTGTCGGTGACGGCGCCGAGCTCGGGGAGGGCGTCGCAATCGGCCCCTATTGCGTCGTCGGTGATAAAGTCCAGATCGGTGACCGGACGACCCTCAAGAGCCATGTGGTCCTCGACGGCATCACGACGCTTGGTCCGGACGGTACGGTGTTTCCCTTTGCCTCGGTCGGACTGCAACCGCAGGACCTCAAGTATCGCGGCGAAGAATCGCGGCTTGTGATTGGCGCCAATGTCGTGATTCGGGAAAATGCAACTCTCAACCCCGGCACAGAGGGCGGCGGGCTGCTCACCGAAGTCGGGGACAATTGCTTGATCATGGCGGGCGCCCACGTCGCGCATGACTGCAAGGTCGGCGACAACGTCATTTTCGCCAATAACGCCACATTGGCGGGCCACGTCGAAGTCGGCGACTCCGCTATTCTCGGCGGGTTGTCTGCAGTGCACCAGTTCGTGCGGATCGGCGCACATGCCATGGTCGGCGGCATGACCGGCGTTGAGAACGACGTGATCCCCTATGGCTCGGTAACCGGCAATCGCGCACACCTATCCGGGCTCAATATCATCGGCCTCAAGCGGCGTGGCTTCGATCGCCAAGCGATTCACGATTTGCGCCACGCCTACCGCATGCTGTTTGCGCCCGAGGGCACCCTGCAGGACCGACTCGCTGATGTTGCAAAGCAATTTGCGGAAAACGATGTGGTGATGGAAATCGTCAGCTTCATCCAATCCGACTCGACCCGCTCGATCTGCCAACCCGAAGCCGAACGTGCCGGCTAAGGTCGGAATTCTCGCCGGTACCGGGCCTCTTCCCCGCCGCCTTGTCGAATCGTGCAATACCCAAGGGCGGGCGGTTCATGTCATCACGTTCGAGGGCGACAACTTTAATCCGGATATCGCGGATGCGCCCAACACCTGCGTCCATCTGGGCAAAGTCGGCACGATTCTGCGTACGCTGAAAGAGGCAGAATGCGAACAGGTCATAATGGCGGGGCATTTTCGCCGGCCCGCGTATAACCAACTCAAGCTCGACCTCAAGGCCACCCGCCTGCTGCCCAAACTGCTGCGCGCCAAAGGCGACGATTCACTGCTGCGCGTCTTGGCGGATGTTCTCGAACAAGAGGGCTTCGCGGTCGTCGGGGCGGAAACGCTGTTGCCGGCCCTCCAAATCGGCCCTGGCGCGTTCGGTGCGGCCCGTCCTTCTACGGAAGACGAAGTCGACATCGACATCGCACGAGACCTGCTCCGCGTTCTCGGTCCTTACGACATCGGTCAGGCCGTTGTCGTGCGCCGCCGCCGTGTGCTTGGAATCGAAGGGCCGGAAGGCACCGACAAGCTGATCGATCGCTGCGCTGGCGTTGACGGCGAGACCGGTGGCGTTCTGGTCAAGATGCGCAAGCCCGGCCAGGACGACCGTGTCGATTTACCCTCGATCGGGCTGGAGACCGCCCGTCGATGCGTCGACGCCAAGCTTTCAGGAATTGCCGTCGAAGCGCATGCGGCACTGGTCATGGACCAAGATGCGCTAAGGCAAAAAGCCGACGCACACGGCCTCTTCGTGACCGCATTCGTCGAGGGACAGGCGCCCGACTCGCCGTGACCGCATCGGGCCCGAAAGTCATGCTGATCGCCGGCGAACCCTCGGGCGATCGACTGGGCGCTTCGTTGATGGCGGCCCTGAAGCGGCGCAGGCGAGAGGTAACCTTCGTTGGCGTGGGCGGTCCCGCGATGCAGGCCGAAGGCCTAACGAGCTCAGTCCCGATCGACGACCTGGCGGTGATGGGATTGGTTGAGGTCATCCCGAGAATTCCGCGCCTGATGCGCCACATTCGGAATACTGCAGCGCGCGTCCGCCAGGAACGCCCCGATGTGCTGGTCACCATCGACGCGCCCGGCTTCAACTTTCGACTGGCGCGCCGACTGCGGGAAACGGACGTACCGCGCGTGCATTATGTCGCGCCGTCGGTTTGGGCCTGGCGCCCGGGGCGCGCCAAGAAGATCGCACCGTTATTCGACCACCTCCTTGCGCTGCTGCCGTTTGAACCACCGTACTTCGAGGCGGTTGGGCTACCGACGACCTTTGTCGGGCACCCCGCCGTGGAAAACGCGCAAACCGGCGACGCCGCATCCTTCCGCAAACGCCACGACATTGTCGAAGAAACGACGATCCTTGTGGTCCTGCCGGGCAGCCGACGCAGTGAAACCGACCGACTTCTGCCGGTTTTTGGCGAAACGGTCTGGCGTCTCATGGCCGCGCATCCATCGCTCCGTATCGTCGTCCCCACTGTCGAACATGTTGCGGATGTGGTCGGCCAAGCCGTCCAGGATTGGCCGGGCGACCCGGTTGTCGTGACCGGCGAGAACGCGCGCCACAATGCATTTGCGGCAGCGGGCGTAGCGCTGGCAGCTTCAGGCACGGTCTCTGTGGAACTCGCGCTTGCCGGCGTCCCAGCAGTCATTGCCTACGATGTCAATCGCATCACGGGGGCTATAGCGAAACGTTTGGTCAAAACCGAGCACGTGTCGCTGGTGAATATTTTGTTGGGGCGCAGGGCCATTCCCGAGTACATCCTCGGCGAATGCCGCCCCGATGTCTTGACCCCGGCCATCTCAACCCTCCTGACCGATCCCAACGCCAGGGACGCCCAGCGCCAAGCCTATCGCGATGCACTCGACATGCTAAAGCCGGGCGAAAAGCTCCCCAGCGAAGTTGCCGCCGATGTCGTGATCAACCTGCTGGAAAAGAACGAGACCGTATGACTCAACCCGATGCCCAATCGTTTCGCTTACTCCACACCATGCTGCGGGTGAGGAACCTCGACCGGATGATCGCGT
>Ga0181579_10004421_pt1 | contig 10963 bp, 8 predicted proteins | sample 071ome_24_FD_132996 | JGI IMG/M metagenome (GOLD analysis project Ga0181579, IMG submission 132996) | Coastal salt marsh microbial communities from the Groves Creek Marsh, Skidaway Island, Georgia - 071402CT metaG (megahit assembly) | ecosystem: Environmental > Aquatic > Marine > Intertidal zone... | reverse complement strand
TCCGTACTGTTTCCGACCTGGGCGATTTGCCCTCGACGCTCCCGGTCTTTTTGATCCCGCAGATCCCGCTGACCTGGGAAACCCTCTTGATCATCCTGCCTTACTCGGCCGGGGTGGCGGCGGTCGGGCTGCTTGAATCGTTGATGACGGCGTCGATCGTCGATGAGCTCACCGACACACCGAGCGACAAAAACCGCGAGTGCGTCGGCCAAGGCATCGCCAACACCGCGACGGGCTTCATCGGGGGAATGGCGGGCTGCGCGATGATCGGTCAGTCCATGATCAACGTAAAATCCGGCGGTCGTGGCCGCCTATCAACCTTTTCGGCCGGTGTGTTTTTGCTCTTCATGTTGGTCGTGCTGGGCGACTGGGTGGCGCAAATCCCGATGGCGGCGCTCGTCGCCATTATGATCATGGTCTCGATCGGAACGTTCAGCTGGTCGTCGATCAAGAACCTACGCACCCACCCGCGCAGCTCGTCGATCGTGATGATCGCCACGGTCGTGGTGGTGGTCATCACCCACAACCTCGCGCTGGGCGTGCTTACCGGCGTGTTGCTATCGGGTATCTTCTTCTCGTGGAAGATCGCGCAGATTTTCCGCGTCACCTCGACTCTGTCAGCCGACGGCCGGTCCCGGACCTACTTGATTGAAGGCCAGATCTTCTTCGCTTCGGCCGATGCATTTAGTGCGGCCTTCGACTTCCGCGAGGCATTGGAACACGTCACACTCGACGTCACCCATGCCCACATCTGGGATATTTCGAGCGTTGTCGCGCTCGACACCGTCGTTCTCAAGTTCCGTCGCGAGGGAGCCACCGTCGATATTGTCGGCATCAACCGAGCGAGCGAGACGATCGTGGATCGCCTCGCCATTCACGACAAACCCGGTGCCCTCGAACGCCTCATGGGACATTAGTGGGGAGAACATCCATGCCCAAGATCGCTGCCCTGGTAGACGGATCACTCTATTCGCGAAGCGTTTGCGACAACGCCGCATGGATCGCGCACCGGAGCGGCGCGGATGTCGAACTCATGCATGTCCTCGGCCGACGACACCCCGCCGGACCGACCAACCTCAGCGGCAGCATCTCCCTCGGCGCGCGTTCTGCGCTGCTGGAGGAACTCGCCGCGCATGACGAACAAGCGGCGAAGCTCGCCCAGCGCCACGGCCGCGCTATTCTCGAGGACGCGCAGGCTCACCTCGCCGAGGCGGGCGTCACCGCAACGACACGTCTTCGCCTGGGCGACCTCTTGGAAGCAGTCGCTGAGCATGATGCCGATATGATCGTCATCGGAAAGCGCGGCGAGGCCGCGGATTTCGCCAAACTCCACCTCGGATCCAACCTAGAACGCGTCGCGCGCACGTGGCCTAAACCACTGTTCGTTGCCGCCCGCGCCTTTCGACCAATAAAACGCTTCCTGATTGCCTTCGACGGCGGTCCCAGCAGCCTCCGGGCCCTCGACTACGTCGCCAGTAGTCCGCTGTTTTCCGATACTGAAGGCCAAATCTTGATGGCCGCACCCGACTCCGACAAAAACAGAAAAGCGCTCGACAAAGCTGCGGCGGCGCTAAATGGCGCCGGCACGACAGTCGAGCCCTCGCTGGTTTCAGGCCAAGTCGACACGGTGATCGCCGCAGCTGTCGACGCCCTGGAGATCGACCTCCTGGTCATGGGTGCCTACGGCCACTCGCGAATCCGCAATATGATCATCGGTTCGACGACTTCGGAAATGTTGCGTTCGTGTAAGGTCCCGGTCGTTCTTCTGCGGTAGGTGGTGCGTCCCGCGAGGTGACTCCGACGTGCCTTGATCCGCATTGCGCGCTTGCTCCCTCGCATGAGGCGCGATACACCCCGGGCATCCTCGACGCCGAAAGCTGCCGATTTGATCCACATCGACAATCTGAGCTATCGAATTGCCGGCCGCTCCATTCTGGAAGGCGCCAGCGCGTCGATCGACTCGGGTCACCGGGTGGGGCTTGTCGGTCGCAACGGCGCCGGCAAAACGACCCTGCTCCGCCTGATTACCGGCGATATCGAGCCCGACCAGGGCGCCGTGCGCCTGCCCGCAAAGGCACGGCTGGGGATTACACAGCAAGAAGCGCCCGGTGGTCCGGAGAGCCTCGTCGAAACGGTGCTCGCAGCGGACGAAGAGTTAGTGCGCCTGCGCCGAGCCGCCGAGATCGAAACCAATCCCGACATGATCGGTCAGATCCACACCCGCCTCGCCCAAATCGACGGCTATGCCGCCGAGGCGCGCGCGGCACGTATTCTGGCAGGTCTGGGCTTCGATCACGCCGCGCAGCAGCGACCGTCTAGCGAATACTCGGGTGGCTGGCGGATGCGTGTCGCCCTAGCAGCGTTGTTGTTTTCGCAACCAGATATCTTGCTGCTCGATGAACCCACGAACCACCTCGATCTCGAAGCCACGCTGTGGCTGGAAGATTATCTGAAGCGTTATCGCGGCACCGTGCTGATCGTGAGCCACGACCGCAATCTGCTAAACCGAGCCGTCACGGAAATCCTCCACCTCGACCAGGGCAAACTCACGCTGTATGCCGGCACGTACGAGCAATTTGAAAACGCGCGACGCGAACGCGCGGCTCAGGACGCCAAGGCCCGGACACGGCAATTAGCCGAACAAGCCCGCATTCAGAAGTTCGTCGATCGATTTCGCTACAAGGCGACGAAGGCACGGCAAGCCCAATCGCGACTTAAGATGTTGGCGCGCATGCAGCCCGTGGCAGATCTGCCCGGCGAAGAGCGTACGCCAATCACCTTCCCGGCGCCCGACGAATTGGCACCGCCGTTGTTCTCGTGCGAGGAGGTCGACCTTGGCTATGGCGAGAACATCGTTCTTGAAGACCTCAATCTCCGATTGGATCCGGATGACCGCATAGCGTTGCTGGGCGCCAACGGTAACGGCAAGTCGACTTTTATTCGGTTTCTTGCCGGGCGCTTGGCCCCACTGACCGGTACCCAGACCCGGCCAAAGAAGCTGCGTGTAGGTTATTTCGCGCAGCACCAAGTCGACGAATTGGATATGGACGCCACCCCGTTCTTAGAGCTGTCCCGCCGCCGACCAAAGGACACGCCCCAGCAGGTACGCAACCTGCTCGGCGGCTTCGGATTCAGCCAGGAAAAGAGCGAAACGCCGGTGGCCGCGCTTTCGGGCGGCGAGAAGGCGCGGCTACTGCTATCGCTCATGTCGTGCGATCGTCCCCACCTCCTGCTCCTCGACGAACCGACCAACCACTTGGATGTTGTGGCGCGCGAACTGTTGGTCGAGGCGTTGAACGATTATCCCGGTGCCGTCATCGTCGTGAGTCACGACCCGCATCTGATCGAAACCACGGCCGACCGATTATGGTTGGTCGAGAAGGGGCGTATTCAGACTTTTGACGGCGATATCGGCGACTACCGTGATCGCGTCCTCGGTCAGGGCGACCCTGAGGAGGTCGGAGCGGCCAAGCCAGGCTCTACAAAACAGGCCCGCCGACGGCACCGCGCAGAAGAGCGCCGGCTCATTGCACCCTTGCGCAAGAAGATTCGGGCCACGGAAAAGCGCGTCGCCGATCTTCAGGCCGAACAAAACGCCTTGGAAACCGACCTCGGCAAACCGGAACTCTATCAAGAGCAACCCGATCGGGTGGTCGAAATCAACAAACGTCTCGCCGCCATCAAAGACGATATGGCGACCGAAGAAGGTGCCTGGCTACGCCTCCAGGCCGAGCTGGAAGCCGCTGAAGGGGGTGACTCCGACTAAGTCGGATCGAGACCCGGTCGCCGCGGAATGGGGATGTCGCGATGGATATACACACTGAGCAACAAACCAAAGCCGATCAAGATCGACACCATGGCGCTGCCGCCCCACGAGATGAGCGGTAAGGGAACTCCGACGACAGGGATCAATCCCATCACCATGGCAATGTTGATGAAAACATATAGAAAGAACGTGCTGGTAATGCCGACGGCCAGAAGCCTTCCGAACTGACTGCGCGCGCGGAACGCAACGGCAAAGCCATAGATCATGATGGCGGCATAGAGCCCGAGCAGGATAAGCCCCCCCACTAGGCCGAATTCTTCGCCGAGCGTCGTGAAAATGAAGTCCGAGTGCTTTTCCGGCAGGAAATTGAGATGGCTCTGCGTGCCGAGCAAGAACCCCTTGCCCCAAAGGCCGCCGGAACCCAACGCAATCTTCGACTGCATGATCTGATACCCGGCACCGAGCGGATCGCGCTCGGGATTGAACAGCGTCAGAACGCGTTCGCGCTGGTATAAATGGAGCCGATCCCAGGCGAAAGGGATGGACCCCAATACAGCAAGGAAAACCAGGGCGAATTTCCACCACAACACACCCGCCGCAAAAAACAGCGCACCGGCGCCCATGATCAGGAGGACCGCGGTACCGAGATCGGGCTCCACAAGAACAAGACCGGCGGGCGCCATCACCATCAGGATCGGGACCACGAGCCAACGAAAACGCTGGACGTCCTCACCGGTTAGGCCATGAAAGTAACGCGCCAGCGCCAGAACGAGCGCGATCTTCATGACTTCCGAGGGTTGCAGGTTGAAGAAACCCAGGTCGAGCCAACGCTGCGCGCCCATCCCTACTTCGCCCATGATCTCGACGATCAAGAGCAGGACCAATCCAACGGCATAGAGCGGATAGGCCATCCGCAACCAGATCCGAATATCGACGAAAGCCACGAACAACATCAACGAGACGCCGACGGCGAAGCGCACGGCCTGACGCGACGCCCAGGGATCGATCTTGCCGCCCGCGACTGAATAAAGCATGGCAAGTCCGAAACCCGCCGTCAGGCCGATCAGAACAATTAGGAACCAATTCGTGTTTCTGACCTTCTGAAAGAAGGTCATTTCATGGCGGCGATCGTCTACGAGGGCCATAGCGTCACCCGCTCTCGTTGCGACGAAGGGTGTTACGATCCGCCACCGGCTTTCGAAGCGCCCGTTCGATTTGCTGGACCTTGATCATGATGTCGCGTGCCAATGGCGCGGCGGCGCGCGACCCCGATCCACCATGCTCGACCAAGACCGAGAGCGCGTAGCGGGGCGCATCGATCGGGGCGAAAGCCACAAACAATGCGTGGTCGCGCTCCTCCCAAGGCAGCTCTTCGTTGCGCAAGACGCGAACTTCGCGTTCGGCGCGGCTGATACGCCGCACCTGCGAGGTGCCGGTCTTGCCCGCCAAGGCGATCTCGCGGTCATTGATTCGGGCGCCGAACGCCGTACCGGTCGGCACGTTCGAAACCCGCCGCATACCTTCCGCGACGACCTCCAATCCAGCACGCCCGACGGGGAGCCGTTCCGGGTCGCCACTCGGGACGCCCGGGACCTCCGTGTCGTCCAGAATCAGGCGCGGCTTTACAGCAAGACCGCCATTGGCAATCCGCGCTGTCATCACCGCGAGTTGGATCGGTGTGGTCAGGACAAACCCCTGGCCGATACCGGCAACAAGGGTTTCGCCCTGCTGCCAAGATTCGCCTATCCGTGCCTTTTTCCAGGCCCGCGTCGGCATCAAGCCCTTTGCTTCGGCCGGAATCTCGATACCGGTCGCGCTCCCGAGGCCAAAATGCAGCGCCGTTTGCGCGATGCGATCGATCCCGACACGCTTGGCGATGTCGTAGAAATAGACATCGCAGGATTGTTCGATCGCCTCGACCAAGGACACGTTGCCGTGCCCCGTTCGCTTCCAACAATGGAACCGCTGGTTGCCCAGTTCGACATGACCCTCACAGAACACCCTTTGGTCCGGAGAAATGACGCCGGCATCGAGCGCTGCCATCGCGACGATCATCTTGAACGTCGAACCCGGCGGATATTGCCCGGCGATCGCCTTGTTAAGGAGGGGGTTGCGCGGATCGTTGGTCAGGTCGGCCCATGCTTGCTGGGTGAGTCCGATATTGAACCCCTGCGGATCGAACCCCGGAGTCGAGGCCAAAGCCAGAATGTCGCCCGAGTGGATATCCATGACGACTGCCGCAGCGCTTTCGTCGGCCAGCAATTCCATTGTGTAGGACTGCAACTCGGCGTCGAGCGAAAGACGCACCTCGCCGCCCGGCTGACCTTCGCGGCGGTTAAGTTCTCGGATGACCCGGCCATAGGCGTTGACTTCGACCCGGCTCACCCCGGCCTTGCCCCGCAAGAGGTCCTCTCGCGTTCGTTCGACCCCACTCTTGCCGACGCGAAACCCCGGCAACTCCAAAAGCGGGTCGCCGGTCAGATCCTTTTCGCTCACGGCGCCGACGTAGCCGATCACGTGTGCAAGTTTTTCGCCAAACGGATAAGCACGCGATTCGCCGATATCGGGCTGAATGCCGGAAAGATCAGGCGCAAAGACATTGACCCGGGCGAACTCTTCCCACGTGAGGTTTTCCGCCACGGTAACGGGAACGAAGGATCGGCGCCGGTTGACTTCACGAATCACTTTTGCGCGTTCGTATGAATCGATCGGGATGATCTCGGCCAGCGCGTCGAGCGTTTTTGCGACATCCTCGGTCTGTTCCGCGATGAGGACCACGCGGTAGTTTTGTTGATTGTTAGCCAATTCGACGCCGCGTCGATCGAGGACTCGGCCCCGCGGCGGCGACAGTAGACGCATGTTGATCCGATTCTCATCGGCGAGCAGCTTGTATTGCTCGGACTCGACGATTTGCAGATAGTACATCCGCGCAGCAAGTGCCGTCATCAGGAAGGCTTGCCCACCGCCGAGAATAAGCGCGCGGCGGCTGAACGTTCGCTGCGTGTCGCCGTCGCGCTTCATCAGATCCGTCCCACCATGCGGCGCACGATGCTCATGACCCAGCTTAGGCCTGGATAGAACGCCACCGCCAGCACACCTTGGATCAACAATGCGCCAGGATCGACGATGGCTCCGATATAGATCGACCCAATGATCCAATTCGCCAGGAACACAACCGGCACGACAAGAGCAAAGCCAAGCCATTCCACGACGAACATCTTGCCCAGGAAAAAGCGGCGCTGCGATGCCGTCACAACGAGCACCAGAAGGAAGACTGCCGCCCACATCCCTAACGGCCCACCGCTGAGCACGTCTTGAAGGAGGCCGAGAACGAACGCCAACGGGCCGGGCAATAGGTCAGGCCGGTAGATGCCCCAATGGAAGACCGCCATCAGCGCCAAGGGCGGCACCAATTGCGCGCTTCCGGGAAAGTTGTACGGCGCTAGGCTAAACAGAACCAAGATGAGCGCAAGAAGACCCGGCGTTCCGTTGCGCGCGACCTGCGTTAGCCGATCGCCAACGGTCTCGGACATGTCAGCGCTCACCATCGGCGGCACCACCCAATTTCGGCAGGTCGTACTGGACGACACGGACAAATTCCAGCCGGTGCCAATCGACCAGCGGCTGAACCCGCACCACCCCGTCACCGGTCGCCGCCACAACGCCGATCGGCAAACCCGGCGGCAACAAGCCACCGTGACCCGACGTCACGATGCGATCGCCCGGCTGGACCTGCGCTTGGTTGGGCAGGAAAATAAGCTGAGGCCACTCCGAGTTATCGCCAGCCAGAACGCCGCGCTGACCCGACCGTTCGTTGACCACCGGCACCCGCGAGTTCAGGTCGCTGAGGAGGAGCACCCGAGCGGCCCGCTCTCCGACCTCGGCAATGCGCCCGACCATGCCATTCGCATTGACGACCGCCTGCCCTTTGGCAACGCCGTCCTGGCGACCGGCGTTCAGCAAGACGGTGCGCACGAAGGGCCCGCCGGCGTCGGCAACGACCCGCGCGGCGATCACAAAGGAAGAGGTCTCTGTCTTGGCATCAAGCAGGTCGCGAAATGCCGCATTTTCGGCTTCGAGACGGCGTGCGACGGTCTGCCATTGCAACAATCGGTCGTTTTCTTCGGTTAGACGGGCCACCTCTGAACGAAGCTCCACGACCTCACGAAAATCCCGCACCAAAGCGTTAACGGCACTCACCGGGCGCGAGACCACATCCATGATGGGCGTAAAGGCGTCCACAATACCGAGTCGGGCACGCTCCACCGCAGCATTGTCGAACCGCCCCAGCAACATGAGTGCGAAAGCGGAACCGATCAGCAGAACGAAAGCAAAGCGCTGCAACAAGTTCCGCAATGGAACCGCTACCTTAAGGACGTTTCCTTGTGGCGTTCTCAACGCTCAAAACCCCCAAGACTATTCGACCGCACGCCTCCCCAACGCGCGATGAACGAACTAGTACTGCTGGTACAACACGCCTTTCAGCGATTTTAGTTCTTCTAACGCTCGGCCAGTGCCAAGCGCGACACAACTAAGCGGCTCGTCGGCAATTGAAACCGGCAACCCGGTCGCGTTGCGCAACACCATATCGAGGTTGCCGAGCAACGCGCCACCGCCGGTGAGTACGATACCTTTGTCGACAATGTCGGCAGCCAATTCCGGCGCCGTGTGTTCGAGCGCGACCTTCACGGCTTCGATAATGGCCCCAACAGGCTCCGCAAGGCTTTCCGCGATCTGCCGCTGGTTGATGATGAGTTCCTTCGGGACGCCGTTCATCAGATCACGGCCCTTGATCTGCATCGAATCGCCGTTGCCGTCTTCCGGCGGACAGGCCGTGCCGATCTGCTGCTTGATGCGCTCGGCGCTGGACTCGCCGACGAGAAGGTTATGGTTGCGACGGATGTAGGCGATGATTGCCTCGTCCATCTTGTCGCCGCCAACCCGGACCGAGCGCGCATAAACGATACCGCCCAGCGAAAGGACCGCGACCTCCGTCGTGCCGCCGCCGATGTCGACGACCATGGAGCCCGTGGGTTCGGTCACCGGGAGACCGGCACCGATCGCGGCCGCCATCGGTTCTTCGATCAAGTAAACACGGCGGGCGCCGGCACTTTCAGCCGATTCTTGAATCGCTCGACGTTCGACCGCGGTAGATCCCGAGGGCACCGCGATAATGACCTGCGGACTGGCAAAGCTGCGCCGGTTATGCACCTTGCTGATAAAGTGCTTGATCATCTCTTCGGCGATTTCGAAGTCGGCAATGACCCCGTCACGCAACGGCCGGATCGCCTCTATGTTGCCCGGCGTACGCCCCAGCATCATTTTGGCCTCATCACCGACCGCAAGAACTTGTTTCTTGCCGCGCTGATTGATGATCGCCACGACCGAGGGTTCGTTCAGGACAATGCCCCGCCCTTTGACGTAGACCAAGGTATTGGCCGTCCCAAGATCGATGGCCATATCGGCCGACATTATCCCGAACAAATTAGAAAACATGTGCCAAGCCTCGTTCCCCGGCGGTCAATGAAAAAACTGCGGCCATGTCAGGCTGACATCGCTGCAGGGGCGGTTTTTTCGCGCTTCACCAAAAACTTGTTGAGCGCATTCACGTAGGCCCGCGCACTCGCCACCAACGTATCGGTGTCGGCGCCCTGCCCGTTTACGGTCTTGCCGTCTTCTTCAAGCCGAACAGTCACTTCGGCTTGGGCATCGGTCCCCTCGGTGACGGCATGCACCTGATAGAGCTGCAGCCTCGCCCCGTGGGGGAACAGCGCCTTGATCGCGTTGAAAGTTGCATCCACCGGACCGTCGCCCGATGCATGCGTGGCTTTTTCTTCGCCATCGATCTCGAGTTCCAGGTCGGCGGTTTGCGGACCTTTCGAGCCGGCAACGACCTGAAGGGACACGAAGCGAATACGATCGTTGACCCGGACCTCATCGTCGACCAAAGCGACGATGTCTTCGTCGTAGACCTCTTTCTTTTTATCGGCGAGATCCTTGAAACGAACAAAGACATCCTGCACGGCATTGTCGCCCAGGTCGAAGCCCAATTCGTTCAGCTTTTTGCGGAACGCGTGGCGCCCGGAATGCTTGCCCAACACCAAGCTGGACTGCGTCAGACCGACCGACTCCGGCGTCATGATTTCGTAGGTTTCGGCGTTCTTGAGCATGCCGTCTTGATGGATGCCCGATTCGTGGGCGAAGGCATTCGCGCCGACGATGGCCTTGTTGGGCTGCACGGCGAATCCGGTGATCGTCGAAACAAGGCGCGAGGCCTTGGTGATGTTCTCGGTCCGGACGCCGGTGTCATAGGGCATGACATCGCTCCGTGTCCGCAACGCCATGACGATTTCTTCGAGGGCCGCATTGCCGGCGCGTTCGCCCAAACCGTTGATCGTGCATTCGACCTGCCGAGCACCGGCGGCCACGCCGGCCAACGAGTTCGCGACGGCCAAGCCTAGATCGTTGTGGCAGTGGACCGAGATCCGGGCCTTGTCGATGTTGGGCACGCGGTTGCGAATTTCCTCGATGAGCGAGGTGTATTCCGACGGGATGGTGTAGCCGACGGTATCGGGAATATTGATCGTCGAGGCCCCGGCAGCGATCGCGGTTTCGATGACGCGGCAGAGAAAGTCACGTTCCGACCGGGTGCCGTCTTCGCATGACCACTCGACATCCTCGACATGGCCGCGCGCGCGGGTGACCGAGTCTTGCACCGCTTGGTGCACATCTTCGGGCGACATTTGCAGTTTGAACTTCATGTGCAACGGGCTGGTCGCGATGAAGGTGTGAATGCGTTTGCGCTCGGCCGGACGCAGCGCCTCGGCGGCACGGTCGATATCTTTGATTCCGGCCCGCGCGAGACCACAGACCGTCGACTCCTTGATGACTTTGGCAACTTCGTTGACGGCTTCGAAGTCGCCGTTCGAGGCAATCGGAAAACCGGCCTCGATGACGTCGATGCCCATCGCCTCGAGCGCTTCGGCGATACGCAACTTTTCTTCGAGGTTCATGGACGCGCCGGGCGATTGTTCGCCGTCTCGCAACGTGGTGTCGAAGATGATTACTCGGTCGGATTCGGGAATTGTGTTCATGGTCTCGGTCCTTCGGAAACTGGGATTAGCGGACTAGTTCAACACCCCTGAACGAGCCCATATCCACATACGTTCCCGCTCAGGGGCGCGTAAGTCGAAGGAC
>Ga0181579_10004419_pt1 | contig 10965 bp, 11 predicted proteins | sample 071ome_24_FD_132996 | JGI IMG/M metagenome (GOLD analysis project Ga0181579, IMG submission 132996) | Coastal salt marsh microbial communities from the Groves Creek Marsh, Skidaway Island, Georgia - 071402CT metaG (megahit assembly) | ecosystem: Environmental > Aquatic > Marine > Intertidal... | reverse complement strand
CTCAAAGCTCCAGCCCTGCTCAGCCATCAGCCAATGCACAACAGACAGGCTGACCATATCCTGCAATCCTTTCAGATGCCGGAAAATCAGCGTCCGGTGCGCCCAGGGGCACGCCATCGACACATAGAGATGATAGCGGCCCGGCTCCGCCTTGAAGCCGCCGGTTCCAGAGGGGCCGGGGCTGCCATCGGCTGTAATCCAGCTGCGAAAGATGCTGTCCTGGCGTTTGAAATGGCCTTTGGTAATCCGGGTATCATACCATTTATCGGCCCATTTTCCTTCGATCAGCAAACCCATTTGCCTTATCCTTATCTGCATCTGTTTATTCGATTTTACCACAACACACTGTTGCCGGAATATTTCCTGCTGTTTTTACGACAAAAAACCTGTCATGAACCGACATCCGGCAAATTATTTGAAAAAAGTCATTGTCGTATTGCCCGGTATCTGACCAGGGGTGGCCAGCTGCAAGCAGCGAAGCGAAAAAAGGGCGATATCAGATGCGGATAACAGGCCGGGCCTGTTTGCTAGCCATGTGCGCGGAACAGCATGGTGAACCCGTCCGGCATTTCTTCTTCTGCCGCGTCTGCCTGCTGGTCTGCGGGTTCCGCCGCTAAAGCTGGCGTGCCAGCCGGGGGAATGTCCGCCAGAGGAATATCGGCCGGGGGAATGTCAGAAGGGAGAATATCCGGCCCGGTTGCATCTGCCAGCCCCAGCCCATCCGTCATTGCTTCATCAAATACGCCATTGAAAGCCTCCAGCAGCTCGCTCTGGACTGGCGCAGAATCCAGCCATTCATGGCGGGTTTTCCGGCGATGGCAGCGCAAAGCCTCAGACAGGTCAGGCAGCGGGCCAGAAGCTGGTTCCGCCTCTGCCAGCGCCCGGCCAGCGAACAGGGCAAACCAGCCCCGGTTGCCACGCTGGCTGCGGGATTTATCATCAGTGGGCCGGGAAATTGCGGGCTGGGAAATTGCAGGCTGAGGGGCAGCAGCCCCTTTATCATCTGCCGGGTGATGGCGGCGTCCGGTCAGTTTTTGCAACAGGCCCATGGGCCCTCCTGACAAAAGCGTGGGAGACGGGCGCGCTCTCTGTGGATAAGTCCCGTGCCTCCAGGCGGGTCTGTGGATAAAACCCTCTGTTTAGGTTGAATCAGATTAGCTGAATCCTGTCAACAAAATTGCATTTTATAGTTAAATTTTCCTGAATGTTCTACGATTGGGTCAGAGTTAGCCCTATTTCCATGGAAATTTGCGGCTGTTGCCCGGTTATTTCTGGGGGTTATTTCTGCCGGGTCAGCTCTTAAAAAGCTGGCTGGCGGCGCGTAGCCGGGCGGCATTATCCGCAGCCAGAGAGCCATCCGGCATATACAGGGAGTTTTCAAACCCGACCCGAATCTTGCCGCCTTTTTGCACAGCTGCTTCCAGACAGGCCTGTTCCTCGCGGGCAAAGGCACAGACTGCCCAATCCGGCCTCAGCCCGCCAGCCTGTGCAGCCTCCAGAAAAGCGGGCAGCAATTCCGGCTGGCTGCGGCGGCCCGAATAATGCCCCAGCACAAACAGACACCAGATATCATCCCCGGCCAGCCCGGCCATCTGAAGCAGGCGGGCGAGCAGCTGAACATCCTCAGGCCGGTAGCAAATATGCTGCAGACGGGCAGGCGTTTCAGCCAGCTCTTGATAGAAACGGATAGTTTCCCGATCCGGCTGATAATCCGGGATCATCTCAGCAACGCCGATAGATACGCCGGGCGGCTGCACCGCGCGCACAACCGCGCGCATATCCTGGGCTGCATAGATGCCAATCGTTTCCGTGGTTATCTGCAAATGCATCTCCGGCACCGCAAGGGCCAGTTCTGCCAGCGCCTCACGATACAGCCCGGCATCCAGAATATGGGCCTGATTTTCATCACGAATGTGAAAATGCAGGGCCTGTGCTCCGGCCTCAAAACAGGCTTTGGCACAGGCGACAGTCTCGGCGACGGTGACCGGCAGGGCAGGATGATCCGCCTTGGTCTTGCGTGCCCCGTTCGGGGCGGCCATGATCCGCGGCAGCGCATCTGGCCGTCTGCCAGCCTGGTAAAAATCGGTCATCTTGCCAAAACTCCCTTTCTGCAGGTGGTTTTTGAGATAAAAAGCCCTGCTGCGTGCCAGCTATCTGATTGACTAACCTAGCCGGGCCACCTTAGCTGGGACATCCCACCCGGGCCACCTTAGCTGGGCCATCCTAGCCGGGCAGGCGCGCTTCTGGCAAGTTCTGGGCGGGCTGTCACCGGCCCTTGTTTTTTACTGCTGGCCAGATTATCCAGTTCAGGTCAGCAAAGGGCCAGAGCCCGGGGAGAGAGGATGCACGCGGCAAAAAGCCATCTGGGAAGAAACCGGGCCGCAGCCCTGCTTTTGGCGGTGCTGATGGCGGGTTTTGCCTGGCCGCTGCTGGCGGCAGAGCGGGTATTGATACAATCAACGACCTCTACCCGCAACAGCGGTCTTTATGACTATTTGGCCCCGCTTTTGCTGGCTGAGCTGGATTTGGCCATTGATGTGGTTGCGGTGGGCACTGGGGCCGCCTTGCGAAACGCGGCCAATTGTGACGGGGATTTGCTTTTGGTGCACGCGCCCGGACGGGAAGCTGATTTTGTTGATAGCGGCTTCGGCATAGAGCGCTTTGATCTGATGTATAATGATTTTGTTATTGTCGGTCCAAAGCAGGATCCAGCCCAGATTGCAGGTCTGTCCGACCCGGCTCTTGCCTTGCAGAGGATAGCAGCAGCGGGCGGCCCGTTCCTCTCGCGCGGGGATGATTCCGGCACCCATATAAAAGAGCTGGCCTTGTGGCACTCTGCCGGTATTGATCCCCGGCCCGCCTCTGGCCGTTGGTATCTGGAAACAGGCAGCGGCATGGGCCCAACGCTGAATGTCGCAGCTGGCAAGGATGGCTATTTGCTGGTGGACCGGGCCAGCTGGATCAGCTTTGCCAATAAACAGAATTTGGTGCTGCTCACCCAGCAACATCCAGATTTGTTCAATCAATATGGGGTGATTCTGGTCAATCCAGAAAAATGTAAATCCAGCAATTACAAAGCTGCCCGGAAATTGCAGGATTGGCTCTTGTCAGAGGCAGGCCAACAAGCAATAGCAGCCTATCGCAAGCTCAATACGCAGTTGTTTTTTCCGAACGCCGCACGCTAGGATAGCCAGAAGCAGAGGAGTAAAAGAAGATGACCCGGATGACACAGACCAGCTGGACAGCTGCCAGCGATATGGATGCAGCCTTTGAAATCCGATCTTTCGTGCCGGATACGGATCGCATCACCGAAGGGTGGGCCCCGCAGGCAGAGCAGTTTCGCAAAAGCTGGCCGCACAGCAAGCTGGGCCTGTCTTACGGCGATGATCCGCGCCAGAAGATTGACCTGTTCCTGCCCGATGGGGAGCCGCAAGGGTTGATGGTTTTTACCCATGGCGGCTATTGGGTGGCTTTTGACAATAGCTGGTGGTCGCATCTGGCCGCAGGGATGCTGGCGCATGGCTGGGCGGTGGCCCTGTCCAATTACCGGCTGGCGATACAGGTTTCGATGGAAGAGCTGGCAGGGGATGTCGCGGCGGCGATTGCGCTGGCTGGCCAGCAGGTGGCTGGGCCGATTGTGCTGACCGGTCATTCAGCAGGCGGCCATTTGACCGCGCTGATGGCCAGCTCAGACAGGCTGGCTGCTCCGCTGCGGGACAGGCTGGCGCGGGTGATGCCTATCAGCGGGCTGTTTGACTTGCGCCCGCTCTTGCAGACGGCGCGCAATAATGATCTGAAAATGACGCCAGCCAGTGCTGCCGCGCTCAGCCCGCTATTGCTGACCCCGCAGGCTGATTTTGATCTGCTCTGTGTGGTGGGCGCTGATGAAAGGCCGGAATTCCTGCGCCAGAATACCATGCTGGCCCCGGTCTGGGCCGGGCTGGGGATAGATGGCCACGCGGTGGAGCTGGCCGGACTGCATCATTTTGATGTGATTGACGGGCTGGCCGATCCGGACAGCCTGATGTGCCGGTTTCTGGCTGGACATTAAGCGGTAGTGGCACGCTCAACAGTTTTTCTCTATCTGGTGATCCTGGTTGTCTGGTCGACCAGCTGGCTGCCGCTGTCCTGGCAGGTGGAGGCAGTGGCCCCGGAGATAGCTGTTTTCTGGCGGTTTGTGCTGGCGGCCCCGCTTATGTGGCTTATTGCCTGGCAGCGCAAGGCACCGTTGCGGGTTGCTATGGGTCAGCAAATCTGGTTTGCCGCGCTGGGATTGTGCCTGTTCAGTGCCAATTTCACCCTGTTCTATTATGGCTCGCTGGGCGTTGCTTCTGGCTTGCTGGCGGTGGTTTTTTCCACCGCCTCGCTGATTAATCTGGGGCTGGATGCGCTGCGCACCCGCACCGCACCGCGCCCCTTGCTGGTTCTGGCAGCGCTGGTCGGCGCGCTGGGGGTCGGTGTGCTTTACTGGCCGGAAATCCAGCTGGGGCAGGCAGCTATGCTCAGCCTTTTGGCCTGTCTGCTTGGCACATTGTTTTTCTGTTCCGGTAATATGGTTTCGGCAGAGTTGCAACGGCGCTCGGTATCGGTGCTGACAGCGAATTGCTGGGGGATGCTGTGGGGGGTGGTCTGGCTGGGCCTGTTTGGCCTGTTTCAGGGACAGGATTTCACCCCGCCGACCAGCCTCGCTTGGCTGGCCGGTCTGGTCTGGCTGGCAGTTTTTGCCTCAGTTGTAGCGTTTTCCACCTATCTGACACTGGTTGGCCGTATCGGGCCCGGGCGGGCCGGCTATGCAACCGTGGTATTTCCGGTTTTTGCGCTGTTCCTTTCTGCCCTTTTTGAAGGTTATGACTGGTCATGGCTGACCGTGATGGGGGTGGGTTTGGTGGCGGCTGGCAATATCGTGATGCTGCGCAGCACCAGACAGCCATCCACGCGCTGAGGCTTGTCTTGCGCCCGGCCAATGGCTATGCTGCGTCGGCCATTTCGGCAAAATAATAAGGATATAGGTGGAAGAGAATGACCGAAAGGCTGGAAATAGTCTGTTTTGGCAATGCAATCATGGATGTGATGGCCCCGGTGGAAGAGGGGTTTTTGGCCAACCATACTATTCAAAAGGGGGGGATGAACCTGATTGATGAGGCGCGCGCCCTGATGCTGACCGAGGCGCTGGACAGCCCGCAAATGATCGCCGGGGGGTCTGCTGCAAACAGCGCGGTGGGGCTGGCCTGTCTTGGCAGTCGGGCCGGCTTTGTTGGACAGGTGCGCGATGATCAGCTGGGTCAGTCGCTGGTTCGCGATCTGGCTGCTAATCAGGTGCATTTTTGCGGCCAGATAGCTGAACAAGGCCCGGCGACAGCCCGCTCTATCATTCTGGTAACCCCGGATGCGGCGCGGTCCATGAACACCTATCTGGGCAGCTCTGTGCTGATGGGGCCGCAGCATATCAAGGCTGATCTGGCTGCTGATATTTTCTATTTGGAAGGGTATTTGTTTGATGCCCCGCAAGGCCCGGCCCTGTTTGAGGCAGCGGCCCGTCAGGCCCGCCATTGTGGTGCACAGCTGGCCCTGTCCCTGTCAGACAGCTGGTGCGTGGAACGCCATCACGCCGCCCTGTCCCGCTTTATTGAGCAAAGTGTTGATATCCTGTTTTGCAATGAGCAGGAATTTATCGCGCTGGCTGGTAGCCTGTCTGAGGCAGAGATAGCCGCCTGGCAAGAGCGCACGGCAGAGCTGATCATCACGCATGGGGCAGCTGGCGCGCATCTTTATGCGGCGGGCGAGACGGCCTTTGCCGAAGCCCGGCCCACCGGCCGGGTTATAGACAGCACCGGGGCAGGTGATCTGTTCGCCACCGGTTATCTGTATGGCAAGCTGCGCGGGGCCGCTCTGGCTGAGCGGGGGCGGCTGGCGGCCTGCTGTGCGGGTGAGATTATCTGCCATATCGGGGCCAGACCACAAATGGATTTGCTCCAGCTGATTGAAGGCTGAATTGAATCCGGGCAGAAAAATCATTAAAAACAATAACTAAAACTGCCTCACGCGATTGTGATTTGGCAAAAATGCACTCGGCGTTATTATGTAATTAAATCTAATTTAGACTTTCTCAAGAAGTTAGATTTTCTTCAGAACCCGGAACAGGGCAGGCAAAAACGCCTGTCCTTTTTTTTAGTCCTGTTTTTTTAGCCCGAATCTTTGACCCAGATTTTTGACCCGGATTTTGCAGTCCGGATTTTGCAGTCCGGATTTTGCAGTCTGGCTGATCAGATTTTGGTATCCACAATTACCGCGATACCCTGGCCGCCGCCGATGCACATGGTGGCCAGCCCATAGCGCCCGCCGATCCGGTGCAGCTCATGCACCAGCTTGGTCAGGATAATCGCCCCGGTTGCGCCGACTGGATGGCCCAGCGCAATCGCCCCGCCATTTGGATTGACAATATCCGCAGGCAGCCCCAGCTGTTTGGAGACGGCACAGGCTTGCGCGGCAAAGGCTTCATTGCTCTCTACCACCGCCAGATCAGAAATGCTGAGGCCAGCCCGTTCCAGGGCCACTTTACTGGCCGGCACCGGGCCCATCCCCATAATACGGGCAGGCACGCCGCCAAACCCATAGGCTATGATGCGGGCCAGCGGAGTCTGGCCAGATGTTTCTGCCAGCGCGGCATTTGCCAGCACCAGCGAGGCGGTGCCATCATTGATGCCTGAGGAATTGCCAGCTGTGACCAGCCCGTCTTTTTGAAAGGCCGGGCGCAGCCCTGCCAGATCCTCTGCCTTGGTATCCGGGCGGATGAATTCATCCGCTTCAAAAGCAACGCTCTGGCGTTTGACGCGCAGCTCTACCGGCTCAATCTGCCCGCTGAACCAGCCATTTTGCGAGGCTTTGGCCGCGCGCGCCTGTGATTCAGCGGCAAATTCATCCATCTCGGCACGCGAGATTTCAAAATCAGCAGCGACATTTTCTGCCGTGATGCCCATATGGCCCAGCCCGAACGGGTCGCTCAGCGCGCCAAGCAGCATATCGGTCACCTCCGCATGGCCAAGACGCGCCCCCCAGCGCAGGCCCGCGGTGAGATAGCCTGCCCGGCTCATCACCTCTACCCCGCCAGCCAGCACTGCCTCAGCATCTCCCAGCTGGATCAGCTGTGCCGCGCTGACCACCGCCTGCAAGCCAGAGCCGCAGAGCCGGTTAACCAGAAAAGCCGGCGCACTTTCCGGCAGCCCGGCCCCGACTGAGATCACCCGCGGCGAATACATATCGCGGGTTTCGGTATGAATGACATGGCCATAGACCGCATGGCCTATCTTCTCAGCTGCCAGACTGGATGCCGCAATCGCTGATTTGGCCACCGGAATCGCCAGATCAATCGGCGGTGTATCTTTCAGGCTGCCACCAAAACTGCCAATCGCAGAACGGCGGGCAGACAGGATAAACACATCAGACATCAGGCATCTCCCTTTTTCCGGCTGGGGTAATTACCCGGCAAGCCTAACAAAATTACACCGGCTTGTCAGGCCAGACGGCCAGAGCTGGGCGGCTGAATATGGTTTCCCGCCCGGGTTCCGGGTGGCGCGGTATCATCAAGGCCAGTAGCAGCGAGACAAAGGCCATCACCGCGGCCAGCACAAAGACTGAGGCTTGTGAGACTATCCACAGATAGCCCAGCCCGGCTGGCAGGAACACAGCAGCTATGTGATTGATGGTAAAGGCGACTGCTGAGGTCGGGGCAATGTCAGCCGGATCGGCAATCTTCTGGAAATAGGTTTTCTGGGCAAAAGCCATGGCAAAAAACAGATGATCCAGCACATAGAGCGCAGCAGCCAGCATCGCCCCCCAGCCAAACCAATAGACACCGCCATAGGCCGCGAATACGCCGATAAGCCCGATATATTCAATGCTCAGCGACCATTTCTCGCCAATACGGCCAACCAGCCAACCCATCATCGGGGCAAAGATAATATTGGCAACATAATTGATGAGAAACAGAAAAGTCAGCTCATGCACGGCAAAGCCAAATTTTTCCACCATCATAAAGGCTGCAAAGACAACGAAAATCTGCCGCCGCGCCCCGGCCATGAATTGCAGCGCGTAATACAGCCAATAACGTCGCCGCAGGATAATTTTCTTGTGCTGGACTGTATGGGTTTCAAATTGCGGAAAACAAAACCAGCAGAACAGCGCTATCGCCACCGTCAGCCCGCCTCCCGCCATATAAACTGCATGATAGCCAGCCCCGCCCCATTTGAAGACCACGGCAATCAACAGATAGGCGACCAAAGCTGCTGCTGATCCCGCCGCCACCAGCCAGCCCAGAATCTGCGGCGCGCGTTTCTTCTCCAGCCATTGCAGCTGCAAGGATTGGTTCACCGTCTCATAATAGTGAAAGCCGAGTGAGCCGATAAAAGTGGTCAGCATAAGACCGGCAAAATGCGGGAACAGGGCGGTCACCGCAACCGCTCCGCCCAGCCCGACCAGCGAGATCATGGCAAGGCGCTGCTCACGCACAAAAATCAGCACAAAAATCACCCCGACCGACAAAAAGCCCGGAATTTCCCGGACCGATTGCAGCCAGCCTATTTCCACGCCGGTAAAATTGGCGCGCTCTATCACAAAATTATTCAGCAAGGCAGACCAGGTGGAAAAAGCCAGCGGCATCGCCAGCGCCATCAAGAACAGCAAGCCAATTGGCCCGCGCCACCCGGTGCGAATTTCATTCATGGCAAGCGCAAGAGCAGTCATGTTTTCCCCAATTCAAAAGCCGGGCCAGATGCCGAAAAGGCAGTGGCCAGGTCAAAAAGCCAGAGCCTGCTCACACGCATTCAGCCAGACTATACAGCCGCCGGGCGTGGTTCTGGTCCGGCCAGATGCTTGAATATGTCCTGATCATCATCATAGGCCCAAATGGCCCCCTCATCGAGGTCAAACCACCAGCCATGCAGGCGCAGCCTTTGTGCAGCCAGCCGCTCAGCAATCCAGGGAAAGCCGCGCAAATTTTGCAGCGAGTGGCGCAGCGCGGCCTGTTCGGCACGGCGGGCCAGACTGTCCTTGTCCGGGTTTTCCATCTCGCCAGCCACCGCCGCGCGGGCGGTTGTTATCCAGGGTTTCAAAAAGTCCCGGTCAGCCAAATCATTACCGGCCAAATCTGCACAGAGCCCGCCAATGCCGCCGCATTGGGCATGACCCATAACCATGATCTCCGGCACTTTCAGATCGCGCACCGCATATTCAATGGCTGCGCTGACCGCGGGCAGGGGGGCGTGCGGATCATAGGGCGGGACCAGATTGGCAACCACCCGCACCATAAACAGATCCCCCGGCTCCACCCCGAACAGCAGCGCCGGATCAACGCGTGAGTCAGAACAGGCAATCACCAGCATTTGCGGTTCCTGACCCTGACGGGCCAACCGCGCCATCAGATCTGTATCGGCCCCGAAATAGCTTTTCTGAAATGCCTCAAAACCAGAGAGGAGAGAAGGGATAATCGACATGGCGAAAAGATAGCCGAAAGCCTGTCTTTTATTCAAGAAAAATTACCGAAAAATTATCTCATACAAGGACAGAAAAACGAGCCTGGCCTCTTTTTTTCCGCTTGCTGTCAAACTAAGTTAATCAGAGTCAACTGCCTGTCCAGACGCTTCTTTTCCAGAGGATTTTATCATGCCGGCCATCCCTTATGCGATTACCACCGACACAGCAGACAAATTCGAATTCAGCTTTCCGCTGCATCCGTCCACCTCTTCAGCCTTGCGGGTGCATCAGCTGCTGGAAATGCTGATCGACCAGCTCAGCCGGGATGTGCGGGAAATTGAAACCGCAAATGGGGATGTGCTGCAAGCGCTGGCCATGGCTATCGCGGTGCGTAGCCGGATGATTGGCGCGGCCCCTGATGTGACGGCCAAGCTGGCCAGCGATCTGGTTGCCACGGCTCTGAAAGCAGCTGCTGAGGCAGATAGCTGGCAGCCTCCTGTCGGGCACGCCTAGCCGGTTATTCCAAGGCTGGCCAATCAAAACCGGTGTCATCCAGCAGCGGCAAGGGGCGCACCCAAACCACCGCATCCATCGCCAGCGCACCATAAAGATGCGGGAACAGAGCGCCGCCGCGCGACGGCTCCCAGACCAGCTCCAGCCGATCTGTTGCCACACAAACCAGCACCAGCCCGGACTGTCCGGCAAAATGTTTTGCCGCTGTTTCCTTTACCTGCCCGGTTGTGGAGAAATGGATATAGCCATCTTGCAAATCAATTTCTGCACCCGTGAATTGGCCTCTATGTTCGGCCTCAGCCCACAGCTCTGCTGAACAGATTTTATAGATAAAGCGGTCAGCGGCAATCATTGGGGCTAAAATCCTGTTATTTGCCTGATATTGTCGGGGCCTCACTTGACATAGCCCAGATCACTTCCCAAATCCAGAGGCGCGCTGAAAGACCCCAGAGGCGCGTTGCAAGACAGGCTGGCGTTCAGCCTTGCCAATCAAGGAGCATTGAAAAGACGATGAGTGCGAAAACCCATGCTTTTGAGGCGGATACCGGAAAAATTCTGGATATTGTCATTCATTCGCTTTATTCCAACCGGGAAATTTTCCTGCGTGAGCTGATTTCCAACGCCTCTGATGCGCTGGATAAGCGCCGCTATCTGGCCGCCACAGACCAGAGTCTGCAAGGCGAGGATGCAGCAGAAATCCGGCTCACCGCAGATGCCAAAACCCGCACCCTGACGGTTTCGGACAGCGGTATCGGGATGGATGAGGCAGATATGATCGCCGCGCTCGGCACGATTGCCAAATCCGGCACGGCCAGCTTTCTCGAACAGATGGCAGCAGCCGATGCCAGTAAAGATGAAAAGGCTCAAATCTCGCTGATCGGCCAATTCGGCGTTGGTTTTTATGCTGCCTTTATGGTGGCTGAAAAGGTAGAGGTTATCTCGCTGAAAGCAGGCAGCCAGACCGCTTGCCGCTGGGAATCAGAT
>Ga0181579_10004417_pt1 | contig 10967 bp, 10 predicted proteins | sample 071ome_24_FD_132996 | JGI IMG/M metagenome (GOLD analysis project Ga0181579, IMG submission 132996) | Coastal salt marsh microbial communities from the Groves Creek Marsh, Skidaway Island, Georgia - 071402CT metaG (megahit assembly) | ecosystem: Environmental > Aquatic > Marine > Intertidal... | reverse complement strand
CGGTCCCTTCCAACTGCATCCGGATGAAATTGAATGCGGAGACTGGTTTTCCCGTGATCACATCCAGGAGTGGCTACAACAAAAACCAGAGGAATTCGCAAGCGCCTTCCGATTGCTTTGGATAGCATTTCTGAAATGGGAAGCCCATTCCCCGAACCCAGCTTAAGATGGAAAAGCTCGCCCTAGGAATCGATCTGGGTGGCACCAGGGTCAAACACGTCCTTGTCTCGCTGTCCGGACAAACCATCGACCAGGGAACCCACGATTTTAAACAACATGAAGCGATGGATTGGAAGAACTCCATTCAATCCATGGTCAGGAACCTTCAACACCGCCATCAGCACAACACCATTTCCATCGGCCTATCTGCTCCAGGACTCGTCGCACTCGATGGTCAGTCCATCCGACACATGCCGGGCAGATTGCAGGGACTTGAAGGATTGGTCTGGAGCGAGGCACTGAATCATTCGGAACCCATCCCCATCCTGAACGACGCCCACGCAGCTCTACTAGGGGAAGTCTGGAAAGGCGTGGCCGAAGGCATGAAAAATGTCGTGATGCTCACCCTGGGCACCGGCGTTGGAGGTGCCGCGATGGTGGATGGACATTTACTCAAGGGCCACATCGGAAGGGCAGGACATTTGGGCCACATCAGTCAGGACTTGGATGGACCACCCGATATCTGTCGCACGCCGGGTAGTCTCGAGTGGAACATTGGAAACTGCTCCATCAAAGAACGCACCGGTGGTCGCTTTATATCCACCCACGAACTCGTGCAGGCAAGCATTGCAGGAGATTTTTTTGCAAAAGAAATCTGGGAACAATCCGTTCGATACCTGGCAGCGGGCCTGACATCTTTCATTAACATCTTCGATCCCGAAGCCATTGTCATCGGAGGAGGCATCGCCGAATCCGGGAATGCATTGTTTGAACCGTTACAAGCGGCATTGAATGAAATGGAATGGCTCGTTCAAGACCATCGAGTCAACATCCTGAAAGCTTCTCTCGGCGAATATGCCGGGGCGTATGGCGCTGCATTTCATTCCTTGGGATAAAACTAGCAGGCCAAAAAGTGGATATCAAATGTCGCAAGTAGGTAAGCTGCGTCTTACTTCCACTTCAAACCTCGTGGCGTTCATAAAGCCAAAACGTGCACAAAGGAATCACCACAGTCATTCGGCTAACAATAGTCTCCCCACGTTCCATCTCTCTTGCTTAGAATGGGTTTTAAGAGAGAAGTTTGGGTGTGAGGTGGAACTCACCCCTCCTTTGTCTGAAAAGTGAACTGCCCCTCTTTCACAAAACAGCTCTGGAAAAAAAATTCGCAATGCTTTCGTTTTGATGTAGATTATGGAGTCTGTTTGTGATGAAAAATTTGTTCTACAGAGTGTTTGAATTGTTTGGAAGGATGTTCAGCCGTGAAGAAGATCAGCTGTCGCGATCCAAACTCGTCGGCATGTACCTCAACAGAACCAATCACAACAACTCCCTCTCGGTGGAAATGCAACGCACCCGTCAGCGACGCAACGGAAAATTCTCCTCCAAACGGGAACGGCATTGATTCCAGCCGGAAACGAGTTTAACCGATCAGAATCCCCCGAAAGGTGGGCCTTCGGTTTGAGACGAATCGATAAACTTTTCACCTGAGCTGGCATCTGCCCCTGTGATTTGATCTGTAGCAAATTGTTGTCGCAATTCCAGGGCCAGTCTCCGCACTTCCAACATCTCGGATCCACAGTATCAGTTAGCGGTTAGCGGTTAGCTAAGCCCTAAAAGCTAATAGCTAAAACCTAACCGCTTACCTCACCGTCTTCAGCTTGGGCTTTGGATCCACTTCCAGTTGAAAATTGCGATAACGCACTTCCATTGGACCGCCTGAGTGGACCTGGAAGGCAATAATCCCCTGTAGCGCTCCATCGGGATCTTTTAAATCCACGCATTTGTTTCCATTGATGGCTGTCTGGATGTGATGATCGACGGCCAGGATTTCATATTGGTTCCACTCGCCTTTTCGCACGTGTTGATCACCGGGTTTATCCCAAAGAAGTGCGCGTCCCAATTCTTCGTAGAGTTTCCCCCACCAACCTTGACCTGCGTCGGCCTGGTATCCTTTGACTTCCCCGTGATCGGCTCGCTGACTGCGAAACTGAATGCCACTGTTTTCGCTGTTAGGCGTCAATTTCACTTCAAAAACCAACCGAAAATCTTTGAGGATCATTTCGCTTTTCAGGAATTCGTTGTGCTTCAAACCGGTCTCGGTCGCTCCGATAATCTCACCCTTTTCAACGCGCCAGAGGGATTCATCACCATCCCAACCGGTCAAATCGGTTCCATTGAAAAACAGATCCACATTGTCGGCGCTGGCCAACAAAGGAGCCTGTGCCGGTTGACGCAGGTAATAAAGCAGGTCGCGGATTTCCTGATCTTCAAAAGGAGCCAGGAGTCCCTCCGGCATCATGGACAGTTCACTTTGGAAATTGGACTCGATGCTGTCTTGAGGAATCAGGACGGTCTCTGTTGCCGTGATCATCTTCAGGGCATTACCGGTGCGTTCCTTGATGATACCAGTGATCACACGACCGTCCTTGGTTTCAATTTCAGAAGTGCGATAATCGTTGGGAATGACCGCATTCGGATCGACGATGTTCTGCAGCACATAATCCAGATTGGCACGATCAGAACCCGTGATGTCCGGACCAACTTTTCCCCCCACTTCAAACAAGGTGTGGCACTGCTGGCAGGCACGCGCAAACACCGCACGTCCACGCGTGGCATCCCCCGGAGTGGATCCGCCGGCGTAATAGATACGCTTGAAACGATCGATCTCGGCCTTCTTGTCAGCGGTGCTCTCACGGAACGATCCCCAGACCACCTCGAGTTTGGCATTGATGGCTTCGTTCTTCAGGTTGCGCAATTCCCGGACCAGCGCGGCTGAAAGATCACGCTTTGGCACTTGCTCTTTTTCCACCGCTTCCAGAAATGGGCCGGCGTATTCGGGACGGGATGCCATCACGCTCAAGGCTCGTTGTTTCTCCGTTCCGGACAAGGAATCATAAACTTCCAGCAAGGCCCCGGGTGTTTCCGGCTGCTGATAGCGGGCCAGAAAACGGATGGCCTCTGAACGCACTGCCTGATCTTTGAGCAAACCCAGCAAGGTCTTCGGTAATTGATCATCCCCGGCCTGCACCAGCGCATTCAAGGCATTCAGACGTTCTCCCGAGGGACTTTGAGTGTCCACCAGAATCGCACGCAGGGCATTGAGAGCGTTCTGACTCCCGAATGTCAAAGAAAGGGACCGCACCAGGGACCGCACTTCGGCATTGTTGCTTTTACCCAACTTTGTTTCCACTCCGCTCCACCCTTCCGGCATCGCCACTTTGGCTCGCCCTTGCATGGCCTGACTCAAACCACGCAACACGTCCAGTTGAAAGCCCACATCCTGACTTTGATTCAACACCGCCACAATCGGAGTCAATGAGTCTGGTTGAGCTGCCTTGACGGAAGATCCGGTGGAACCAAAGAGGCACACCGCCGCCACACAAGCGCTCAAGATTTTCTGAGTTAATTTCATTTCCATGATAGGTAAATAATTTGAGAGTGAATCATTATCGATTTGCGACCAATGCTCCGGTTGCCATCCGGCGAGTGATATATTGTCGCAACAAAGGTATTCTGGAGGCCTGCAACAGGGCCACCCCCTGATCCACATCCGCCCCGACAACCGGCTCCATGGCGTACCAGTACATGAGCGGCAAGTTGTGATCATCGGCATCGGAAGCGCGCGCCACCAATTCCTTCAGGACCGGAAAGCGATCTTCCACCGGAGTGCGTTGCAAAGCGGACGCAATGTAAAGTCGCACGAAGGCGGATTCTTCATTTGCAGCCAGAGCGGCAAGTTTCTCAAGAGCCGCTTTGGATGGGGATCGATCTTCCCACAACAACTGCAGCGCCCAGGCACGAATGTATTCGTTGTCGTGGTCCAACAAACGCAGCCCAAAGCGTTGACCCAACCCGCCGATTCCATTGAGTGTCCAAAGGAGTCGTAGTTTGTGTGGAACTGACTCGGTCTGGTTGAACAAGCGGCGAATACTCCGATACAGGCCAGCGTCTCCCCCCTTGGCCATCAGCAGCTTTCTGGCTTGCAACGCATACCATTCGTTCTCGTGCAACTGCAAACGCACCAATGCCTGAGGCGAATGCGCGCGAAGATCAACGGGTGTCCAGGGCTCGTCATTGTAAACCACTTTGTAGATGCGGCCGTTCGACCTGTCATGTCCGTCATCGCGACGATGGTGACACTGGTTGGAATCATACCAATCGATCATGTATACAGAACCGTTATGGTCATAAAGCATGTTCAAGACCTGCGACCAGCGATCATTAAAGTTCAGGAAGTCAGGACCATGCTTCCCAACAAAGCCCGAACCGGATCGAACCGGCATATCCATGTTGATTCGCTGTCCATGAATGTTGTTCATGAATGCCTGGTTATCATACGCCTCAGGCCAGCTCCCGCCTTGATACATCATCAAACCGGCATGTGCATGTCCACCACCCGTTTCATCTGACCGGTTATTCCCGGCATGCGGTCCTTTGTTACCGGCCCAATGCACGTGATCACCGTGGGTCTTGATATCGTCGTAGATAAAGGGATTCAAATGATCCGGCGCATTACGCGGTAAAAAGTCTTTCACCCGATTCTTCTCTTCGAGAGTAATGCTGTAGTGCTGTCCACCTTGACGCTGATAACGCGCCCCCTGAATCATGTGCCAGAAGTGTGGAATCACGCAGGCTTCAATAAAGGCCTGACCATAAGCGTCAAAGTCAACACCCCAGGGATTGCTGGTTCCTTCGGAAAAGACTTCGAACGTGTGCTTCAATGGATGATACCGCCAAACGGCGGCATCAACACGTTGACGTTCTTCCTTTGGCGTGCCGGGTTTACCCACGAATGATGGACAGAACACCCCATGACATCCGTACAACCATCCATCCGGTCCCCAGGAAAAAGTATTCAATGTCTCGTGAGTGTCACGGTAAGGATCCCATCCATCCAATAGAATCTTAGGCTCTCCATCCGGTTTGTCGTCCTGATTATAGTCCGGTATAAACATCAGGTAAGGAGCCGCCCCGACCCAGACGCCACCGAATCCGACCTCCATTCCACTGACCAGATTCAGTCCGTCTTTAAAGAGCGTTTTCTTGTCAAATTGATGATCCCCATCAGTGTCTTCAAGAATCACGATGCGATCCTTGCCGACATCGCCTTCGGCGCGATGCGGATACTGATGTCCTTCAGCCACCCAGACACGTCCCCGCTCATCCAGGCAAAAAGCGATGGGCTGGGTCAAATCGGGCTCAGAAGCGTAGACGTGTGCTTTGAATCCTTCCGGCAAGGTCATGGCATCCACCGCTGCCTGGGGTTCCAGGCCGGCAAACAATACTTGATCAATCGATGGCATTTCAAACTGCTTGCGCACCGCGTCGGGATCGATGGCATTTTTCAGCTCCGGCTTGGAGGCATGAAATCGAAAGTCATCAAAATTGACGTGACCCCAGTGCCCGATTTGATGATCGATCACGCGAATGAAGATGGACTTTCCCTGAACATCTTTGAGGTCCACCACCACCGGTCGCAATTCCTCGGATTCAAAACCCGACACTTTAAAAATCACCTTATTGTTGTCCGCCCTGACCAGCTCCACTCGATTCAAATCAGACGCACCTCCGGCAATGCGGAAGGAGGCGAACGGGTGTGTCACTTTGAACGGAACAGAAGTCAGTGTGCCGGTCGGATCGTCTCCGGCGATTTCGTATGTTCCGATCCAGTATTGGCCATCATGTGCGCTCTTCATGTCCTGACGCCGTGAGGAAACGGTGTCCCCTTGCACGGGTTGTTTATTGAATGCAGCGCCTTTGGCTTTCCAATCGGTCAAGTCACCGGATTCGAATCCAAGATTCAATACGCGGCCGTCATCAGCTTTAGGCAAAACGCCCTCAGCGGCGGACACAGTCGCAACGACCGTAAAGGCCACGCTCAATATGCCAGAAAATAGGATGGAGTGTTTCATGGATGGGGGGCATCTTAGGCTTCCGGAAGCGAAGATGCAAGCCTCCCTAAATGAGGAATGACCTTGTGGCTTTATAAAATGGTTATACAAACGGGAGGGACAAGCTCCGACTTGAACCCACACTGATCCTTACAACTTTTGAACGATCATCAAGCTGCAATCGAAAGGCTACCGCCATTTGGGCGCCTCAGGCTTCCCACGTTCCACGTAATTTGCTCAGGAAATATTGGAGGAAGAAGTATGGGACTTGGAGGAACAAGTCCCTCCATTGTTTGCTAGCTAAGTTTGAATTTCGTTCAACGTAGATGAAATTCACGCTTCCAGTTTCCAACGGGCCTGTCTAAGCACGGCTTTGGAGGATCCGCGCGGCAACTCATACCAAATGGAAACCATCGTTCCATCTGCAAGCTGAACCGTGCTCGGATAGCCCAAATCACCTGATGCACCATCATCTGACACCGTCAAAGGCTCGGACCAACGTCGTCCGTCTTCGCTCAAACGCGCCTGGTTGCCATAAGGAGATCTACGGTAACCATAGGTCATCAAAATCCGCCCATCGCGCAATCGCAGCAGGTGGGATGGCAAACCCCAGACCCCGATGGATGTTGGATTGGACCAGGTGCGACCGCCATCGGTTGATTCACATTGCAGGGTTTCTCTCGAGTTTTGAGGGTTATGATTGCGGATTTGGACAACGATTCGCTTATCGGGCAATTCAACTGCATGCAGTTCGTGATAATCCGCAGGATCATCCCCTTCCCGCGCGGGAATCTGGGCCAGCCATTTCCAGGTCTTGCCATCATCCAACGACTCACTCACCCCCACCCGCTTGTGTCCCGTCCACAATTCCTTCCCGGCATAAATCAGTCGTCCGTCAGCCAATTGAATCGGACCGTGAGGACTATTGACGATGGTTGGATATTTACCCGACCAGGTCTTGCCTCCATCCTCGGACCGAATCATCCATTGCCCCAGTTCCGCAGAACGATCCTCCTCAGTCAAACGATGATGAGCCGCCTCCCAGCGTTTTAGCTTTCCCGGATCCCATCCACCATTCTGCAAAGCCCTTTTTAAAATCGGTTCATAAGCCAGGGAGGTAAATGTGGTCGCCAGCAATGTCCCGTTTTGGGTTTCCAAAACACCCGAATCCCGATCATCCAACCCACTGTCAAGGATCACCCGGGGCCAACACCAGGATTCCCCGCCATCTCTGGACCGCATGAAGACCACCTGACCAAACGGACACACATGCCCTTCCCTGCCACCGGACCATGACGCAACCAGATCACCGCTTTTCAGAAGCGCCAAGGTCGGCCAACCGTGGTACAGCTCAGGCTGGTGACTGATGGTTTTCAGGTCGAGCTGTTTGACAAGTGGCATGGCGGCACGGGTTCGGACATGCGGAAAACCAGCCAAAGAAAGGCCAAAAAGGGCGCTACGCCCTAAAAACCGGCGTCGGGTAACAGTTTGGGAAATGTCCATGGCAACATCATGGAATCTCAGGGCGTGTCGTCAATGGCGAAAACACGGATAAAGTTACGGAAGCTAGAAAGCCACCACTCCTGCAAAGAAAACCTTTCCCCCGCCACGCCAAACCATTAGGCTGGCTTTCACAACTGACACATGAAGGCCATCAAAATCGTAGCATATGTCATCCTGTCCGGTCTGGTATTTTACTTCGGATCGGCGTTTTTAAAGGAATACAACACAATCACCGAGCGAAGCGCCGCCCGGGGAGACTATGATATTGATGACATCGAGACACCTGTCTATGAGGTGGAGAACGTCGATTATTTACAAGATTCCGTCGACGAGACTGCGACTGAAGGGAACACCGCGACAGATTCGAACTTGAATGACGCGTCACCTTTGGATCCCGCCGATACATCCGACGCAGAATCAACCCCGGACGATTCAGGAACCACTGACACCAACACGGTTGACACTGCAACTCAAACAGCCGGCACAGAGGACAATGCCCCCGATGACCATTCAAATCGCATTGGATTTTATATTGGCGGATTCGTCCTATCCCTTTTGGCCTTGGGCTTGCTCGCTGGATATGATTTAACACGTTATTCAGCCAACCGAACTCTGGACTCCATTTATAACGACGACGGAGTCGGCACCGATGGGCAGGACCTCTACGAAGCGGCCGAGCAGGAATGGGCACGTGGAGATTTCCTGGAAGCCATTCGCATCCTGCGCGATTACCTGGCGGCGCACCCCAAACAACAACATGCTGCCATCCGCATTGCCGAAATCTACGAAAAAGACCTCAAGAGCCCGCTTGCAGCCGCTCTAGAGTATGAAGAGATCTTGAAACAAAAGTTAGCTCCGGAACGTTGGGGTTGGGCCGCCATCCACCTCGCAAACCTTTATTCCGGCCCCATGGGCAAGCCGGAAAAAGCCATCGATCTGCTCAGAGAATTGGTCGAAAAATACCCGGACACTCCCGCAGGGGAAAAAGCCAGCCAACGATTGGCCATGATTGATGGGGCTGAGTAATTCAGCCATCGTTTCCTCGTTCGAGTAAAATCTACGATACGCGTCAGGGTGGATGAATTGGTATAAACGGATCAATCGTAGATGTGTTTTCGATGTCCAACAGCAACCACCAGTACAACTAACTCGCCATCGCGAATCCTGGCAATGATTCGATAATCTCCGACACGATATCGCCACAACCCCGACAAGTTGGCTTTTAACCCCTTTCCGTATTTTCGGGGATCCCCGGTCCCATCAACGCGTTTGTCAAGGTAAGCAAGGATATCGCGCTGAGCCTGATGACCGAGCTTTCGCAGCTCTTTGAGAGCTCTTTCGTCGAACCTATAAACCCAGCTCACTCCTCACCTCCTCGGATGAGTAGGTTTTTGCAGGATGCTCCAATCGTTGGGTGGCAAGATAAACATCCTCCAGATCTTGAATGTGTTCAAGAATCGCTTCCTGGGCAAAAAAATCTTTGGTCCGCCCTGTGAGTTTAACCAGACGATCCAATCGCTGTTCTGTTTCACTATCCAGTTGAATGGCGAGCATGACGTAAAGCTGCCATGGTTTGGAATGAATGGCAAGGCGTTATCATGCCCCCTGCTCAAGAAACAAATTCAGGCTCTTTCCACTTACCGTGATCACGGATCAGGTCCACCAGACGGTCAACGGCTTCTGCTTCGGGGATATTGAATTTGACGGGTTGCTTGCCAACGTAGAGGTTGATTTTCCCCGGCGCGCCTCCGACATAACCAAAGTCGGCATCCGCCATTTCTCCCGGACCGTTGACAATGCATCCCATGATGGCGATCTTGACGCCCGTAAGATGCCCGGTGCGCTCCTTGATACGGGCTGTCACCGATTGTAGATTAAACAAGGTGCGCCCACAGGAAGGACAGGCAACATAATCGGTCTTAAATGAACGGCAACCAGCCGCCTGCAAAATGGTATAAGCCAATTCGACGGCCTTCTTCGGGGAAGCTTCGTTGCGGACCAGTATCGCATCGCCGATACCATCCGACAGTAGAGATCCCAGGTTCACAGAGGATCGTAGCAATGCAATATCAGATGAAAGGGATACGGATGGATCCAGCGTATCCTTCAGTAAAATCGGAAGATCACAGCCCATGTCCTTCAACCTTGAAGCCAGCAATCTAAATGCAGTAATCACCGGTAAGACAACACCGTCTTTGACAGTGATCAATGCCTTTTCAGCAGGACAATCAAATGGAGTGGTGGGATCGATTTCGCATACGGAAAGTGCGTTGTAATTGGACTCCGCCTGGATGACATCCGGTTTATCCGGGCGTGGCGGCAGGATCTGAAACTGGTCTTCGGTTCCAAGCACCCTGATGGTTTGATCGCCCCCGCAAGACACACCTTCAGCCACCGCAATCTCTTCACTTTTTCTGCGCGAAAACTCAAATGGATCAAACGAGAGAGGCGCGTCGTCAAAGGTTCGGTCTGATTGGGTCAAATAAGGAATCTGATCCAGCAGATCTCGACAGACAGGGATCTCATTGGGAGCATCCTCGGTCAGGGAAACCCGAATGGTGTCCCCCAGGCCATCACACAGCAAAGCCCCGATACCAATGGCACTTTTGACTCGCCCATCTTCCCCGTCACCCGCTTCGGTCACGCCAAGATGAATCGGATAATTCCAGTCGGCTCCCAGCTCATTCAACCGGGCCACCAGCAAACGGTAGCATTCGATCATGACCTTGGGGTTACTGGATTTCATGGAGAATTTGAAATTGTGGAAATCCATTTTGCGCGCGATGCGTGCAAATTCCAGAGCGCTTTCCACCATCCCCAGGGGCGTGTCACCATACCGGTTCATGATCCGGTCACTCAAGGAACCATGGTTCGTTCCAATGCGAAGGGCACGATTGAGCTTTTTGCATTGCTCGACCAGCGGAGCAAACTTCTCCTCAATACGGGTTAATTCTTCCTGATACTCCTCGTCGGTGTAATCGCGGGTTTTGAATTTTTTGGAGTCCGCATAATTACCGGGATTCACTCGGACCACTTCCACCCACTTGACCGCTTCCATGGCGGCTTCAGGCTTGAAATGGATGTCGGCCACCAAGGGAACATGACAACCCCTGTACCGCAACTCGCGCGCAATGTGTTCCAGATTGGCGGCGTGTCGCACTGTTTGTGCCGTGATGCGCACCAATTGGCATCCCACAGCTGCCAGATCGAGTGTTTGTTGAACGCATGCCTCCGTGTCCAGCGTATCGCTGGTGATCATGCTTTGGTAAACGATCGGGTGTTCCGCTCCTAGCGGGACCGACTGTTCGGGATTGGAAATCACAATCTCGCGCGTCAGTCTGCGCGCATATTGGTAGCCGGACTCGTTGTAGCGCATGCCTCTTACTGATTGACAGTGGCCGTGCTGTCCACGGG
>Ga0181579_10004413_pt1 | contig 10974 bp, 12 predicted proteins | sample 071ome_24_FD_132996 | JGI IMG/M metagenome (GOLD analysis project Ga0181579, IMG submission 132996) | Coastal salt marsh microbial communities from the Groves Creek Marsh, Skidaway Island, Georgia - 071402CT metaG (megahit assembly) | ecosystem: Environmental > Aquatic > Marine > Intertidal... | reverse complement strand
GTGTTGAAATTGAGGGAATCTCCCATAAGAGCTTCGCCGACTATATCTACGGGCTTTACGTCCCGACGGCACTGAATGTTGTGCGCGTTGTTCCGCTCCGCGGCTACGGAATCCTCGCCTTTGATCCGAGGCTTATCTACCAGCTCGTTGACTACTACTACGGCGGACGGGGCGCTCTCTACACCAAGGTGGAGGGACGGGACTTCACGGGCATGGAAAACCGCCTCATCAAAGAGCTTTCGTCAGCGATCTGCCAATTGCTTTCCGAGGCTTGGAAACCCGTTGCGGAGGTCGAGTTTGAGTACTCTCACGCTGAGGTACACCGGCGCTCGGCGAACATCCTAAGCCCGAAGGAAGCGGTGGTGGTATCGACCTTTTATCTTGAGCTCGACTCTGGAGAGCCTGGATACGTACACATCGCGCTTCCCTACAGCATGCTCGAGCCCATCAGAAGCACGCTGGATAGCCCCGTGCAGGCTTCGGAAGATGGTTCCGGTGAGCGTTGGAGAAATGCCCTTAACTATCACGTCAGGGAAATAACGCTCCCCATACGTTGCGAACTGACCCGATTTAAATCAGACCTTGCGAAGCTATTAGGCTGGAAGGTGGGCCAAATTCTTCCCATAGAAATGCCCCAATCCTTCGACCTCATTTCCGAAGGTCTCCCCCTCGCGACGGGCACTTTCGGCGTCTCTAACGAAAAAAATGCCCTTCGCATAGCCGAGGTCAAAGCGCCTCTTCCGAGCTTTGACAGTACGACCGTAGATCTCACGCAAACCCGGCGCTAGCGAGAAGAAAATGACTGACGAAAATGAAAATTCAACGACGGAATACGCGCCTGAGGCGTTTACGGAGGGGACGGAGCCCGTAGAAGGAGAGGTAAGGAGCCTAGACTTCGTTCTCGATATACCCGTCACCGTTTGCGTGGAAATCGGGCAGGGACGAATTCCCATCCGCAGTCTGCTTCAGCTGACCCAAGGATCCGTGGTGGAGCTTGACCGAATCGCCGGCGAGCCCTTAGACGTACTGGTCAACGGGACCTTGATTGCCCAGGGTGAAGTCGTCGTCGTGAATGATAACTACGGCATTCGCCTCACGGATGTAATCAGTCCCGCTGAACGGTTACGACGACTCCGATGAAGCCGAGCCTAGCTGGGATCAGATTGGGTCTTTTGAGCGGGCTGCTCTTCTTCGCCCCAATCCTGACAGCCTCCTTGCCCGCTGCAGCGTCCGAGTCATCCAAGCTCGAATCCCCTGGGAAAGCCCCGGTCGCAGAGCTTTCGACAGAAGAAGAGGCGAGCCGTCCCGTCCTATCCCCCCGCCCGTCGAAGCCGCAGGCAACCCCCAGCGTGCTTCGCCTAGTGGTGGGGCTCGCCATCGTTCTTAGCCTGTTTTTTGGATTAGTGCTGTTCTTAAAGAGGAGTGGCTTCGGCCCGGGTTCCGGGTCGGGAAAAATCCAAGTTCTGGAGACGCGTAACCTTGGACCGCGGGAACGTCTGGTCCATGTCTGTGTTGAACAACAACATTTTTTGCTTGGTGTTGGAACGGGGCGAGTGCACTCGATCCATCACTGGCATCAATCGGAGGAGGAGGTTCCCTCATGAGTCAATTTGCCTCAGTTTTGCTGGTCTTGGCCCTCGGCTTTGCCCTTTCCGTCCCCGCGAACGGCGGAGAGGAAGGCGCAAGCAATAAGGTTCTTGAGAAAGGATGGGAAGCGAAGCCCCTCGGCCTGGCCGAGTAATCTGTGTCTCCGTCTCTCGACTCAGAACGAGCACCGCGCTCCCCGCGGTGCTTCGCCATCTTTGGAAAGCTTGCCGCAGCCAGTCTTTTGGCTGTGCTTGCCTTGGCACCGCTCCTTGCTGGCGCTGCCGAATTGGAACTCGTGACCTCTCGCCCAGGTGAGGGGGAATCGGTGGTCTATTCCCTGAAGCTCCAGGTGTTGGCGGCGATGACGCTGCTCACCGTGCTTCCCGGGATATTGATGACAACAACCGCGTTCACTCGGGTTCTGATTGTGCTTGCCGTTCTGCGTCAAGGTCTTGGCACACAGCAAACGCCTTCAAACCAAATTCTTGTTGGCCTCGCGCTTTTCTTGACGCTTTTCATTATGTCGCCGGTCGTCACCAAAGCCTGGTATGGAGGGGCTTCCCCCTATCTCTCCGATAGTATTTCGATGGAAACAGCTATTGATCGGACTGTGGCCCCCTTTCGCGCCTTCATGCTCACGCAGACCCGGGAGTCCGATCTCTCCCTCTTCGCTGATCTTTCGGGCGGGGCGCAGATTTCAACGCCGGAGGAGGTGCCGCTGACGCTTTTGGTCCCGGCCTTCGTAACCAGCGAGCTGAAGACGGCCTTCCAAATTGCCTTTTTAATCCTGATTCCTTTCCTCGTAATCGATTTGGTAGTGGCGTCCGTATTGATGTCCATGGGTATGGTGATGCTGTCGCCGCTCATCATTTCGCTGCCCTTTAAATTGATGCTCTTTGTGCTGGTTGATGGCTGGGCGCTTCTCATGAGCACGCTCGCCTCAAGCTTTGTCGCGGGATAGCGCTAATGGACTACAACGCCGTCATGGAGATTGCCCAGGAAGCGCTAGAGGTCACAATGTGGGTATGCGCCCCAATCCTGATGACCGCACTCATTCTGGGTCTGCTCATAGGCATGCTTCAGGCAGCGACTCAAATCCAAGAAATGACCTTGTCCTTTATCCCAAAAATGATCGGCATGGGCGTTGCGCTTGTCCTTGCGGGACCCTGGATGCTGGCAATGCTCGTAGAGTTTACGCAGGCGCTTTACGAAAGAATTCCCTTTCTCATTGGGTAGGGAACATGATTCTTGTCATCGACGAGATTTTCCAAAGTTTGCTCCTTGCCCTAGGCCCGTTTCTTCGGGCGTCGGCGCTTTTCTATGCCTCCCCAGTGTTTTCGGCGCGAGCGATGCCCGTACCCGTTCGGGTTCTCTTGGCGGCGGCAGTGGCCTTCCTAGTCGCCCCCTTCCTCGAAAAGCTTGGGCCCCTGGATCCATTTACGCTTCCGGGGCTTATTGTCGGCGCCCAGGAGATCGTGGTCGGAGCGATGATGGGATTTGCTATCTCGCTTGCGTTCTCCGTCCTATCCCAGGCCGGCGAGAACATCGCGCTGGGCATGGGCCTGGGCTTTGCCTCGATAAACGATCCAAACAATGGCTTGTCGGTGCCGGTGGTCGCTCAGTTCTACGGCATTTTGGGAACCTTGGTTTTCCTTTCCCTCGGTGGCCATGGTCTGGTGATAGAAGCTCTGAATGCCAGCTTTAGAACCCTTCCCCAGGGGTTTGACGGGTTGAATCCGGAAAGCTTCGGTCGGCTCGCCTGGTGGGGTGCGGAAATGTACGGGTATGCGGTTCTCCTAGCGCTGCCCGCCGTGGCCACACTGTTAATGATTAACCTTGCCTTTGGAGTGGTCACGCGTACGGCGCCCCAGCTAAATCTGTTTGCCATTGGTTTTCCGATCATGATCCTTGCGGGCCTTGGGATTATTGTGGCCACGCTTCCAGCCGTCATCGACGGCTTTATTGAAGTGCTTGCGGATGCGTTTCGGCTGATGGAGGCACTCCTGCTATGAGGCTTCAGGGGGCTGGGGCACTTTTTGCGCCCAGGTTGACCCATGGCTGAGCAGGATACGGGCCAGGACCGGACAGAAGAGGCAACCCCTCGAAGGAGAGAGCAGGCCCGGGAGAAAGGTCAGGTTCCCCGGTCCCGAGAGCTAACGACGACGGTCTTGCTTCTTGGAGGCGGCGGGGGCTTGTTGTTCCTGTCCGGGTATATGATGGAAGGGCTTCTAAATATTTTTCGAGAGGGTTTTTCCCTGGATCGGCGGATGGTGTTCCTTGACGGTGCGGGGATCATCCAATTGGGAAGGCTTTTAAAGGAGGCTGCCTGGGTGGTGGCGCCTCTCTCCCTTTTACTGATGGTTATGGCAGCCCTTTCCCCCGTCGCCCTCGGCGGCTGGTCCTTTTCCCTTGAGGCGATTGCGCCGAAGCTCAGCAAACTCGACCCCATCAAGGGCCTCGCGCGTCTATTTGGACCCCGAGGGCTCATGGAGTTGTTGAAGGCGCTGGCGAAATTCTTGCTGGTGGGCTTTGTGGCTTTTCTTGTTCTTCGATCTCAGCTCGACGCGCTGCTCACCCTATCTGCGTTGTCCTTGGAGGCCGCTATCGCCCGGACGGCGTGGCTTTCCGGGCTGACGCTCCTGGGCGTCTCGGCCGCGACGATTTTAATCGCGGCAATCGATGTTCCGTTTCAGCTTTGGCAGCACAACAAGCAGCTTCGTATGACGCGTCAGGAAATTCGGGACGAATTCAAGGAAACGGAGGGCCGTCCAGAAGTTAAAGCCAGAATTCGCCAGCTCCAACGTGAGATGTCCCAGCAAAGAATGATGGAGGCGGTTCCCACCGCAGATGTCGTTGTTACAAACCCGAGCCACTACGCGGTGGCGCTCAAGTATGAGGCCCAGCGCGGTGCGCCTCGGGTGGTGGCAAAGGGCAAGGATCTGCTGGCCCTTGCGATTAGGGAGAGGGCCGAAGCGCATGGTGTTCCTCGCCTTGAATTGCCGCCCCTGGCCCGGGCGCTGTTTGCCCACACTCGGCTTGAACAGGAAATACCCCCCACGCTCTACCTCGCGGTGGCACAGGTGCTCGCCTATGTTTACCGCCTACGCTCAGCGAAAAGCATGGGTGCGGCTTGGCCCAGCGCGCCCCAGGCGGTGCCGGTGCCGGACGAGATGGATCCAGGCCCCGACGTAGGCTAGGGCCTCCCGCCGCCTAAGCCCGGCTATGCTAAATCTAGGCACGTTCCTTGCTTTCTCCTATCTAGGACCCGATGCGCCAAATAAATGACTTGGCGATGATCACTTGAAAGCAGGGATGCGTTTCGTGAACCAGACCTCCAACCTTTTTGCCGCGGCCTCCCTTCGCGGCCTCGGTGCGCCAGTTTTGCTGCTGGCCATGCTGTCAATGGTCGCGCTTCCGCTCTCTCCCCTTTTCCTGGATCTGCTGTTTACCTTCAATATTGCCCTCGCCATTGTGGTGGTCTTGGCAAGCGTTTATAGCGCGCGGCCCTTAGATTTCAGCGCATTCCCCACCGTGCTTCTATTGGCAACCCTCCTGCGCCTCGCCCTTAACATCGCGTCTACCCGGGTCGTCCTGCTGGAGGGACATTCCGGCGGGGCCGCGGCAGGAAAGGTGATTGAAGCCTTCGGCGAGTTCGTGATCGGGGGCAACTATGCGGTTGGTCTAATCGTCTTTGCCATTCTGATCATTATTAATTTTGTTGTGGTCACAAAGGGCGCGGGACGCGTATCCGAGGTAACGGCGCGGTTCACTCTAGATGCCATGCCTGGGAAGCAGATGGCGATTGATGCCGATCTTAACGCCGGGCTTTTAACCCACGAGGAGGCGAGGGCCCGTCGCGAAGAGGTTGCTCGGGAATCGGACTTCTATGGCGCGATGGATGGCGCGTCGAAATTTGTCCGGGGGGATGCGATAGCGGGTTTGCTCATCACGGGGATCAATATCCTCGGAGGGCTCATCGTAGGCATGGCCCAGCATGGCCTCGACGTAGGCGAGGCAGCCCAGCAATACACCTTGCTTGCCATCGGGGATGGTCTCGCGGCGCAGATTCCCTCCCTCCTCCTATCGACCGCCACCGCAATCATCGTGACTCGCGTGTCGTCGAGCGAGGACATGGGAGAGCAGCTGGCCGGCCAGTTGATACAGAGTCCGAGAACCCTCGGAGTGACCGCGGCGGTAATGGCCGGCCTCGGTCTAGTGCCCGGGATGCCAAATCTTGTCTTTCTCTCGATCGCTGGAGTACTAGGGTACGGAGCATGGCGACGGGCACAGCGTGTACAGGTTGAAATCCTCCCCGAGGGAGTGGCCAGCGGGCTAAAACCCGCAAAAAGTGCGGCAGGCCGCCCTGCCTCTAGTAAGGCGCTTGCTATGCAGGCGGGGGAAGGCGATACGGCGGAAGGTGCGGAGCTCGACTGGTCAGAGCTCGAGGTGGTTGACGTCCTTAGTCTGGAGGTGGGCTATCGCCTCATCCCTATGGTGGAGAGAAGCCAGGGAGGGCAGCTCACCTCTCAAATCAAGGGAGTTCGGAAGAAACTATCCTCGGAGCTTGGCTTTCTCGTCCAGCCCGTGCACATCAGAGACAACCTTGAGTTGCCCCCAACGTCCTATGGCATTCAGATCAATGGTGTGCCCGTTGCGTCTGGGGAGATCTACCCCGAGAAAGAGCTCGCTATCAATCCTGGAAAGGTTTTTGGGGACCTGGAGGGTGAGGCGACCCGAGATCCGTCCTTTGGTCTTGCCGCCGTCTGGATCGATCCCGAACAGCGCGAGGAGGCCCAGGGGCTCGGCTACACCGTCGTCGATCCGGGAACGGTGGTTTCCACCCATCTTGCGACCGTGGTCCATAAGCATGCACACGAGATCTTTACCTTTGAAGACGCTCAAGCCCTTATCGATCAGCTGAAGAAAATTGCGCCGAAGCTTGTGGAGGAACTGACGCCCAAGGCCTTGTCCATTTCTGTGATTACCCGGGTATTCCAGAACCTGCTTTCTGAGGGGGTGTCCCTGCGAGATCTTCGGACAATCGCAAGTTCGCTTCTTGAGTCTTCGGGTACCCATCAGGATCCGGACACGCTAACCGCATCCGTCCGAGCTGCCTTGGCCCGCCACTTGGGGCATCTAATCTGCGGCAGCTCCGCCAATCTTCCCTTGATTACCTTGGACCCCTCCCTGGAGCAAATGCTTCAGTCCGCTACTGCCCAGAGCGGGGGGGGGATGCCCATTGAACCCGCGCTGGCGGAGGCGGTTCAGACGGAGCTCCGGGAAGAAGCGCGCCGTCTAGAGGATCAGGATCGACCGGTTGTTCTTGTGGTCCAGCCAGGCCTTCGTACCTGGGTATCTCGCTGGCTACGCCCCGTGGTTGAGCGTCTCCACGTACTTTCTTACAACGAAATTCCCGATAACAAGCAACTTGAAATTGTCGCAACCCTTGGGTCGGGAGCAGCAACCTCTTAGTCAAAGGAGTGACTAAAGATGAAGGTAAAACGAATTTCTGCGCCGGATATGCGCCAAGCGATTCGGAAAGTCCGGGACCAGTTCGGCCCAGAAGCGGTCATTCTGTCGACGAAGCCCACCGACGAAGGCGTTGAGGTCTTCATTGCCCTAGATGCCAGCGCGGAAACCTTGAAGGCGCAAAGCACCACGCGAACCTTCCAGGTGGAGCCCCAGCCCCGCGGCACAGGCCGGTCCTCTCTCTCTGATAAGTCCGTCGAGGAGGGCTTCGAGCGAATCGTTCAACGCATCGATGCGCAGGGAAAGGGCCTTTCCGAAAAGGCCGCAGACTCCGAGAAGCGGCCAATCCTTGGTGCCCAGAAGCTCAAGCCGGCATCAGCCTACCGGTCGCCCCCTTCGCTCACTAGAAAAGCGGTCACCCTAGAGTCTCTTGCAAGTGAAATGGCCGATTTAAAAGCCCTCCTAGCCCGCGAGCTCGGCAACTTAAACAAAAAGGAGTTTGCGCGCTGCGAGCCGGAGCGCGCAGCGCTCATCGAACGATTAGAACGCATGGCCGTCGATTCCTCCCTCGCGCGCCGCTTGGTTGAGCGGCTCCCTGCTGGTGTTTCTGCAAGCGAGGCACTCGATCTCTTGTACGGGCAACTGGCCGAGAGGATTCCCGTTGTTGAGAGGAACATTCTTAGCCACGGAGGCTCCATCGCACTAATGGGGCCGACCGGTGTCGGCAAAACCAGCACGGCGTTAAAAATCGCCGCGGCCTTTAGTGCCCGCCATGGCCGAACCTCGGTAGCGCTTATTGGCGCGGATCGAAATCGAGTGAGTATGGAGCGGGAGCTCCTTGACCGAGCGGCCAGCCTTGGAATCTATACCCTGGCCGTCAGCGGCAAAGATAGCCTTCGCTCCGCGCTGGTCGATGTGAGTGACCGCCGTCTTGTAATCGTGGACACGGAAGGTCTCGGTCATCGTGATCCCCGGCTGTCGGATCAGGCAAGATTCCTGGCCGAATTCCAGGAGCTCATCCCGCTCCTGGTTCTCGCCGCGCCCGCTCAACGATCGACGCTCGAAGCAACGATTCGTCGCTATGGCGCGCTTCGGCCTCAAGGGTGCGTTCTCACGAAGCTCGACGAAACGGCTGCCCTGGGAGAAGCGCTGGCCTCTGTTACCGCCTGCGGCCTTCCCCTGGCGTTCTGCACCGACGGTCCTGGTCTTGATCCCGACGCCCTCCATCCGCCCCGTCCTAAGGCGCTTATCGCCAGGATGACCGCGCTGGATGACGAGTCTTTCCAATCGGAACACCCCCGCTCTGCGACTCACAGCGAAACGATCGCCGCCGAACCCTTTACCCCCCGGGAGGTTAATTATGCGTGAGGGTGCCCTATCGACCACGGTCGCGCCTCGGCCTGTACGAACCATCGCGGTGTGCAGCGGAAAGGGAGGCGTCGGCAAAACGAGCGTTTCGATCAATCTTTCCGTGGCCCTCGCGAGAGCCAATCAGAAGGTGATGCTTCTTGACGCGGATCTCGCCATGGCCAACGCCGATTTGCTGCTAGGCGTGACGCCGAAGGGAAATCTTTCGCACGTGCTTTCCGGGGAAAAAACCCTTTCCGAGATCATTTGCGCCGCGCCGGCTGGGGTTCAGCTGGTCCCAGCGTCATCGGGTGTGACCCGGCTGGCGAACCTCACCCCGGCAGAAAATGCTGGATTAATTCACGCCTTTAGCGAGCTCGAGGACCCCCTCGACGTCCTAATCATTGACGTCGCGGCGGGGATTGCGGAATCAGTGATCATGTTCACCCGCGCCGCTCAGGAGGTCATCGTGGTGGTCTGCGATGAGCCCGCCTCCCTGACCGACGCCTATGCGCTTATAAAGGTGCTCTCCCAGGAGCAGCGCGTTGACCGCTTCAACGTGCTTTGTAATCAAGTTCCCAATGGCGCAAGGGGAAAGGCGCTCTTTTCAAAGCTGGAGGGGGTTTGCAGTCGATTCCTTGACGTTCGCTTAACGCACTTAGGCGATGTGCCTCTAGACGATTACCTGCGACGGGCCGTCCAAATGCAAAAACCCGTCCTCGAAGCCTACCCTGCCTCCCGCTCGGCGCGGGCCTTTCGTGAGATTGCAAAGAAAGTTCAGCACCAGCGGTTGAGGGAGCAGCCCTGGGGAGGCGTTGAATTCTTCCTAGAGCGGCTGGTGGCAGGAGGCTAGGTCGTGGCTCATCCAATAGATCGCTACCAGATCAGCGCCCGGGAGGGGCGTAAGGCCCTCGAAGCCCGACTTGTGAGGGAATACGCGCCTTTTGTGAAGCGTATCGCGCTCCATCTTGCTCAGCGCCTACCCCCCACGGTGGAGCTCGACGATCTTATACAGGCAGGAATTATTGGGCTGCTTGAGGCTGCCCGAAAGTTCAGCCCTGAGCACGGAGCGTCCTTTGAAACCTTTGCAGGGATACGAATACGCGGCGCAATGATTGACGAAGTCCGCCCCATGGATTGGACCCCTCGATCCGTGAATCGCAAGGGAAGGGCCTTTGCGGAAGCCGTTCGCTCGTTGGAGAACCGGCTGGGTCGCGCGCCCCGGGACCGAGAGGTGATGGAGGAACTCCAGCTCGATGAAAAAAGCTATCACGCCGCACTTCGTGATGTGGCGGCAACTAAGCTTGTGAGTTATGAGGCCATTTGTCCCCCTGGCGAGGCCCCCGCCGCTACCGCCTCCGATGCGGATTCCCCTGCGGAAACAGCACAAAGAGAGGGGTTCAAGGCGGCCCTGGCCAGGGAAATTCAGCGCCTGCCCCTGAGAGAGCAGCGCATTTTGTCCATGTATTACGACGATCAGCTGAACTTTCGGGAGATCGGAGAAGTTTTCTCGATCTCTGAGGCGCGAGTGTGCCAACTGCACGCCAAAACGATGTTGGCATTGCGCCGGGGCCTCCAAGCGTGGTCTGAAAATGATGCATCTTGAAATGGCCGGGCAAGGACGTGCTGCGCATGAAATCGAAGAATGAAGTTCGGATTTTGATTGTCGATGACTTTGCAACGATGCGGCGGGTGATCAGAAATCTTCTGGAGGAGCTGGGCTACTCAACAAAAAAAATGCGGGAGGCGGAGAACGGGAGGGAGGCGATGGAGATACTCGATGAAGCCGAGATTGATCTGGTCGTGCTCGATTGGAACATGCCCGAGACTCCAGGCATTGAGACGCTTCGCTGGCTTCGAAAGCATGAAACGCGTTCTCAGATTCCCGTTTTGATGGTGACCGCCGAGGCTACCCGAGAGCAAATTGTCGAGGCCGCGGAGATTGGCGTGAACGCCTACATTCTTAAGCCGTTCACCGCAGATACGCTTCGAAAAAAGCTGGACTTCATTTTTCGTGAGTGAGCGCGAGAGCGGTGCGTGGATTCTCGCGTAGACAGGGAGGGTCTGAAAAATGACTGTTGACGCCATTTATCTAGCTTACGCAGGCGACACGATTACTGCCTGCGGCGCGCTTGAGGAGCTGCTGCTTTCCGCGCTTATTGCGGGGGAAGAGCCCGACAAAAAGAGCTTCGAGCAGGTGCTTCATGGTGTTAAGGGGATGGCGGCGACTTTAAAGGTGGCCGATGCAGCGGATTTATGTCACGCCGTGGAAAGCCTGCTCAGAATTCCTCTTGACCCTTCGAAGAGCGGGCTTTTGTTTGCCTTACTCGATCGCTGCAGCCGTGAACTTGCCGACCAAGCCCAGGCGGTCATGACGAATACGCCTCCGAGGGAGTCATCGGTATACCTGCGCGCCCTATTGTTCCGAATCATGGACGAGCCCTTTGAGTCGGGCGGCGCGCGATGGCCGGCTCAGCTCCTTCAGCGGGTGGATGTTGACGAGCTCGACGCCCTCTTTCTCGAAGGCGTTAAGCGCCGATCTGGCGTGGAAAAATCGGCAAGTTTGTCCTC
>Ga0181579_10004406_pt1 | contig 10990 bp, 9 predicted proteins | sample 071ome_24_FD_132996 | JGI IMG/M metagenome (GOLD analysis project Ga0181579, IMG submission 132996) | Coastal salt marsh microbial communities from the Groves Creek Marsh, Skidaway Island, Georgia - 071402CT metaG (megahit assembly) | ecosystem: Environmental > Aquatic > Marine > Intertidal zone... | reverse complement strand
TTTCCACCACCGGCAAGATCTACAGAAAGTACAAACCTATTTCTTTGTAAGGTATCATCATTCAGCTGGAATTTTGGATGCCACCTAAAGTTGTCATAGGGTAAACCAAGATCTTCCATTATATCAATTTCTCTCCACTCATATTCTACCTCATTGGCTTTTATTTTTTTAAGCTCATTAGATCCTAACAAAAGAGTGGAAGAGCTTAAAAATTGATTTCCGTATTCCTGATTGAACAATTCCTGGGATCCTAAGTTCGAAATTTCCTTTTTCTTCCATTCTTCATCCCTACCAGGAACTTGCCACCAATCAACCCTAATGGGGTTGAAGCTGTTATCGCCATTTACTGCATCCCTGTATATCTCATAGAATTTATTCATTCCATTTGGTGTGGATGTGATAATAATTCTAGAGACCTTAGAGGAAGAAACAGTAGGATAAGTAGATCTAAAGAAAGACTCAATAAAGTTCGGATGAATGTGTGCAAACTCATCCATATAAAGGAAGTGAATAGTAAATCCAATTGCGGATGTTTTTGTAGTGGTTTTTGCAATTGCTCTACACCCGTTGTCAAACTTCATAGACATTACATTGTTTACAACCATTCCTGGTTTTAAAAACCAAGGAAGACCCCGAACTATAGCCTTGATCTTATCCATTAGCTCCTCTGCAGTAGATCCAACGTTAGCTAGAATCATTGCATTTTTATCATGGTTAAAAAGAAGATACCACACTAAGACAATAGCTGAAGTAATAGATTTACCAACCTGTCTAGGTGCCAGGAAAATATTAAATCTACTAGCCTGGTATTCTCTTAATACCGATTCTTGATAATCCCTTAACTTTACATAAAATAAACCATCATCGGTCATTACCCTACAATATTGGGAAAAGTATACCACATCCTTAGCGCACCTTTCCATCTCTAGGATTTCATCCTGGGTATATTCGTAAAGTAGGTTTGCTCTTTTCAATTCAGGATCTCCGTCATGGAAAGGATTATCTACAGATTTGTAATCAAGTCCTTCCTCCTCTACCTTAAAAAGAAGCTCGTCTATTTTTTTGGTACTCCAATAATTTGATTCCTTTTCTTCCATATTAATCAAATAAATCGTCCTCGACTTCTAAGTCAGCATCTTCGTCATCGAGAGAGATATTCCTGCTAGCGTCTATTTCAGCTTTCTTCTTAGCATTAACTACAGCATTGTCATCAACGTCTTCAACCCTTACGTCCTCTATTTCAGCACCAATGATATCTCTTAGTCCTTCCATAAGACCTTTTGTACCCCTTACCTTGATTCCTCCAGTTTCTGTTGATGAGGGATTGTAAACATTCTTTCCATCCTCACCAGGTTCTAGTTGAAACGATCCTGCATTACTCTTATCCTCTAGCTGTGTACCAAGGGCTTTATAACCATCCTCCATCTTTTGGACATAGGTCTGATAGTCCTTAGGCATTTGCATAATTTGAGACTGAAGCTGAGCTAATACCTCAAACATTCTTGGATTAGCATTACCTAGGTCGATTTCTTCCAGGAGTTTTGTGATAGCATGCTGAGCCGTCTTAAGTTGAAGCATCATAGATGCAAGGTTCATCGAGTCTATCTTTTTCTTATACTCGATATAATCTGTTTGATCAATGAAATTCTCATCCAGATAAAACTTAACTATAGAATCAAGAACACCTTTAGCATCAGACCCGGTAGTTTGGGTTGCTTCTGTAAAGTTCATCAATTCGGTAGTTTTCAGCCTCGGAAGCTCGTCCGGCTGAACAGCATCAAAATCTAGGTTCTCGTCCTGTAGAATTGAATCAAGGCTTTCCTTTATCTTTTCCTCGACAACCCTTTCCGGTTTTGGTTTTCTTCTAGGCATAAATGATTTTTATCTACCTATTTCTTGCGAATTTAGGCAATATTAATTGAGGTTTAGCGTTATCTATAATATAAGCAAGTTGTTCGTCCCTAACAGTATTCTGGTTTAAAACAATAGATTGCTTATCAATATCTATCATGTTCTTAAATAATCTAACATTGGAAAGAAGTAATGGAGAGGTATAGATTTTATAGGAGTTATTGTTAGTACCATAGAAAGGATTATTAACATTAGTCTCCATATCCCTCGGTGCATCAAAAGTGTAAGCTTTCGTTAGTGTTCTATAATCTTCGTGAATTTTTATGAGATCTGAGCTTTGCTGAGAAGGGTTTGTTGGATCATAAGACATCTTCCAAATGTTAACTCCCATTTGTCTGTATTTGTTACTCACATTCACAACAAGTCCATACCATTCACCCTGTTCAGGGACAAACTGTAATCTAGAATCGTAGGTGAGATCGTTTAAGATTATCTCAACACTACCCTGCTGAACATAGTTATTGTTTGCAGGATCGTTTGAACCAGAATGAACCAGGTCTATCCTTAATCCCTTTAACTCGCTGTTAATATCAAAATAGGTTCCATCGATCAAATTCCTTGCCTGAGCCTTTTGCATCCTCCAATTCGCAGTATTTTTTGCATATGGAAGGTTTGGGTTAGCAACCGAGAATCTATATTCATCAGGGGTTGTAAGTACCTTGAATCCACCCGAATGATTGGCATCGGTACTTATTGCTACATATCCCTCAGGGTTGTCAGAGAAATTTCTGAACGGGGATAAGTTATGCTTATACGGGTGAGAATTATAAACTATTTGGTTAGCATCCTCAGACACCTTAACTATTGGTGCAGGTGAAAAGGGTTTTTTAGCTAAGCTGTTTTCATTCACATAGTTTTTCAAACTAAACCAACATGTATATGAAAGTTCACCCTCTTCCGCTAAATACGGACTGCTCTTATATCTCAAAGCTTCCCTGTATTTATTTGGCTGATATACAAACTCAGAGTCGGTAACAAATGCATCGGACATATCATAGTAATTGTTGAATACTATTGTCCAGTTATTGTTCAGGTCATACCCTACAATAGGAAGTTTTTCATAGATGTAAGATCTAGTTGGATCCTCTTGTCTCCTTTGTGTACTATCGTTATACTGCTTAGGTTTAGAGATTTTTTGCTCCTCTGCTTCAACCTCAGCACCAAATAGCTTCTCGGTAGTTAGTGCTATCCCGTCTAATTCTTCCTTGTAAGCAGGGTCCTTGAAATAAGTATTCGATTTCTGACTGTATTTCTTCAGTTCTATTTTATAGTAAACAGGGGAATACATGAAGTCCCTAAACAGATACGTCGAATTGATCTCATATATCCTGTTTGTTAGAGGGAAATAAATGATGTCCCTTTTTCTTGGCTGTGATCCCCTACCAAAAATACTCTCAAAATAAGTTTTGTCTATGTGTATCTCGAAAGGCTCGTCAAATTGAATCCCAAAAGGATCGTAATTAACCCGGTTATCTGGGAATTGGTTCGAAGGTACCATTACCTTTACACATTGCTCATCGACAACATCGAATAAGGTGTACTCTTTCAATACAACGTCTTTACCTCTGGCTTGTGGCTGCACAGAATAATAGTTGGTTTCAAAACCAAATACCTTATTGACTACTAAACTTAAATCCTTATAAAGGTTAACAGCTTTATTGATAGCGTAAGGATCAAAAGTGTAGTTACAGTCATCAAAAACTACAGGTCTATTTGATTTTTCATTTGAGCAGTTAGGAACTGGTCTGTTTATCACCAAGGTATCAATAGCACCAGAAGGACCACTAGGACCAGTAGCGTATGTTAATTCGAGCTGAAAGTCCAGAATTACTACGGAAGGATCTATAGGTTCTTGGCTTTCATATGCTAAACTTCCATCAGGGTTAACAACTACAGAGGTAAATCTAAACTCAGGATAAAAGGGTTTAGCTGGATCTAGGGGTATAGAAAATATAGTTGAATCGTTATTAGATGTGTACCCTTGTGAAAATCCAGTTAATGCTGTACCAACATTTGCCCATAGAGACCAGCTCTGCCCATCTACGGAATATCTAAAATCGATAGCAATATCATTTGGTGTTGCAGCAGAAGGATCTCCTAGCTTAACAGGGTCGTTAAGAACCGCTCCAGCTGTTTCTATCAGCCACCCGTTAAACGATTGAACGTATTTAAACGGGGAATCCCAAGTAAGAACCCTATAATTTCCAATGTAGGTAAAATTAAGGGCACTTTCAAACTGCTCCATTCTTTCAGCATACCAAGTAGCATCAGAACATGGAAGATAGTAATAAACTCCATCATCAGCAAGTGCAGTGTGATACCCATTACAACCTAATTGTTCAGCCCTGGCCATTGCAGCACCAGTAGTTCCAAAATAGTTATCCGTACTTTGATGGAAAACCTTTGTGGTATTTTCCAATTCATCTTGATATCTGAATCGTGGATCCGAAAGGTTCCTTTGATCCCCGTTACCGTCGTAAACCGGAGAACCTTTTTTTGGAAATCTATTTTCTGGGTAAAAAGCCATTATCTACAAGATATTATTCAGCGAAGCTTCTACTAGCTTCCTTTTATATATCTGTAGAATAAAAGAGGTTAGGAAAGGTTGTCCTTAATAAGATTCTGTATGTGATCTACCACCGTGGATGGTGTAATAGATTTGGTACACTCAAACATCCGATCTGTATCCTTTAGCCTAGGACACCAATTCCAGTCCCCTTTATCAAACTTGATCGAAGGATCACTAAAACAACCATGACAAACATCCCTTTCTATAACTCTATAGTTTTTAGTTTGGAACTCACACTTAGGATCGGAAAATCCAGATATCATTACCACGGGTTTATGCAAGGACCAAGCCAACCAGCTCAATCCGCTTCCAATCCCAACAAAGAAATCAGCATGGTAAATGTCAATAGCCCTTTGGATGATATCGATGTCACCAGTTTTATTTATGACATTCTCAAGACCAGAAGGTTGCTTTTGGACTACAACCACTTTATATCCAATATGGTTTAAGTAATCGACGATTTCCTGCCATCCACCAGGATAGTGCCAATGTTTGGCATTAGCTGTTGAATCCATAGCGATACAGACATATTTACCATCTATGGTTGGTTTGGAATTAGCTATTAAATCAGGAACAGTCTCGTTTAGAATATCCCCATCCATCTCTATTCCTAGTATATCCCCAGCAACCTCTTGTAAAGAAATAGATCTAGGATCTCTTTTATGTCTATCCCGATCAGTCTCTTCATACCATCCAACACCAAATATTGCTACGGATTTAGGCTCACGATATCCAGGTTGGAAGAATCTTATATTAGGATAATATAGTGAAAGAAGCTCGTTCCAAAAACTTGTCACATATAGGTCACAGTTATATTTTACCCTAAATTTTTCTATTACAGGCATCCATGCGAGGGTATCACCTAAGGAGCTACTATCGATCGATATTCCAACCTTCCCGCCAGTCATCATATCACCCAAAGTGCCCTCTTGGATCAACTCCTCACCGTCATATGCTTCAAACTTCCAGTTGGTGTACCATTTTCTAAAAAGTTTGGTGAACAATCCAGAAGAAGTCTCACCAGTGTAGGCATAAGAGTTCTTGTCAAGATCCTTAAACTTTATGGTACACGGTTTTGTATTACTTGGTCCTATACAATCAGCCTTTGGCCCGTAATCGAAATAAAAATCAAAAGTATATGGATGTCTAAACCTAACCGACTTAGACTTAACCATATTCTCATAAACCTTGATACCCCTATTTTTCATCTAACTCAAGTATTTCTTTAATTTTTAAAATATTAGCATCACGATCCTCGAAAACTCCACTTGGTGTTAAATAGCTTACAAGAGGATTTTGGTCATAGGTATCCTTGTACGGTTCAAGTCTTCTCATTAGAATAGGAAGCTTCCAGGATAATGTTTCTTTAATAACGATTGGATTAAGCTCCCAATTTGAAGTAAAGACGAAAAGGTCCGCAGCTTTATAAAAATCGTCGGTATCATCCCTCTCTCCCCAGATTTTACAATTCTCTGGTAAATTCTCCAACAGAGGTTGCCAATAATGTTGGAAATTAGGAGCAGTGTTTCCTATGAAATGGAATTGTACAGGATAATTAAGTAGAGCTCTAGCATATTCCATTAATTCCCCTTGGTTTTTACCAGGGGTAAAAAGACCTATATTGATGATATGTTTTTTAGTAGGATCAAGTCCCAAAGAGATCAACGACTTATCCCTCTCTGGTCTTTTATGATCTTCTATCGGATATTCTAAAATATCCAAAGGAATTCCTAAGTCCTCAAACTTATCACACATCCATTCATTAACCATGATTAACTTATCTGGGCAATAAACCTTATCCCTTGTTGATATGTTTGAACTGTGACAGGTTTCAGCAATGAAATAAGGTCTTTTAGGATCGTAGATTTTTTCAATGATTTCACCGTCAATAAAAAATTCAACAAAATCATCAAAATGTATCACATCAGGGCAAATCTCTTCGATTAAATCGATAATCTGCCATTTATTACTTCCCAAGCAATAGAACTTTGAACCTATCTTTTCCTTAATTCGATCCCTTTGTACTACATACTCCTCGGAAGTATTATTGTACTGTATACAATATACTTCAGCCTCATTATTAAATGCTTCTATCTTTTTATAGAGGTACTGAGGCATTCCACCAGTAGATAAATGGGGAGCAACAAAAAGAATACGAGGCTTACCCCCAGTCTTCTCGTCAAGGGTTTCTTGGATTGAATTAATAGTTCTAATTAATTCATATTTAGTTTTTCGGAGTGCCTCGATTTCTTTCATCATTCTACAGTGTACTCTCCCGTTTCGAAATTAAGCTGTCCTTCGCCGTATTTTCCAACAATCTGGTCAATTATATCTTTCTCCTGTTTATCAAGATCTTCAGATTTTTGATAAAGATTAAAAATCTCAAGATCAACAGACTCAAGATCCTTCACCAGAAAGTGCTTCTTGATATTGAACCGTCCGATGTTTTCAACGTTAGTAGCTATCTCTCTTCTCAAGGAGTTAATTTTTTCTAACTCTTCAGGTGTAATTTTTAAATTGTTTTCCATTTTTCTTTTATTAGATTTCTCCAGGAAACGATGCAAAGTTAGATACATCATTTTCCTCAGTTTTTTTATCTATTAGTCCAAGCTTTTCCATAGCAATATTGTGTAAAAACTGAACATAGTCCCCGGTATCCTTGTAGCAACCAGTCCAAAGTAAAAAATGCCAATCGGGGAAAGGACAAAGTCTGTCATCCCCCATAAGTCTTGATGTTATATCATACATCTCTTGGTTTCTTTCATCCTCATTAAGCATTTCAGCTTTTACAACCAAATGCTCGTTTCTAAATGGGCAATACCAATCTGCCTCATCCAATTTTTGGTATGCAATTTCCCGATTACCAATAAATCGATGAGCTTTTGCTATGAGTACTATAGCATAATAAGTCATCTCGTCCCAATGACCAGGATCAGAGCTATCAGCATAGCTAGGGAACCTTCGAGTAGCGTAATGCTCTAGGTAGTATATAGTTCTTCGAGCATATTCATCTCCGTGATTTTTACCAAAGGGAAATCTATGATCCTCGTAGGTGTCGGAATAACTTTTACCAATGTAAAATAAATGGTAGTCATCCTCTAATATTTTTCCAGTACAAACCTGATCAGCTTCAAGTTCTAAAGCATCCTTTAAGAACTTAAACGAAGCATCCCAGGTTTGTCCATCATTTGTAATGATGTGTCTAAAACCTCTAGGAAGATTTACGATCTGGAACTGATCCTCATTTTCACCAGCACCTGGCAAAAAGATTATCTCATGTCTTTTATCGTGTCTAAAATACCAGTCAAGTTTAGCATTCCACAACCAAGTCCTAAAATAAATCCCACCTGGGTCTTGGGCAGTAATATTAAAGCTCTGGATTGAAGTATCGTTTAATACCTCCCAATCAAAATCATCATCAACAACAAGTTGCTCATCAGCATCCATCCTTAGAATCCAATCGCACCCGTGATCGGCTTTTAAACATTCCTGCAAAGCATGATCTCTGTTATAGCCAGGATAATGCCATTCAGTCTCGTAAAGATAACCTGGAATTCCCTTTTCTGCAAAGAAGTTGCGAATTAGATCTTGTGTTCCATCAGTAGACCCATTATCCTGTACGACCCAATAGTCAATGTATTGATAGCAAGATTCCAGCATTCTTAGTATGACCTTGGATTCGTTTGCTACCATGGCATTCATACATATTTTGGTTCTCTTATTGTTCATATTCATAATTTAAAACCTGTTCTTCCTCCCAGAATCTCATATCGCTTAAGTCATTTTGCATAAAAGCTTCTTGGTGATAATTCGTTTCATTTTTTTCATCCCATTCCCAATCATGGAAGCCTAATTCAACGATTCTTTCGTGAATAGCCTTATTGTACTTTTCCTTAATAATCCTGGCAATTCTGTTGATCTCGAAAGAATTATAATTCATGGTGCTTCTTTGGTTACTATATTGTATATAGAGCAACTCTTTGATATGGACAATTCTCGTTTCCAAAAATGTTCTTATAATTAACTCAAAGTCATCTGCAAGAGGTAAGGATCCTCGGTGGCCACCAATCTTATAATATACGTCACTTCTCCATGCACGAACATGATTAGGCATAGAAATATTGAATCTTATGGTAATTGGATTAACTGAAGGGTAGTGGTGTCGTAGGTATTTTTTACCTTTTACATCAACCCAGCTGTGACCGGAATAGCCAAAATTAAAATTATTACCAGGGGTGCCATAAAAATCCCAGTCGACCCTTTCATCGAACATAATGAATTTTCCATCCTCCCTCATTTCAGTCACATCACTGTAAATAAAACCAGCGTCGGGGAATTTTTTGCTAGCATCAAAAAGTCTTTGTAGACATTGCTCTAGTAGGTAATCATCATGATCAAGTTCTACCAACCATAGACCAGAAGCAAGCGAGCAAGCTCTATTTTTTGCCAGCCCAACCCTTCCTTTTGTGTTTGGGTTAATCCTGTATGGTTTGACCCTAAAATCACTATCCGATAATTCATTTAATGTATTCCAAAGTTCGTAATGATCCTGTGGAGAATCGTCAACAACAACCCACTCCCAATCTTGAAAGGATTGATTTTTTAATCCTTCATAAGTTCTTTTAATTCTATCCCCAGTCATATAAGCTGGGGTGAAAACAGAAAATTGAGGCCTATATGGGGTTGCGTGATTTTCAACATAAGCCTTAGCAACAATATTTGCTAAGTCATCATCTGGTATTATTTCAGGTAAAAAAATTGTTTTAAAATCAAAAAAGGGATGAATCTTTTTCTCGCCCCTACCAAAAACCATAATTACATCAGCCTTATACTCCCTCTCAAGGTCTGAAAGAGATTGATAATCTAAACCACCCTCTATTGGAATAAGATCAACCCAATACATATTATTCTCGTTTGCCGAATATGTAGTAGAAATAAATTCGTATTTACTACCACTCTTATCCCAGCCAAAAATTAATGCAGTGGGTCTTCTAACTATGAGCATTTATTTCTCGGTGTTGAAAAAGAAAACTTGGAAAAGCCTACCGTCTTCCTTATTCTGTCCAAAGTAATCAAGTGATACGTGGAAAAGGTCCCCTCTATAAATAACCAATCTATTATAAACATTACCAATCCTATCAACCATCTCCCATTTAGTCATATCCTGGGACTCTATATTTACTGGAGCACTATTTACAACGTCCTCCGGATGCTCGGAATTTCTCCATCGTCTTAAGCCGGTTTCTTTGTGTTTAAATAGACCAGTACCAGCAGAAAGTGGAGCATCTGGAGTTAGATAAAGAACTCCAGCCCAGTCTGTAGTGTCGTCGCTATGAATCCAGGATCTATCAGAAGCAAGAGTATATTGGAAAGAACCTGTAGAATCGTCACCCCACCAAGTTACTTCACCACCATAGGGTCTAATAATTTCTTGGATAGAATTTTTGACATTTTCCGCAAGGAATGAGGCCGTTCTTTGTCCAGGGTAGTTTCCATGCACACTGAAATCCTGGGCAAGAGCAAAGGCCCTAACATCATTAGGATTCTTGTAAAATTCATCGATAATAATAGTCTGAACCTTCATAAGTATCTACAATAATGGTTTACTATTATAGACACTAACACCCAAATGTTTTCGGGAATTATACCAAACCAGGAAACTTTTTAACGTATACACTCTCAATAAAATCCTTGCTTGGATAAGAAATAGTATCAGAGGTTTCTACATCAGATAGGGAAAAGGGAACACTAGGCAATAGATCCAAATCATCCACATAAAAGCTTTCAGTGGCTACGATTTCGCCATTTTCAATAAGATCAATACTCTTTATATCCCTTCTCCCAGTAACCTGCATAGCAAGATCCAGAAGGGACATATTTTGGATTGGAGTATTATTTACATCAATCATAGGATCAGATTGTTAGCCACAGAGGTATCCGGGGATTAAATAGTTTGTCTCGTTAGTTGAACAAAGGACTTGAAACCACGTGTGAGGCTGTCCCAGGTAATTATCACCATTGAGTCCATAGTAAAAGAATGGATTACCCTCTGGTGTAGGCTCACAGTTATACTCACACGGGAGGGAAGAAGGTCCAGCTGATCCTTGTGCTCCTTGTGCTCCTTGGGAACCTTTAGCACCTTGTGCTCCTTGTGCTCCTTGGGCTCCTTGTGCTCCTTGTGCTCCTTGTGCTCCTTGTGCTCCTTGAGATCCTTTAGCACCTTGTGCTCCCTGAGCTCCCTGAGCTCCCTGAGCTCCTTGACCTCCATTAACTCCAGAGGTTCCAGAGGATCCGTTAGATCCTTTAGCACCTTGTGCTCCTTGTGCTCCCTGTGCTCCTTGTGCTCCTTGAGATCCTTTAGCACCTTGTGCTCCCTGAGCTCCCTGAGCTCCTTGTGCTCCCTGAGCTCCCTGAGCTCCCTGAGCTCCCTGAGCTCCTTGTGCTCCTTGTGCTCCAGAAGTACCTGAAGATCCACTAGCTCCTTTAGCTCCCTGTGCACCTTGTGCTCCT
>Ga0181579_10004404_pt1 | contig 10993 bp, 9 predicted proteins | sample 071ome_24_FD_132996 | JGI IMG/M metagenome (GOLD analysis project Ga0181579, IMG submission 132996) | Coastal salt marsh microbial communities from the Groves Creek Marsh, Skidaway Island, Georgia - 071402CT metaG (megahit assembly) | ecosystem: Environmental > Aquatic > Marine > Intertidal zone... | reverse complement strand
TCCATCCCGTAGGCGCCGTGGTCCCCGAACAGAGACCTTTTCCAGCCGCCGAAGGAATGGTAGGCCACCGGCACGGGAATGGGCACATTGATCCCGACCATCCCGATCTCAATCTGGTCAGCATAGGAACGGGCGGCATCGCCATCGCGGGTGAAGATCGCCGTCCCATTACCGTATTCATGATCGTTGACCATCTCAACGGCGGTTTCGAAACTGTCGGCACGCACCACGCTCAGCACAGGGCCGAAGATCTCTTCCTTGTAGATCGACATATCGGTGGTGACATTGTCAAACAGACTGCCGCCAATAAAGTAGCCCTTCTCATATCCCTGGAGAGTGAAGCCGCGACCATCGACGATGAGATCAGCGCCTTCCTTGACGCCCGCGTCAATATAGCCGCTGACTTTGTCAAGATGCTGCTGGGTGATCAGCGGGCCCATTTCAGCTTCGGGATCATCCCAGGGGCCGACTTTGATACCGCGCACTTTAGGGGCCAGTTTTTCAACCAGACGATCCGCGGTTTCCTTACCCACCGGCACGGCCACAGATATCGCCATGCACCGTTCACCGGCCGAACCATATCCGGCCCCCATCAGGGCATCGACCGCCTGATCCATATCCGCATCAGGCATGATGATCATGTGGTTCTTGGCCCCGCCAAGTGCCTGCACCCGCTTGCCATTTGCCGTCCCGGTAGAATAGACATACTCCGCAATCGGGGTGGAGCCGACAAAGCTGACCCCCTTGATATCAGGATGATGGAGAATGGCATCAACCGCATCCTTGCCGCCATTGACGATATTCGCAACACCTTTGGGAAGCCCGGCTTTTTCCAGCAGTTCAATAGCCATCTGAGGTGCCGCAGGATCACGTTCGGACGGCTTGAGAATAAACGTGTTGCCGCAGGCAATAGCCATCGGGAACATCCACATCGGCACCATGGCGGGAAAGTTGAAGGGCGTGATCCCTGCCATCACCCCGAGGGGCTGACGATCGGAATAACTGTCAATGGCCGGCCCGACATTCCGGGTGTAATCGCCGCGAAGGAGATGGGGGATGCCGCAGGCAAATTCAACCACTTCAATTCCGCGGATAACCTCTCCCCTTGCGTCCTCCTTGGTCTTACCATGCTGGGTTGAGATCGCTTCGGCAAGAGCATCAAGGTTTTCTTCAAGAAGATGCTTATAGTTGAACATGATCCGCGCCCGTTTCAACGGCGGCGTGTTGGCCCATCCCGGCAGGGCATCCCTGGCGGCCTGAACCGCTTTATCGACGATCCCCGCACCGGAAAGAGTCACGCTTCCCGTTTCTTCCCCTGTAGCAGGGTTAAAAATAGGCTGGCTACCGGCATCGCCGTCAACATATTCACCATTGATCAGGTTTCGAAACATTTGCATCGCGGGAAGCTCCTCAACAAGTAATCTGTTCTATAGTTTTGGAGGAAGCGATGACGTAAATCAACCTTCAATCCTGACCCGGGGCAGAAATCTGCCGCAAGGGTAGGGCCGTTGTGTATTTGATCTGTTCCATAGCAAAAGATGAGGAAACATCGGAAAGTTTCACCTTGCTGATCAGTTTCTTGTAGAACGCATCATAGGCCGGCATGTCAGGCACAACGACACGTAAGAGATAATCCACATCCCCGCTCATCCGATAGAATTCCACCACTTCAGGCATGGCGGAAACCACCGAGGAGAACCGGTCCAGCCAATCGGCGTTATGCTCGTTGGTCCGCACCGCGACAAATACCGAAATACCAGCCCCGATCGCCGGCCCGTTCAGCAAGGCCACCCGACGCCGGATCACGCCCTGTTCTTCAAGCCGCTGAATACGACGCCAGCAGGGCGTGACCGAAAGGCCGACTTTGGCCGCAACTTCCGCCACCGGCAAACTAGCATCCTGCTGGAGCAGATTCAGAATACGAACATCAAGGTCATCAAGTTTCATCAGGCCGTCGTCATTTTTTGAAAAATTATTTTACAATACTAATTTCAATTCGCATTTTTTAAAAGTATATTTCGTTTTTATAATATATACGGAAAATTATTTTAATTCGGATGAAATATATCCGTAGAAGCCCTGGGGATGCCCGGCCGAAGAACACCAACGCCTGTTCCAGTTCCGGCGGGCGTGCAGGGCGGCGATGGCCCGTGACCTGCTGTGCGCGGAGCATCCTGTTTCACCGGCCCGGATTACCGTGATCATGCGCTGATACTGCCGGTCCACCTGCCGTGAATAAGCCGGATCAGTGGTAACGCTTCCCTGCCTGAGGTGAAGCCCGTAAAACGTATCGGACGCAAGAGATGCGCGGCCACCCAGCCTGCCGAGAACTTCCATGGCATGAAAAACATCCTGCGCGGCCCCATCCCGGAAACCCGGGCTGAGCTCCCGGTGAAGCAGCGGATGAAAGGACCCGGGCCAAACACCAAAATCTGAAAGGCTGAGACAGCGTTGCCCGGCGGCCATTGTCATCACAACCTGCCCGTCCCCTGATATCACCCGTGTTGGCGCGAAAGACGCGCCATACCGGCGGGCATGGGCAAGCATCCCCCGGAGATAGTTCTCGCCCCAGGTATCATCGGCATCAAGGAACGCAAGATATCTGCCACATGCGCGACCCATCGCACGGTTGCGGGCCCGGCCCGGGCCTGTCCGGAAATACCGCGACGGAAGAATTCTCATTGCCGGCCATGCCGGGCGTATCCACGAATACTCACCGCGATCATCCGGGGCGATAATAATTTCAACCCGCTGTGGTGAATATCCTTGGGCAACAACACTCTCCACCGCCCGCAAAAGTGTCGCCCCGGCGTTGAATACGGGGATGATGACGCTGACTTCAGGCATTCAGACACACCCCCATCTTAAAGATAATATTAATCAGTAACTTTTTCGTGATATTTGATTTTTCACGCATTTTCATAAGGATCGTTAATCAAAATTTAATGAGTTTATGAGATATTACTTTTATTGATCCTCCCCAACTGCACCACCTTATTCCATAAGGTGGTGCTTTTTTTTATATCTGCCAGTATGATCACAAACGCGGGTTTCATCATCACAATGATCTGCCCCATAAAATGAGATGAAGCCCGGATCATACCTTATTTAACGTCAAAAGATACTGATGCCTCAATTCGCGAATACTCCCCCCCTTATCCTTGAAGCTGAAGACTGGGCAGACTACGCCCTGCTTGACAGCGGGGACGGCCGCAAGCTTGAGCAGGTCGGCCCGTTTCGTTTTATTCGCCCTGAAGCGCAGGCTATATGGACGCCGTCCCTGTCTTTGGATGACTGGAGGTCTGCGGACGGGGAATTTGTCTCAAGCGCCACGGGACGAGACCGCGACGACAGCGAAGCCGGGAAATGGAACCTGTCATCATCTCTGCCTGAAACATGGCCTGTTACTTATGACGGTATAAAATTTCACGCCATGCCAACGCCATTCCGCCATCTCGGGTTTTTCCCCGAACAATCCACCCATTGGCGGTGGTGTGCCGATCGTATCAACACGTTCCGCCACGAGCATGGCAGGCCGCCCAGGATACTTAATCTCTTTGGCTATACCGGCATGGCCAGCCTGCATGCAGCCAGGGCCGGGGCTGAAGTCACCCATGTGGATTCGTCAAAAAAAGCCATCGCCCAGGCGTTCGAGAACCGTGAGCTTGCAGGCATGGAAAAGGCGCCAATCAGGTATATTACCGATGATGCGCGTCAGTTCGTCAAAAGGGAAGCCCGGCGGGAGCGCAAATACGACGGCGTCATTCTTGATCCGCCCAAATATGGCCGTGGCGCCAAGGGGGAGGTCTGGCGCATGGAGGAGGATATCACCCCGTTGCTGGCTGAAATTAATATGATTATGAGCCCGGAAGCTGCTTTTATCGTGCTGACATCCTATGCTATTCGCAGCAGCTTTCTCAGCCTCCATTATGTCATGGAACATGTTTTCGGAGAACGCGGAGGGGACGTGTCATCGGGTGAACTGGCGGTGCGGGAAACCTGCCCGCGAGGTTACCGCATCGGCCAGGCTATTTTTGCCCGCTGGAACCCGGGTCACCCGCCTCATCAGCCCTGAGGTGTTCATAAAGGCAAAGCCCGGTTGCAACCGCGAGATTAAGCGAATCCGACCGCCCCAGCATCGGCATCCGGATGAGTTGATCGGCACATGCCATCATCTCAGTGCTTAACCCCGACTGCTCATTTCCCATAAGAAGAAGCAGCGGGGCAGACCATCGCGCTTCACGGTAATCGACCGATGCGGGCAGGGCGGTGCCCAGTACCCTGAAAGATGAGCTTCTCGCCGCGGATATAAATTCATCTTCGGTCATCCGGACAAGATTGTTATTAAAGATTGCCCCCATGCTGGCGCGGACCGTTTCCACCGAATAGGCATCAACGCAATCACCCACCAGAATAACCCCTGATGCACCGACAGCATCCGCTGTCCGGAGGATTGTTCCCAGATTTCCGGGATCACGCACCCGGTCAAGCACAACCCAGCATCCTTCAGGGGACTCAAAAACCTGAGCGGACGACTGCCAGCGCTCATGAAAACTGGCAAGGATCATCTGCGGGTTGTCTTTGCGGCTGATTTTGGTCATGACCGCCTCAGGCACGGTCAGGCAATCCGTCCCGGATGTCTCAATCTTGCTCAGGATGCGGCGGATATGCGGCTCTTCCTCACGCCCCTCAACCAGAACAAGCGTTTGGGGCTTCCAGCCCAGATCCAGCGCTTCGGTGACAATCCGCACCCCTTCGGCCAGGAACACCCCGCTGCGGCGGCGATGCTTGCGGTCATGAAGACTTCGCAAGGCTTTGATGGCGGGATTTGTCAGGCTGGTGACCGGGCGCATATCATCCTCAACTGATCCGTGTTCTATTATCTGAATTATCCTAACAGCCCGCCAAAAGCCAGCAAACACGTCATGGGGCGCTGCACTCCATAGTCATGATACGACATAACCTGATTAAATCACGTCATTTCAAGTGACATTTTGCTGGATATATTCCTTAAATCTGGTTTATCGTGAAGTCGAAATTAAGGTATGTGCCGCTGATGGACGATAACCGCATCCAAAAACTTTTATCTTCCGGTGACGACAGCCAGACCTTCCGTGTCGGCTTTTTACTCGTGCCGAATTTTTCCATGCTGGCCTTTGCCTCGGCCATAGAACCCCTGCGATCCGCCAACCGGATGAGTGAGAAGAATCTGTATGAATGGGTGATTGCCTCCGAAGATGGCATGCCTGTTATGGCAAGCAACAAGGTTGAGGTTGCGGCCAACGGAAATCTCGAAGATCTGGCCAGTTGCCGGATGGTCTTTGCCTGCGGTGGCCTTGATGTTCAGAAACATGCCCGCCGGGAAGTGATCAACGCCCTGAGACTGATAGAACGTCGTGGGGCGGCGGTAGGTGCGATCTGCACCGGCACATATCTTCTGGCGGTTGCCGGTTTGCTCGACGGCAGACGATGCACCATCCACTGGGAAAATCATGACGGGCTGATTGAGGAATTCCCCGATGTTGAGGTGACGTCTGATCTTTTTGAAATTGACGGCGACCGGGTCACCTGCTCCGGCGGAACCGCTTCACTGGATATGATGCTGCACCTGATCGCCAAGGCGCACGGGACAAAACTGGCAACCCAGGTTTCTGAGCAGTTTATCCATGATCGTATTCGCGATTCCCATGACCGGCAACGCATGGAGCTGAGATCTCGCCTCGGTATCAGCCATCCGAAACTTCTGGCCGTGGTGGCGGAAATGGAGAGCAATCTTGAAGACCCCCTTCCCCAGACGGTTATTGCCAGCCGCACCGCTCTCTCGACCCGGCAGCTGGAACGCCTGTTCCGCAAGTATCTCAACACCACGCCAACACGGTATTATCTCAATCTCCGCATAGCCAGGGCACGGCATCTTCTGCGCCAGACAAGCATGTCGATACTGTCGGTGGCCCTGGCCTGCGGCTTTGTTTCGGCGTCGCATTTTTCAAAATGTTACCGCGAAACCTATGGCCGGACACCAAGGGCCGAACGATCACTTGAATAGACGTGTCAGGCCTGCTGGCGGCGGGCGGCATCCATGATTGCGGTGACCAGCGAGGCCAGACCATTCTTGCGGGTGGGGGAAAGATGCTCATCAAGCCCGATCTGATAGAGAAAATCAGGCTGGGTTGAGATTATGTCAAGAGGCGTCTGGCCGGAATAGACGCGCAGCATCACGGCGATAAGGCCCTGGACAATCGCCGCATCACTGCCCGCATGAAACCGGAGAACAGGCGCGTCATATTCGGCCTTGAAATGAACCACCGACTGGCACCCGCGCAGGCGGTTTTCTTCAACCTTGTGCCTGTCCTCAAGAGGCGGCAGACGGCGCCCCATATCGATCAGATGCTGGTAGCGGTCCTCCCAGTCATCAAAGAAACTGAATTCATCGACAATTTCAGCTGCCTGCTCTGATGCTTTCATGATTGACCTCTCAGCATTGCCTTGTGTCTTATCTAAGCCACATTCCGGCGTTTGCCAAGGATGTCCATCAATTCAAGAGCGGCCGCGCCGATCATTGTCCCTGCCGGAAATACCGCGGCCACCCCTTGTGTTTCAAGAACGGAAATATCCCCAGGGGGGATGATGCCGCCTACCACCACATGGATTTCATCGGCATGACGTGCCTTTAAGGCATCCTTGAGCTCCGGAACCTGGGTCAGATGGCCGGCGGCAAGTGAAGACAGGCCAATCACATCAACGCCTTCCTTAAGCGCAAGTTCAGCGGCTTCTTCGGGCGTCTGGAACAAAGGTCCGGTTACCACGTCGAATCCGGCATCGGCGAATGCCGAGGCCACAACCTTCTGCCCGCGGTCATGGCCATCCTGCCCCAGTTTGGCAATCAGAATACGTGGCGGGCGGCCTTCCTTTTCGGCAAAAGCGGCAATGCGTTCGCCCAGAAGCTCAAGCTCGTCCAGACCGGACATTTCCTTCTTCCAGACACCGCGCACGCCTCTGATTTCGGCCACATGCCGATTAAAGATCCGTTCCATGGCATCGGACATCTCGCCCACCGTAGCACCGGAACGTGCGGCTTCTACCGCCGCCTCAAGCAGATTGCGCTGGCCCAGTGCGGCGTCCGAAAGTCCGCTCAGCCTGATTTCAACCTGCTGGCAGTCACGTTCCCGCCTCAGACGGTCAAGTTTGGCCTTCTGCTGGCTGAGCACTTCAGCGTTGTTGATCCGGAGAATTTCCACCTCTTCTTCGCCCTCTTTGAGATCTGGCGGGAAAATATTCACCCCGATGATCTTCTGGCGGCCGCTGTCGATATGGGCCTGGGTCCGTGTTGCCGCCTCCTCAATCCGCTGCTTGGGCAAGCCGGCATCAATAGCTTTTGCCATACCGCCGAGACCATCAATTTCGGCAATATGCTGCTCGGCCCGGGCCACCAGATCCTGCGTCAGGGTTTCAATGGCTGAACTGCCCCCCCAGGGATCGATGACATGGGCGGCGTTGGCTTCACCTGCCAGATGAAGCTGGGTGTTGCGGGCGATGCGGGCTGAAAAATCTGTCGGCAGGCCAAGCGCCTCATCCAGCGCATTGGTATGAAGGGATTGCGTCTGCCCGCCGACAGCGGCACTCGCCTCAATCAGGGTCCGGACCACATTGTTATAGACATCTTGCGCCGCCAGCGACCAGCCTGATGTCTGGCAATGGGTCCTCAGCATCAGAGCTTTGGGATTGGTGATCCCGAAATGCCGGGAAAGCAGGGTTGACCAGAGCTGGCGCGCCGCCCTCAGTTTGGCAATTTCGATCAGGTATGGCATGCCGATGGCAAAGAAAAACGACAACCGCGGCACAAAAAGCTCAGCGTCCAATCCTGCGGCAAGACCTGTCCGGATATATTCGACGCCATCGGCCAGTGTATAGGCAAGCTCAAGATCCGCGGTCGCGCCAGCCTCCTGCATGTGATAGCCCGAAATGGAAATGGAGTTAAACTTCGGCATTTCTTTTGCGGTATAGGCAAAAATATCCGAAACAATCCTGAGCGATGGACGGGGCGGATAGATATAGGTATTCCGCACCATGAATTCTTTCAGGATATCATTCTGTATCGTGCCGGTAAGTTTTTCCGGCAACACGCCCTGTTCTTCGGCGGCCACAATATAAAGAGCCATGACCGGCAGAACCGCGCCGTTCATCGTCATGGATACGCTCATCCTGTCGAGAGGTATCCCCTGAAAGAGCTGCCGCATATCAAGGATGGAATCAATGGCCACACCGGCCATGCCGACGTCACCGGCGACACGTGGATTGTCGCTGTCATAGCCGCGATGTGTCGCCAGATCAAACGCAACCGACAACCCCATCTGCCCGGCAGCAAGATTACGGCGATAAAACGCGTTGGATTCTTCTGCGGTTGAAAATCCGGCATACTGGCGGACTGTCCAGGGACGTGTTGCGTACATGGTCGGGTAAGGGCCGCGGATGAAGGGAGCTATCCCCGGCATTCCTGATGTGTCTTCCGGCAGGATATCCGCAGGATAGACCGGCGGGATGGAAATCCCCTCAGGTGACATCATGGGCGCACCATCGGCGGCAGGGGCCCGAAGCCGGTCCTCGTAACCGATCTGGCTGAAATCCGGGATACGGGTCATCTTATGCTCCCGAGTGTCTGTTCCAGCAGTGCGAGAACATCGCCTTTAAACGCAGTTGCTTCAAGCTGAAAGGGTGATGCCGGCATGGCACTTAACTGCGCCAGCACCGATGCATCCGCACCATCTGTTACGATGAGATCAGGACTGGCGGCAGCAAGCGTTTCCCTGAGGTCCTCTGCCCGAATTTTCATCGCCGTTGCGTTGATCCCGGCGGCCTGAAACCAGCGGGACGTGCCGGCAGCTCCGGTTGCCTGACCAAAATCAAGGAGGAGAACCCGCATATTCCGCCCCTCCATCCGGGCACGAAAATCCTCCCAGACCTGTGCCGGGCGATTATGGCCTCCACGGGGGCCGGATGAGGATTTGAGAACCTGCCCTGATGATCTGCCCTGAACAGCATGCAGCGTCACGCCAAGCAGAGGCGATGCCCCTGAATTCACGGATTTACGGCGCCGGAGTGATGCTTCATCTGCCCATCCCTTAATCTGGCCGGATGACAAGCTTTCGGCGAGCCCCCCTTTTTGTTCGATTTCCTGAAAATGCTCCCAGGCTTTTCTGCCAAGCTCCAGGGTAAGGCGGTCAAGATAATAAGCCCCCGCGACCGGATCCGCCACCTGACCCAGACGCGCCTCATCCCGCATCATGTGATGACTGTTTCGTGCCAGCCTGCGCCCTCTTGCGCTGCTTCCTGTCAGCCAGTCATGCGGAAGACAGGTTACAATACCGGCCCCGCCAAGCACCATCCCGAGCATGGCGGTGGTGTTTCTGAGGATATTGGTATCGGTATCAAGCGTGGTCAGATGCCGTGCCGACGTCACCCCGTGAATACGTTCAGCCAGAACCGGATCGGACACGCCTGAGGCCGCAACCACCTGATTGAGGCCATGGCGAAGCGCACGTATCTTGGCAAGGGAAAGATACATATCCGCCTCGCCCGCCAGGCGGAATTCCATCCGCCGGAAAACAACTTCAGGATCAATGCCTTTGTCTTCGGCCTGCCGCAAAATGGCAACGCATCCTGCAAGCACCACTGCCAGTTCTCCTGCCGCCGTCAGACCCAGCTGGTGGTAAAGATCACCTGCCACCGCGAAAGGCCGGATATGAGCCATGCCTGCCCCTGTTCCGGCCATCCAGTCCAGCGCAGACCCGAGCGCCTGACCTGCCTCTTTCCTGCTTTGGATGCCGCATGCCACCATGGCCAGAGGATCTGCCCCGAAACAGGCATGCATCTTTTCAGGACTTGCCCCTGCCTCTTTAAAGGCTGAAAGAATTGCCGTCATTGCCCTGTCGATTTCCGGCCCCGGTTCCATGGCAAAGGACACAGCCTCGATCAGCACATTCTGTAACGCTCCCGGAAGAAGAGAGATATCCGTATCAGACGGAAATTCTATTCGCTGGGCACCACCGGACAACTCTTCAAGAAGCGCTGCATTGAGCTCTTTTTCCCCGGCCTGAGGTTCAATTCGCTGGGAGATGATCCATTCCCGGGGCACGGTGATGGCGGCACCGTCGCGTTGAGGGCTGTGCTGGCTTGTGTAAAGAGCCTGAACAGGGATGCCATCTTCGGTAATCTTTTCAAGACCGGATAGTGATGCACCCTTAAGGGTGGCTTCGGCCAGACGCGCCCAATCTTCGTATGTTGCCTTACGGTGTTGTGAATGATCTTCTGGCATAGGAATTTTCCGTTGCCTATTTATACCTGAAAACCCGTGATCAAGGCAAGGTAAAGGCTGTAAGCTTCCGGCGCATCCGCATCACCCCGAAGATGCGTTTTCTTGCACCAATGGGTATTTGCTGGCAATCTGAACTGGCCTCAAGAGACGCGCTTTCAGCAAGGTTGTTACAGGAATGAGCGGAAATATGGCAGTTACGACAGTATTGCTGGTGATCACTGCGCTAAGGGTGATGGCCATTGCGGTAACCCCGCTTGGCCTTGACGTGGAGGAGGCCCAGTACTGGCTCTGGAGCCAGACACCTGATGCGGGCTATTTTTCCAAACCTCCCATGATCGCCTGGTGGATCGGCCTGACAACGGCAATCGCAGGCCATACCGAATTCGGCGTCCGGATGGCGGCGCCGTTTCTGCAATTGATTTCAGCCATGCTGATCGGCCGTATCGCTTCTCTATCCTATGGCCGGCTGGCCGGAGCGCTCGCCGCCCTGATATGGATCAGCCTTCCGGCAAGCGCCATCGGCGGCATCATCATGTCCACCGACAGCCCCATGCTGCTCTTTCTTCTGGCAATGATATTGGTGCTGACACCGCTGGCGAAAGGGGAGAGGATAAGCGGTATCGAATCTGGTCTTGCCGGAATTTTTGCCGGCCTTGCGATGATGTCCAAATACGCGGCGAT
>Ga0181579_10004403_pt1 | contig 10993 bp, 6 predicted proteins | sample 071ome_24_FD_132996 | JGI IMG/M metagenome (GOLD analysis project Ga0181579, IMG submission 132996) | Coastal salt marsh microbial communities from the Groves Creek Marsh, Skidaway Island, Georgia - 071402CT metaG (megahit assembly) | ecosystem: Environmental > Aquatic > Marine > Intertidal zone... | reverse complement strand
AGGCACCCATGGAGTGCGGGTTTTTCTGGGCGTATTCCTTGACCGGCTTGGCTACCCGGCGATCGGAATTTCCTTCGCGGAGCACAGGGTTGACCGCGGAGCCAAGTACCTTGGCATAGGTGGTCCGGATTTGTTTCTCCTCTCCGGTTTGGGGATCGGAGGGAAAGTTGGGAATGTTAAATCCTTTACTTTGCAGCTCCTTGATCGCATCGACCAACTGGGGGACGGAAGCACTGATGTTAGGTAGTTTGACAATGTTGGCTTCCGGTTGGGTGGCAAGTTCGCCCAGCTCGGCGAGGGCATCGGGAACCTGTTGCTCGGGGCTTAAGTGTTCGGGGAAATGGGCAAGAATACGACCGGCAAGGGATATGTCTTTTACCTCGTACTTGATTCCGGCAGAGGAAGTGAACGCCCCCAGAATAGGGAGCAGGGAACGGGTGGCAAGAGCAGGTGCTTCGTCGGTAAGAGTGTAGGCAATGGTAGTCATCGTTTTCGTAAATAATTGTGCAAACGAAATACCATACCCAAGCACCTTGCGGGTGCAACGATCAAGTCACGGATGGAAGACTGAAGAGAGAAGGATGAAAAGTGAAGAGAAAGTTGAAAAAGGGGGAGCTCAAAGGCTTAGTTTAGGCTGGAGGCAAAGAGGCGTTTGAATGAGTAGAGTTCCTTATCATACTCCACATCGGGTACAATCCAGAGGTTGCGGAAGGATACTCCGGTTCCCTTGTGGTCCTGAATCATGAGGGGCTTTTTACCGTGGGCCTTGTAGGGTCCGCCCACTTCGCCGTAGATCCAGGCATCGTTATGAATAAGGTGACCGTTGTGGTGCACGGTCAAGCGCATGGGCTCGGCAAGGGATCCATCGGTTTCAAATACCGGTGCTTTGTACAAAATATCATAGGACTGCCAGTTGCCTGGTGCCCGGCTGGCATTGACTAGGGGCGGGTGCTGCCCATAAACCGCTCCGCAAAATCCATCGGCAAAGGTGTCGTTCTGAAAGCTATTCACCACCTGCAATTCATAAGCAGACATCAGGAAGACACCGGAGTTTCCGTAGAGCTGGCTTTTACCTTCATACTCCGCTTCGGTGGCGGGATCGAAACGGAATTCCAGATGAATGCGGGCATCTCCAAATTCCTGCTTGGTGGGGTTGTGGCCCTTTCCGCGGGGCATGATTCCCTGCCCATCAAATTTCCAGTTTGGGTTGTTCCATTCCGCTTGATTGAGAACGATGGCATTGTCCGGCCTGGCCACCGCACAATTGGATGCACGAAGTGGGGCGACCACGGGGGGAAGGGGACGTGCCTTGTCGTTGCGGGACCAACTGGAGCCCACCAAAGACCAACCCACATTGCGGCCGGGTTTTGGTTCCTTAGCTGGACGGAGGTTATTGACGGTGTAGTAGATGGTATCGAAATCGAGCGGTTTAGCCTCGGTGTTTAACTGGCCTGGGAATTGAATGGCATAGACCCGGTTGGTTTCTAGGGGAACATCAAAGGTGACAGTCTTACGGTCCGGGGATAGCAGATAATTGGATACCTCCAATACCTCTTCCTCCACCGGTGGGGATCCATAAGTGCTGAAGTAATGATAGCCCCACGACCTAACCACTGGTGTCATTTTCTTGCCGATCCGCTGGGTGAAATTTACGGAGAATCCGGACTTGGTAAGGCTGGTGGAATGCAGGGCAAAGGGGATGGTTTTTCCATCCCACTCCGCGTATTGAATGGCAGTGCGCTTCCCGCCCTTGCTGAACCAACCGCGTCCAACCTGAGCGGACCAAAGGCGTCCCTGCGGGTCGAAAGACATTTTGACCGGACCGCTCTCCAAACCGCGTAAAAAATCCACGCACCATCCCTGGTATTCTCCATTTACTTTTTCAACTCCACAGCGGAAGTAATTGGATTGGCGTTGATCGCCCAGAAACATCTGCCCGGCAAAAGGGCCAAATTTTCCTTCCGTGGTATCCCACACCGGACTGCCCGGGGAATTGGCAATCACTTCCCGAACAAGCCAGACTGCAGGCGGGGTACGGAGTTTTTCATAATCCGATGCGGTTTGAGACAGAACTTTTTCTTTTGTGTAGTCTGCCCGGGCGGGCAGGGAAGCGGGGTGACCGTAAAAATTTCCTTCCCTGACATGGTAGAGGGTGCAGTCCGCCACCCAGTCTCCCTGATTGTCGGTGATGAAGATTTCATCTTGAGGACTTATTCCAATACCGCAGGGCGAACGGAATCCGGAGGCGAGTGGCTGGAAGTGGCCCTTACGGTCCGAGCGGTAGACCCAGCCGCGCCAGGGTGCATTGTAGGACATATTGCCCCCTCCTTTACCAAAGGGCTTCCCATCTGGCACAATAAATTCTCCGCGGGCTCCGAGGTTAAGGGAAGCATATTTACGCCCCAGGGAGTCCATCACCGGACCGAAATGATATTCATGATACTCCCCGGATATACCGAATTGATCGGTCACGGTTTCATAGCGGTCACAGATACCATCCTTGTTTGAATCTACCAGACGAGTGAGTTCCGGTTTTTGCCCCACATAATAAGCACCTTCATTTGGATCATAGAGGATGCCATTGGGCTCCATTAAATCCTCCGCAAATTTGGTCCATACCCCATCTTTGCGTTCCCACACTTCACCCTCCCAGGTGGCGATCGCTAGGGTACCGTCCGGTTTGTGGCAGATCCCGAGCACGCTGACTGCTCCGCGGGGCAAGGGAACTGTCTCCACCTTGTACCCTGCAGGAATTTGAGCAAAGGCAAACGATGCACAAAGAAGTATTAAAGAAGAGGTAAAAATCGTTTTCATGAAAAAAGGAAAAGGATGTTTCTATTGCAAGGTTACGGTGAAAGAATCCGAGCCTTTGGGGGAGACAGTGAAGTTCTGGGTTACCCCGTCGACCAGCGAGGAGACCAGCACGGAATGACCCTTGATCTCATAGTGAAGAAGGTTAAATTCATTCCCTTGCAAAACCGTACTAGTAGCACCCGGAATTTCCTGGCCCTTGGCCACGGATTCCTTCTGACTGCGGCTATCAAGGGAAGGGGTCTGGTTGACCAGGGCGGATTTCCACACCGTAAGAATTTGCCCGCTGGCACTGTCATAAGCAACCATCACTTGATTGGGCAAAAGGACGAGGAGAGTGCGCGGGGGGAGCCCCTCGATCCATTTCCGGATCACTTTTGCCTGAGGGCCAGACCGGATGATTTTTGGGACATTTCCTTCGAGGCTTCTTCCGGTGAGCATCCAATTTCTTCCGCCTATTTTTTGCAATCTTGCATTAAATCTCATCGTGAAACTGGTGGGTTCCTCCTGCAGAATCTCCAAGTCATGGACTCCGGCAGTCAGATCAAAATCTTTGTTGAATGAAGAATCGCTATGGTCCCCATCATCAGAGTAGTGCACTTCGTCCCCGTTTACCCAGATGGAGACTCGACCACCCTGTCCACCAATATTGAAGCGGTACTTCCCCGATTGTTTGATGAACAGTTTGGACTGCCCGCGCAGGACTCCATCAAACATCCGCTTGGTGTAGAGAAAATTTTCTGGCAGGATTTCCTGAGAGTCTGACTCGACTGAATCGAAAAGTTCAGGATTTAAGCGCTTTCCCTTGAAGTAATCCCGGGAGTAGAGGGAGCGCAATGTCTGACGGTTTCCTTCCTGCTTATCTAAAATAAAGTCAGTCACTGCCTGCCGGTCTTCTTCTGAGTACACATATTCGTAGGCAATCATTTCAGTGCCGGCTATTCCCTTGGTGATGGATCGCATGATTGCCTCTGAAGTATCCCCGTGCTTCCAATAGGCATCCACGAGGCTTGGCCCGATCCCTCCATCGAGGTTAGGACCATGACAGGTCACGCAGATTTGCGAGTAAATTTCCTGCCCGCGTTCAAGGTTGCCAAAGCAGATAGTGGAGGAAGCGAAAGCAATGAGCAGAGTTGGGTTGATCAATCGGTACATAGACAATTTTGTGCTTAGTATGAATCTTGGAATGTTTAAATACTTTGGCAAACGAGAGGACAAATCTATCACTCCAAATAATGAAACAATTTGCCAATCTTAAAAAGATGAGGTTTCAGGACTGCGTCTTCTGAATTTATTAAACTTTCCTCTTGTTTCAGGAATACTAAAGCAGTTATCTTAGGTTTTCTTCCAAAGATGCGTAAATTCCTTCTGCTAACTTATTTGTTGATGACTACTACTTTAGTCGAAGGAGCCATTGATATAATTTTTGATTATACCTATGACACGGGGAATTATTTCGGGGACGAGCAGAGATATATTATGGAGCAAGTTGCATATGTTTTTGAGTCGCGCATGGGAGGGGAAACTTTTGCCTCTTCGATTCCTACCGATTATCTAACCGCTCCAAATACTGTATCGGCTACTTTCAATTTTGATAATCCAACCACCGGAGTTGCCACTTCGGTTAATGTTGGAAGCACAACAAGTGAGGGGAATGTCGTTGGGAAAGCTGGAGAACTCTTAATCTTCCTTGGTGCACGTTCGCTGAGTGGATCAACTTTGGCCTCTGCTGGAGAAACTGGTTACGGATATTCTGCCTCGGGTGATATTTCTGCCTGGAAAAATGCATTCGATGCCAGGGATTCCACTACAAATTTTGACCCTAGAGCTGGATCGTCACAGGTTAACACCAGTCAAACATTTTATTTCGATACAGACCTAACTACTCATGCAGACGCTCTTTCATCCGGAAAGACAGATTTTTACAGCGTTATGGTGCATGAGATCGGTCATGTAATTGGTTTCAATACGCACAATGCATGGAACGCCAATGTATCTGGTGGTTATTGGACAGGTGACAATGCCAAAGAACAATACAATGAACAAAATATCCCTCTTTACAGTACTCCCCACTGGGATTTGCCCACCGATGGAACTCCTGGTAATACAGGGAATTTAAATCCAGCTTATGTGGGTTGTTCATGCCATCCCTCTATGCTGCCTTCAATAGGTATAGATACTCGCACTTCCTTCAGTGATCTCGATTTTGCCCTACTTAAGGATATTGGTTACAGCATTTCCGCCTCTCCGGTGGGAACAAATATTGGGGGAACCTTTACCGATCCCGACTGGGGAGGTACTTATGATATACCCGTGAGTATGAGCTATAATGACTGGATTGCTGCAGGTGGGGGGAATGGCAGTGCCGGAGGCGGAGGTGGTGCCGGAGGCGGAGGTGGTGCCGGCGGAGGTGGAGGCGGCGGCGGTGGTTTGTCTGCAGCACCAGAACCAGCCTACATATTTACTATGCTTGGAGGTTTTATTGCATCTCTTTCTGGTCGAAAGAAACTCAAGACTTTGTTTTTTGCCCTCAAAGCTCGGTTTGCGTGAACTTGCTCACCAAAATTTCAATCATTTTGATCGCTCTTGGAGTCCTGCTTGGAGTTGCTTTGGTTTATGAGTATGACCGGAAATTAACCGAACAATCAAAGGTGCGGATAGCCTCTGTTGAAAGTTCAATGATTGAGAACCCGTCCGGTGCTCTTGATCTTCTAGTTGCCAAACGAAACCTCAAGAGTGTTTCGACTGAAGAATTGATTTTGATTGCTGAATTGTCGCTGGAGTTGCCCGATCGTTCCTTCAATCATCAGGCTTTGAAGGAATTAAAAAGCAGACTTCCAAAATGTATCGAGGTGAGAACCTTTGATGCCTGTGTTTTGGTTCTTACGGGAGAAATTCGAGAAGGAATTAACAAACTTAAGAAAATTAGTAAGGAGAACCCATCAGATCAGATGTCGAGATATTTTTATCTAAAAAACATCTGGGTTTTGGGAGGTACGGATGAGCGAATCATTGCAAAAAAAGGATTGTTCCAATTGGGTGAGAGCAATAACCGCTGGGGGTATAAGTCATTGCAGGCCTTAAATTTCTCCTCAAGAAGTGATGGAATGCTAGTTTCCGACAGTTTGTCTGCCATCGAAAAACTGCAGAATCATCCTCTCGTAACTTCTCTGGATTACATTAATTCAAATGAGCGTAAGATCGGTCTGATTAAAGATTACACTATTGAGCATGCTCTTGCTGAGTCGAAGAAGAAACTGGGAACAATAGTAAATCCAGTCGATCTTGGATTTTGGTCACTTTCGAGGGGATTTACAAAGGATGCTCTGAATATTGTTCCTCCTGCCCTTGTGGAATCTAAAAAAGAAGCATTTTGGGTTCGGTTCAATGGATTACTGGAGAGCAATGCTTCATCGGAAGCAGTTTTACTTTTCAAGCGTTTTCAGGATGATTTGAGCCCTCAAGAAAAACTTCGGGCAGAGGCGTACCTTTCCTTTATTGAAAGTGGTCAGATTGATTTTAAGGATTGGCTGTCTAGGTCCAAAAATTTAAACGATGCATATTCTCTTTTGGGTTTTGCCCGATTGGCTTTGATGAAGGGGAATGCATTGGTAGCTTATGAGGCTTTTCAGGAGGCATGGAATCTCAATGAACATTCGTTTCATTTGTCTCAGGCAAATCAATTTCTTCAGATCGCACTTTCATCTAGAAACACCCGTTTGGCTCATCAGATTAGCGAGAGCCTAGCCACCCGGTTTCCTCACAAATTTGGTAATTCAAATAACCATTGCTACCTATCACTTTTGCTCGAATTAAAGGTTGAAGAGATGGAAAAGCTTGCAGAAAAAAACCTACGGGCATTTCCGGGCAACCGTTCTTTTATCTCTACGCTTGCATTGGCAAAACTTAAGTCAGGTAAGCCAGTTGAGGCATTACGGTTAATGAACCAACGCGGAGTTGCTTCCTTGCTGCAAGGCGAACGGGCACTTTTGGCCATTGTACTCAAGGCGACAGGTAAGGGTGAGGTCGCATCTAATGTGGCCAATGGTTTGACTGAAAAAAGGATGCTACCTGAAGAATGGGAATTATTAAAGGAGTATGGTCTTACCAATTCAAAGGGTTGAAAACCGTCAATTACTTTTCTGAATTACTTTTCTCAGAATTTCCCTAAGTGATTCAATTGCCTGTTGATCATTTGCAGTTCCATTTATTCCTATCAGTAAAACCTTTCTTTGATAGGAAAGCTTTCCTGAAATAAACCACTTGAATTTTTCCCAAATTCCAGGGCTTGAGGATTCGTATGGTTTGATTCTCCCGTCAAGGGTGAATGAACCCCAAAAGACATGCAGGTTGGATACTTGATCACTTTGCTTCGATGCAGAGTAATGCCTAAAGCCTAGCTTTTGCCCATCAAATTCATATTCCACCAAGGAAGAGTGATCAATAAGTTCGATTCCGGTGTATCCCATGCAATAGTCTGGAGGATGATTTCTACTACACAGGCTAGCGGCTGCCGAATCTTCCTCATAGCCGAAATGCATCACTTCGACTTTCGGGTAGGTGCCATGGTTCAGTTTCATCTGCCATCCATAATCAAAAAGCAGAGTCTTTTGGATATCTTCAGGGATTTTCTCTTCCTCAGCGAAGGGAACGGCCTGCCAGCTAAAGGCTGTGTCGGGTTTTACCCCAAAACCAAACCATAGAAAAACGAGTCCTTGGCAGGCAATAAGGGTGAAACCATAAGGTAAGCAAATTGGGGATGCGATTCGTATTGGTTTTGAGCTGGTGATGAGCACCTTAGACTGAAGTTTATTTTTGTATTCCTTCTTTGAGAAACTCGATGCAATCAAGGCAAGTGTTCCCATTGAGCATGTAATGACAGTATTTCCAATAAAGTCATGCCATGCTGTCTGCGTATGTTGGTCATATTCAAGAAAAACCCAGGAGAGAAGAAATGCTCTGATGAAATTAAAAAAAACGGAGAGGAAAATTGCGGAAAGCGCCGTGATGGTAAAGCCAAGGAATTGATGGCGGAAATAAAGGGAGAAAAATAGGGTAAAGGATATAAGGTTTTGGAGGGAGCGGATGCCGCTGCATGCCTGATCGATTGCTACGATGCGTTGATCCACCAAAATAGCCCGATCGAGCACTTCCGCCGGATGGCCTGCCCAAAGTAGGGCCTCTGCGGTCCAGTTCGTAACTACTTTTGTTAATGTATGAACTGTTGAGGATTCGATCCCTGCAGGCCAGGGGAGACATGTAAACAGATAGATGGCACATGGCATCCAGGTTTTCCACGGAATGTGGTAGGGACTTTCATTGAGGAAAAAACCGGTAAGTATGGAAAGTAAGAGCAGTTCTATCCACAGTGGAAGTCGCCAAAAAGGGTCTGGTTCGGCAATCAAGCGAGCCCCGGTGTAAAGAACCAGTAACACAATATGCAACCCAAACAAAATTTTCAGAGGGGATGCTGGGCGGGGGTGCATATTCTTTCTTCTTTCAAGTAGAATTAAAGCGAGTAGAGGCACACACCAACCATGGGTGTAATAACTTGCTTCATTCCACCAAAGACTGGTCCTCGTAAGAAGTGAGCACCAGGACAGGATGAATGCACCGGTACATAACTTCCAAATATTGGAATGATCAAAGGCATTGAACCAGATTGGCAATTTAGAGCTCACTGGTTAATGGAGATAATCTTCTCTAGAATAACCTTTTCCACATCAGTTAGGAAGGAAATTGAATTTACCGGAGCCCATTTTTTTGCCTCTTTATGCAGGTTGTTTTCGGCAAGTGTCCATGCACCTATCAATCTTTGGGTTGGACAATTGGGAGGAGTGGTAGACCAATAGGGTGAAATGAGTGCACGCGCGGATTGTGATTCGCCCATCTTCAAGTAGATCAATGCCAGAGTAAACCGGAGGGATGGACTTTGTGGATATTCAACCAATGCGTTTTCTGCCCAAATTTTGCAATTTTCCAGTTCCTGGCCGTAAAGGCTTTTGAAGATGCATGTTTGATGTTCCCCGGAGAAATTTATTACCTCAGTTGGCAATGGGGTTCGGGACAAAATTTGCCGCAGTTTATCAAATTCTCCCAACCTTTGGTAACATGATATGAGAATATATTTTATACCTACATGTTTAGGTTTTCTTTTTTCCAGCTCTTCAAGGTAGGAAACAATAATTTGAGGTTGGTTAAAAAAAACGGCAAACTGCCTGAAGTTCTCCAGTTCTTCATTGTTCGCTTCAGCAAATAGTTCACCAAACAAATCACTTTCTTCAGAGTGGTTTTTATCTTTATCTGAAAGAAGTTGGTTGAAGAACGCCCGCTCGTTTTGGGATAAAGTAGGGCCGATTTCAAAACTAATCTCTCTGGCCAAATCAATCTTCTGGCCGAATGCTGCCGTCTTAATTGTGCTGAGCATTCTTTCTTTGAATTCATCAGGGTTGATAGTCTGGGCCTGGGCAATTTGACCGATCAACTCCCGTGCCATTTCTGGTCGTCCGAGGCGGTTCAGCATTTGTGCTAATTCTTTCTTCTTTTCTGGCTGGTGCAACTGCCTGAACTCCTGCCCCAGTACGAAGAGTAAATTATCCAGATCTAACTTTTCCTTGCCGTAGGAAGCATCAAGGCAAATAAGGGCATCCATCATAGTGGGTTGTCCACTTTTCCATAATTGATTCGCCCAATGTTTTTTTTGTTCTTGGGGAAAGTGTGGAAGCCTGAGCAAACGTCTCTGAGCAGCACGTGAAATTTCTCCTTTTGAGTTTGCCCCCGCTTCCAAATCTTTCAGGCCTTCCTCATAGAAAAAGTTTTGGTCCGAGCGTAAGCAAAGATTCCAGAAGAATTCTCTGAGTTTTAGAGAATCTGGTTTTTCTTGAAGAAAGTTGTAGGCAGTTTCGAATGCCTTCAATTCACCAAGTTCTTCATCAGCCAGATAAACTTGGCAAAGAAGGTAAGCATATTCTTCATGACCCGAGTTATCGGTTTGTATCGTAAAAAGAAGTCTTGCTGCCTCTTCCCAGTCCGCTTTTTCGATACATGCCCTGCAGTAAATCAAACGGTCATCAACGGTTGCGGATGGATGGTTTTCCAAAGTTTGTGCCCATTCCAGAAATCTTGGATGGGAAAGTTTTCTAGCGGAGTTCACTAAAATCCTCAGTATGCCGAGGTCCTTAGGAATAGCGAGATGAGCAGTCAGGCTAGTGAGCAAAGAGGTATGAAAATCATCATTCTTAAAAGCCGCTCTTGCTGTTTTTTCAAATTTTCTAAATTTGTACTCCTTTAAAATTGGAAATGAAATTGCGATGATTGCCGCGGTAATAAGAAAGACCACAGTCACCGAACTGCTTATAAGAAACCATCGGGGTTTCTTCGAAGAGTTAAAAAAAATTTTGAGATAGCGTGGTTTATAAAACAACCATCGTTTTCTCTTTTTTTCGGGTAGGTTGTTTTTTCGTTTTTTTATTCCTTCCCGGGTGAGTTTCCATATCAAGAAACGATAAGTTTCCCGGTTTTTAATTTTATTGGCCCCGTCTTTGAAAAAAACCTTGAACTCTTTTCTCTTCCTCCGGAAAAAGGTTTTCCAATATAACTTTTGAAAGTAAGGATTCATCGGTTTTAGAAAAGTGGGTTATGAAAGTAAGGGTCTTTGCTTAGTCATGCAACCGTTGATGGTATGGACAACGCCACTCTACACAATTTGGCAAAGTGGTGTCAGCAACTTGTCATCCAGGCAAAGGGTTCCATGCGATATCCTTTGACCATTCCTTATCATTCAAATTAAGAACAACCGTATGAGAAGTGTAATTTTTTGGGCTACCCTTGGTTTTCTCGGTTTTACTCACGATATTTTATCCCGGCCCAATGTCATCTATTTGAATGCGGATGATCTTGGGGTGATGGATGTGGGTTTTATGGGAAGTGAGCTTTACCACACCCCCAATCTGGACCGCTTGGCGAAGGAGGGCATGGTCTTCACCGATGGGTATGCACCGGCGGCCAATTGTGCTCCCAGCCGAGCCGCGTGCATAAGTGGTCAATGGGCGGTACGCACTGGAGTTTACACCGTCGGCACATCGGAGCGGGGAGATGTGAGGGATCGCATGCTTATTCCCACGCCCAATCGGTTGCATCTTAAAGACGAGGTCATTACCATCGCAGAGGAATTCAAGCGGGT
>Ga0181579_10004392_pt1 | contig 11004 bp, 8 predicted proteins | sample 071ome_24_FD_132996 | JGI IMG/M metagenome (GOLD analysis project Ga0181579, IMG submission 132996) | Coastal salt marsh microbial communities from the Groves Creek Marsh, Skidaway Island, Georgia - 071402CT metaG (megahit assembly) | ecosystem: Environmental > Aquatic > Marine > Intertidal zone... | reverse complement strand
CGATATCCTCTATGCGAATAACGGCGACGGCACGTTCGATAACATTAATGCGTTTGCCAACTTGCCCACGGGACCTAGCGTGCATTTTGCTGCGCGTTGGGGCGATTTCGACGGCAACGGTGCCCCCGACCTATACATGACGGACGGCTTTGGCAGCGGCAACCTGCTCTTTCAAAATGACACGCCCGGCAGCCGCTTTATTCAGGTCTTTGTGCAAGGCGGCGGCGGAGAGCAAGATGGTGGACATGTTCCAGCCCTAGGAGCTAAGGTGAGCCTGCTAGATTCGAACGGAGACCTAGTTGCCACCCGGGAGGTCGACGATGCGGCGGGACTCTCCTTTGGCGTGCAAGAGAGCGTGGAGTACCGCATTGAAGTGCGCTTTCCCGAGAGCGCTTCCGTAGTCGCGGTTACCGGCCTGCGGGGCGGTGATCAGAGAACGGTGGTGCAGCCGTGAACTGTCAACGCATCCTATCATCACTGCTGGTGCTTTTGGTCGTAGCCCATTCGTCGCTAGCTGCGCCGCGGCAGGAAATGGTTGGCGCGCGGGCTATCGGCATGGGCGGCGCGTTTAGCGCAGTCGCCTCTGATGCGAGCGTTGCCCATTGGAATCCGGCAGCGCTTGCGTCTCTTCAGCGTCAAGAAATCGGCCTTGCATATGCCGATCGGTTCGGTTTGGGGCTCAACCATTCCTATCTCAACTACGTGCTACCCGTTGGAGATCATCACGCTCTTGGCATTGATTGGTTGCACCTTGGTTTTGATGATTCCGAATTGAGTACGGGTCAGAACAAGCTGTCCTTTGCCTATGGATATCGCAACGGCATCGAGTTTCTGCGACCTTTTATTGGCAACACTGCCATCGGTGTAAGCGGTAAATACCGCTCCTTTAACGTGGACCTCGACGGCAATAATTTGGGCAGTGCTTCAGGTTGGGGATTCGATCTGGGACTGCTTGCCCCGCTACCTTACGGCCTGCGCCTAGCGGTCGTCGCTCAAGACCTGGGCGGTACTGACTTACAGTATGAAAACGGGCTATCCGAGACGGTGTATGATTCGCGCTATCGCGTGGGCATGTCCTACCGTCCCGTTGAGGGCCTCACGGTCGGCATGGACTTGGACGATTCGTTTCATCTGGGCGCAGAATACTGGCTGCGCGGTCTGTTGGCCCTGCGCGCGGGAATGGCGACCGAGTTTGATACGCCCGAATCCTTTGGCGATGCGACAACGACGACCTTTGGTCTAGGCGTAAAGTATCGTTTTGCTCAGATCGACTACGCCTATGAGCGGCATCCCGTCCTAGCGCCCACTCACTACACGTCTATATCGCTGGCGTATAATCCGCGTGTAATCACGATTAAGGATGCCATAGTACGGCCCAATCCGATTTTCCGTTCGCTCTATCCGCACTATCAGGAAAACGATTTCTTCGATGTTGTAATTTCAAACTCTGCGACGGAGGCGATCGAGGCAAGCGTCTCGCTCTTTCTACCTAAAGTTATGAGCGTGCCGCACCGCGAGACGGTGATTCTGCCACCGCAGAGCAACGAGAAATACACGTTTAAGGTGACGTTTGATTCGGATCTATTTAACAAAGATGAAGCCTACTACGATAACTTCGTTACGCCAATTGTGCGCGTGGACTACCAGCGTAACCGGCAGGACCAGTTCACGGAAAAACAGCTTGAGCGCGTTTACGTGGCGGGTAAAGGCAAGCTGAGTTGGAACGTGAAGGGCATGGCTGCGGCGTTTGTTACGCCAGACAATATGTCCGTTGCCAGTCTTGCGCGCGGTTTAGTCCAGCGCTACAACGACCTGCTGGCAGAGAAGTTTAACCGCTCTAATATCGGAAAAGCCACCGTATTATTTAACGCACTGGGAGCCTATAGAATCCGCTACCAGGCGGACCAGAAGACGCCTTTTACGAGCGTTTCTGATGACAAGACGATTTTTGATACCGTGCAGTATCCGAGCGAGCTGCTGGAGATGCCGGAAGGGGTCGAAACCAAAATCGGTGACTGCGACGATTTGACGGTACTCTTCGCTTCACTATTAGAAAACCTCAGTATTGATACGGCCTTTCTCGAGGCGAACGATCCAGGCAAAGGTCACATCTACATGATGTTTGACAGCGGTATCTCGCCGGATCGCGCCGAAGATCACTTTCTCTCGTCGGCTGAGTATGTCGTCTGGCAGGGGCGCGTGTGGATTCCCGTCGAAACTACGATGTATGGTTTCACTTTTGCCGATGCTTGGCGAAACGGCGCGGCCGAGTACAAGCGTCTCAAGCCGCGCAAGCTGATTGATGAGCTGTACGTCCAGCAGTACCTGCAGATGTATAAGCCCGCTTCTCTGCCGCCGCGCAACGTAGAAATTCCTCAGTCTGCGCTGATGGATAGCCTACTGCAGCGCGACGTGGACTTTTTCGATCAGCGCGTAGATCAGATTGCCTTGGGATCCTCCGTGTCGCTCGATACGCCTGAAGGCCTCTACGATGCCGGTGCCGCTTACCTGCGCGTCAACCACCTAGAGAAGGCTTCTGCGATGTTTGATCGGGTACTCGAAATGCGACCCGATCACTTTGACGCGCTCAATGCACGCGGCGTTATTTTGGCTCATAAAGGTCAGTATGACGATGCGCTGATCTATTACCGCAGGGCCCTACAGCAGGGCGATAATACGGGCGTTCGCATGAACATCGCGCTCACGTATTACCTAAAGGGCGAGCGAGAAGAAGCCGACCGACTTTTCCAGCAGGTCGTCGCTCTAGATGGGTCCTATATGGAACTCTTTGATTTTCTCGCAGAGGTTGGTAACGCAGAAGAGTTTTACGATGTGGGGACTTCGTATTTGCGTCAGAATCGATTCGATCTGGCTATGGCCCAGTTTGAAGAGGCGATCGCGGCCGACGAGCAATTTGCCGACGCAATTAACGCCAAAGGCGTGGTGCTGACGCACAAGGGCCAGTACGACGAGGCCTTGGCGCTTTACGAACGCGCTGCTGCGATCGAACCAGACCAAACGGGCTACCGCTTGAACGTGGCGCTTATTTACTATCTGATGGGTGATCGCGAACGGGCAGACGTTCTCTATCAGCAAATTATCAACGAGGACGATGCCTACGATGGTCTACTCGACTTTCTCGCGGAAGTAGAATCGGCCGAGGAGCACTATCGGATTGCCTCTGCTTATATGCAACAGGAAGAATACGATCGCGCGCTGGATCGCTTGGACAAAGCGTTGGCGTCAGATCCGCAGATGGGTGATGCGTATAATACCAAAGCCGTTGTGCTGTGTCAGCGCGGCGCGTATGACGAGGCCTACGGCCTGTTAGAAGAAGCAGAAAGGCTGATGCCTGCTCATCCTGGCGTCCGTCTGAATATGGCCATTGTGCGCTATCTGCAGGGGCGTCGCCACGAGGCCCAGGTTATCTATCGCCAAGTTGTCGATTCAGACGATCGCTACGAAGGATTTCTGAATTTCCTTGATGAAGAGAAGTGAAGTTGGACGGAACCTTTGGCAAGTCGAGGGGTCAAATACGATATAAAAAGGCCAGAATGTGATACAGATCATGTGATTGCCGCGTTTTTTTGCCGAACTTATATGTAGAAACGGAGTATATGTCACCTTGAAAAGGAGGTGCGATTTGTCAAAGAATGCGAAGTTTTTTTATCTGCTCATTGCTGCTCTTATAAGCGCAGTGCCTGTCGCGGCACAGCAGAGCGATGCGACATCTGAAGCCAAAGAAGCGAGTTCTCAGGCCGAAGAGGCCGCCGCAGAAGGAGGCGATGAGGACTGGCTCAATACCGTTTGGACTCAGGTCGATGACATGGTTAAGGAAGAAGAGTTCAAGCTGCAAGAGACGGTCACCGTGGCCGGTGTGCGCGGAGCCGAAGCTGAAGACAACATACTTGCCAAACTGTATTACAAGGGTGGGAAGCGCTACCCGAGCCAAGATAAGTTGGTTAAGGCTATAAAGACTCTACAGGAAGCGCTGAGTAAGAATCCCAAGTCGCCCAATGCACCCAAGCAAAAATTCTTTGTCGCTCAGTGCTATGAGAAGCTGGGTCAGACTGCGCAGGCGCGCGACTACTACGCGCAGGTTGCCAAAGATCACCCCCAGTCGCCCTATGCGGCCAAGGCACAAAACAAGGTTAGCGAGATGAGCGTGCAGTAGACCAAAGAGCGCGTAAAAAGAGATAGATGAGAAAGGAAGGTCCTCGGACCTTCCTTTTTTTGTTATACTAAATGCGTTACCACTTATTCTCATTGGAGGTCGCATATGGCGGGATCAGATAACGAGCCTCGATTACAGCTCTACTTGGGTCCCATTGTCGGCGCGCTCGTGCTGCTTTTTGCGCTTACCGTGGCCTATGAGCGGGCTGAGTTGGTCAGTTACGACTGGCGCTTTAATATCCGAAATTCAATTTTTGGGATGCCAGAAGTGGATCCGCGCCTTGGCACGATTGAGATTGATGATCAAACGCTGGAAGTTGAGGGGCGGTGGCAAAACTGGACGCGTGCGGAATATATAGACGTAGTCCGTATTCTCGGTGAGTATGGAGCTGACCGGGTGGGATTTGATATTTACTTTCCCGAACATATAACCAAGCTGCTCACGGAAAAGCAGATACGCGGTTTAGCGACGATCGACGAAAAGGGTATCGAAGGCCTGCTGGAACAGGCGGACTACGATGCGCGCTTTGGTAGTGCGATAGAGAAGGCCGACAACGTCTACTTAGCTCAGTACCTCATTGTCAAAGAAGACGAAGAGGGCGCCGAACTGCAGTATCCAGCCCTTGAGGCCGATCAGGAGCGCGTGCTTGAAGAGATACGCAAAGATTCTCCCCGTCTTATGGTGCCGCCCGAAGAGAGCACAATTACCAGAGCCACGTATTTTGAGCCGCCCATTGCTGTTCTACGCGATGCGGCACGCGGCTTTTCCTACGCTCAGACAACGGAAGACTTTGACGGTTCTCGTCGTCGCTATCCGCTAGTATTTCAGTACAAAGACATACTGTTCCCCTCGATTGGACTAAACGTTAGCTGCGACCAACTGCAGGTCAAAATCTCCGACGTGCAGGTTTGGCCGGGGGAACACGTGTTGCTTCCGCAGGCGACATTGGCCGACGGTCGCGTGAAAGACATAAAGATTCCGATCGATGATCACGGCACGATGAATGTCAACTGGATTGGCCGTTGGGAAGATACCTTCGTGCGCTATCCGCACCTTGCGCTGCGTCGAGCTGCGCAGCGACACGATCGCGAAATGGTGCTCGATAAAATCAAGGAACTCGTTGCCTCGGATCCGGCACTGCGCCGGAATCCGCGTCCGCTACCGGGACGCATGGCCGAGTTGGGCTATACCGACGGCCGTGCCGTTCGCAGCGCGCTGGTGACTTGGATGCAGGCAAGCGGAATTGAAGCTTCGGTGCGCAAAGATCCGGATAGGGACGCAGCCGCATTTTGGGCGTCAAAGGGCGTGCAGAGCCCGCAGGATGCGCAGCTGACGATGTATGAGCAGATTCGGCGCAACAATCGAATCGCCCAACTGGTTGAAGAGAAGCCCGATACAGACATAGCCGCAGTGCAGAATGCACTGCCCGAAGAAGATCGAGACGATCTGCAGCAGAGCCTCTACTTTGTACAGCATCATTTGGTCGATGGAAAGGTCGATGCATCTGCTCGCCCCCTTTACTTCTACCCTTACCCAAGTGCGCAGGGGCGACTGATTACGCGCGATGAGTTAAATGGTAAAATTCTCTTTTATGGGCAGACATCGACGGGTAGCACAGACCTGAGCGTGATCCCTTTCCAGGGTAACTATCCGATGGTCGGTATCTATTCAAATGTCATCAACACTATATTCAATCAATCCTTTATCAGTCGAACGCCGGTCTGGTCTCGCATTTTGCTCACTTTGGCACTGGGGTTGGTTATGTCACTTGTTATACCCCGACTGAAGGTGCTGCAGGGCGCGCTGTTTATCGGCGCGCTGGGTTCGATTTACTCCGTCCTGGCAATCTACCTATTTACACAGGGTATTTGGCTGGAGTTTATCGGCCCCACGCTGACGATTGTTGCTGGTTATCTGGCGCTGACCATCTATGGTTACATCATAAAAGAGAAGGAAAAAGAGTTTGTTCAGGGAGCCTTTGGTCACTACCTGTCTCCTGCTGTGGTCGAGCAGATCATGGATAATCCGGACATGGTTAACCAACTGGGCGGCGAAGAGCGCGTGATGACTGCATTCTTTTCCGATATCGCTAGTTTTTCAACGATTTCGGAATGCTTAACGCCTGCGGAACTAGTCGATTTTATCAATGGCTATCTGACGGAAATGTGTGATATAATCGAGCAATACGGCGGTACGATCGACAAGTTTGAAGGGGACGCAATCGTGGCGTTCTTTGGTGCTCCGCTCTACTATGAAGACCACGCGAGCCGAGCCGTCATGGCCTGCATTGATCAGCAGAAAAAGCTGCTCGAACTTCGCGAACGTTGGAATCAGCCCGGAGCGATTCCCCCCCGTCTGGAAGAGCTGCGCGATCGCTGGCAGAGTCAGGGACGCACCTTTGCTCAGGTCCGCATAGGTATTACAGCAGGACCGATGATCGTCGGCAATATGGGTTCGCGCAGTCGCACGGACTACACCATGATGGGCGATACGGTCAACTTGGCTGCGCGTTTCGAAAGCGGGCAGAAAATCTACGGCACCAATATTATGGTCAACGACCAGATCTACGAGCAGGTGAAAGATCTCGTTGAAGCCCGTCAACTCGATTTGATCCAGGTAATGGGGAAAGAGGAGCCCGTCGTGGCTTATGAGGTGTTAGAGCGCAAGGGCGAACTGAGCGAGGAAATGATGCAGGTCCTCGAGCTCTATAATAAGGGGATGGAAGCCTACTGGGAATTCGACTTTAAAACGGCGCAGACGTTTTTTGAGGAGGCGCTTGAGATAGAGCCCAACGACGGTCCTTGCGCGCTTTATGCCGATCGCTGTGAGGAGTTTGCACTCAATCCACCCGAAGACCTCGTATTTCGCGCGGACAGTAAATAAGACGTCACGGCGCGCCGGTCCTATCTGGTCTGTCTCTTCAGGAGTACTTATATTTTTACTATGCTAATACAATCGAAAAAAGCCATATACGCTCTGCTGTGCTGCTGTGTAGCCTGTGCGACGCCAGGCCAAGTAGACCAGCGTCTAGACACGTGGCAAGATGCTCAGCGCGAAGAGGTGGAAGCGCTTAAACGCGCGGTTGAGTCATCGTACGATCGCGAACGTGCCATGGCAGATCGACTGCGCCAGGGAGAGGAAGACGCCGTCGATATGCGTCAGCAGATAGCCGCGCTGCGCGATGAAATAGGCAGTCTGCGCGCTCGACTCGATTCGCTGCACACGCGCCCACTGCGTCCGGCTAAGATGAGCCGTGGCCAGAAGGAAGATGCACTTTCGCTTTACCAGAACGCCTTGGCCATTTACAATCAGAAGCAATACGAACAGGCCGTTGCCCAATTTGATCGCGTGCTAGCCGCGGCACCCTATGGTGAGTGGGCGGATAACGCTCAGTACTGGAAAGGCGAATGCTACTACGGCTTGGGGCAGTTTCGCCAGGCGCTGACGGAGTTCACTAAGGTTTTTGCTTTCAGCAAGACGGAAAAAGCCGATGATGCGCAGCTCAAGGTGGGGCGCTGCTACCTTGCCTTAGGTGAGCAAGACCAAGCCATAGCGGCTTTCCGCAAGCTGCTATCCGAATTTTCCGAGAGTGAATACGTTGCCGTGGCTCGCAAAGAGCTCAAGTATCTCGGCGGTCAGTAATGGCGCGTGCGCCTTCATCAACGTTACATACTGCGTTTGTTCGATGCGTTGCACTGCTGCTCTTAGTGCCTATTTCGGGCGTAGCACTCGTTCCATATCCGAGTAATATGGACGCGCTCGTAGCTACGGTGGAGGATGCCATTGACGAGTCGCTGGCCGGATTGGAGATGTCTTCCGAGACGGGTGATGCCCCCGTTTTTATTGCGCCTCAGGGACGTCACGATGCCAACTGGCTTGTGGAACACGTGCTGGCGCAGCGCCTGCTCGAACGCGGATTTACCATCGTATCAGATTCGACGCAGGTTGGTCAAGAGAGTATGCGCTTTTCCTTTCGCATCCTCGATATGGGGATTACCGCACAGTCCGGTCTGCGCGGGGCAGAGGCCGACCGTCAGACTCGTGCAACGCTGGCGCTGCGCCTGAATCGGGAGAGCGATCACATTGTCTATTGGCAAGATGAAATCACTCGCCTGCGGGCTGACCGCATTCCAAAGAAGCAGCTTGAGATACTTCAGCACTCCACCTATAAGTTCGCACAGACGGACGTCGAGGAACAAAGTTGGAGTAAATTTGTCGAACCTATAGTCGTTTCTACCGTTCTCGGTGGGCTCATCTATCTGTTCTTTTCCAATCGTTAGCTTATGCCTACATACGTTCGTACCGCACTCATTGCTTCAGCATTGTATCTGACGGCCTGCGCCAGCACGCCGGAGAAGTTACAGGGGGCAGACTACTACTACGCCGAAGGACAGAAGGCCTACGAGAAAAAGCGCTGCGTTGAGGCGTCAGAGCACTTTCAGCGGCTGGTGAGCAATTTTCCTGGATCGCAGCGCGTTACAGAATCGCAGTATATGCTTGCAGAATCGTATTTCTGCAGTGAGGACTACGTGAATGCCGCGTTCGAATATCAGCGTCTTATCGATATTTATCCCGCTAGTAATTGGGCCTCCGAGGCACAGTTCAAAATTGGTGAGTCTTTCTTTGAGCAGATGCGCCGTCCTGAGCTCGACCAGAAAGAGACCTACGAGGCGCTGACGGCCTTTCGAAACTTTATAGAAGACAACCCGGGGTCTCCTCTGGTCCAGACTGCGCGCGAACGCATTCGTTTCTGCCGCGAGAACTTGGCAGAGAAGATTTACCTGGGTGCGTATTTGTACCAGAAACAGGGCTACTCCGAGGCGGCGCGTATGTCGTTTCAAGACGTGTTGCGAGACTATCCGGATACCGCGTGGTATTACTACACGCTGTTTCGCTTAGGAGAGCTGGCCCGGGAAAAGGCCGATACGGATTTGGCCGCACAATATTGGCAAGAAGTACTGCAGGGCAGTGAAGATGCCGATCTGAAAAAAGAAGTGCAAGAGGCGTTAACCCAGTTAGATCTATCCGCGGGATAGGCCGATGCGACGCGTCGGCCTTATCGGCGGAACGTTTGACCCCATTCACAACGGGCACGTACTGCTAGCGCTTTTTACGCGCGAAACCCTCGCGCTAGACGAAGTCGTTTTTATTCCCGCTGCCGATCCTCCTCACAAAGACAGCACGCATGCGCAAGCGGATCAACGCATGGATATGGTCGAGATGGCGATTGCCGGTGTCGATGGATTTTCGGCTTCGCGCATTGAGCTTGATCGACCTGGTAAATCCTATACGGTCGATACGCTACGCCAGCTGCATGCGGACTATCCACAGAGTGCGTTCTTTCTAATTATCGGTTCGGATAATGTTGCACAAATGTCGACTTGGCACGATCCGTTTGGCATCATGGACTTATGCACGGTCGTTGCGGGTAAGCGCTTGGCCGAAGATGCGGACGTCGATCCCGCACTGGCCTCTCGTATGCGCTTTATCGATACGCCGCTGATCGAACTCTCCTCGACGCACATTCGTCAACGGCTGCAGGATGGGTTGGCCGTGCGGGGGATGATACCAGATTCGGTTGAGTGTTACATCGGTGAGAAAGGAATCTACAAGCCATGTATATGACCCATCTCGAGTGCGCCCGTGAGGGAAGCGTGTACGACGGAGAAAAGCTGCATAATCTGTCCGACGTTGGGGCTCCACTCCTAGCTAGGTATGATTTAGAAAAGGCGGCCGAGACGCTGCGCCCGGAAGCGCTTCAGGCGCGTGCGCCCAATATGTGGCGCTATCGCGAGGTGATGCCGATACGTTCCGAAAGCGAAATCGTTTCCCTCGGAGAAGGATTTACACCGCTGCACTGGGCCGAACGTCTGGGGGCTTGGGCTGGATTCTCCCAGCTCTATATCAAAGACGAGTCGCTCAATCCGACGGGTTCATTCAAGGCGCGCGGGCTTTCAGCGGCCGTAACGGCTGCGCGTGCGCGCGGTGCCAAGGCGCTGGCGATACCAACGGCGGGCAACGCCGGCGGAGCGCTTTCGGCCTATGCTGCAGCCTGTGGTCTTCCAGCCGTCGTTTTTATGCCGCGCGACACGCCGTCGGCCTTTGCAATCGAGTGTCGCTCTAGCGGCGCTACGGTAGAAATGGTGGATGGCCTGATCAGCGACTGTGGTAAAATTGTGGCTGCGCGCAAGGAAGAAGAAGGGTGGTTTGACGTGTCTACGTTAAAGGAACCCTATCGCGTCGAGGGCAAAAAGACCATGGGCTATGAGTTGGCAGAGCAGCTCGATTGGAAGCTGCCCGATGTCATCATCTATCCGACGGGTGGGGGAACCGGGTTGATCGGTATGTGGAAGGCGTTTGGCGAGATGGAATGCATGGGGCTTATCGGAAGCGAGCGGCCGCGGATGGTTTCGGTCCAAGCGGAAGGGTGTGCGCCGGTAGTGCGTGCCTTTGAACACGGGGACGATGCGGCCGAGATGTGGGAAGGGGCTCATACGGTTGCCTCAGGGCTGCGCGTTCCTGCCGCCGTGGGGGATTTCTTAATGCTGCGCGCCCTGCGTGAAAGCGGCGGGACGGCCGTAGCCGTTAGCGACGAGGCGCTTGTAGAACATTCTCATACCATAGCAGCCCATACGGGCATTTTTCCCGCGCCCGAAGGTGGAGCAACGCTGGTGGCCCTACTCGATCTCAAGGAGCGCGGCCTCGTTTCAGCGGACGAGCGGGTTGTGCTATTTAATACGGGTAGTGGATATAAATACCTCGAAGCGCTGGCCTGAAAACGGGTATTGCCTTTGGGGTGATGTATCCGAACGTATAGCGCAATGGGGGGT
>Ga0181579_10004387_pt1 | contig 11010 bp, 9 predicted proteins | sample 071ome_24_FD_132996 | JGI IMG/M metagenome (GOLD analysis project Ga0181579, IMG submission 132996) | Coastal salt marsh microbial communities from the Groves Creek Marsh, Skidaway Island, Georgia - 071402CT metaG (megahit assembly) | ecosystem: Environmental > Aquatic > Marine > Intertidal zone... | reverse complement strand
CTTCATGTTAGCGGCCGGCACGGGTGCCCTCGCCTTTTACGCCCGTCGTGGCGCAGATCGTCGCGCTGCGGAAACGGAAGAACGCGAACGCACCGCCGTCGAAGCCGCACCCGAGGAAGAGCCGATTGCAACGGCCCTCGCACTCGACGAGCTACGCCTCGAACTGGGCTATGGCCTATTGCCGCTGATCAACGATACCCGCGGCTACCGTCTGACCGACCAGATCAAGGCCCTGCGGCGACAGCTTGCAAGCGAAGTGGGCTTCGTCATGCCCTCGGTTCGAATTCTCGACAATATGCAGTTGGCCGCCAACACGTATGTCGTTCGCGTCAAAGAAGCCGAAGCCGGGTATGGGGACCTTCGACCCAACCACCTGCTGATTATGGATCCGCGCGGCGAACCCATCACCCTCAGCGGCGAAGACACGACAGAGCCGACCTTCGGGTTGCCGGCGATGTGGGTCGAGGAGTCGCTGCGCGAGGAAGCTTCGTTCCGCGGCTATACCGTCGTCGATCCGGCCACCGTGATCACGACGCATTTGACCGAAGTCATTAAAGACAACATGGCCGACCTGCTGTCCTATGCCGAGACGCAGAAGCTGTTGGACGATCTACCGAAAGAGCAGCAAAAGCTCGTCACCGATCTTATTCCTTCGCAGATCAGCATGTCTGGTACGCAACGCGTGTTGCAGAACCTGCTCGCCGAACGTATTTCGATTCGCGACCTGCCGACAATTCTCGAAGGTATCGCCGAGGCCAGCGGTTACACCAACAACATCACGCTTATCACCGAGCACGTCCGGGCCCGGTTGGCACGACAAATTAGCTCGGCCAACACCTCGGATTCCGGTTACGTCCCCATGGTGACGTTGTCGCCGGAATGGGAACAGAGTTTCGCAGAATCGATCATCGGCCAGGGCGACGAACGTCAGCTCTCGATGGCTCCGACACGCCTGCAAGAATTCATTCAGGCGTTGCGCCAGAGCTACGAGCGGTTCGCACAGGAGGGCGAGGCCCCGATTCTGCTGACCAGCCCGGGCATTCGCCCCTACGTCCGGTCGATCGTGGAACGCTTCCGGCCGCAAACGGTGGTCTTGTCGCAAAACGAGATTCACCCAAAAGCCAAAATCAAAACACTGGCGCAAATCTAGGGAGTGACCATGCGGCTGAGAACCTTCACAGCGCCGACGCTAGACGATGCGATCGCCCTAGTCCGCGAGGAGCTCGGAGAGGAAGCCGTCATCGTCTCGACCTACCAGTCGCGTCGCGGGCGCGGCGCCCAAGTCACCGCTGCCTTGGACGAATCAGAGGACGACGGCACGCTCGCCCAAAAACTTGCGACCGAAGAAAACCACACTGAGCCCGACGACGAGTTTGCTCAAATCTTGCGGTTTCACCGGCTGGACGATGCGCTCTCCCACCGCATCGCGGCAGAGGCTCGATCCTTGGGGCGCGACGACACGGTCCTCGCCCTGGCCGGCGCACTCGACACGCACGTTTCTTTTGTGACGCTCCCGAGCGATGGGACGGCGCCCGTTATGTTGGTTGGCCCTCCCGGGGTCGGTAAGACCGTGACCGTAACGAAGATCGCCGCACGAGCAGTACTTGAGGGTCGCCGGGTTCACGTGTTGACCACAGATACCGTACGGTCCGGCGCGTTCGAGCAACTCGCTGCAATGACGGCCATGATGAATGTGCCGCTTCGCAGTGCCGAAACGCCCGAAGAACTCGCAACGGCCTTGGCCGAGGTCGACGATGCCGACTTGGTGTTGATCGACACGCCGGGTTGCAATCCGTTTGCACCAGCCGAGGTCGCCGATCTACGAGCTTTCGCGTCAGCTGTTGCGGCGCGCCAGGTTTTGGTCCTGAGCGCCGGAGTCGATGCCGCTGATTTTGCCGATGCCGCCAGGATATTTGCGGCCGCCGGCGCGATGGCGCTTCATGTAACCCGGTTGGACTGCGCGCGACGCTACGGCGGCATAGTCTCAGCCGCGGTTTCAGGCAATCTTCCGATCGCCGAAGCCAGCGCGACGCCGTTTATTGCCAACGGCTTATCGTCGCTGAACCCCGTCTCGTTAGCGCGCCTGATGAACGAGACCGCCTTCAAGCTGGCGGAACGACCGATCGAAAGAGCGGCATCATGAACGCCAATGCTGCACGGAAAATAGTCCAGTTTCCCTCTGCGAGGGGCCAGAACATTGTCACCATCGCGTCCGGCAAGGGCGGGGTCGGCAAGACTTGGTTTGCGACAACCCTCGCACATGCATTCGCGCGGCAGGGAGAGCGCGTATTGCTGGTCGACGGGGACTTGGGACTAGCGAATATCGATGTGCAGCTAGGGCTGACCCCGCAATGGGACCTGAGCGCCGTGTTGAGTGGGCGTGTGCGGTTGAGCCAGGCCATTCTCCCCTATGACGCCGGTGGCTTCGACATCTTGGCCGGTCGTTCGGGGTCGGGCGTGCTGTCGACGGCAAGTCGCGAGAAACTACTTGGACTACGCCAAGCGATACAAAAGATCGCGGGACGCTACGACCGCGTTCTTATCGACCTCGGCGCCGGAATCGATGCAACCGTTCGTTTGTTGATAGGCGGCAACGGCACCATCCTAGCCGTCACGAACGGTGAACCTACGGCACTGACCGATGCCTATGCCTTTATCAAGGTGGCGCGGATGAAATACCCGAATGCCGATGTTCGGCTGGTGGTCAACAATGCAACGACGGTGCAAGACGGAAAACGGACCTATGCGACGCTAGCCAGCGCCTGTCGGAGCTTCCTGAAAATTGATTTGCCCTTGGCGGGCATCGTTTTGAATGATCGGCATGTCCGAGAGGCGATTGTGCATCAGGTTCCGATCTTGACCCGTCATCCGACGACACCCGCGAGCGTGTCGGTCGAGAACCTCTGCCGTCGCCTTCGCGAGTAGGGCCCATGAGCGACGTCTCCGGTTCATCCTCCGCGCCGCCACCACCTAGCGGGACCCCCCGCGTTTCGCCTGCGCCGGTGACGCCGGGCCAAACCGACCAACACAAGACCCCGACGCAAGGCGAGCCGCAAACCCAGACCACACCTCAACAGGCGCCACCGGATACCGCCGTTACGCTGGCGCCATCGCTTGCCGGGTTGAGCGAGGGTGAAACCGTAAACGTCACGGTCTTGAGCCATGACGCCGACGGACGTCAAATCGTCCAAGCGCCGCAAAGCGTCCTCGTCACCCTAGACCCCGAACCCTTACCGGCGCTTGCCACCGCGACCATTCGAGTGACCGGGCTTGCGCACGATCACTTGCGCGCGCAGCTCACCGCCGTCGACGGCGAGCCCACGCCAACGCCGCACGCGATCCGGCTACGGGTAGTGCAGGTTTCCTTTCCAAATAGCCCGGCGGACACGCCCGATACGACGATCCCGAATGCGCCACCCTCGCCCCAACCTCCGGCCCTGCAAGTGGGCACGGTCGTGGCGACACAGGCGGCACCGCCGACACCGATTGCGACGGTCACGGCAGCGGCATCCGGCGGACCAAGCGCGCCCGGAAGACGTGCAACACTCCCACCGAGCACCGCGACCTTCTTTCGTGTCATCGCTGCTACGCCGCCAACGTCAGCCCATCCGGCAAGTCGCACAGAATCAGCCAACGCAGCGACGCCGGCGGCAACGACCAAACCGGTGACATCGTCAGGGCCCACTGCACCTGTGACAACCGGTGCAAGGCCGTCGAACACGGGCGCCCCAGCAGCTTCGCCCTCGGCTCGCACGCCGACACCATCGCAGGGCGTTTCTCCGCCGCAAAGCACCGGAGCCGCGCTGCGCGGCCCCACGCCCCCAACCGTGACGAGCCCCTCTAGCACACCGACTCCGACACAAGTGGTCGGCACGATCGCCGCCTCCCCCCGCCCCGACCAAACCTTCGTGACGACATCCCGTGGAACGATCGTACTGGCGCAACCCGCACCGACACATTGGCCGGAAGGGACGACAGTGGTCTTGGAGGCAATCGACACCCGGGTCGACACGCCTGCCACGGCACTGGCAGCGGCCGCCGCAGCGCCTGCCGCTGCGACCGCCACCGCCACCCGACCGTTGGACCAGGTCCTCATGACGCTGGGAGAAGATTGGCCCGCGTTGCGCGATCTTGCGGCACATACAGCCACGGCCGCGCCGCCAACCGCACAAAGTTTCGTCGAGGGGAAGATCCCGGCAGCCAATGCACGCGCGGCAGCGCAGATCATGTTCTTTCTATCGGTCCTGCGCAGCGGGGATGTCGCCGGTTGGTTGGGCGGTGACATGATGCGGAGCCTGGAGCGCGCCGGCCAGCGCGGTTTGGTCGAACGGTTGGGCGACGATTTTCGTCAGCTCCGGCGCCTCGGCGATGAAACCAGCACAAACGACTGGCGCTTGCTCATGTTTCCGTTTGCGTCAGGCGACAAGATCGAGCCTATTCATATGTTCGTGCGGGGCCAAAGACGCGATCAATCCGATGGCGATCAGGACATTCGCTTTGTCGTCGACCTGAAGATGAGCGCACTCGGCGCCCTACAGTTCGATGGACTGCTTCATCAGAAAACCTTCGATCTGATGGTGCGGAGTCATACCGAACTCGGCGAGCCCCAACGCGAGGACATCACACGCATTTTCAATCGTGGATTGGACGCCATCGGTTACCGTGGGCAGATCGGCTTTCAGACGGTGAAGGAGTTTCCGGTGTCGCCGTTTAATGACTTATTGGGCGGCCGCCATACGCCGGGCACGATTGTCGCGTAGCTGACCCGTCCGGCGACGCCGCACCATGTCGGCCGCCATTTCGTCAATCGTATGCTGATCCTTGCGCTGCTGTTCCGCGGCTTCGCGTTCTTGTTGACGCTCCCAGACAATTTCGTATCGACGAACTTCCTGAAAGGCTGCCGACACCTCTTGGTGGGCGACGTCGATCTTTTCCTGTAGCTCGGCCATGGAGCGCTCAAGCGTTTCGCGCCGATCGATCACGGCACGTGCGTAGTTGCCGTAGAAAACCAGCGCTTCGTCGTCATGGCGCGCGGATCGTTGTTCGCGTTCTAGATCCGTTTCGAGTTGGTGCCGATTGGCCCGCAGGTTGGCCATCAGGGTCTCGAGACCGGCCAACGTGCGTCGTTTTTCCTCCATGGTCCACTTGGCGACCCGGATCAGAGTGGGGAGCGCGCTCATGCGGCGACCTCTTCAGCGCCGGCCTGTCCCAGGATGTCAGTCAGTTGTGCAAAAGCGGTCGCGAAATTCGCCGGCTCTTCGATATCTTGCGCGAGGTACCCTTCGAGCAATGGATAGAGTTGGATGGCACGATCCACCGCCGGGTCCGATCCGGTCCGGTAGGCACCAAGCCGGATCATCTCGGCCATTCCTTCATAGGTTGCGATCAAGGTGCGGGCCTCGGCAATCTGCGCAGCCTCGTCAGGCGCATTGCACTTGGGCATCGTGCGCGACACGCTACGGAGGATATTGATTGGCGGGAAACGACCGCGTTCGGCAATCGAGCGGTCCATGATGATGTGACCATCGAGAATGGCGCGCACGGCATCGGAGATCGGTTCGTTGTGATCGTCCCCTTCGACAAGCACAGTGAACAGACCGGTAATGGTTCCCTGCCCTTCGCCCGGGCCGGCGCGCTCAAGCAGTTTGGGCAGCTCGGCAAAAACCGTCGGTGTGTAGCCGCGACTTGCCGGAGGTTCGCCGCCGGATAAGCCGATTTCCCGCTGCGCCATGGCAAAACGCGTGACGCTGTCCATCAAGCACAAGACGTCGTTGTCGAGATCCCGGAAATACTCTGACAGAGTAAGGGTGAGATACGCGGCCTGGCGGCGGGCAAGCGCGGACTCGTCGGACGTGGCAACCACGACGACACTTTTCTTGAGCCCCTCTTCGCCGAGGTTGTCTTGAATGAACTCGGTGACCTCGCGGCCGCGTTCGCCGACTAGGCCGATCACGTTGACATCGGACTGGGTGTAGCGCGACAGCATCGAGAGCAGCACAGATTTGCCGATGCCCGATCCGGAAAAGATACCCATCCGCTGGCCGCGGCAGCACGTCATGAAGGTATTGATGGCGCGAACGCCGAGATCGATTTTCTCTCCGACCCGGTGGCGATTATGCGCGGGCGGCGGCGACGCTTTCAGGGCGTACGAATCGACCCCACGAGGGATCGGCCCCTTACCGTCAATCGGCTCGCCGAACGCGTTGACCACCCGACCGAGCCACGCACGGGTGGGATAGACCACCGGTTCGGCATCGCCAATGATGACACGACAACCGAGGCCGACGCCCTCAAGCTCGCGGAACGGCATAAGCAAGGCATGATCGTCCCGGAAACCCACGACTTCTGCGGTAACATCAACGCTACGCCGGGTCTCGATCACGCACCGCGACCCGATCGAAACCTCGCTCTGGATCCCCGCCACTTCGACCAGCAGGCCCTGAACCGAGCTGACCCGGCCGTAGCGGGTGACGACCGGAATACGATCGATATCCTCAATAACGCTTTTCACAGTCTTGCCGCACCTGTGCCAAATAGGGTCATTCTGACCACCCCCTATCTTCGGCTGCGGCGCCTTAAAGGGTGGTTAATGCCCAGGAAAACAGCCAAATCCGCCAGGTGTGATGGGCATCACTGGCCACGGAGTCCATTTGTTAACTATTTTAACGTCCTGTTAACCATATTCATTCAGTGTGAGTTAACTACTTACCACACGAGGGCAAAGCGATGCGGGTACTCCTGGTAGAAGACGATCTGGCGATGGCGCGCAGCATCGAAATGATGCTGAACGGCGAGGGCTTTAACGTTTACGCCACCGATATGGGCGAAGAGGGCCTCGATCTCGGCAAGATCTACGACTACGACATTATTGTCCTGGACCTCAATTTGCCGGACATGCACGGCTACGATGTGCTGAAAAAGTTACGTAGCGCGAAAATCGAAACACCCATTCTCATTCTTTCGGGGATGTCCGAATCCGACGACAAGGTAAAAGGCTTGGTCTTCGGTGCGGACGACTACCTCACCAAGCCGTTCGACAAGAGCGAATTGGTTGCGCGCATCCACGCGGTGGTGCGGCGCGCCCGCGGTCATGCGCAGTCTTCGATCACGGTCGGCGATTTGGAGATCGATCTCGACGGCAAATCCGTTTCGGTGGCCGGTCAGTCCGTTCACCTGACCGGCAAGGAATACGGCATCCTCGAATTGCTCGCGTTGCGCAAGGGCACGACCTTGACCAAGGAAATGTTCTTGAACCACCTTTACGGCGGCATGGACGAACCCGAACTCAAGATCATCGATGTGTTTGTCTGCAAATTGCGTAAGAAGCTTGCGACCGCATCGGGCGGCAACAACTTCATCGAAACCGTCTGGGGCCGCGGTTATGTGCTGCGCGACCAGGAAAGCGAAAAGGTCGCCGAGGTTTCCGCCGCTTAAGCTTTAGAACGTCCTCCCTACCTTGAAAGGCCGCCCCGAGGGCGGCCTTTTTCTTAGGTGGGGACGGCCTTCAGAGTGACCGCGCCCTCCTCGACCGCATGAACGATCGTATGTCCCTGTCGGCGTGCCAGCTTGAGCGTCAGCGCCGCTTGAATCTGCCGCGGGGTGAGTGTTTCGGAATCAACCGCGCCGTCGAGAACCGGCTGGATGTCGTCTGGAATCCGGGCGCGACCGCCTGTCGCCTCGACCCCGAGGCTCTCCCCTTCCGAAAAAATCCGCACCGTCCCTCCCCGCGCGACCGCATCGGCGCCAAGTAAGACGAGATTGACCAAAAGGCGCACCCCTTCGGGCCCCGGATCGGCCCCACCTTCCGACCAATCGATCCCCACTCGGCCCGAGGCGAATAGGCCCTGCGCAGCGGCACGGGCGTCGCTCAGAGTGGTGCCGGGGCCCGCCTTGCCGTAGGCGATTCGATAGACTTTCAGTTTGTTGACGGCGTCGGAAAGGCCATCTGCGGTTAAGGCGATGGCCTCGGCCCGCATTTCAGGATCGTTCTCGTCTTGGGCCATGGCAATGCCGTTCCGGGCAGCACTGACTGGACTGATCACGTCATGACACAGGCGCGCGCAAAGCAAAGCGCTAAAATCGATCTCGTCCATTCGGGCTCCTCGATTGACTTCATTCAATCCTCTGTCTGTTAGGATAGCCTATGAATGAAGTAGGGGCGCATCACTCGTGACTTTTGTGCTGGAGCCGGGCGCCTATGTGCGGCACCCCGATCGCCCGGACTGGGGGATCGGGCAAGTTCAAACGGTAGTTCGGAATCGAGTGACGGTGAATTTCGAGAACGCAGGCAAACAGTTGATCAACACCGCTGTGATCGCATTGGTGATCCTGGACGACGACCCGACATGACGGACAACGCGGACAAGGCGCGCCACCCGGGAAAGGGCCGGCGCAAAGGGCGCCGGACCGAGCGCGGTCGGCAACCGACAGCTGTCGCATTGCGCGAGATCGGCGACGTTCTAGGCACTGCGCGCCCGGAACGAACGCTTCTCCTGGAATACCTGCACCGCATCCAAGATCGCTTCGCCTGCATATCGGCGCAACACATCGCCGCCCTCGCGCATCACATGCGGCTGTCGATGGCCGAAATTTACGAAGTCGCGAGCTTTTACGCCCACCTGGATGTCCACCGCGAGGACGAAGAGGCCCCGCCACCTCTTACTATTCGCGTTTGCGAGAGCCTGTCGTGCCAGATGGCCGGTGCGGACATGCTTTTTGCGGAGATTAGCGCCAATACCGGCGCCGGCGCGCGCGTGGTTCGGGCGCCCTGCATGGGGCGCTGCGATACAGCGCCGGTCGTCGAGGTGGGGCGCAATCACCTCTGCGGCGCCACCGCGCAGTCGGTGCGTACCGCCGTCGAGAACAATACGACTAGTCCAACGGCACCCGCGACGACGACCCAACACGACTCCTCCTACACGATGTTGGACAAGGTCTTGGCCGGATCACTTAGCGGTCCGTCGATCATGGCCACGCTAGACGATGCCGGGCTACGTGGCTTGGGCGGCGCAGGTTTCCCCGCCGCACGCAAATGGCGGTTCGTTTTGGCGGAACCGACGCCGCGCATCCTGGTCGTCAATGCCGATGAGGGGGAACCCGGAACCTTCAAGGACCGCCACTACCTGGAGTCTGCGCCGCGTTATGTCCTCGAAGGTGCGATGATTGCCGCCCACGTGATCGACGCCGATTCGATCTACATCTATCTACGGGACGAATACCCGCAGGTGCGGGCCGTCCTCGACGAGGAAATCGCAAGGCTTCGTGACGTCAAACCGAACCTGCCGCCCATCATCGTCCGCCGCGGTGCAGGGGCCTACATTTGCGGCGAAGAATCGGCGATGTTGGAAAGCATCGAGGGCAATCGACCCCTGCCCCGACACCGCCCACCGTTTCCGGCCCAGGTCGGTTTGTTCGGGCGGCCGACCTTGGCGCACAACGTCGAAACGCTCTATTGGGTACCGCGCATTCTTGAAAACGGTGCGGCGTGGTTCGCCGATCAAGGCGCCGAGGGGCACAAGGGACCGCGCAGTTTTTCGGTGTCGGGTCGGGTCAAAAAACCGGGCGTGAAACTGGCCCCGGCCGGGATTACCGTACGTCGACTGATCGATGAGTTTTGTGGTGGGATGCTGGACGGCCACCGCTTCGCGGCCTATTTGCCGGGCGGTGCCTCAGGCGGCATTTTGCCCGCGCATCTCGGCGACGTGCCGCTGGACTTCGGAACCTTGGAACCGCATGGCGCATTCATCGGCTCGGCAGCCGTCATCGTTCTTTCCGACCAAGACGACATTCGCAATGCCGCTTTGAACGTGATGCGGTTTTTTGCCGATGAGAGCTGTGGGCAATGTACGCCGTGTCGCGTCGGAACAGAGAAAGCCGTCGCACTGATGCAAGCCACCACCTGGGATTCCGCATTGTTGACCGATCTCGGCCACGTGATGCGCGATGCGTCGATCTGCGGACTGGGACAGGCCGCCCCGAATGCATTCGAAACCTTAATGCGCTATTTCCCGGAGGCGGTCCGATGACCGTCCGCTTTACGCTAGACGGCCGCTCGGTCGAGGCCGAGGACGGCGAAACAATTTGGCAGGTCGCGGCACGCGAAGGCACAGAGATCCCCCATCTGTGTTACGCAACGACACCGGGATATAGGGCCGACGGTAATTGCCGCGCCTGCATGGTCGAGATTGAGGGCGAACGGACGCTCGCCGCGTCTTGCATACGCAAGCCCGCGGAGGGGATGACAGTCCGCAGCAGCAGTGCGAGGGCCGAATCGGCACGACGCAGCGTCATGGAATTGTTGATCGCCGATCAACCGTCTCAAGAAAAAGCTTACGACCCCAACAGCACCTTTTGGCAGATGGCACCGGCGACCGGCACGTCGGCCAGCCGCTATCCCGCAAGCCTGCGCCCGGACCCCGATACCAGCCACCCCGCGATGACCGTCCGCCTGGATGCCTGCATCCATTGCGGTCTATGCGTCCGCGCCTGCCGCGAGGTGCAGGTCAACGACGTGATCGCGATGGCCCATCGGGGCCCCCTCAGCCAAATCGTGTTCGACGTCGAGGATCCGATGGGCGCAAGCACATGCGTTGGTTGCGGTGAATGCGTGCAGGCTTGCCCGACCGGTGCGCTGAGCCCAGCCCACGATGTCCTGCGCGACCAGATCGATCGCACCGTCGACAGCGTCTGTCCCTATTGCGGCGTCGGCTGCCAATTGACCTATCACATCAAAGACGACGCGCTGGTCTACGTCAGTGGCCGAGAGGGGCCTGCCAATAAAGGCCGGTTGTGCGTGAAAGGCCGATTCGGTTTCGACTATGTACGTCACCCCCACCGGCTGAAGACGCCGCTGATCCGCAAAGAGGGCATTCCCAAAGCGGACCATCCCGACATCGACCCGGCCAACCCGCTATCTCATTTTCGCGAAGCAACGTGGGAAGAAGCACTCGACCTGGCGGCACAAGGCTTGCGCACCATCCGGGACACGCGTGGCGGATCGGCCTTGGCGGG
>Ga0181579_10004385_pt1 | contig 11011 bp, 6 predicted proteins | sample 071ome_24_FD_132996 | JGI IMG/M metagenome (GOLD analysis project Ga0181579, IMG submission 132996) | Coastal salt marsh microbial communities from the Groves Creek Marsh, Skidaway Island, Georgia - 071402CT metaG (megahit assembly) | ecosystem: Environmental > Aquatic > Marine > Intertidal zone... | reverse complement strand
CCACTTGCCGAAGTGCCCGGTCGCGTAGCCGACCGCTTTTAGGGCTTCGGCGATGGTGGTTTCTTGAGGCCGCATCGATAATCCGTGGTTAAGAACATTAACTCGGTTGGGGTGCCGGCCAGTGAGCACGCTGGCTCGAGTCGGAGAGCAATTGGGGGCGGCGCTGTAGAAGCGGTCGAAGCGCAGCGAGGAACGAGCCATATCGTCAAAATGGGGCGTTTTGACAAACGGATGCCCATTGTAGCCCATGTCCCCCCATCCTTGATCGTCGGCCATGACCAGGATGATGTTCGGCTTCTGGGAGGCAAGCGAAGCCAGGGAGGACAGGAGCCACACGATTGTGGCATAAGCAAGTCGGCTGAACATATGGCAGGAGTATGCCGAATAATCCTTGTCGAGCAAGCCCTGACCGGCTTGGTAGAGACCTCCGCCGATCCGAACGCCGTTGAACCCTCAGTTTCCGCTGCGTTCTGGATCGCCGCCGTCTTTAGGCATGAGAGCGTTCCATTTCATGATCGCTTGGGTCATCCGCCCAACACGTTCAGGATACCGGCTGGCAAGATTGTTCGTTTCACCTGGATCAGACTCGAGATCATACAACATCGGCCGACCGCTATCATAGTCGCACAATAGCTTCCATTTCCCTTGCCGCATGGCCAGGTCAGGAAGCTCCTTAAGGTTGCGAAAGTCTTTTCGATCAGGCGGGCGGCGAAAGAATATCGGATCTGGACGGGATCGCTTCGACTTGCCCAAAAACGTATTCGCCAATTCGACTCCGTCAAAAGTTACTCCTTCGGGCGGTCTTATCTCGGCTACTTTCAACAACGAGGGGACCAGGTCCATGGCGCAGACCAAAGAGTCATCATTGATCGTTCCCCGGACCGATTCAGCCATCAATCCTGGGGCCCAAACAACTAAAGGCGACCGGACTCCCGCTTCGAACAATGTCGCCTTCAAGCCCTTGAAGGGTCCGCCGGAACCGTAGTCCAGTTCGGGGCCGTTGTCGGAGCAGATAAGCACGATGGTATTGTTCCGCAATTTCTCGTCTGTCTTGATTCGGTTGAACAGGGGGGCAAGCTGGGCATCCATCTCTTCAAGCACAGCCAGGTAGAGGCCGCGTTTCGAGTCGCTCCAATTTTCGACCTTGGGGAAGAGAGGCGTGTGGACATCGTCGGGCCAGAGATTGATATAGAAGGGTTTGTCATCTTCTTGGGCCGCGTTGATAAAGCCGATCGCTCGTTCGACGAAGCCGCCAGTAATTTCGGAACGCAGCGTCCATTCGACTGGGGCGCCGAGCCTTTCCGCATCTTCCCAAATGCGTCCTTTCTCAATCTCGCCGTTTTCCAGCGGCTTTTCGGTCAGAGGCAACAGCTTCGCCCCCATTCCTTCGAAGTTGGTGAGAGAGGCGTCGAATCCGTAGGCGGTAATCGGCGGGGCATCGTCAACATCCCGTTGCCCGCCCATATGCCACTTGCCGAAGTGGCCCGTTGCGTAGCCAGCTTCATTTAGTATTCGGGCCAGCATGGGTGCTTTGGGGTCGAGCCAATTGGCAACGCCGCGTTCCTCATTCATCGCCCGACGGGCGAGATAGGAAGTGATGCGCCAGCGCTGCGGATATTGCCCAGTCGATATGGCCACCCGGGATGGCGAGCAAATCGGCGAATTGACGTAGAACTGGTGGAACCGAAGCCCTTCCTCGGCCATCGCGTCAATATGGGGCGTATTCGCTTCCGTATTACCGAAACAAGAAAAATCGCCCCAGCCCATGTCGTCGATAAAGACGAGCACCATATTTGGCCGCTCCGATGCGGGGAGGGAGACCGTTAATCCCGTTATTAGCAGCAGGATGCAAGAGAACGTTTTCATGGGATTGCTACGGCCAAATAGGAGTGAATGGAGAAGCGTAAAGATTGAATTTGCCTCTATTTCTTCGCCACCCATTTGGCGGCGTTAGCCAAAATCTTCTGGTAGTCTGGATGGCCATGGGCCCGTTCGTCGTGCCCAAGTGTGATCCCGACGATCCGGGTCTTTGGGTGTTCCGTGATCCAAACAACGGGGTGGCGTTCGCCGGATTTGGCGCTGACGCTGCTTTCCGCCAGAACGCGAATCTTGGCGGCTCCGTCGGGATGCCCGCCGCGATTCATCATGTAAAGCTCGTCGACCAGATCGAACTCTTTGGATACGCCTTTCATGATGGGGTGGCGACGATTGACAACGCGAACTCCCATGGGACCAAGCTTATCGTGGCCCCGAGTGCCGCCGCCAACGATTTTGGCGTTCAATTCGGGCCATTCCTTGTAGCCGTACCAGGTTCCTGGATGCAGCATGATAACGCCTTTGCCTGCTTCGATTCGGTCCATGAGCGCTTTGCGGTAAGCGGGTGTGTCAAAGCCCGCGCGGTTCACGCTGATTATAGCCACGTCGGCATTGGCCAGCTCTTCGATCGCTTGCTGGTTGTCTTCGGTATAGTGGGTGGTAAGTCCGGCAGCTTCGAGGGTGGCTGAATCGGCTTTCCCGAAAAAATCATGAAACTTGTGAGAGGAACCGCCGCCGATGATAAGGACGCTCGGCTTGCCTCGCTCCCAATTGACGGGCGTTGCTGGGATTGGTGGTGGCCATTTGGGCTTGTGGAGAATGGGCGCAGGTTTGGTCGATGCCGATGGTTCGGGTCCAGCTTGGGCTACGATGAAAGCGAGCAAGTCGCGCAAGCCAGCCGCCCCGAGAGCTTCAAATCCTTCTGGCATGAGACTGCGGCGAGTGTTCTCCCGTTTAGCTATATCGGACTTGGCGATTTCTCGAACTCCGGATTGCGTGGCCAAGGTCAAGGAGGTGTTGTTTTCCGAAGCGATGACGCCAACGAGGGTTTCTCCGCTCTTGGTCGTGATATTATGAGCGTAATAGGTTGCTTCGACCTCGCGATTGGGATCCAGAATTTGACCTAGGAGTTCAGCGGCGCCATGGGATCCCATGCCGTCGAGGGCAGGGCCGACATTGGTACCGATGTCTCCAAGTTTATGGCACACCGAGCAAGCTCCGAAAAGCAGCTTGCCCTTTTCTGGGTCGCCGGGCTTGTCGACTTCGGGTAAAAGCTCGGCTATGAGATCGTCCTTCTCCGAGCTGACAGGAGCAATACGGGCGAATAGGCGTTGGGCGGCCCGCTCGGCATCGCGGTCAGGATGGTGGCGTAACCGAGCGATATTGCCCGGCCCGAGGTCAGCGGTCGTGAAGCGTCCTTTGTCTATATCTTCGAGCAAGATCATCGCCCAAGTTCCTCGATTGACGATCTCGTCGAAGGCTTTGAGTTTCAGGTTGCCTTCGAGGCTGGCGAATTGATCGATCAGAGTTTGGCCCAAGTCATCATCGCCTACAGAACCGAGGGCCGACAGGAGACCCTCTTTAAGGCTTTCGCCGGCTTCTCCTTGCAAGAGTTTGGTGATAGTCGGCAATATCGCGGTATTTTTTTCACGAATGCTGATCAAGCTGCGAGCAATCTGAACGCGCTGCTCGTCGGCTAGGGTTGCTTGAGAAAGGCTCTCGATTAAGGCTTGGGTTAGGATACCCGTCTGCGAGGAAAGGATGCCGTTCCGGTCCCATAGAATGGCCACCGGCAAAGCCAGAACGCGAGTATTCTCGTTTTCCAGCAAAGAGGCGAGCGTGGAACGCAGGGTCCCCGTTAGGCTCGGCGGATTCTCTGCATTGTCGGCGAAAGCGCGGAGCACCGCCCCAGCGATGGGACCGGCAGAGGAATCGGCTTTGCCGCAAGCGCCAAGTAGGCGAGCAGCATTTTGGGCGGCGTCCCCGTGCGTCAAAGCGGTTGGGGTTAGAGCCGTGGCGAATACGAGAAGGGAATCGGTGGGCGTAGTTTTCAACGCTGCCTCAATCACTTCGATCGCCTTATCCTGGGATGCCGCCACCAAGGCAGACAATGTCCAATCGTCGGTGGCCGCTTTTACCTGGGCCACAATGGCGGCCGGATCGTTTTCCGATTTGGCGGTCTCGTAGGCTTTAACGGCGCCGCTACCGACGAAGCTGGCTCCGATCCCATGGTTTTCCAAAAGTAGGCGCTGAGCGGTGCTGCGTATTTGCTCATTCGGGCTTTGGGCGGCTTCCTGGAGAGCAACGACATTATTGCGATCGAAATTGACCTGCGGAATGGATTTGGCCTCTTCGTGCTGCACCTTCCAAATACGGCCATAGTAGTGATCGCGGTCTGGGCGTACGGCCGCGTTGGCCGGCCCGTGCACAGGGCCGCGAGTGTCGTTGTGAATAATGGCCTGATTACAGAAATCGACGATATACATGGCCCCATCGGGCCCAACCATCACTTCAATGGGCCGGAACCACAGATTCGTGCTGGTAATGAATTCCGTCTTTTCCCGATTCACCTGTTTGGAGGCGGCAAAGGTAACGCCATCCCGCTCCATGAAGAAGTGGCCGATTATGTTCAGGGTAGGCTCGGTAGTGAAATAGCTGTGATTCCACTTTTCTGGCCAAGCCCCGCCTTCGTAGATGACGGTACCGGCACCGGCTGTGTAGCGGCCAACTTGGTCAATTTGTACATAGGCTTGCTGCTTCCACTCCATGGCGGGATAGGTACGCTCGCCAGGTAGCAATCCGTGGGTTCCGGTTACGCCGGGCAGTTTGCCTTCAGCGAGAATGCTTTCGGGCAAGACGACATGGACAAGCGGGTTCCCGGTTGTCGGTTGCGTGTAGAGAACTTCGCCCTCCATAGTGGTATCGATTCCCCAGGTGTTTCCGCGGCGGGAGGCGTATTGCTCCATGGCGCTGCCATCAGGCTTGAAACGGACGATGCCATTGTTGATAGCGCCGAAGCTTTCGGAGCCGTCGCCTGAGGTGACGTTGTCCGAACCGGAATACCCGTGGGAGGCGTATATCCAGCCATCTGCCGCATAGTGTAGATTGTTGATGACGGCATGCGTATCGCGAATACCGAGATTCGTGTAGAGCTTGGTGCGCTTGTCGGCGACGTCGTCGCCGTTGGTGTCCTCGAAATACCAAATGTCGGGAGCGGCAGCCGCGATTACGCCGTCCTTGTAGAAGACGAAACTGTTAACCAACTCGATATTGTCTGCGAACACCTTCTTCGCATCCATGACACCATCATCGTCGGTATCGTAGAGAATGCTGATGCGGTCTAGTGGATCCCGATCATAGAAGCCTGGCTTTAGAGAGCCGGAATCCATCCAAGCGGGAACGTTCACTTTACGCAAGCCGTTCGGGTACTCGGGAGTTTCCGCCACCCATAAGCGGCCTTTCTCATCCCAATTGATGTTCATGGGATTGTTGATCAGAGGTTCGGATGCGATCAGAGAGATTTCGAAATCCGGATGTATGTTCAGGTAGTCGGGCAGATCTTTGGGATGGGGAACTCCGCCTTCTACGTAGCGAAGATTCTCCCCCAGCTCATCTTCTTGGCATAGCATATCCACGTCGTCCCGCTTGGCGGCCCAAGCGATTCCTCGCAGAATCATGGCCTTAACGCCGGTGTGCATAAAGTTCTTATTCCAGTGGCCGGGTATGTGAACGAAGGCCCGGTAGGGCTGGCCGCCGGAAAGCTGGTTCTCATAGGTCCAGATTTGCGGCTGGATGTCGTAAATGTTCACGCCTCTGTGTTTGGTGACGTATTCAGCGGCTCGCTTCTGGGCTTCTTGATTACCACGGCCTTGGGTATCGATTGCCTTGGGCGTGTAGGCGGTGGCTAATATGGTAGCATCCGGATGGATGTCCATGTCGTAGTATATCTCATCCTCGAGATCGAAGTTGGAAATGTCCTTGGTGATCGGGTTGGGGATATTGGTGAAGTAGAGGCTCATGGGGGCTTCCAGGAACTGGGTCGTTCCATGTCTCCAGGATCCTCCTACAATACTCTTGTACCAGTCGGGATCGCGGGATACCGATCCCGCGTGGATGACCACTAGGCCGCCGCCTCGCTTGAGATAGGCTTCCAGGCGCTCGCGCTCGTCGCCGTAGATATTGCCAGCTTCTTTGGCGTTTAGTATTAAGACATCGGTATTGTCGAGCTGACGCTTGCTGGGGAACTCGAGGGCGCCGTCGCACTCAACGCCGCGCGACTCTAGCAGAGCCGTCCAGTTCTTGAGGAATTGCGGATGTTCGTGGGCTCCGGGAGCATGGGTCTTTTCACCGGCTCGAATGAATACTCGGATCGGGTCGGCTGCTTGGGCCCACAGGGTGCTCAAGACGATCGCCGTAACAAAGGTTAGGTAGATTTTCATGGTGGCTAAGAATTTTAGGATGGTCGCAAGAATTGCTTGTTGGAGCGAGCTATTTGCGATCGACCGGGATTTGCTTGAAGGTTCGAGTCAGGTTGGTCAGCGATTCTTCTACGCCCATTCGTTCAAGACTGGAGGCCCCGACGAAGCCTTGGGCATCGGTCATTTGGTTTATCTGCGTGGCGTCGTCAGGCGTATTGATAGGTCCGCCATGGGACAGGAGGAAAATATTTGGATTTACCGCTCGGGCGGCATCAAAAATGGCTTGGCAGCGAGCAGCGGCATCTTCCATTGAGCAAACGGCGCCCGTTACGCCTATGGATCCTCCAACGGTGGTGCCCACATGGGCGATCACGGCATCCGCTCCGGCCTCGGCCATAGCGGCAGCCTCCTCGGGCTTGGCGACGTAGACGATGCTAAAGAGATCCATCTTATCGGCGATGGCTACCATGTCTACTTCCTTCTGGAAGGGCATGCCAGTCTCTTCCAGGACATCGCGGAAATGGCCATCGACGATGCAGTGCGTCGGGAAATTGTTGATACCAGAGAAACCCATCTCTTTGACCTTTAGCAGCCAGTGCCACATACGTCGACGCGGGTCTGAACCGTGGACTCCGCAGATGACGGGGATTTCTTCCACGACGGGAAGCACTTCGAATTCGCCGATCTCCATGGCTACCGCATTGGCATCTCCGTAGGCCATCATGCCGGCGGTGGATCCGTGGCCTGACATGCGGAAGCGCCCGGAATTGTAGATGATGAGGAGGTCGGCCCCGCCTTTCTCAATGAATTTGGCGCTGATGCCTGTTCCGGCGCCAGCGGCGATGATGGCTTCGCCACGGTCGAGAGCGGCTTGCAAGCGATCGCGCACTTCTTGTCGAGTATAGGGATTTCCTTTTCCAGTCCAGGGATTCGGCATAATGATTATGAGTATTGAATTTTGAAGAGTGTCTAGTGAATTGCTTTGGGAGTTTTCCTATTTCGTCTTTGGTCGATTGTGTCGCTCGCGGAGGTCCTTCCAAGGAGCTTCTTCGGAGACGTCTACGATGTTCGGTTCGCCGCCGCTGAGCGGGGATAGAATAGCCAGGAAGGTAACATCCTCGTCGAAGGGGTTATAGGTTCCGTGCACGGCGTTTTGCGGGACGAGAGCCATTTCGCCGGCTTTTAAGATTCTGTATTCATTTTCTACCCACTGCTCGGCCTGTCCAGAGAGAACATAGATGATCTCTTCGCGAGTCGGGTGTCTGTGAAATGGATGGGAACGGCCGGCCTCAATCGTTGCTCTCACCATGAGTAGGTCCTTGGCTCCGACCAGTTCTTCGTTGGAAAGCCATTCGACAGTGGCCCAGGGATCTTTGTCCGTGGTCACATCGGCGGCTTGCATGAATCTTTTTTGCGTATCTGACATGTGTATCGTTTTTTGCTAGGAAGGACCGGCTCGGTCCTCCCTACCTTTTCTTCAATAGTTCCAATAGTTTTTCGGCGCAGGCTTTGGCGAATTCCGCATCGTTAATTTCCAGATCTAGATCGATGGTTTCTACCCGGGCAGTGTCTCGAATAGCTTGGAATAGAGCTTGGTCAGCCTCCGGGTCGTAGAAGGCTTTCCCCTCTCCATTGATTTCACTGACCGCTTTAAGAGGATTAAGGATGGCAGTGGGGGCTTCATTGACGTTGGCCTTCTCGGCGATAACTTTGGCGATTGCCGCGCATTCCTCGGCGTTGGTCCGCATCAAGGTCACCTGTGGATTGTGAAGGTAGAAGTTTCGTCCTTCGAAGTTGTCGGGAACGGATTCTCGAGGACCGAAATTGACCATGTCGACGCATCCAGGGGCAATGACGGCGGGGATTTTCATAGCGCTCATGGCATCCATGCGGCCGCTTCCCGCCGATAGAATGCCTCCGACAATTTCGTCAGCCCATTCGGTGGTGGTTACGTCGAGGACGCCGCTGACCATGCCGCTTTCGATCAAGCTTTCCATCGCTTTGCCACCTGTGCCCGTGGCGTGGAATACAAGCACTTCGTAGCCGGCTGCTTCCAAAATAGCTTTGGCTTCGCTCACGCACTGGGTCGTGTTCCCGAACATGCTGGCTACGATGATGGGCTTTTCGTCAGCAGACTGCTCGATCTCCCCGACCATGCCGCAAATCGCTCCAGCGGCCCGTGTGAAAATCGTTTTCGATATGCGATTGAGTCCACTGACATCCAGGATGCTAGGCATCATGACAATGTCCTTGGATTCTAGGTAAGGGGCTGTGTTGCCGCTAGCCAGGGTGGAAACCATGAGCTTGGGAAAGCCGATGGGAAGGGCTCGCATGGCCGCGGTTCCGATGGCTGTTCCGCCTCCTCCTCCCAAGGAAATGACGCCATCGATCGTTCCTCCTTCAGCCAATCTCGCTAGCAGGATGGGAGCGGCTTTGGACATGGCGCCGACGCATTCGCCTCGATCTCGTCGCTCCATCAAAGCTTTGAGGTCGATTCCCGCCTCGGCAGCGACCTGCTCGCGGGTTATATCCGGTATGATTTGCGGCTCGCTACCGGTACCTACGTCAATCAAAAGCGTCCCCAAACCGCGGGCCCGAATTTGATTGGCGACAAACTCATGCTCGGCGGCTTTGGAATCGAGCGTGCCTAGAACTGCGATCGTGGGCATTGTCTTAAGCGGAAGGTTGAAAATTTAGGGGTCAAGGAATCCCGCAACGAAAGTGGCGAAGACAAATGTCAGGTTGTCGTCAATTGTGGGAAGCCGACATTGAGCCGCAAAGGAATTCTATCAACAAGAGCCTATCGAAAATCAACATCGACTTTACTAGAGAACTATCCAATCTATTGATTCTCGTAACCGATTCTATCGGAAGTCCTACAAATTCAGAGGGTTAGCAATGACATTGATCGACCGGGCATTAGAGGAGGAGAGGGACGTGCAAATCCTGGGCGACTCCCGATTTATTCTCGCCCGCTCAGACGAGGTAGAAGATCGGCCTTGGATGTCGGGAAGCCCGGTATGTCCGCTACTCAAGCAGCACCACATTGCTCACGTGGGAATATTCTGGGCTCGCTACCCCTTTGAAATCGTTCGATCGGACCAGTCGGGCTCCTACATGATGGCCTGCTTCGGCGGCGAAGGCAGCGTGCTGGTCGATGGGGTTTGGAAGTCCCTGGGGAGGGGAGAGGCCTGCCTTCTGCCGCCTTTCGTTCAGAATGCTTTTCGCTGTCGAGTGGACGCTCCTTGGGAGTTTTGCTGGGTGCGCTATCTAGAATCTCGCGAGCAAAAGCCGATCGTTTCCCAGAACTCGCCTGTGTTGCAGGCCTACGACTTTGCCCCAATGAAGGCAGCTATAGAGGGCTTGCATGCGGAGGCTGCGGGCTCGGGCACGCCGGGAGTGCTGGGGCATTGGGTCGAGCTGATACATCAATACGCCCTCCGCTTCGCCCAACCGCAGGATCAGGACGATCGTCTGTGGAAGCTTTGGAATCAGGTGGAACCTAAACTGGAGCGGAAATGGAATTTGCGGGAGATGGCGGATATCGCCCACGTCAGCGAGGAGCATTTGCGACGACTGTGCCGACGCCGCTACGGTCGGAGCCCGATGCAGCACTTGACCTTCCTGCGTATCCAACGAGCCAAGTACCTCCTGAGCTCGACCGACGAGAAGATTGATACGATTGCCCGGGCAGTGGGGTATGAGAATCCGTTTACGTTTTCCACGCTCTTCAAGCGTTGGGTGGGCTGGAGCCCTTCTCGGTACCGGTAAGGGTGTAGGTTTTGGATTAAAATCGCTCCCGCAGTGGCGCATAGGCGTCAATTACCCACAGCAACGAGGGTTTATCGGTTGGTTTCGGACTGTAGGAGCGGCTTTACGCCGCGATCTCCATAGGGTTAACTGTAGAAGCTATCGCGGGATTAACCCGCTCCTACAATTGAATGCGACATAAGTTGAAGCTTTTGGGCAGTTGCGGAATCGAGCTCATTCCTCGTTACGTCTGGGTTGCCCCATTAGCAAATTTCTGATTCATGTACCGGGATATTCTCCGATTTTCTACTATGCGTTACGTCCCCTACATCCTCATTGCCGTCTGCGCAGCCATCGCAGCGCCCCTTTCACTTTCGCAAAAGCTTCCGAAAGGGCTTAAAGGACCCATCGAGGAGCCAATAGAAAAGGGCGACATTGTCGTTGCCGTCGTCGATCGGTTTCGGTTGCCCAAAACTACCGATGCGATCGTTGAAGGGGCGACGACCCATGCATATGCTCGCATACAGTATCTCAATCCTGTCGGCGACGGATCGGGTAGATTGGCGATCAACGATTTGCGCGGACCGCTCTACATCACCGATGAAAAGGGGGAGTCTCCGCAACTTTATTTGGATCATCGGGACTACCCGCTTTCCTTCGATGCATCCATGATGCCAAACGAGACCGGCTTTGCCGGTTTCGCCTTCCATCCCGACTTCTCTAGGAAAGGAAAACCTGGATACGGGAAACTGTACACGGCCTTTAGCGCGGCGTCTGGTTCGGGAGAGGCCGACTACCACAAGGATGATAATGGTAGTCACGAAAGCGTTTTGGTAGAGTGGACTACCAAAGATCCTCGGGAAGTCCCTTTTAAAGGAACGCATAGGGAGCTGTTCCGCGTTGGCCAATTCGCGGCCAACCATAGCATCGGAGCCCTGGTTTTCAATCCCTCAGCCCGGCCCGGCGATGCGGAATATGGGCTTCTGTACTTTTCGCTTGGAGATGGTGGAGCTGGTTTCGACCCCATG
>Ga0181579_10004379_pt1 | contig 11021 bp, 12 predicted proteins | sample 071ome_24_FD_132996 | JGI IMG/M metagenome (GOLD analysis project Ga0181579, IMG submission 132996) | Coastal salt marsh microbial communities from the Groves Creek Marsh, Skidaway Island, Georgia - 071402CT metaG (megahit assembly) | ecosystem: Environmental > Aquatic > Marine > Intertidal... | reverse complement strand
GTGATAGGACGAATGCTTGCCCAAGCAACCGTTTAGTTTGCCGCGATCAGCGCTCGACACTAGCAGGCTGGATTCTAAAGTCGCGCCCACTTTCATGATTCCCGATCAGCAGATTCCATTGGGCCGCCGGATTCCCGACGACCTCCATGCCGTTTCCGTGAGCATCCCGTCCATGGCGGACGTCATCGGCTACGAGGAACGCGACCCGGATACCTTGGCCAAAATGGCTGCTGGTTACCCCCGATTCGTCAAACACGAGTGCCTCATTCAGCTCGAGTCCTATTGGCGAAGGTTTTTCGATCGCCCCAATCTTCCTATTTGGCTTACGGCATCCGAACGGATCGCTCATCAGCTTGAATCTTATCTGCAATGCCCCGACTCCAAGTTCCTCAAGCATCAAGGCGTATCCGGAATTTGTTTACCCAATGACGAGGAACTGAATCTGCGAGCGAAACTATTCCTGCGCCACATCGGCGGCTATCTTTGTTCCCGCGAAGCCGAGGACTATCTTGCGGCCAATGGTCTCCGCCAAAGCATTGAGAAAGAAGCCTCCCCTCGTGGCGACTCCCAGACGAAAGTACTAGATATGCTCACTCCCCTACTAGGGGCCCTGTCTTCTGACGACATAGCTCTGTCCAGCTCTGGGATGAACGCCATCTATTCCGTGTTCAAAACGGTGAACGCCATTCAATCGCCAAAAGGCCGCAAATCCTGGATCAAGCTAGGCTGGCTCTACGCGGACACGATGCATATCCTGGATAAACTGTCGCCTCAGGGATGCAACAATCGGGAATTGCTCGACGTTTTCGATATCGATAGCTTGGAGTCCCTTCTCAATAGCAGACCCGATGAGTTTGCCGGAATTATCACCGAGTTCCCCACCAACCCGCTCATCCAATCAACCGATTTGGAAAGTATCCGAGAACTCGCGACAAAATTCGGCGTCTATTTAGTTGTCGATCCCACCGTCCTTTCTCCCGCCAATGTAGATGTATCGCCGTATGCGGACGTCATTGTCAACAGCCTGACGAAATACGCTGCCAATCAGGGCAACGTAATCGCGGGCGCCGCCAGCGTCACGCCTCAATGCCTGGACAAACAGGCTGTCATCGAAGGCATCCAAGCGGAGGTCATTCCACCCTATCAGCGATCGCTCGATTCTTTGGCTAGACAGATTGATGGCTATTCCGATCACATCGCTGCAGTCAATGCATCCACAGAGCGAATCGTCGAGTTTTTGGAATCCCACCCTAAAGTGAAGAACACCTATTGGGCCAAGGAAGCGCGTTCTCGAAACAATTTCGCTAAGATCGCTCGCCACGAAAACGCTGCTGGAGGGATGGTCGCGTTCGATTTGAATATGGATTTGTCCGATTTCTATGACCGTCTGCGGATCGCTAAAGGTCCCAGCTTTGGGATGGCCCACTCCCTCGCTTGCCCGTTTATGTATTTGGCTCACTACGACCTAGTGACTTCCAAAACGGGTCGAGATTACCTACGATCGGCGGGCATCGACCCTGAACTGATTCGGTTCAGCATCGGAACCGAAAAAGTCGAGGAAATCATCGGAGCCTTGGACGAAGCTTTGGGATAGCCGAAATTCCGTCTGCTTTTCGTTAATCCAACGGCCCAATCGTTCGCTCCCCATGAAAAATCCTCTCTCCAAAAACGCGTTTCTCGTGCGTGAGCATGTCGGTCTGTTCAAGGCCGCCAACAATTTCGATATTCTTGATCCGGAAACCGGGCAAGTGGTTCTAGAATGCCGGGAAGAAAAACTCAGCTTTCTTACCAAGTTCCTCCGCTTCTCCGACTACAAGCGATACACCCCTTTCCATGTAGAGATTCGAGAACCTCTTGGAGATACGCTCATCCACATCCAGCGAGGCGTATCTCTATTTCTGTCGAATGTTGAAGTTCGTGACGAAGAACAGGCCTTGCTCGGGCGATTCAAACAGAAGTTCTTTTCCATCGGAGGCAAATTCGATGTTCTTAGCCCCAATGACGAGGTTCTCTGCGAGTTGACCGGCAAATGGACAGGATGGAACTTTTCTTTCGCTTACCAAGGCATCGAGTTCGGACGCGTATCCAAAGAATGGAGCGGAATCGGTAAGGAATTTTTTACAAGCGCGGACAACTACGTTCTGTCTATCGACCCCAGTGTCGAAGTAGACAGCCCTCTCCGCTCGCTTATTATGGCGGCCGTCATGTGTATCGATATGGTTCTCAAGGAGTGATCAGACGAGCAATGTTCCAAATATTGAATTGTATTGCTTTGGGAAACGGGTACACCCACGTCTATGTCAAGAAACGGTAGACCGGACACTGGAGAGATCCACTACGACCTGCCATCGCCTTATGTCCCGCATGCCAATGGCTTGCTCCACCTCCCCCGATTCATAGCCAAGGCAAAACGCTACGTGAAAGGCGAACTCGGGAAATCCTATTTACGGAATTACAAACGCGGCTTCGACCGTTTCCTCTGCCTCCATCTAAATGCAGATCCGGACGCTATCGAAGACATTGTTCGCTCAAGCGCAAACGACGAAGAAATCGATCTTCGCTTGGCTGAAATCCTTCCCGAAAATCTGGAAGTGGCTAAATGGAATCGAGAGCTCGTCCAAAAAGGCATGAGCGAAATGGGCCGCGAATCGCTCGAGCAAGCCAAACGTAAAATGGGGATCGCCGACCGAGAGGACCTAATCAGTTTCGCCGACATGATAGAGTTCGACGAGGAGCGCATCCCTTAATGCCAACACATGAACGAATCAACCGATCGCGAATCCATTCTCACTTCAGGCACCGTCGCTCCGATACACTCTTGTCACGAAATATCCTTTACCGCTAGCCGGGCAGACTGTCCCGAACTGCCACTAGTGGTAGCTTACAGGCTCCCCAGTGGAGCTACCAAGACGACGCGAGGTTTCGCCACCGGCGACGGGAAGATGAAGGCTCGGGCCTATGTGGATGAGGAGGGCTTCTGGTCTTGGGAAGCGAAAGATTACAAAGGGCAGGTCCTGGAAGCCGGATCATTCAAGACCGTGGGGTCCTCCCTTCCCGGAAAAATCAAGATTTCCCATGCTGATCCGCGTCAGCTTCAATACGGCAATGGGAACTGGTGCCTGCAGTTTGGCGACAACGAATACCGATTGCTCGACCCGAACGAGTCGAAGTGGAAGTCGTGCATAGACCAAGCCGCTCAAGCGGGATTCAATCGCGCGCGTGTCTGGCTCTGCCCCCCAGAGCAATCCCTTTTCGAGAGCGACGGCAGCCGGCTCGATTTGACCGCCTGGGAAAGGATCGAGGAAAGGCTGCTTTTCGCGTTGCGGAGACATCCTGAGCTGCAGTTCGAGATTTCTCTATTCGGAAGCGATCAAGAGGAGCTTTCCCGCTTCGGCGATGGGGACCCCAAAACGCATCTGCGCCTGCGCTACGCAATCGAACGATTCGGTCCCCTTCCCAACGTTCATTGGAATATTGCTAATAACGTGCCTGATCCCAACTCCCCGCTTGGGCAGGCAGCGGCCACAGCTGGGTTAGCGATTTCAGAGAACAATCCTTGGAATTCATTGGTGACGCTAACGAGGCCCCGCTTCGAACCAGTAGCTTTAGGAGACCAGAAATTTATCTCCTTCCGGTCGATCCAATCCCTTGGGCAAGTTACCGGCGAATCTGTCCTCGTAACCCGGGCAGCGGAAGCGAAACCCGTGGCCCTGGTAGAGGACCGATCTGAGCACGCTCTGAAACCTCGATTCCCCAGGTACTTCTTTCGCCGCTTGTTCTGGGGCACGCTACTTTCCGGCGGCCTGCCCACCTACTCCGGCCTCGATACCTCTAAAAGCTCAGATCGCGGAAACGCCTACATCTCTGGCTACTACGATGCCTGCAATTCTGGAGATCTCCGTTTCGGGGCCCATGACATTCTTAATATCCGCAAGTTCTTTGCGGAGACAGGCATTCGCCTGGAGAACTGGCGGCCCAATGACCACCTTTCAGGAGATGCTCCCCTTCTCGTCAAATCGGCGTCGTCCGACGACGGGAGCGAGGTCATCGCCTACGTTGCCAATCCCCAGTTTCACGAGAACCACAATCCCGATGGTTATGCCGGCAGCTACTCCGACGAGATCGCCGATGCTAACGAAATATTTACCACTTTCACGCTGGAGCTGCCTTTTTCCGACGGCCTTGCCAAGTGGTTCAATCCCCTGACCGGCGAGTGGCGAGGCGAAGCTCAGATAACTCGAAATTCGACGACCTTTCTAACTCCGGAGCCAGGCGACTGGGTCGTTTGGGTAAAGCAGGCCTGGCCTGCATAATCTATCCAAAGCCAACCTATACAACCCAGCTAAAGTCCTACTATGGATAAAGCTTTCATTATGGCGAAGATCGTCGAATCTCTGGAAGCCGATCTCAAAAAAGCAACCGCCGCTGCCTTGGAATCGGCAGAATCCGCCACCCACGAGGAATCCAAATCGGAGGGTAAGTACGATACCCGCGGACTGGAAACCTCCTATTTGGCCACGGGCCAAGCCCACCATGCCCGCGATCTGCGGGAAGCCTTGGCCGCTGCGCGGACCTTTTCGCCACCTGATTTTGACAGCGCATCCCCTGTAGCCTTGGGAGCCGTTGTGCAGACGCTCTCCTCCCAGGGCAGAGAGCTTTTCTTCTTGGGGCCCGCTTCTGGAGGTATGGATATCCAAATCGACAACGGGCAAACGCTGACGGTCGTTAGCCCAAAATCTCCCGTCGGAAGAGAACTGATCGGCAGCAAAGTCGGCGATCGCCTTTCCGCTGGTGGCGGAAAAACCGTGCTGCAGATTTGGTGATACGGCATCCCTGGAGCCACGCTGACGCCCCATGCCAATCAGCCTTTCAGGACTGATCCGGCTGAGCGTTTTCGGCTGGTTGGGGACAACCAGCCCTACCATACGAACCCAACAAAAAAGATCCCCAAGCCAAGCGAGCGCGAGTTTTCTCAGGGAATAATAAGCTGCATACCGGGCTGCAAATCGGATTCGCTCGGCAATACGCCCCGATTGGCTTCCAGGATTTCCCGCCACCGGCTTGGATCGCCATACATCTGGCGGCTGATCTTGTACAGGCTGTCTCGCGCTTGGACTGTGTAAATGCGACGGCCTTCGGAGCTTGCCAAGTCTAGGCGACTCGGTTCCAATCCGACGCCCGACTGAGCCGAGGAATTATCAGCGATCCCGCTCGAATCCGGCCCTTGCAAAAGGGCCCCAGAGGAAATAGTCCCGCTGGACTCCCGCTTTCGGAACTCCTGGAGCTGCGACTTCATAGATTCGTTCTCCGCCCGCAATTGCTCGATTGTATCCAACAATTTTAGACGATAATCCTGAGCATCGACCGTCATGAGCAATTCTTTCTTGGCCGTGCTGATCAGATCCTCCACCCGCTCCATCCCCGCATCCCTCTGAGTCGATTGCCTCTCTCGCTGCTTTACGGCAATGTAGCGCTTGAAGTGATAAATCGCGGAGATGGGGTCTTTAATGTGGTTCAAATGTATCAGACCAGCCTCCAAATGGGACTCTGGTGCGATTCCATCTCTCTTGGCGATGAGCTTGTTGAAGTTCGACAGGGCTTCGCTGTTGAGGTCTCTGGCCAATAGATCCTTAGCTCTCCTGTAGATCGGATCCTCGGTTTCATCTAGCACTTCAAGGGTCACGCTCTCCGAGCAGCCGTAAACCAAAGCGGCCAACAGAAGGAAGAAAATATGTTTTGATGCCAAGAATGTTCTCATCATGCTTTCACGAGCCCCCTTAAATGAGAGGGACTCCCGGCCACATTCCAAGTCTAAATCCAAAGAGATCCAGATCCCTAGCAACGCGGATCGCCATTCTCCATCGATGAATAACGACGAAATAATCGCCAAAGGCAAACGCTGTATCGACATCGAAGCGGAAGCCCTCCTTCAAACTAGCGCCCGAATTGGCAACGACTTTGCTCAAGTGGCCACGACTATTTTCACCGTCCTAAATGAAGGAAAGAAACTGATTTTCTCGGGGATCGGTAAGAGCGCGGACATCGCTCGCAAGCTCGTCGGCACCTTCAACAGCATTGGGGCGCCGTCCACTTTTCTGGATCCTGTCAATGCTCTGCATGGAGACATGGGGCTTTGCCGTAAAGGGGATGCGCTCCTCGCCTTCAGCAACAGCGGGGAAACCGAAGAGCTTCTAAAGCTAGTCCCTCTCCTGAAGCGCTTTGATACACTGGCGATCGCCATCACCTCCAAACCGGAATCCACCTTAGCCTCTCTTTGCGATCACTCCCTGACCTACTATGCCGAACAAGAGGCCTGCCCCCTCGACCTTGCCCCGACTGCAAGTTCCACCGCATCCATGGCAATCGGTGACGCGTTGGCCATGGTTACTCTGGAGTGGCGGGCCTTCAGTCGAGAAGATTTCGTCAAATTCCACCCTGGCGGCAGCCTGGGGAAATCGTTTGCCGCCAGCGTAGACGACATTATGCGTTCCTCCGGACAGTACGCCCAAGCCTCCGAAAACGCGACCTGCCAAGAATGCCTCGAGCGCATGACGAATCCCAATAGCGGCTGTATCGCTCTAACCGATCAGGACGGCTCCCTCAGCGGTGTATTTACCGACGGCGATGCTCGCCGATTGATCCTGAAAGACGCTAATTTTCTCAATAAGCCGGTATCCGATTACATGACACGCGATCCTATAACAATCAAACGGGGTTCTCTGGCCATAGAAGCTCTGCGCATATTCGAAGCCCGCAAAATCGATGACTTAATCGTCGTCGACAGCGAGGGGCGACCCGTCGGAGTCATCGATGGACAGGATTTGACAAAAGCTCGTATCGTCTAAGCTAATCCAAGGATTGATCATCGCTGGTCGACCCGATAGCGATAGAACATTCGGACACACCGCGCGAAATGGCGATATGTGTGATTCGAACTGATAGCACAATTTTTGTTTCGGAATTTTCCAAATCGCAGTCATGTTACCGATCAAGTCGTCCCGCTATGTTAAGTGCCTCAGTCGGATTGACGCCAGAACACCACCCATGAGCCACGCATCCAATATGCCCAGCCAGAGCAACCCGGAGCTGCTGTCTGAGCTATTTAATCTCCTCAAACCGCATTTGGCGGAGCTGGACCGATTCCTGAAAAAGCAGATCAACAGCTTCGAAGAGGAGATTCGGGAACACGTGGCCTATTGCATCGACACCAGCGGTAAACGAATTCGCCCATCGCTGATTTTCTTCAGTGGGTGGGCAGGAGACCAAGTGGTCAACGAAAAGCTGGTGAAGCTGGCCGCTGTCATCGAAACAGTGCACCTGGCAACTTTGGTTCACGACGATATCATGGATGAGGCGGATATTCGACGCAACCGGCCAACCGTGGCAAAAATTCATGGCAATTCCACAGCCGTGCTCCTGGGCGATGCCCTCTTTTCCCACGCCGTCTATCTCGCCACCCAATTTTCTACTTCGGAAGTGAGCGAACGCGTGGCCATAGCTATGCGAAACGTCTGCACCGGCGAAATCCTGCAGACCATGCAGCGAGGCGACCCAGACATCAGCCTAGCCACCTATAGGCGTATCATCGATCTGAAAACGGCTGAGCTCTTCCAAGTGGCCTGTTTTCTAGGAGCCCGCCTAGCGGATCGTTCCGAGGCCTATGTTCAAGCAGTTGGGAAATTCGGACGCCATTTGGGCATCGCCTACCAAATTTACGACGATTTAACCGATCTCGTCGGCTCTGAGGAGAAGGTCGGGAAGACGTTGGGCACCGATATCGCTACGGGCAAGCCGACCTTGCCAATTATTCTGCTGCGGGACCAATTGGACGAGGACGAGGAAGTTCGGCTGAGGCGAACCCTGTCGGGCGAATCCAAAGCCGATATCGAATTCTGGCTATCCAAATTATCGCAAAACGGGGTGGTAAACGAAGTTCGCGAGGCGATATTCCGGGAAATCGAGGTCGCCCGCCAGAGTTTGGCCCCCTTTTCCGGCGATAGAGACGTCGAATTGCTGCATACGCTTAGCGAATTGCTATGGAACCAGGTAGACGCCCTCCATTCCTAACAAGCCAACATCTAGGCTGTATTGACAAAATGCGGCCTCGCTTTGACTCTGCGAAATCGTCAAAATTACCCCAGTTTTAACGATGGAGCCTAGACAACGCCGCTTTAGCATGTAAGGTTGGCCACGTACCCGCAAATGAGTTTCACCAATGCCATCTCCAAATCGCTGGTTTCTTCGCCCGAAAGGCAGAAGGAGGCCGATGAGGATCTTGCCGTCGTCCGCAAGATTCAATACGGGGATGTGGATGCCTTCGATAGCCTTATCCTGAAATATCGGGAACGCGTCTACTCCGTAATCTATAACCTGACCTCCAATCGGGAAGACGCTTCCGATTTGACCCAAGAAACCTTTATCAAGGCCTTCCAATCAATCAATCGATTTAAAGGCAAATCTAGCTTCTTTACCTGGCTTTACCGAATCGCCCTCAACACCTCGCTGACCTACCTGCGGAAAAATAGGCTGAGGCGGTTTTTCAGCTTCGAGAAGATGGTCGACGAAGACCACTCCGAGGGATTCATCGAAAACATGACCGCGGACTCTGACTCTGACAAAGCTGCGTTGATGACCGAGCTTCAGGAAAAGCTGAACGACGCATTCCAAAAATTGTCGGTCAAACACCGCACTGTCATCACTCTATTCGAGATCGACGGCCTCAGCCACAAAGAGATCGCTGAAATCGTCGGCGCCTCTATCGGCACTGTGCGGTCCCGCCTCCACTACGCGAAACAATTTCTACAAGGCGAACTAAAGGACTATTTGCGCTAAACCACCCATTTACCTAATGCTCTTTAAAAAGCCCATAAATCCAGCCGACGACGCCCGCTTGAGCGAACTGATTCGCCTCAAGAAACGAGAGCGTCCCGACGAGGCATTTTGGGATCAATTCGATCGGGAGCTTCGCAATCGCCAGCTGACAGCCTTGTTTCAACGGAAATCTTGGAAGGAGCGCTTGGGTAGCATGGCTCTCGTCGCTTTGCGAAAGTCAGCCGTATTCGCCGCGGCTGCCAGCGTTCTGGCATTAGGGCTGTTCACGGCCCACAAGACGGGCTGGTTCCCTGGCGCTCATATCGAATCGGAATCCCAAGCGGCCGAAACTGCCGCTATTCCAGGAGCGGCTCCCAAGGTTGATACCCCCATTTTCATCGTAGAAAAATCCGCAGCTGCCCCCGGCGAAGTGGCGATGGATTACTCGCCTGTCTTTTTCGGGTCCCCGTCTTACGAAGTGCGCCGGATTACCAAGCAATCGGTCCCCGTCAGCTATCAAATCATGGCCGAACCCAAACAGTTTCGAGCCAGTCAACCACTGACAGAACAGCAAAGCTTGGGAGCGAAGGTCATCCGAACTGGAATCCATTTTTAGCTCATGGGCAAGTGGCTAACGCATCGCGCCTGGAAGACCCGCGCGGGCACTTCAGGACTAATCTTATTGGGATTGGCAATCGTCGCTAGCGCTCCGTATTCCCGGGCCAATACCACGAATGCCCTCCTCGATTTGCAGGCTACGATGCAAACGATTTACCGGGACCGTCAAAACGCCATCGTCCGGGTTAAAGTCGCTACGGAAACCCGAGAAGGCGACAGCGAACCTAAAGTTGTTCTACGGGTGTTCTCCGGCTTCTTCATTAGCCAGATCGGTCAGGTGCTAACGAGCCATTTGCCTCCCGATGAAACCACTCGGGTCTGGATCGAGCAAAACGGCATCTCTTATCTCGCCGATGTAGTCGGAACGGATCCCCGAACCAATGTCGCCTTGCTGCAGGTCATCAATCTACCCAAGAATTTCGGCTTTATAGAATTGAGTCCAGACAAGGAGAGAAGGGAAATTGGTTCTCTTGCCTTCGCGGTGACCAGCCCACTCGACTTTAAGCCAACTCCCAAGTTTGGCTTGGTCGCCGGATTCGAGAGCCATTTCGCGGAAGTCGTGTTCCCCATGACATACACCCGGCTTAGCATTCCTATTGGCCCAGCGGAAGGCGGCTCCCCCGCCTTTGACGCCAACAACGAATTGATCGGAATCGTCATGGCGACCCTCCCTGAAGTGGAGTCGTCGTATATCATACCCACCAAAGCGCTGTTTCGAATCGCCGAACAGTTGAAAGCGTATCAGAAAGTAAGATACGGGGTTCTTCCCATAGAATTCGAAGAAAAGGCTGACGAATACAATATCGATAGACAGGTATTGGTTAAGTCGATAGTGGCTGGAAGCCCTGCCGAGCGAAGCGGCTTGCAGGCCAAAGACGTTGTTACGGCTATCGATAGCCAGCCTATCCTCAATTTGAACGACCTTCGCGATCGCGTCTTTTTTAAGAATCCCGGCGACTTTCTCCTTTTCACCATAAAACGGGCCGGCAGGGAACTGGAATTCGCCATTCTCCTGGAGCCACAGGAAGATCACCTTCCCGAAAATGGCTCCGGCTCCAACTGAACGAGCGGCAACTAGCCACACTAGATACAGCCCATGAGTTTTTTTCAGAGCGAGCTGGCAATCAGAACGAAAGGCAAAGGCACCTACGACCTTACGAGCCAAACTCAGAAAGCCTTGGCCCAATCTGGAACCACTGACGGAATCTGCGTGGTTTTTTGTCGTCATACAAGCTGCAGCCTGGTGCTGATGGAAAACGCCGACCCCTCCGCTCGACGCGATCTTGAGAACTATCTCGATCGGCTCGTTCCCGACGACGATCCCTATTTCACCCACACTTACGAGGGTCCCGACGATATGCCCAGCCACATTAAAATGGCTCTGACCAGAAGCTCGGAATCCATCCCTTTCCGAAATGGGCGATTGCAACTAGGCACCTGGCAAGGGCTCTTCCTTTGGGAGCACCGGGTCCAACCTCACCGTCGATCGGTCTTTGTAACCGTATTAGGCGAATAGCGTTTCTGAGAGACTCGCCGGAGTTTAATCTCACGCTAGAAGATCAAAACCCGACCTCCGGTCGGGTTCCACTCTT
>Ga0181579_10004375_pt1 | contig 11024 bp, 12 predicted proteins | sample 071ome_24_FD_132996 | JGI IMG/M metagenome (GOLD analysis project Ga0181579, IMG submission 132996) | Coastal salt marsh microbial communities from the Groves Creek Marsh, Skidaway Island, Georgia - 071402CT metaG (megahit assembly) | ecosystem: Environmental > Aquatic > Marine > Intertidal... | reverse complement strand
TATCGTCGATATCCTTCTCTACCTGGCCGAAATGCGTTGCCAGCTTCTTGATTCGTTCATCCAGCCGGGTGACATCCTGCAGCATCGTTTCCACCTCGGCCTTGATGACCCCGGCGGCCTCATGCATGCGCGCGTCACGAAGAATGGCCCGCACCGTGTGCAGGATCAGCATCAGATTGTCCGGCCCGGCCATATAGACACGCTTGCGCCGACTCTCCTCGACAAGCTTGGGAAGCTGCAGGTTGATCTCGGCATAGACCGATTCCGACGGCAGGAACATGATCGCGCTGTCCGCGGTCTCCCCCGGGATGATGTAGCGGTCGGCGATGTCGGTAATATGTTTCTTCACATCAGCCTCCATCATCCGCCGCGCCGTGGTCCGGTCGGCCTCGGTGCTGGCGGCCACCAGCGCACGGTAGGATTCCAGCGGGAATTTGGAATCGATGCAGATCGGGCCCGGCGGCGCCGGCATGTCGAGAAAGCAATCGACGCGACGACCATTGCCAAGCGTGTGCTGGAAATTGAAAGCGCTGTCGGGAAGCGCATCACGGACGAGATTTTCCAGCTGCACCTCGCCAAAGCTGCCACGCGCCTGTTTGTTTGACAGAATGTTCTGAAGCTCGCCAACCTGCCCTGTCAGCGCCGAGATATGCGCATTCGCCTGTTCGATGACAGCCAGTTTCTCGGCCATGCCGGTAAGCGAGCGGTTGGTACGATCATTCTGGTCGCGAAGCGAGCTTTCAAGGCGCGTGCCGAGACGGCCCTCGGTTTCCTGCATCTGCGCGGCGACCGTCTTGTGAAGCTCCCCGGACTGCGCGGAAAGCTGCGCAAGCTGTCCTTTCAATTCGGCAAGCGCCTCGCCATCACGCCCCGCGTTCCGCTGGCGCAGCAGCATGAAAGCAAGAATTGCAATCACAGCAAGAGCAAGGAGTATGATCATCGTGTCGAGCGGCATGGACAATAATCCGTCTGGGGACGCGGTCAGAAAGAACACTGCCGGCAGCACGAATCATGCGCATCGACAGGTGCCCCCAGTCTGGCATGACCACCAGCCGACTGCAACTTGACTGCTTCGTCGCCATCCCCTACTCCAAGGGCCTGACAAGTGACAGCCATGAAAGGCAGGCCTATGGCGCTGATCCCCATCATCTGCATCCCCGATCCGGTGCTTCGCCGGGTGGCCACGCCTGTGCGCGAGGTGACGGACGGCGTTCGCCAGCTTCTGGATGACATGGCCGAGACGATGTATGATGCGCCGGGAATTGGCCTTGCGGCGCCGCAGATCAACGTCTCGGAACGGCTGATCGTGATGGATTGCGGACCGGACGATGCCCCGGAGCTTCACAAGATGATCAATCCCGAAATTGTCGCCAGTTCGGATGAGACCGCGGTGCTTGAAGAAGGGTGTCTGTCGATCCCTAACCAGACCGCCGAAGTCACCCGGCCGGCCCATGTCGATGTCCGTTATACCGACCCTGACGGCAACGAGCAGATGATGCGGTGCGAGGGGCTTCTTGCCGCCTGTGTCCAGCACGAGATCGACCATCTGGACGGGGTGCTGTTCATCGACCATATCTCGCGGCTGAAGCGCGACATGATCGTGCGGCGCACCCTGAAAGAGCTTCGCCAGACCAATGGCGGCGACTAGGAGCCTGTCATGACCCGCCGGCGGATCGTCTTCATGGGAAGCCCGGCATTCGCCATTCCGACGCTTGACCGGCTTGCCGGCGAGCATGACGTGCTGGCTGTCTACACACAGCCACCGCGCCGCGCCGGTCGTGGCATGCGCGAAACCCCACAACCGGTGGCGGCGCATGCCGCCGAACGCGGACTGACAGTTCGCCACCCGACCAGCCTGAAAACCGCTGCCGATGCGGCGGAACTGGCGGCCTTTGAAGCCGATGTCTTTGTCGTTGTTGCCTATGGTCTGATCCTGCCGCCGGCGGTTCTTGCGATGCCCCGATTTGGCTGCATAAACGGGCATGCCTCGCTGCTGCCGCGTTGGCGTGGCGCGGCCCCGATCCAGCGCGCCATTGCCGCTGGTGACAGCAAAACCGGTGTCTGTGCCATGGTCATGGAATCCGGCCTTGATACCGGACCGGTGCTGGCACGGCGCGAATGCGCCATTGGCGACGCCGAAACCGCCACCACTCTTCATGACCAACTGGCACCTTTGACTGCCGACCTTCTTGGCGAGGTGATCGCCGACCTTCCGAATAGTCTGGAAAGCCAGCAGCCACAGGATGACTCAGCGGCGACCTATGCCCCGAAACTGACCCCGGCTGAAGCCGAGATTGACTGGCATCTGCCGGCATTGGTGCTTGACCGGCAGATACGCGCCTTCACCCCGGTACCCGGCGCCTGGTTCACCGGGCCAAAGGGGCGGATTCGCGTTCGTGCCGCCAGACGCGGCGACGAGGTGAGCCGGGCTGAACCCGGAGATTTTCTGGGACTTGATCCCAGGGGCGGCATGCGGATCGGCACTGGCAGCGGCGAACTCATCCTCGACGAGGTCCAGCCTGCAGGCGGCAAGGCGATGCCGGCGCGCGCCTTTCTGAATGGCAACCCCGTACCCACCGGCAGCCCTATTGGCGCGGCAGTCGAATGACGCGCCGGGTCTTCATCACCATCGAATATGATGGTGGGCCGTTTGTTGGCTGGCAGCGTCAGGATAACGGCATGTCAGTGCAGCAGGTGCTGGAGGATGCGGCCCGCGAACTGACCGGCGTCGACTGCCCTGTCCAGGGCGCAGGCCGCACCGATTCAGGTGTCCATGCCACCGGCCAGGTGGCGCATCTTGATGTTCCCGAAAAGTTCGATGCAACGCGGGTGATGGCGGCACTGAACGCGCTGACAGGTGAGCATCCGGTGACAATCCGCGCCGCGCGTGAGGTCCCCGCCGACACCCATGCCAGATTTTCGGCCACGGGGAGGCGGTATCTCTACCGCATCCTGCCACGGCGTGCGCCGCCGGCGCTCGATCTTGGGCGGGTCTGGCATCACCGGGCCAGCCTTGACGTGCCGGCGATGCAGGAAGCGACGACACATCTTGTCGGACGTCATGATTTCACCAGCTTTCGCGCCAGCCAGTGCCAGGCGGACAGCCCGCTGCGAACGCTTGATGAGCTGCGGATTGAGACGGTTGGCGAGGAAGTTCATGTTCACGCGGCGGCGCGGTCATTCCTGCATCATCAAGTGCGCAACATTGTCGGCACGCTGGCGCTTGTGGGGACCGGCAAATGGACCCCGGATGATGTCGCGGCCGCGCTGCGGGCGCGGGACCGGTCTGCCGCCGGCCCCACCGCCCCGCCAGAGGGGCTGTATCTGACCGAAGTGACCTATCCGACGTGACCCTATCCGATGTGACCCTATCCGGGAATCTGAACGCGCGACTGCACGAACAGAAACAGGCCGGCATCAATCACAAATGACAGAAACAGAAGGCCGGTGGCGAACCATCCGCCGCGCCCAAGCTGATCGCGGCCAATCCGCCAGAGCCAGTAGATGGTCCAGAAAATCAGCGGCGTCATCAGGACCAGCATCGTCGCGTCCCCGGACAGAATTGCAAAATTCTGCACCAGCCCGCCAACAAGATGCTGGACATTCTCGACCCACAGGAAGGGAACGGTGAAGGCAAAGAGCCTGTCGATGAGACCAGCCGTGCGCAGGATTGTTGCGAACAGAAGCACCATCAGAACGACGGCAACAAGCTGGAGGATCAGGTTGGCAGCCAGCACACCAATGCCGGCGCGCAGCCCCGGATAGACCGACACGATGAAGGTGAAGATCACCGACGCCCAGATCGCCTGCCAGACCGCCGGCGCATCAAACACATAGCTGCCACTGATCGGCCGGCGGCCAAGCATCACCAGAAGGGTGCGTTTGATGAGGTCAAGAAGACGTCCCATCGCCAGCGAGTTATCAGCCTCGTTCACGCCGCGCCTCCAGAGAAGAACCGGCGCAGACAGTCTTCATAGATCGCGCTGAGGCCATCAATGTCCGAGATCAGGACATTCTCGTCAACCTGATGCATGGTCTGCCCGACAAGGCCGAATTCGGCCACCGGACAGAGTTTTGTAATGAAACGCGCGTCCGACGTGCCGCCGGTGGTCGACAGTTCGGGACGGCGGCCGGTGACAGCCTCGCTGGCATCCGCCAGCAGATCGGTCAGTGGCCCGGGCGCGGTGATAAAGGGGTCCGCATTCGATTTCCAGCTGACAGTCCAGTCACCACCGATCCGGCCGAAATGCTCTTCCAGCCAGCCGATCAGCCCGGCCGCGCTATGCTCGGTATTGAAACGGATGTTGAACCGCGCCTCGGCGCGTGCCGGAATCACGTTTGTGGCCGGATTGCCAACATCAATTGTCGTGACATGCGCCACCGACGGGCCGAAATGCGGTGTTCCTGAATCCAGCTCGCAGCCATTCACCGGTGCCAGCATGGCCAGCAGTCTAGTGACCGGATTGTCGGCAAGATGCGGATAGGCGACATGCCCCTGCCGGCCCTCGACCACAAGGTGACCTGACAGGCTGCCGCGACGGCCATTCTTGATGACATCGCCTAGCGCGGTTGGATTCGTCGGCTCGCCAACAATGCACATGTCGGGTTCATGGCCATGCGCCGCCGCCCATTCGACCATCTTCACAGTGCCGTTGACAGCATCACCCTCTTCATCACCGGTAATCAGCAGGCTGATCGAACCGGCAGCGTCGTCGACGGGCAGGCGGGCGATGGCGGCAACAAAAGCAGCGATCCCGCTTTTCATATCGGCAGCGCCGCGCCCATATAGTCGCCCATCCTCAATGACCGCGCCGAACGGGTCATGTGTCCAGGCATCGCGGTCGCCGACAGGGACGACGTCGGTATGGCCGGCAAAGCTGATATGCGGGCCTTCGGTGCCGCGGCGGGCAAACAGATTATCAACCTGCTCGTCGCCATCGCCAAAGGCAAGCCGCTGGCAGACAAAGCCAAGCGCCGTCAGCTCGGTCTCAAGACAGTCGAGCGCGCCGCCTTCATGCGGCGTCACCGACGGGCAACGGATCAGCCGCTGTGTCAGCTTGACAGCATGCGACGGCGCCGATCCCATCAGTCGCGCAGCAATTCATTGACGGAGGTCTTGGAACGTGTCTTCTCGTCGACCTTCTTGATGATCACAGCACAGGCAAGCGACGGCCCTGGCGAGCCATCGGCGAGAGGCTTGCCGGGGAGCGTGCCTGGCACAACCACCGAATAGGCCGGCACGCGGCCCATATGGACCTCACCGGAGACACGGTCGACGATCTTTGTCGACGCGCCGATAAAGACACCCATGGACAGCACAGCGCCCTGTTCGACAACCACGCCCTCGACAACCTCGGACCTGGCCCCGATAAAACAGTCATCCTCGATAACAACCGGCCCGGCCTGCAACGGTTCGAGAACCCCGCCGATACCAGCACCGCCGGAGAGATGAACATTCTTGCCAATCTGCGCGCAGGATCCAACCGTCGCCCAGGTATCGACCATGGTGCCGCTGTCAACATAGGCGCCAAGATTGACAAAGCTTGGCATCAGAACGGCGCCGGCGGCGACATGCGCCGAATGCCGGACAATGCAGCCGGGAACAGCGCGAAAGCCGGCATCACGGAACTCGGTTTCACCCCAGCCGGCGAATTTCGACGGCACCTTGTCCCACCAGGCAGCCTCGCCATGGCCAGGATAGGTGGTGCCGGACGGAATCACCGCCATGTCATTCAGCCGGAACGACAGCAGCACCGCCTTCTTCAGCCACTGATTGACATGCCATTGATGATCGCCACGCGGTTCGGCAACACGCGCCGCGCCGCTGTCCAGCATGTCAAGCGCCGCGGATACCGCATCACGAACCGGGCCGGTGGTGGCAGCGCCGATTGCGTCACGCGCGTCCCATGCCGCGTCAATATCCTGTTCCAGCTGCGCCAAATCCATCTTCGTCTCCACTTGCATTTCACGGCCGGGCCGGGGTCACCGCGCCCTTGCCATCAGTTGGTCTGTAGTTGATATCGACCTTTCAGGCCGGAATGGCAAGGCCCGAAAGAAAGCTCTTCAGATCCTCGGCGACAAAATGCACATAGGGCTCGTCAGCCCCGGTGGCGGCCCAGTCATGATCACTGACAAGCCACACTGTGCGCATACCAAGCGCGTGAGCCGGTTCAAGGTTGCGCGCCATGTCCTCGACCATCACCGCGCCAAGCGGGTCGATGCCGGTCGTTGTCACAAAACTGTCAAAGGCCCTCTGTTCCGGTTTCGGCACGAAATCAGCCCCGACAATGTCGAAGATATGATCGAAATGATGGCGAATGCCATAGGCATCGAGAATATTCTCGGCATGCGGCACGGTGCCGTTGGTGAAGATATGTTTGCGCCCGGGCAGATTTGCCAGCAGCCCGTCAAGCTCGGTTTCCCGCGGCAGGTCACTGACATCAATGTCATGAACAAAATGCAGGTAATCCTCTGGCGCCAGCTTTTCCTCGACCATCAGCCCCCGCATGGTTGTCCCATAGCGATAGAACAGATCCTTCTGGATCACCCGCGCCTCGTCATGCGGCACCTTGAAATGCTGCGCGACAAAATCGGTGATCCGCACGGCCACACGCTGGAAAAGCTGCGATCGCGCCGGATAGATGGTGTTGTCGAGATCGAATACCCAATCCCGGATTTCGCCGGTTGGAAAGGTCTGTGGCGACTTTGAAACAGGTGACATCAGCGTGCTGCCTTTCTCGGAAATGGCCGGTCAGTCGGCCTTGATGATGGTTCCCATCCCATGCTCGGTGAACAGTTCGACAAGCAGCGCGTGTGGCGCCCGTCCATCCATGATCACCGCGGCTTCGGCTCCCCCGAGAACAGCATTGATACAGGTTTCGACTTTCGGAATCATGCCCCCCGATACCGTACCGTCACGAATCAGCGCCTCGGCCTGACTGACCGTCAACTCGGTAACCAGATCGCCATTCTTGTCAAGAACACCGGCAACGTCGGTCAGCATCAGCATGCGGGTGGCACCAAGAGCGGCGGCGATGGCGCCAGCCGCCGTATCGGCATTTATATTATAGGTCTCGCCGGTAGCATCGCTTCCGACCGGCGCGACAACCGGGATGAGATTGCCGGCGTTCAGCGCGTCCAGAACATCGGTGTTGATCTGTTCCGGCTCGCCAACAAAACCAAGGTCGATGGCCTGTTCAATGGCGCTTCCCTCGGCGCGGCTCTTGCCAAGAAGCTTGCGGGCCCTGATCAGCCCGCCATCCTTGCCGCTGATCCCGACAGCACGGCCACCAGCCCTGGCAATCGCCGCCACGAGCGCCTTGTTGATGCCCCCGGCAAGCACCATCTCGACAACCGAAATGGTGGCCTCGTCGGTCACCCGCAGCCCATCGACGAAATTTGATTCGATCTCGAGCTTGGCCAGCATTTCGCCAATCTGCGGGCCACCGCCATGAACCACAACCGGCCGCGCGCCAACCTGGTCGAGAAGCGCGATATCGGCAGCGAAGGAGGCGACATACTCCGCCTCACCCATCGCATGGCCCCCAAACTTCACGACAATCGTCTGCTCGGAATATCGGCGCATGAAGGGAAGTGCCTCGACAAGCATGCCCGTCCGCTCGATCAGCTTTGATTGCAGGGAAGAAGGTGTGTCGCCCATTATTTCGCCTTTCACAGTGCCGGGTGATGGTGCCGGGTGATAGTGCCGGGACTTTTGCACGCCGACGGTCAAATTATCGGCAAGCTGGCACTCTGCGCAAGTGTTGTTCGCCTAAACCTTGTAGCTCGCTAGCCGCGCGGCAATGCCAGTTCGGCGAGGTGCGCGCGCAGCGCGGCGATGCCATCACCTTCCTGCGACGAGGTCACAAAAATCTTTGGAAACGCGGCGACGTGACGGCCAATGGTTTCAGCCGTTGCGGCGCAGACCGTCGCAAGCGGGCCGGGCTTCAGCTTGTCGGCTTTCGTCATCACCACGGCCCATGACACCGCACTGGCATCAAGAAGCGACATAATCTCGGAATCGGCGGCGCCAACACCGCGCCGCGAATCGATCAGCAGAAACACCCGCTGCAGCGAGGCCCGGCCGGCAAGAAATTTGCGGGTCAGTGTCGTCCACGCCTTGATATCGGTTTTCGGCGCCGACGCATACCCATAGCCTGGCAGGTCGACAAGTTGCAGCCGGTTCGCAAGATCAAAGAAAATCAACTGCCGTGTGCGGCCCGGGGTCTGCGAGGTGCGGGCAAGCGCCCGCCGTCCGGTCAGGGCGTTGATAAGCGATGATTTGCCGACATTCGAACGGCCGGCAAAGCAGATTTCCGGCAGCCCTTCTGGCGGCAACACGCGCATGTTGTTGGCCGCCGCGATGAACTCGCAGCTTCCAGCGAACAGGAGACGGCCAGCCTCTAGGGCCTCGTCCGTCAACTCTCCTTCGCTATTCTGCGCATGATGTACCATTGCTGTGCCATCGAAAGCAGGTTGTTCCAGGTCCAGTAGATCACCAGCCCAGCCGGGAATGTGGCCAGCAGGAAGGTGAAGATCAGTGGCATGAATTGGAAGATCTTCGCCTGCACCGGATCAGGTGGCGCCGGGTTGAGACGCATCTGAAGGAACATCGAGATCCCCATCAGAATCGGCCAGATGCCAAGCTGCAGGAACGGCGGCAGGAACCCAACCGAATAGGGCAACAGCCCGAACAGGTTGAAGACCGAGGTCGGGTCAGGCGCCGACAGGTCAGTGATCCAGCCGAAGAATGGCGCGTGGCGCATCTCAATGGTCACAAACAGCACCTTGTAGAGCGCGAAGAAGACCGGAATCTGCAGCAGCACCGGAAGGCACCCTGCCGCCGGATTGACCTTTTCGGTCTTGTACAGCTCCATCATCTCACGATTCATCGCCATACGGTCTTCGGCGTGCTTTTCACGGATCTGCTGAACCTTCGGCTGCAACAGCCGCATCTTGCCCATCGAGCGGTAGGATTTATTGGCCAGCGGATAGAAGACAAGCTTCACGAGCACCGTGAAGGCCAGCACCGCGACACCAAAATTACCAAGAATGCCGTACAGCCAGTTGATCACCAGGAAGAAGGGTTTGGTCAGGAAATAGAACCAGCCGAAATCAATGGCCAGATCAAAATTGGAGATGCCGAATTCCTTGGAATACCGGTCAAGAAGCGAGACTTTCTTGGCGCCGGCAAAAAGCCGCGTCTTGCTTGCCACAATCTGCCCGGGTTGCAAAAGCTGTCCCTCGGCGGCGATGTAATCGACCTGATAGCGATCCGTCCCGCCACCAAGCGACTTGAAGGCGTAATTCATCCGCACCGACTGGTCGGGCACCAGCGCGGCAAGCCAGTATTTGTCGGTGATGCCAATCCAGCCGCCGGCGCTTTCCGGGACGACATCAATCACACCGCCATCGGCATCCTGCATTTCATCATAATCCTCCTCGCGGAGCGTCTCGTCGAACACGCCGAGCGCACCTTCGTGAAGGATATAGATTCCGGTGGTCGGCGGCGTGCCATGCCGTCTGACAAGACCGTAGGGAAACAGCGTCACCGGCGAATCAAGACGGCTCTCGACGCTGTCATCGACGGTGATGAGGTAATCCTCGTTGATCGACAGGGTCCGGCGGAAGGTCAGGCCCTTGCCATTGTCCCAGGACAGAGACACCGGCGCGCCTGGCGCCAGCGCCTGGCGATCCGCGCTCCACAGGCTTTCAGCTGTTGGCATGGGATGATCAGCATCGCCCACAGCCCAGCCAAAATCGGCGAAATAGGGAAGATCGGAACTTGTCTTGTTCAGGAACTGGATGGAGGGCGAGTCCTCGGACTGCGTTTCGCGATAGCCTTTCAGCATCACATCATCGATTCGCGCGCCAGCCAGCGAGATCGACCCCGCAACAAGCGGCGCGTCAATGATGATTCGGGGCGCGGTATCGGCCGGTCTTGCCTCGGCAACGCCAGCTGTTGTCGGGGTTGCGGTGCTGGTCTCGGCCTGTGGTGTGGCGTTTTCGGCCTCGGCCTCGGTCGCCTGCATTTCGGCAATCGCCTGCTGGCGCGCCGCTTCTTTTTCCAGCTCCGGACCGACGACGAAGACCTGCCAGCCAAAGAGCACCGCCATCGACAGCGTGATGGCAAGGATCATGTTACGGTTTTCGGGGTTCATCAATCGCGTCCCTGTGCGTTCATATGCACCAGATGTGAAACAGGCTCTCAGCTACGGTGCCGGTCATATCCGGCAGCGCCATCCTCACCGGACCGCGGCACCGGATCAAATGCCGGTGTCGCCCACGGATGACAGCGCGAGATACGTTTTAGCGTAAAGATTCCCCCGCGCAAGGGGCCATGACGCTGCAATGCCTCAACCGCATATTCCGAACAGGTCGGCAAATGACGGCAATTGGCACCAAGAAGTGGGGAAATAAACAGTCTGTAGATCCAGATCGCAAGGATCAGTGGGCTGGCCAGAAGACGTTCGATGGCACCGCGCCAGCCTGTCTGCGCCTTCATCACGACGCCTCCGCCGACGCGCCACCCTGGCGGTCCATCGTGCGATGCAGATAACCGACAGCCTTGCCGAGATCACTGACAAGATCAGCCCAGTCCCGGTCGGCCGTTCCCTGGCGGGCAATCATCACGTAATCAATGCCGGCCCTGGCGAGGGCCGCCAGTTCGGTGCGCGCAAGCGCGCGCAGGCGCCGACGCGCCCGGTTGCGGCGCACCGCATTGCCAATTTTTCGTGTTGCCGTGAGTCCAAGGCGCCAGTCCGGCCGACCAGTTGGTACGGCCTGGAGGATAAAGCCCCTCGATACCGCCTTCATGCCGCTGTCACGGGCCGCCAGAAATCCGGAGCGTGACGGGATGCTGACCAGCGTGGCCACCGCGACACCTTTGCGCCGTTAGGCGGACAGGCGTGCCCGACCCTTGGCGCGACGGGCGCGCAGAACGCGGCGGCCGCCAACGGTGGCCATGCGCGCACGAAAACCATGCCGGCGCTTGCGGACGAGAACACTGGGTTGATAGGTGCGTT
>Ga0181579_10004374_pt1 | contig 11025 bp, 12 predicted proteins | sample 071ome_24_FD_132996 | JGI IMG/M metagenome (GOLD analysis project Ga0181579, IMG submission 132996) | Coastal salt marsh microbial communities from the Groves Creek Marsh, Skidaway Island, Georgia - 071402CT metaG (megahit assembly) | ecosystem: Environmental > Aquatic > Marine > Intertidal... | reverse complement strand
TTCACCCTGGCCATCACCGACCCCGCGGGACCAGCGGCTCTTGAGTTTGACCTGCTCGTCGATTTTCTGCAGTTCTACGGGTTCACGCGGATCGAAATCATCATCGCTGAACCAACCCGTAATTGTGCTACAGCCCGCACTGAGCGCGAAGCCCACCACCAGCACTGTGCGCGTGAGCTGTCTCATCAGCTGGCATCCTCGGCGACGTCGGCCTCAGGTGAGGCAGGCAGGCGCGTCTCGAGCGTGCGCACCTTATTATCCAATACGACGCTGTACTGACCCAGCTCCGTGGCCAGATCCCGCCCCTCACGATAGGCCGTCAACGCGTCTTCCGTGCGGCCCGCCGCCAAGTGGATATCGCCCTCAGCTTGAGCATAGGCCACCGGATAGGCGTCGCTACCCTGGGAGAGAATCGCCAGCGCTTCGGTTTCTTGACCCTGTGCCGCAATAACGCGCGCCAGCCGCAGTTGAATCAGTTGCCCAATATCAGAGCGGGTGTCTCCGGCGGCCAGCGCCCACCGCAAGGCGGACTCCGCGCCAGCAAGGTCACCTGCTTCAACGGCCACGCGCGCTTCCAGCATCGCACCGAATCGCGCATAGGTAGAACCGCTGTGGTTTTCCTTTAACTGCGCTGCGAGCGCTGCCAATTGCTCGGGGTCATCCCCTTCGAGCTGGATGGCGAGCATGCTGGCATAGAGATCCGAGGCAGCCTCGGCTTTAGAGGCAGTGAACCCCTGATACTGCTGCCAGCCCACGGTTCCCAGCACGGCCACCACGACTGCGGCGACGATGCCTTTACCATTCTCATCCCACCACCGTTTAAGTGCCGCGAGATCCGCCTCATCCTGCATATGTTCTGCCACGCGTGACTCCTTTTATCAGGCGCTTTGTGCCGCCGCGAGATAGTTGGCCAGAAACGACTCCAGCTCGGCATCCGCTATGGTCTGTTGCTCGGCTTCTGCCCGCAAGGGCTTCAGCGTGACCTGGTTGTTTGCTACTTCGGCGTCACCATAAACCAGGGCCCAGGCAGCGCCACTTTTATCAGCGCGCTTGAACTGGCTCTTGAAACTGCCACCACCGAGGTGCTGCACCACATCGAGGTCTGGGAACTGCCGACGCAGGGCATCCAGCCGCGGCAGACTGTGTCGATAGGCATTTTCGTCTGCCGTCACAATATACAGGTCCGCAGGGGCCGAGACTGTAATATCCAACGCCTGCATGAGCAAGATCAGTCGCTCTAGACCTACGGCAAAACCGGCTGCAGGGGTCTCTTTACCGCCAAACGTCGATACCAGCGTGTCGTAACGACCACCGCCGCATACCGTGCTCTGCGCTCCGAGATGCTCAGTGGTCCACTCAAATACCGTTTTATTGTAGTAATCGAGGCCGCGTACCAGTCTGGGATTCACCACATAGGCAATACCGAGCGCATCAAGCTGGCTGAGTAATTCGGCAAATTCAGTCTGGGTCTCGGCATCGAGATAGTCAGACAGCACGGGTGCCGAATCGAGTACCGCCTGCGTATCCGGACTCTTGCTGTCGAGAATGCGGAGTGGGTTGGTCTCCAACCGGCGCTGACTGTCCTCGTCCAGGCGGTCACGATGTTGGCCGAGATAGCCCACCAGGGCCTCCCGGTAGCGCGCACGATCAGCAGCGGAACCAATGCTGTTGATCTCTAACTGCAGGGCGTCGTCCACGCCGAGGCGTCGCCATAGCTGCCGACTCAGCGCGATCAGCTCGGCGTCCTGATCGGGTGTCGCCACGCCGAAGGCCTCAACGCCTAGCTGATGAAACTGGCGCTGGCGGCCCTTTTGGGGTCGCTCGTAGCGAAACATGGGCCCCATGTACCACAGGCGCTGAGGCGTCACAGCGAGGTTATGCTGCACCACCGCCCTCACGCACCCCGCCGTGCCCTCCGGGCGCAGCGTCATGCTGTCGTCATTGCGGTCCGCAAAGCTGTACATCTCTTTTTCAACAATATCGGTGACCTCACCGATGGAGCGGGCGAATAGATCAGTCGGCTCGATAATGGGCAAGCGGATCTCGGCGTAGCCATAGCTCGACAACACCTCTAGCGCGGCCGTCTCCATTGACTGCCACAGCGGGGTGTCCTCGGGCAGGATGTCGACCATCCCGCGTATCGCTCGAAAAGTTGTCATGATGTGAAAGTCAGTGTGTGCTGGAGATGATGTTGGCTTCCCGCTCCGAGCGCGCGACTTCAAGGGCCTGTGCGCGATCGCGAATCACCGATTCAAGATGGTCCACAAAGTCCTGATTGCTGACTTTGTGATCGGGTTCGCCGGAGATATAGATCAGGTTGTTAGGTGTGGCACCCGTGAGGCCAACATCCGCCTCCCGCGCCTCGCCCGGCCCATTAACAATGCAACCAATTACCGCCACATCCATGGGCGTGCGGATATCTTCAAGACGGTTTTCCAGCTCATTCATTGTGCTGATCACATCAAAGTTCTGGCGCGAGCAACTCAGGCAGGCGATGAAATTGATGCCGTTGGCGCGCAGTTTCAGGCTCTTCAAGATTTCAAAGCCTACCTTCACCTCTTCTACCGGATCGGCGGCTAATGAGATGCGGATCGTATCGCCAATACCTTCCATTAGTAGCATGCCGATCCCCACCGCAGACTTTACGGTGCCGCCGCGCGTGCCGCCCGCCTCGGTAATACCCAAATGGAGCGGCTGTTCAATTTGCTCGGCCAGCTTGCGATAGGCCTCTACCGCCATGAAAACCTCCGAGGCCTTCACGCTCACCTTGAAGTCCTGAAAATCGTGGCGATCCAGTATCTCCACATTTCTCAGCGCGGACTCCACCAGAGCGTCGGCATTCGGCTCGGGATACTTACGCAGTAATTCCTTACCCAGAGACCCCGCATTCACACCAATACGAATCGGAATGCCCCGGTCCTGACACGCCGCAATGACTTCCTTCACTTTGGCCTCGCGACCGATATTGCCGGGATTGATGCGCAGACAGTCGACACCATACTCGGCGACCTTGAGCGCAATTTTGTGATCGAAGTGAATGTCTGCCACGACGGGAACACCCGCTCTCGGCCGAATCTCTTTGAAAGCTTCGGCAGCCTCCATGCTGGGCACAGAGACCCTGACCAAATCGGCACCCGCCGCTGCAATGGCATGGATCTGTGCGACCGTTGCCTCAACATCACAGGTTTCAGTGTTGGTCATGCTCTGCACGGCGATGGGGGCATCGCCGCCAATCGGCACGTTACCCACCTGAATCTGTCTACTTACGCGGCGCTTTATGGGCGAAGGCTGGTTCATGGCCACTGTCCTCCCGTATCCGGCTTTCTGACCGGATACTCGTTATCGACTCTGACGCTCCATCCAGATCCTGTACTCGAGAGAATCCGGGTACAGATTACGCAATGCCAACTCATAACTACCCAGCGCATCCTGGTCGCCTGTTTGATCGGCGATTTCCAGACCGAGTAGCAGCCCCCGCGGCGATTGCTGTGGAGAGACCGTCCTGTAGGTACCATGATACCCCGCGGCTTCGTCAGTATCACCCGCTTCGAGGCGCAGAAAACCCATCTCCAAAAGCGCCACCGGATTGCGTCGATCCATCGACAGGGCCCGGGTAAAGGCCGCCTGAGCGCCCACGTTGTCCTCAAGCTGCAGCCGACACAGCCCCAAATTCACAAACGCCATGGGGCGACCGCTGTAGAGCGTATCTTCCGTCACGCGATAAAACTCGCGCTCCGCCTCGATATAGCGCCCTTGGGAGTACAGAAATGCGGCGTAGTTATTGCGGGCTCGGGAGAGTTTGGGATCCGCCTTCAGGGCCGCTAGGAATTGATTTTCTGCCATCTCGAACTCGCCGGTGCTCTGATAAACGAGCGCGAACGCTTCGAATACTTCGGCGTTATTCGGATCGACTTCCTGGGCCAGCTCGAGATTACGCTTGGCGTTTTCCCAATCACCGACACCAATATATTGCCGAGCCAAGGCCACGCGCTTGTCCAGCGTGGCCTCGGGGTCAGCGGACATCTGGGTCCCGCCGCTGTACTCCGTGACGCAACCGACCACCAGACTCAGTAAAATCAGCAGCGCACCACCACGTAAGAGGCCGACGCTATGACCCTGCGCCACGCGGCCCACGCGGGAGCCATACTCTGGTTGGTTCTGTGACAAATCGTTCGCTTTCATCGACCCGATTCCAACAGGCTATGATCGCCGCGTCCAGCCCGGTGGCGTTCAGCGCGCCGGGTTCGGTCTACAACCTCACCCACCAGCTGGCCACAGGCCGCGTCAATATCATCGCCCCGGGTGGTGCGCACTGTCACCACAAAGCCGGCGTCGGTCAGCACCTGCCAAAACCGACTGACCGCATTGCCGCTGGGGCGTTGATAACCCGAATTGGGGAAGTCATTAAAGGGGATGAGGTTGATCTTGCAGGGATAGTCCTTCAGCAACGCGGCGAGTTCTCTCGCCTGCTCTACGCTGTCGTTGACCCCCGCGAGCAGGGTGTACTCAATAGTGACCACCCGTTTTTTGTCAGTTTGCGCATCCAGATAAGCCCTGGCTGAGGCCAGCAATCGGGCAATTGGATATTTCCGATTAATGGGCACGATTTGATCACGCAGCGCATCATTGGGCGCATGGAGTGAAACCGCCAAACTGACATCTGCCCACTCGGCGAGTCGATCCAGATTGGGCACGACCCCAGATGTCGACAGCGTGACCTTGCGCTTGGAAAGCCCGTAGGCCAGATCGTCACACATCAGGCTCATGGCAGATACGACGTTATCGAAGTTGAGCAACGGCTCTCCCATGCCCATCATGACAACATTGGTCACGACACGGCCTTTGCCGGACTGCCAGGCATCGTAGGAGTTAATGGCCAACCACACCTGACCGATGATCTCAGCCGCAGTCAAATCGCGCTGGAAGCCTTGCTTTCCTGTGGAACAAAAGGTGCAGTCGAGGCTGCAGCCCACCTGGGAGGACACACACAGCGTGGCGCGATCACCCTCGGGTATCAGAACCGCCTCGACCAAACTGCCTCCCTCAACCGCGATGGCCCACTTTCGCGTGCCGTCCTGTGAGTCGTGCTGCTCGGCGATGTTCGGCGGCGTGATCTCGGCTATTTCGCCTAGCTGCGTTCGAAGTGACTGACTAAGATCTGTCATCTCCTCGAAGTCGCGCACGCCACGGTGGTGGATCCACTTCATGACCTGCTGGGCGCGGAATCGCTTCTCGCCGAGATCAGTGAAGAAGGTTTCAAGCTGTTGCCGGGTCAAACCCAGTAGGTTGACCCGATCGGTTACCGGTGAGGTGGCGATGAGTTGGTCTGCTGCGGTCATGGCATCAGAGCCGGCCATGCCTCAGCGTGGGCAGATCTCGCTCGAGGCAAAGAAGTAGGCAATTTCACGCTCAGCAGAAGCGGGGGAATCGGAACCGTGCACCGCGTTGGCATCGATTGATTGGGCAAAATCGGCGCGGATAGTGCCGGCGTCAGCTTCCTGCGGGTTAGTTGCCCCCATCAGCTCGCGATTTCGCGCGATCGCATCCTCTCCCTCAAGCACCTGGACAACCACGGGGCCTGAGGTCATGAACTTGACGAGATCCGGGTAAAAGGGGCGCTCTTTGTGCTCGGCGTAAAAACCACCGGCAAGGTTGTCCGAGAGATGCAGCATCTTAGCTGCTACCACGGTCAGTCCCGCTTCTTCAAAACGGCTGATAATCTGGCCAATCACGTTTTTCCCTACCGCATCGGGCTTGATAATCGATAAGGTGCGTTCCACCGCCATGTTGCTCTCCGATCTCTACTAATGAAGTCGAGGCTCTTGCCTCGCGGGCGCGGAGTATAAGGGGTTTTACCCCGCAGTGTCATGGCAACAATGCCACCGGATTGCCCCGTATTCAGTGTCTCTCCGAGGCGTGGTTAATGGTGTAGCGCGGGATTTCGACCACCAGATTGGTATCACTCACCTGCGCCTGACACGACAGCCGGGATTCAGGCTCCAGACCCCAGGCTTTGTCGAGGTAGTCCTCCTCGAGCTCATCGGCCTCCGCCAGTGACTCAAAGCCCTCGCGGACAATGACATGGCAGGTGGTGCAGGCACAGGACATCTCACAGGCGTGCTCAATATCGATGTCATTGCGCAGCAGCGCCTGGCACACGCTTTCACCTTGCTCGGCCTCGATCACTGCCCCCTCGGGGCAGATCTCGTGGTGGGGGAGTACAACGATTTCTGTCACGGTGTGGATTCCTCTGCGACATCGGATTCAAGCTCCGAGAGCGCGACGCCCTGAAGCGCTTTTTGAATACTGCGATCCATGCGGCGCGCGGCAAAGACCTCGCTCGCCTTGCCCAGGATCTCGGTTGCTTCTCGAATATCATCAGGCTGGTTCGTCGCCATCACGCTCTCGAGATTTTGCATGTCGGATTGCAAGGCGGCGGTCTCGTCAGCGGACAGCAGATCGCCATCGGCTGTCATCGCCGCCTGCAGGCCGTCGAGTAGGGCCTCGGCCTCCACCCGGGCTTCACCGAGCTTCCGCGCCAGCATGTCCTCGCTGGCATGCTCGTATCCTGCTTTCAGCATGTTCGTAATCTGTGCTTCATCCAAACCAAAGGCAGGCTTCACCACAATTTCGCTGCGGGCGCCGGTTTGCTGCTCCACCGCCGAAACAGCGAGAATGCCATCCGCGTCAACCTGAAAAGTGACCTCAATACGGGCAGCACCCGCGACCATTGGCGGAATACCGGTCAGCTCAAAACGGGCCAGGGAACGACAGTCCTCCACCCGCTCCCGCTCGCCCTGCACCACATGCACGACCAGCCCGGTTTGGCCATCCCGAGCGGTGGTAAATTCCTGCGCCCGCGCAACGGGGATCGTGCTGTTGCGGTCGACAATACGCTCTACCAGCCCGCCGTAGGTCTCGAGGCCGAGTGACAGCGGGATGACGTCGAGCAAAAGCGCTTCATCGCCCTGGCGGTTACCGACCAGGATGTCCGCCTGCCGAGCGGCGCCCATTGCCACGACCTGATCCGGATCAAGATTGCAGAGAGGTTCCAGGTCAAAACAGTCGGCGACCGCCTGACGCACGGCCGGCGTGCGAGTCGACCCCCCTACTAACACCACGCGATCGACCGCATCGACGCTGGCGTCTATAAGAGTCTGCCGGCAGGCGTCGAGGGTGCGCTCGATATAGGGCGCAAGCAGCGTTTCCAGGGTCGATCGGGATACCGTGATCTCGCCGGTGGCTGCATCCAGCCCGTTCACATCCAGGTCCACCGACGCCGTGTCACTCAAGCGCTCTTTGGCGTCCCGGGCGAGTGACAGCGCGACCCGTCGTTGAACCACTGTGGGCTCACCGATCGACAGCTCAGCGAGCAAATGAGCCGCTAATGCCCGATCAAAATCATCACCGCCCAGCGCACTGTCACCCCCTGTGGCAAGCACCTCGAACAAGCCCGCGCGCATGCGCAACAGCGAGATATCAAAGGTGCCCCCGCCGAGGTCATAGACTGCCAATAGGGATGATTCCTCGGCCTGCTCATCAAGACCGTAAGCCACCGCCGCTGCGGTGGGCTCATTCAGTAAGCGCAGCACTTTGATACCAGCCAGCTCCGCAGCTTGGCGGGTGGCCTGGCGTTGCGCATCGTCAAAGTAGGCCGGTACCGTGATCACGGCACCGGCGATGGGCCCGCTCAGCTGCAGCCCGGCTCTGTCTTTCAAGGCACCTAGGATCGCTGCCGAGACCTCAACAGGCGTCTTGGCACCCGCATCGGTCGCAAAAGCGAGGGCCTCGCCCCCGGCCAGCTGTATATAGGGGTCGTCTTCAAACTCTTCACGTGAGCGGCCCAACATCCTCTTGGCAGACGCGATGGTGTTGCCCGGTTCAGCGCTAGCGTGTTGCTCAGCATCTGAGCCCACTAGCGTTTGTGACGCGCTGTAGTACACCACCGAGGGCAGTGATGCCTGCCCGGCGTCATCCGCCAGCACATTGAGGTCGGTTCCGTTGAAGTGAGCGATCAAACTATTGGTAGTACCCAAATCGATGCCGACACCGATCTGCCGTTCCGTATGGACCTCAGGTGCGGCACCGGGCTCAGCAATCTGCAACAACACCATCCGTCAGCCCGCCCGCAACTTCGGCTCGCTGAGCAGCTTGGAGAGGTAGCACATCTCCTGCCAATGACGCGCCGCATCCAGATAGGCGTCAGCGGCCAGATTGCTGGCAAATTGATCGCGGCTCAGCGCGTAATGACCTCGAATTTCTTCGGCGAGGGATTGGGTGCCTGCGGCGTCGGACTGCTCCAGCTCCTCCAGTTGCTCGCGCAAACTGATTTGGGTCATCAAAAAAGTGGATTCAACACCCGCGCGTTCCGCCGCGACCAGATCAACACCCGCTTGCTGCAGCAGGTATTCGGCACGGGAGACTTCGTCGGAGAGGATCCGGTAGCCGCTGTTAATGTCAGCGCAAAACTGCGCCGCGACTCGCTGCTCCACTTGAGGTTTGCCCGCGTAGCGGTCGGGGTGAAACTGGGTCAGCAGGGAATGGTAGGCCCGCTCAAGCGCCGTCTCGTCCAATGCGAAATTGGGTTCCAGCTGAAACAATGAAAAATAGTCGCGCGCCGTCGCGCCCGCGGTGGCGTTCACGCTCAGACCGTGAAGCTTTCGCCGCAGCCGCACTCTCCGGCAACATTGGGGTTGCGGAACTCCAGGCCCTCGTTCAGACCTTCACGCGCAAAATCCACGATCGTGCCATCGAGGTAGACAAGACTCTTGGCGTCGACAAAGACTTTGACACCGTCGGATTCAAAGAAAGCGTCCTCCGGCTCCACCTGATCGACAAACTCGAGGACATAAGCGAGCCCCGAGCAGCCAGAGGTTTTCACCCCGATACGAATGCCCTCGCCTTTACCACGGCTGGCAAGCTGGCGGCTCACGTGCTCCGCCGCTTCACTGGTCAGGCTAATCGACATCTTAGTCGTCCTGCTTGTCGCGGTAGTTCTGAACAGCGGCTTTAATCGCATCCTCGGCCAGCACCGAACAGTGAATTTTCACCGGCGGTAGTGACAGCTCCTGCGCGATCTCGGTGTTTTTGATCGATGCAGCCTCATCCAGATTTTTACCTTTCACCCACTCAGTCAGGAGTGAGCTCGAGGCGATGGCCGAACCGCAGCCGTAGGTTTTGAACTTGGCGTCCTCGATGACGCCGTCGTCGTTCACCTGAATCTGCAGGCGCATCACATCGCCACACGCCGGCGCACCGACCATGCCGGTACCAACGTTGTCATCGCCCTCGTCGAGCTTGCCGACGTTGCGCGGGTTCTCGTAGTGGTCAATTACTTTGTCGCTATATGCCATGGTTCTCTCCCAAAGGCCTTCATGACAGCGCTAGTGCGCCGCCCATTCAATTGTGTTGAGGTCTACACCGTCCTGATACATGTCCCACAGTGGGGACAACTCGCGCAGCTTTTCGACCGCATGACGGACAGACTGCGCCGCATGATCCACTTCTGCCTCGGTGGTGAAACGCCCGAAACTGAATCTCAATGAACTGTGCGCTAACTCGTCATTCAGCCCCAAAGCCCGCAACACGTAGGAAGGCTCAAGGCTGGCCGAGGTACACGCGGAGCCGCTAGATATCGCCAGATCTCGCAGCGACATAATGAGCGACTCCCCTTCGACAAACGCAAAGCTGACGTTGAGCGCCCCCGGTAACCGCTGATCACGATCGCCGTTGATATGGACCTCCGGGATATCATTAATCGCGTCCCAGAAACGATGACGCAGCGCCGACAAGCGCTCAGCCTCATCAGACATTTCGGCTCTGGCAATCCGCGCCGCCTCGCCAAAGCCCACCAGCTGATGGGTCGCCAGCGTCCCCGATCGCATGCCGCGTTCGTGACCACCGCCGTGCATCTGCGCTTCGAGTCGCACGCGTGGCTTACGGCGCACATAAAGCGCACCGACACCCTTGGGGCCATACATCTTGTGCGCCGACATCGACAACAGGTCGACCTTCATGGTCTCCATGTCGAGGGGCACCTTGCCCGCGCCCTGCGCGGCATCAACATGCAAAAGCGCGCCCGCAGCACGACAAATCTCACCAATCCCTGCAACGTCGTTGACCACGCCAATCTCATTATTGGCGTGCATCACGCTGACCAGAATCGTGTCTTCTCGAAGTACTGCCTGAACCATAGCGGGCGTTGTTAGCCCCTGCTCGTCAGGATCCAGATAAGTCACCTCGTAACCTTCACGCTCCAACTGCCGGCAAGTATCCAGCACGGCTTTGTGCTCAATCTTGGAGGTAATAATGTGCTTGCCCTTCTTGTGATAGAAGTGCGCCACCCCTTTTATGGCGAGGTTGTCTGATTCGGTCGCGCCCGAGGTCCAGACGATCTCCCGCGGGTCGGCATTGATGAGTTCGGCAACCTGATTGCGCGCGTTCTCGACCGCCTCCTCGGCTTTCCAGCCAAATACGTGGGAGCGGGACGCGGGATTGCCAAACACGCCCTCGGTAGACAGGCAGTCGGACATGACCGCCACAACCCGCGGATCGACCGGTGTCGTCGACAGGTAGTCGAGGTAAATCGGTGTTTGTACTGTCACCGGTGCATTCATGTTCTATCCATCTCTCTCTGCTGTACTCGCGCGATCACCCCGGTGATCGCACTGTTATTAACGAATAGACAGGGTTTGCAGTATCCCGTCCGTCATCTGCTGGCTGGGGCGGCGCCCACGTCCATCCATCAAATCTCCCAGACTGATCTGGCTGAGAAAATCGTGGATTTGACCCGACAGGTCCTCCCATAAATGATGCGTCAGGCAGGTCTCTCCCTGATGGCAGTTACCCTTGCCCTGACAGTTGGTCACATCGACCGACTCATCGACCGCATCAATAATCTCGGCGACAAAAATCTCGGCACCGCTGCGCGCCAGGCGATACCCACCACCAGGCCCTCTGGCACTGGTCACCAGCTGCTCGCGGCGCAATTTAGCGAACAATTGCTCCAGATAGGACAAGGAGATC
>Ga0181579_10004366_pt1 | contig 11035 bp, 5 predicted proteins | sample 071ome_24_FD_132996 | JGI IMG/M metagenome (GOLD analysis project Ga0181579, IMG submission 132996) | Coastal salt marsh microbial communities from the Groves Creek Marsh, Skidaway Island, Georgia - 071402CT metaG (megahit assembly) | ecosystem: Environmental > Aquatic > Marine > Intertidal zone... | reverse complement strand
TATCTTCCTCATGTTCCCGAACAGAAGAACGGTAAACGCATCGCTCTCATTGGAGCGGGTCCTGCCTCCCTTGCAGTTGCCCGAGATTTGCTGCCTTTTGGTTACGAAGTTCATCTGTTCGAGCAGGACGAAAAAGGCGGCGGCTTTATGCGCAGCCAGATTCCCGCATTCCGTCTACCCGAAGAGGTTTTGGACGAAGAGGTGGATCGCATCCTAGATATGGGCGTGCACTGCCACTTTGGTCAGGCCATCGACAGCATGAAAGAACTGATGGAGCAAAATTTCGATGCCTACTTCGTCGGAACCGGCGCGCCACGCGGGCGCGATCTGGAGTTAACCGGCCGAGAGGAAGTCGATGACTACATCCACATCGGCATTGACTGGCTGAGCAGTGTGGCCTTTGGCCATATTTCAGAGATTAAAGGCAAGGTTATTGTCATGGGTGGTGGCAATACGGCTATGGACTGTTGCCGCACGTCCCTGCGCTTGGGCGCGGAATCGGTGAAAGTCGTGGTGCGTTCTGCCTTCGAAGTGATGAAAGCGTCTGAGTGGGAAAAAGAAGATGCCATGCGCGAGGGCATTCCGATTATTAACAATCGGCCCCCGAAGGAATTTGTGCATGAAAATGGCAAGCTCAAAGGCGTACTGTTTGAGTGCGTAACGCCGGTACGTGGAGACGACGGTCGTTTGCGCTACGAGCCTTCCGGTGAACCGGATGAGTTTATCGAATGCGACCATGTACTGATGGCGATCGGTCAGGATAACCACTGTCCTTGGATTGAACGAGACTTGGGTATCGAGTTTGACAAGTGGGACTGTCCCACGCTGAACGAGGTAACCCTTCAGTCCACGAATCCGAGCATCTTTTTCGGCGGCGACAGCGCTTTCGGCCCGGAAAATATTATTTGGGCGTCGGCGCACGCGCATCGGGCCGCGATTAGCATCCACCTTTACTGTCAGGGAAAGGATCTGATTAATGATCGGCCGCCAGAAGGCGTGAATCTCTTATCCACCAAGATGGGCGTACACGAGTGGGCCTATGATGCAGCCCACGATCCGGCTGAACGGCATTTGGTGCCGTTAGTGGAGCATGAATCCTCGCTAAGCAATCTCAAGGTTGAAGTAGAACTCGGATTCGATGCGAAACTCGCGGCTCAAGAAGCCCAGCGCTGCCTGAACTGCGATGTGCAAACGGTATTTACCGATAATCTTTGTATTGAATGTGACGCATGTGTGGATATTTGTCCCATGGACTGCATTTCTTTCGTTGAAAATCAGCCTGAAGAGGCCCTGCGCCTGACTCTGACCGCGCCAGCGCAAAATCTAGAGCAGGATCTGTACATATCGGGGGGATTGAAAACTGAGCGAGTGATGGTGAAAGACGAAGACGTTTGTCTGCACTGTGGCCTTTGTGCTGAGCGTTGTCCGACCAATGCTTGGGACATGCAGCGCTCGGTAGTTCACATACCGCAACTGGGCTCCTTTGGAGAATAAGGTTCATGACGACCAAATTTAATGATTTTGTCATTCGCTTTGCGAATGTGAATGGCTCCGGTTCTGCCAGCGCCAACGGTATGTTCGCCAAGGCGCTTTTTCGAATGGGCATCCCGGTGGCCACGCGGAACATTTTCCCTTCGAATATTCAGGGACTGCCAACGTGGTTTGAGGTTCGAGTCAGCGAGAAGGGCTATCTAGGACGGCGCGAAGGCGTGGACATTATGGTGGCCATGAATGCCGAAACCTTTGCCGAGGATATTGCCAGCATTCTGCCCGGCGGGTACTTGCTGTACGACAATTCGAAGCCCCTGCCTCGGTCAATGGCCCGGGATGATATTCATGAAATAGGCATTCCTATAGCAAACATGATGTTGCCGGAGTTTGCTGATCCAAAGCAGAGAAGTTTGTTTAAAAATATCACCTATCTTGGTGCCATGGCTGGACTTTTAAATATTGAGTTTGACGTAATTACGGGCATGGTCGCGACCCAGTACAAGGGCAAAGATGCGCTCATCGAGCCGAATATCCGGGCTTTGGAGCTAGGCAGAGATTACGCTCTTGAGTATTTGCAGGCCCCCTTGCCGCTGCAGGTTCGTCGCAGTGATGCAGTGGGTGATCGCATTATGATGGACGGCAATGACGCCGCGGGTCTTGGCAGTGTCTATGGCGGCGCTACAGTCTGCGCTTGGTACCCGATTACCCCGTCCACCTCTGTGGCCGAGAGTTTCGAGAATCACTGCAAAAAGTTGCGCATTGATGCTGAAACCGGTCATAAGAACTACGCCTTTATGCAAGCCGAAGACGAGCTGTCGGCCATTGGTATTGTCATCGGTGCTGCTTGGAACGGCGCAAGATCATTTACCGCCACCAGCGGCCCGGGCATTTCCCTGATGTCGGAGTTTATTGGCTTGGCTTATTTTGCCGAGCTACCTGCCGTGATTTGGGATATCCAGCGCTCTGGACCATCGACAGGCATGCCAACGCGAACCCAGCAAGGGGATCTGATAGGCGCGGCCTACGCCTCTCACGGTGATACCAAGCATCCGTTGTTGTTTCCAGCGACGCCAAAAGAGTGTTTTGAGTTTGCTGCCGACGCCTTGGACTTGGCTGACCGACTGCAAACGCCGATATTGGTTCTAAGCGATCTTGAGCTAGGCATGAACGAGAATCTTAGCGACCCCCTAGAGTGGGACGACGCGCGCCAATACGATCGCGGCAAAGTGTTGTCGGCCCAAGATCTGGACGAAATCGAAACCTTTGGCCGTTACTTGGATGTTGACGGCGACGGGGTGGGGTACCGAACCCTGCCCGGCACCCACCCGGACAAGGGGGCATTTTTTACCCGGGGTACGTCTCGTGATGAGTATGCAGCCTACACAGAGTCGCCGGAGGTGTATCAGCGCAATATGGAGCGCCTGCAGGTTAAATGGCAGACCGCCAGAAGCTTGGTGCCAAAAGCCGAGATTCAAAGCAGCGGCAATCGGGTCGGGGTTCTCTACTACGGCACGACCTCGCTGCCGGTGCCCGAAGCTCTGGATAAGCTCGCCAACAGTGGCGTGCGTCTGGATACCTGTCGGGTGCGGGCATTTCCTTTTGGCGACGAAGTTGCAGACTTTATCGCAGACCACGAATTGGTCTTTGTGGTTGAGCAAAATCGTGACGCCCAGATGCGGACATTGCTCATCAACGAACTGGAAACAAACCCCGCCAAACTTATCCCCATTTTGTATTTTGCGGGCCTTTCAATTTCCGCCGACTACATTGATGAACAAATCAGCGCCTATTACGAAGAACATAAATTGGCCCGTTTGACCGAGGTGACCTCATGACATTTGTAGCCAAGCCACGTATCCATCATCCGAACCTGCCGGTCAACGAATTGGGTCTGACTCGTCGGGACTACGAAGGTTCAGTTTCTACCCTGTGTGCCGGCTGCGGCCACGATTCGGTCAGTGCCGCCATCGTTCAGGCTTGTGCGGAGTTGGCGTTGCCCCCGCACCGCTTTGCCAAGGTTTCAGGGATTGGTTGCTCCTCGAAAACACCCAGCTATTTCCTCAACCGCAGTCACGGTTTCAATTCGGTGCACGGCCGGATGCCCAGCGTCATGACCGGTGCAAATCTCGCTAACCGGGAACTGATGTGCATCGGGGTCTCTGGCGATGGCGACAGCGCCTCCATCGGCCTTGGGCAGTTTGCCCATGTGGTTCGGCGCCGCACCAACATGCTTTATTTGGTGGACAATAACGGCACCTACGGCTTAACCAAGGGGCAGTTTTCCGCGACCAACGATAAGGGCTCTACCAGCAAAAAAGGTATCCCCAATCTTTACGAGCCCATTGATTTGGTGAGCATTGCGCTACAGCTGGGGGCCAGTTTTGTCGGTCGCAGTTTTTCCGGCGACAAGCGTCAGTTGGTGCCTTTGATTAAGGCGGCTCTAAAGCATAAAGGAATGGCCTTTATTGACGTTATCTCGCCCTGTGTGGCCTTCAATAATCACAACGGCTCCACTAAGAGTTTTGAGTTTGTGCGAGAGCACACCAGTAGCGTGGTTAACGCCGACCTAATTCTAGGGCAGCCGGAGATCACCGCCGATTATGCGGAAGGAACTCACGAAGATGTGGCGATGCCTGACGGTAGTACCTTACAGCTATACAAGGTCGATGCCGATTATGACCCCTACGACCGCATTGGCGCCCTGAACTATGTGCAGAAAATGCAGGAGCAGGGTCAGGTCGCCACTGGATTACTCTACGTAGATCCAGACGCTGTGGAATGCCATGACATCATGGAAACAGCTGCACAACCCCTAAACGAGCTTACCGAAGAAACTCTCTGCCCGGGTAACGACGTCTTAGCGTCCATTAATCAGGCTTACCGCTAGGGCTAGCCTCGAAGTCAGGGCGCAGGCCTTTGGAAGCCTCCGAGCATTAGCTCGGGCTGAGAGTTGATGTTGTTGTCACGGTAATGCTCGGATCAATGTTATCCGTCGGAACTTGGTGCTAGAATCGCGCGCCGTCAGCACACGCCATCACCCAAAAGTCCCAAGGCTGCTACCGAGGCGCAAGGGTGGGGCGAAGCACACCCAATGATTATCCAAGGAGATACCGTGGCACTGAACAACCTCGATGATTATTTTCCAGATTGGAAGGAACGCGAAGCACTTGCCGAGGCGATGATTCCACTGATTGGCAAGCTTTATCGAAAGAATATTGTTGTCTATTGCTACGGGCGGGCGCTCTACAATCAAAGCGTCACCAAACTCATGAAGGCGCACCGCTATGTTCGGCAGGTTGCCCAGAATGAATTGTCAGAATTTGAAACTTTCCCGTTGCTGCAAGCGATCGCTGGATTGGATCTTGGACCCTGCCACATTGACCTTGGGAAATTGGCCACCAAGTACATGGAAGATGCGGAGGCGTCTAAACTCAGCCCGGAGGATTATGCCCGGCAGGCGTGTGCCAAGGTTATTGGTCAAGACGCGCCGCCCGTCGCCGAGCCTCAAGATGTGGTCCTTTACGGCTTCGGTCGAATTGGCCGTTTGCTAGCCCGACTTTTGATAGAAAAAACCGGCAGCGGCGGTCAGCTAAGGTTACGCGCTATCGTCGTGCGAAAAGCCAGTGCCGATGACTTGGTGAAGCGAGCCAGTTTGCTGCGTCGTGACTCCGTCCACGGCAGTTTTCAAGGCACCATTCGCATAGACGAAGAGAATGAATGCATCATTGCCAATGGCAACGTCATTCGGGTCATTTATGCCCCTAGTCCTGACCAAGTCGATTACGAATCTTACGGCATTCACAACGCCCTGATCATAGACAACACCGGCGCTTGGCGAGACATGGCCGGTTTATCCGAGCATCTAAAGTCTAAGGGTGCCGGCAAGGTTGTGCTGACGGCGCCGGGCAAGGGTGAGGTCAAAAATATCGTGTCTGGAATAAACACGGCCGATATCGAGGACAGTGATCGTGTCATCGCTGCCGCCAGCTGCACAACAAATGCCATCGTTCCCGTGCTGAAAGCGATGAACGACCATTACGGCATTGAATGCGGCCATGTGGAAACCGTGCACGCCTACACCAACGACCAAAACCTCATCGACAACTATCACAAGAAAAACAGACGCGGACGAGGTGCGCCTCTGAACATGGTTATCACCGAAACCGGTGCGTCTTCGGCAGTGGTTAAGTTACTGCCAGAACTTGAGGGCAAGCTCACCGGCAATGCCATTCGGGTGCCGACCCCAAATGTCTCTCTAGCGATTCTTAATTTGACCTTGGAAAAGGCGGGTAGCGAAGAAGAGGTGAGAGAGTTCTTACGCTCCACCGCCCTGCATAGCAGCCTGCAGCGCCAGATAGACTTCACTACGTCACCTGAAATTGTGTCTTCGGATCTGGTGGGTAACCGCCACGCCTGTATTGTTGATGGCGAAGCTATCATCACCAAGGACAATCGCGTTGTCTTATATGTCTGGTACGACAACGAATTTGGGTATGCCTGCCAAGTGGTTCGCATAGCCCAGAAGCTTTCCGGGATACGCTATCCGCTAATTCCCGAGGATGTTGTGAAGATGGGGTTTTAACCATTGACGGATGCTCCAGTTAGGACACGTATCGCGCCATCTCCAACGGGCGACCCTCATGTCGGTACCGCCTATATGGCTTTGTTTAACTGGGTTTTTGCTCGCCACCATGGGGGGCAGTTCGTGCTGCGTATTGAAGATACAGATCAAGCACGCAGCACGGCGGAGTCTGAGCAGGCCATTTACGACGCCCTGACATGGCTGGGATTGGATTGGGACGAAGGGCCCAACGTTGGCGGCGAACACGGTCCCTATCGACAAAGCGAGCGCAAGTCGACTTATCAATTCCATGTTCAGCAGCTGTTGGATGCGGATCACGCCTTTTACTGTTTCTGTACCAAGGAGCGTTTAGATGCTGTGCGTGCGGAGCAGCAGGCGAACAAGCAAACCACTCGCTACGACGGCCACTGCTGTCATTTAGACGCTGAGGAGGTCGCTCGACGGCGTGCAGCCGGGGAAAGCCACGTGGTACGTATGCGAGTGCCGGAAGCAGGGGAGTGCACCTTCACTGACCGGCTGCGGGGCGAAATTACCATTCCTTACAGCCAAATTGACATGCAGGTGCTGGTGAAAGCTGACGGGATGCCCACCTACCACTTAGCAGTGGTAGTGGATGATTATCTGATGGGTATTAGCCACATTCTACGGGGCGAGGAGTGGCTTAACTCCGTACCCAAGCACAAGCTGCTCTACGACTATTTTGATTGGCCCATGCCGGAGCTAATTCACCTGCCGCTGCTGCGTAATCCGGATCAAAGCAAACTGTCGAAGCGCAAGAACCCAACGAGTGTGACCTACTATCGGGATATGGGCTATCTGCCCGAAGCGCTGACGAATTATCTCAGCATGATGGGGTGGTCGATGCCCGATGAGGCAGAGATTTTCAGCCGCGAAGAAATGGTAGCGGCCTTCGATATTGACCGAATGACCACCGGGGGTCCGATATTCGATCAAGCAAAGCTGAGCTGGTTGAACGGTCAATACCTGCGTCGCCTTGATGCGGCGGAATACGCTCAGCGTGTACAGGAGTGGATGCTAAATGCCGACAAGCTGGCGCAACTGGTGCCGCTGGTGCAGGAGCGGGCAGAGCGGTTATCGGATCTGCTGCCTCTGGTGAATTACCTGATGGGCAATCTAGGCGAGTTGACCGAAGAAGATTTCAGTCACAAGAACCTGCAGCGGTCCGATGTGCTGTCAATTTTGCACCACACCCTTGCGGCTTTTGATGGCTTGCGCCAGTGGCAAAGAGAGGATTTGTTTACCCTGTGCCAGCAACTAGCAGACGGCATGGGGCTAAAATTTCGGGACTTCCTGTTTCCGCTGTTTATCGCCACCAGCGGTCGCGCCGTGTCCCTGCCGCTATTCGATTCGTGGATGTTTCTGGGCGCGGACTTGAGCCGGGCAAGACTGCGCGCGGGACTGGACGCCTTGGGAGTCTCAAATAAAGAGCGCAAGCGGCTGGATAAAGCCTATGAGGCGTTGATGCCCTCAAAGGCAAGAGCGGGTTAGACCGGCGGCGCATGCCTTGAGGATTGTCTCACAGGTCTCTGAGAAGAGGCTTAGTCGCGCACATATGATCGTTAATTGACAGGGTGGCGGCAGCTACCTAATATGCGCGCTTCGTTGGGGCCATAGCTCAGTTGGTAGAGCGCTTGAATGGCATTCAAGAGGTCGGGAGTTCGACTCTCCCTGGCTCCACCACCTCCTCGAAGTCTCCCAGTCTTAGACAGAGTCGTTTTTTTTTCGAGAATTTGGCTTCAGGCGGGACGCGGTTGAGCCTCGGCCGTGTCGGCCCTATATTCTCACCACTATGATCACTCGTCTCCCGCTCGCCTTCGCTCTGGCAGCCCTGATAAGCGGTTGTGCCGCCGTGGATGTGACGCCGCAAGTTCGCTACGCGCCGGAGGTGCTCGACGGCACGGGGTTATTTGGTCATTTTGTAGAGCCTGCTCCCGAGCAGAATCCGCTGGCTATGAGCCCACAAATGCGCAAATTTGTCGCGGAGGAGGTTGGCAGTTCCTCATTCCCCCACAGACGTTTTCGTCGCCTCATGAACAAGCTGGAGAAGCAGGGTTTTTTTGCGAATCCATACGATCAGTCCGCTACGTTTTCTGCCGCACAAACCTTTGAGAGCAAGAAGGGCAACTGCATAGCGTATACCAACCTTTTTATTGCCCTCGCCAGAGAAGCAAACCTTGATGCCCGTTATCAGAAAGTTCATGTGCCGCCAAAATGGGAGATGAGTTCTGGCCTGTTGCTTCGGGTCAATCACATCAATGTATATGTGGGCGGGGTGCGGCTACCCGCCGCGACAAGTGATGAAATCAACGTGGATTTTAATTCGGTGCGGCCAGCGGATGATTCGCGCAAAGAAATCATCAGCGATGCCCACGCCGCTTCGATGTTTTACGCGAATCTGGCGATAGACCACATGCGCGAAGCCGATTACGAACGAGCGTTTGCTTACCTGAAGCGGGCTGCACTGACCTCTGGACGCAATCCCGATGTGTGGACGAATCTCGGCGCGCTGTATTCAACGCTGGGGCATGAGGATTTCGCGGAACAGGCCTACCGGGTTGCTCGTCGCATAGACGATAAAGACCAGGCCGCTATCGCCGGATTAGCGAAAGTGCTGCGCAAGCAAGGGCGCACCGGCGAGGCAGAAGCGCTTGCGGCATTGGTGATTAGCTATCAACGCGTGAACCCCTATTACCACTACGCGATAGCCGAGCAGGCATACAGCGAGGGCGCCTTTGACCAAGCGCTCATAGCCATTAACCGGGCCATTAAACTTAAACGTCGAAATCCGCAGTTTTATGCCTTCAGGGCCGCAACGGCTCAGCAATTGGGCGATCATCGCTTATTTACCAAAAGTGTTCGACTGCAGCATCGTTTCAGCAAAAACGAGTCCTAGACGACTGCCTCAGTAAACCCCGATTTGTCTTACCTGTCCTAAGTCAGAGAGCCGGGCAATCAACCTGTGCCCGCAGTCTTGTCGAAGAGTGGAATAGGCAAAATATCATTTGCAAATGAGAATCAATCTCATTATTGTTTGCGCCTAACAAGGAGAACCAAATGATAAAACGGACGTTAAGCATGACAGCGTGCTTGGTAATTGGCGCGATGTCTGCATTTGCTGATGAGCCGACAGATCAGTCATACGGGCAAATGGATGAGGTCCTAGTCCTCGGCGAAGTACTGTTCCAAGATCAAATCAACGCGCTTAAAACCCCGACACCAATCATCAATGTGCCTCAGAGCGTATTTGTAATTGCAAGCGAGGAGATCCAAAGACGCGGATTTACGAGTATCGGCGATATCGTTAACCACGTACCGGGCCTGAATACGTCCCAGGGTGAGGGCCACCGTGATTCAGTGGTTTTTCGCGGTGTGCGTTCTACGGCAGACTTTTTCATTGATGGTGTTCGAGATGACGTCCAGTACTACCGACCGCTCTACAATCTTGAGCAAGTAGAGGTTCTGAAAGGTCCAAACGCGTTGCTGTTTGGCCGCGGAGGAACTGGCGGTGTGCTCAACAGGGTCACAAAAAAGGGCGTTTTGGGCGAAAACTTCACCGACATTGGCGTTGCTACCGATACGTTTGGCTCAGTCTCTGTGCAGATAGATCGGAACATGGACACAGGTTCCGATTCAGCGGTCAGAGTGAATGCGTACTACGAGGGGCTCCAAAATCACAGAGATTTCTTTGATGGTGATCAGCTTGGTATTAACCCCACTGCTAGGCTGAGGCTCTCCGATGCAACGACCTTAGATTTCTACTACGAGTACATTGATCACGAGCGATTTATTGATCGAGGCATTCCCACAGGCGCCAATGGGCGTCCGGTCAAAGCCTTGAAGGATACGGTTTTTGGCGATCCGGAACTCAACACCACTGAACTGGAGGCTCACGTTCTCAAAGCAATGGTCCAGCACCGTTTTTCACAGACGATGAAAGGCAACCTAAGCGTCTTTTACGGCGATTACGACAAGATGTATCAAAACTTCTATGCGGCGAAATACAATCAAGCCGCAACGCCGAATGAAGTAACGCTGGATGGATACATAGACACCACTCAACGCGAAAACCTGCAGTTGGCCGGCAACATGGTTGGTGAGTTATCGTTGGGCAATACCGTTCACACGCTGCTGGCCGGTTTTGAACTCATGGATACCTCATCAAACCAAGATCGCTTTAATGCGTTTTTCGACACATCGTTGAGCGACAAAGAGTCTTTTTCTCTTACGGCAGGGACACCCTTGGCGCTGGCCGGCGGCGTGGGCGTTAACGCAGCGGGTCGACCAACGAAAAATGACTTTACCGCGAAGCTGAACGACGATACCCACGTTGAGATCGATGTGGTCTCGCTTTTTGTGCAGGATGAAATCCAGCTAACTGAGAGCTTTATCGCCGTCATCGGTGCCCGGTACGACGAATTTGATATTACCGTCAATAACATTAAGGCGACCGAGGTCAGGAGTCGGAAGGACGACGAAATCTCGCCTCGCGCGGGGTTGATCTACAAACCTGTGGACAATATTTCGATTTACACCAGTTACAGCGAGTCCTTCCTCCCAAGAAGTGGCGAGCAGTTTGCCAACATAAATGGCGACAACAACAAGTTAGACCCGAACACCTTTGAAAGCCTAGAGTTTGGATTCAAATGGAATTTGAATGATCGGCTGTCGCTTTCAGCAGCAGTGTTTGAGACCGACAAGAGTTCTCCGGAAGTTGACGATACCGATGCTTCGAAGCTGGTTGTCGTCGACTCCAGCATTGAGGGTTTCGAAGTTCAACTGCAGGGCCAACTTAACGATAACTGGAGCATTGCAGCATCCTACGGGTACTTAGACGGTGAGCAAGTTGACCAAGCGGGCCCAACCGGATTACGTCCCAGAGAATTACCTCAAAACACCTTTTCCTTATGGAGTACCTATCAGGTCACGCCCCAGCTTGGAATT